>Ga0302319_10018929_pt1 | contig 12524 bp, 9 predicted proteins | sample Bog_T0_2_FD_203319 | JGI IMG/M metagenome (GOLD analysis project Ga0302319, IMG submission 203319) | Peat permafrost microbial communities from Stordalen Mire near Abisko, Sweden - Bog_T0_2 | ecosystem: Environmental > Terrestrial > Soil > Wetlands > Peat | place: Sweden: Abisko, Stordalen Mire... | reverse complement strand
AAGTCTCGCTTACGACCTGCTCATCGGCAGGCTGTGGAGTCATACCTCTCCAGCATAGAGCGCGGCCTGAGCGAAACCTTCAGCGGCAGAGGCGGTCCATTTACTTTTATGAGCCAGTAGTACTAGAACCGTTCGGTCGTTGAACCCGATCAGACTGTCGAGAATGCTCGCCAACCGCGCATCTTAATTTGTGGGCACGCGTCTTTCTTCGTCTGCGCAAACGGTGCCTTCGGGGGGTGTTGCGTTCGAAGCGATTGTTCCTGTTCTGCGGCATCCTCGCTGTATGAATTGCCACTCCAGTGGTGATTTTCCGCGCCAGGGTGACGATCAGCATCCGCACACGATGCAGGTGCGGCGCGGCCCTGACGGGCATGGAGTCAATCCGGTGCAATGCAGCAGTTGTCATCAGGGCCGCAATACAACCGGGTTACACACACCGCCGGGTGCGCCGGGGTGGCATCTTCCATCGCCCGACACGCCGGTGATTTGGGAAGGCCTGACGGACAGGCAACATTGCGGGCTTCTCAAAGATCCCAGCCGGAATGGGCGTCGCAGTGGGCAACAGATCGTTGAGCATATGGCATCGCCATTGGTACTTTGGGGATGGCATCCGGGGGATGGCCTTGTCGCGGTCCCGATGGTGCAGGGCGAGTTCCTGAGCAGAGTTCGGGAATGGGCGGCGAAGGGGCAGGTTGCCCGGGAGGCGAATAAAGTCAGCGTCAGTGATGGGAAGTCGGATGCACTGCGGCTACCGATACCGATTCCGGCCTGCGGCGAAAAGGTCCTCGAACCCTGTTTGGGGCGAACTTTGTTTGCGCGACAATTCGCGCTTAGCCCGTGCACTTTCCCATAACCGGACTTCACGGGAGTAATCTCTTTGGTAGACTCCCATCGGGAGCATTTTCCGTATAGCCGATGGCCCGCTCAAAGCCGTCGGGCGGTGCTCGCGGTCGTCGTAGATGTCTCTGGTGCGAAGGGCTGTCTCGACAGTGCTGCGACCCTTCCGGCTGTTGGATGATCTTTCCGCAAAACGGTGTTCATGCGGCCACCATTTCGGAGTGCGCCCGAAACTCGGGCATCGCGAAACTGTAACAAATCGGCCGCTGCTTACACTTCGTGCTATGGGTGGCTGTAAAATCTAATGGAGGTTCCTATGGAAAATAAGTCGAAGATCGAAATCGAAAAAGTGAAGATCCCTGACGTGAGAAAGGCCGAGTCCGTCACCGAACTTTCTGAAAAAGAGCAGGATCAGATAGCTGGCGGCGGCGCCGGCTACGGGTACAGCGGCAACGAAAACTCTTAAGACAGGCCGATGAGCCTGTCCCACGCCGGTTCGACCGACGAACTTGCCGCCAGCAGCACCAAGCCCGGAAAACTGTTTTCGGGCAAATCGGCCAAATGTGTGGTGACGGCGGTTTCGAGGACTTGAACAGCTTGGTCCCGCCACTCGGTTTGTGCCCCGGCCTGCCACTCCCGATTCAACTCGTGCGCGCGCCAAATCGCGCCTTCCATTCGTGGTGCCACTATAGTCCTGCCTGCCAAGTGGGCTTCCACTAACTCCAGACCTCGCTGCGCCGACGGCGCAGGCAATCGTTCCCTAAAATAAACGCCAAGACCCGCTAGGCCGGCAGCCCAATCGATACTTCCGCGCCACGCTCCGCGCTCCAGTTCACCCAGCAATGCGGCGTCTGTATCCGCATTCAAGCCGGTTGCGTCGAAGCCCAGCATCCGGGCCAGGTGCTCCACTACCCATCCCAGACCAGCGAGCCCATCGAACAATCCAAACCGTCGCAGCGAATAGAGTGCATCGGCCGTTCGGATGAGTCGATTCAGCCGATCGGCGGCGGCATCGGGCAAGCCGCGGTAAGCCAGAAATAACGGGATATCGACCCGGGTTGCAGAGGACGCGAGCATCGCACTGGTAATGGCGCCGAGCGCCGGTTCTACGCGATCCGCGTCCACAATCGGCACCCACACCACAGGACATTTCACAAAACAATCACACCGCGCGGATTCTGTCCAGGCACATCCCAGAAGCAACGGTCATTCTGTGCGAACAGATCCGCGGGCAAAACCGTTGTCCGCTCCGTTCGCTCCACGCGCCGTTTCACTTCGTGCAGTCCGGGCAATCCAAGCCCTTCATCGAATTCCGGTTCGCTGAATTCCAGATTGTTGAAATCGTGCGGGAACATCGGTTCCCCCAGCAACTCATATAGTCGCCCCACCACATGGGCCGGGCGTTCGGTGATCGAATCGTAACGAACGACGATCAGCCGGGAGGCATGTTCGCCGAACCAAGCCTGGCGGAAGGCCTGCATCGAGCCCGAAAGGATCCCCTTCCTCAGCATGAATTCGACGCGGGTGTAGACGTTCTCCGCCGCATCCTCGGGAAACATGCGGCTGCGCGAAAATCCGGCGGCCTGCACGCGGCGCTCGATGCTGTCGAGAATCCATGCCGGATTTCGCACACAGCAAATTACCCGTGAATCCGGGTAGAGCGATGCCAGCGCAGCCAGATGAGCGCACCACCCGCGATTGGTATCGAAGACGAGCCGCTTATCCGCAAATTCGGCAAAGTACTGATCGAAGACCGCGCGAATCATCCTTTCGCGCTGCCCTTCAGAAACAAACCGCGCATACTCATTGGCGGGTCCCATGGATCGCAGGAGCGAGGAAAAGATGGAAAACAGCGGACCCGACATCCCCGCATGGAAGGCGGGATTCTGCCGCAGGATAGCGGCCAGCATGGTGGAGCCCGACCGCGGCAGCCCGGAAATAAACGAGAGCCGCGTCATCACGCTGTTTGCCTGCTCACGAGTTGCGCGAACCGCCCGCCCGTCGCCGACAACTGCCGATAGGTCCCTTCCTGCACCACGCGGCCTTTCTCGATAACGTAAATCCGATCCGCTTCGCGAATCGTGCTCAACCGGTGTGCCACCAGAATCCTGGTGGCCTTCAGACGTTTCAAGCTCTCGGTCACGATTTTCTGCGTCCGGTTATCGAGCGCACTGGTAGCCTCATCGAAGATCAGGATCGACGGCCGCAGCACCAGAGCGCGTGCAATCAGCAAGCGCTGCCGCTGCCCGCCCGACAAATTTGAGCCTCCCTCCGAGACGATTGTGTACATGCCCATCGGCATATTTTCGATGTCTTCGGCCAGTCCGGCATCGCGCGCAGCCGCCCAAGCCTCATCCATTGTATGCGTCGCACCCGTGCAGATGTTATCGAACACCGACCCCGCCATAACGCGCCCATCCTGCGTCACGACGCCGATCTGCCGCCGGACCTCGGTGATATCCAGATTCGAGATCTCCCGGCCGTCCAGACCGATGGCGCCTGAATGCGGAATTTCAAACCGCAGGAGCAGATTCAGCAGCGTCGACTTTCCGCCGCCCGAAGGGCCGGTGATTGCGATGCACTCGCCCGGTTTCGCATACACCGAAACGCCGTTGAGAATGAGAGGGCCGTCATCACGATAGCGGAACGTGATATTTTCGAGCGCAATTTCTCCGCGCAGACGGCCGGGATGCGCCTTGCGCGCATTGACCTCCGGGGTGGCCTGGAGGATGACCCCAAAGCGCTTCCATAAGTTCGCCACCACGACGAGGCCGGCGGTGGTGTCACTGGCGGAGGTGAGCGCCGCCAGAAACAGGGCGAGCGAGGCATTACAGGCCAGGAATGCAGCAAGCGGAATCGTGCTGCTCAGCAGATAAATGAATCCCGCTGCCGAGGCGAGCGGCGGTATGAGAATATTCACTACCCGTACGTTGTCGCGAATGCCGCGAATCTTCCGATTCAGCGTCTGCTTTTCGCTGTATTCGGCGGCCCACTGCGCAAACGCGCGGTCCCTTGCCCCCGCCACGCGCAGCTTGGAAACCGCATTGATGGCCTGCAACACGAGGCCGGAGAGGGCTTCGTCTTTGTCTTTCCACTCACTCTGGACCCGATAAAGCGCGCGAGCTCCCAGCCATGTTGACCCCATGACGATCAGTCCGGCGATCAGCGCGATTCCGGCGAGCCCGGCGCTGTAAAAGAGCATCAGCAACAGAATGGAGAACGAGGCGATGCCGGAAAACAGTGTCCGCAAAGCATCCGCCGTCATGAGTTGAAATGCGCGCGTGGCGGAATCGGCGCGCGCTCTCAGCTGGCCCACCGTGAACCGCCGGTAGAACGAGGGACTGAGCTTCAGCAGCTGATCCCAGATGCCTGCCTGCACAACCTGAAACGCTGCTGTCTGCACGCGCAGCGTCGCAATCGCCTGTGCCAGCAGGAAACCGGCCGCGCCCAGGGCCGCGGCCACCATACCGAAGGCTACCTGCAACACCATGTTCTGGTTAGCGTCCGGAATTGCCTGCCCGATGAGAATCGCGGCGCCTTGCGGCGGGACAAAGGCCATCAGTGCGGCGCCCGCCGCACCGAGCACAATCGTTCGCAAGTCCCGCCGCCGCGCCCGCATCAGCCAGCCGAAGAAGTTTTCCGGCAACGGGCGGTAGATCATCTGCGCGAAAGAATGGAGTTCCGCAGCGACCCTGGCGTTGATCCGCGTGCGGACGTGGGTGTGTGGATCGAAGAGTATGCCGCCGCTGAGCAGCGCTACCGGGCTGCCATCTTTCCGCCAGGCGACCAGGGGCCCATTTTCTCTGCGCCACCAGTCACCAGAGAGCAGAACGCCGCGGACACGGATTTCCCGCGACTCATACGGCATACCCAACTCATCCAGCACGGCGTGGCGCGCCCCTTCGAGCGGATTTTCTCGTGCTTCGCCCAGGTGGCTGCGACGCAGGGTGAAGCCTGCCAGCGCCCCCACGGCGTTCAGCAGGCCACGCTCACTCACAATCTGCCGCAGCGTGAATCGCTGCTTCTCGTCCGCTTCCCGGCGCGCCCGGTCTTCGCGCAACGCCGTCAGAAACACCGCGATCGCGAGATCGAGTGTCTTCTTCAACGAATCCGCACCACCGTCGGCGATCGCCGTCCATTCCGATTCACCGCAGGATTCCAGACAAATGCCGGGCACCAGCGCAACGGTTACGCCGGGTTCGACCGGAGCGCCTGCCAGAAGGCCTGCCCCGGAATCGAGGCGGACAAACTCAAGGCCCTGCTCCGCGGCAATGCGTTGCCCGGCGGTTAACAGCAGAGCGCCGCGACGGACCGGTTCCACCTCTCCCGCATTGCGGAACAGAGCCAGAGCCGACCCGATTTTCGCGAGCCAGTTCTCCAGCGCGAAAATGACCGCCCATTCCGGCGCCTCGCCGGCTGGTTCGACACAGCTGGTTTCGAGCGTGATTGCCAGCAGATCCCAATCCATGGCGACAGAGTTCACTATGGGAAGAATTGGTTCCCCGGGCTCAATGGAAAACAGGTTCAGGCGTTCGCCGGTCGCGCGATCGACGGCGAAAACTTCCGCCGAGCCGGAAACGAGAGTCCCCGGGGGCGTCGCAGCATTGAGCGCGATGGCCTGATTACCGGCCAGCCATTGGGCGGTCTGGGTCATTCCGCGTCGGCCACCAGCGCCGCGTAAACTCCGTCCGCATCGTGCATGAGCTGCTCATGGGTTCCACGCTGCACCACGCGTCCCTGATCGAGCACAATTATTTCATCGCTGTCCCGAACGGTGCTCAGCCGGTGCGCCACGATGAAGCAGGTGCATCCTCGCCGCCGGATATTTTTATCCACCAGCAGCTCGGTTTCAGCGTCGAGCGCACTGGTCGCTTCGTCCATGATGAGGATGGAGGGATCGGACGCGAGAGCGCGCGCAATTTCGAGGCGCTGCCGCTGCCCGCCGCTCATGTTCGCGGCACCTTCGAGCAACGGGCTCGAATAGCCGTCCGGCATGGCGCCGATCACACCGTCGATCATCGCGTCCTCACAGGCGCGAACCACGCGATCCTGCGGCGTTGAGGCATCCCACAGGGTGAGATTGTCCGTGACAGTCGCTTTAAACAGGATGATGTCCTGATCCACCATGGCCAGCGAATTTGCCAGTATTTCGTGGGGAATCTCCGCGCGCGGCGTACCATCGAGCAGGATCTCGCCCGCAGTCGGCGCGTAGAGTCCCGCGAGCATGCGGGCCACGGTCGATTTTCCCGAACCGCTGCCGCCTACGAAAGCAATCCGCTGGCCAGGCCTGGCGGCAAAGGACAGGTTTTCAATGAGCGGCGGCGACACCGGGCTGTACCCGAATGTTACGTTGCGAAACTCCACATGCCCGCGTAAGCGCACGGGGCGATCGCCGATGTTTCCGATGGGGTCAACGGATGCCGGCGACTGCAACACATCATCGAGGCGGTTGATGTGGCCTTCCAGTTCCTGCATGCTCTGGCCGAGGGCCACCAGGTTGTTTACCGGCAGCAGAAAGCTTGTCGAAAGGCCGAGAAAGGCGACGAGGAGCCCGATGCTCATGCGTCCGTGCATGATTTCAAACCCGCCGCCCGCCAGCACTGCGGCGGTCATCAGGGCGAGGAGCAGCGGCGGCAGCACACCGAGATAGTAATTGGATGAACTCACTTCCTGCTGAGCGTTGGCTAAATTTGCAAAGAAGCCGGCCCAGCGCGCGAAGTAGTCGGATTCGAGCCCCGACGCTTTGATGGTTCGGATACTCTGCAAGCCGGCGATTCCAACACCGGCGGCTTTGCCCTGGGCCACCGAAAGCCGCGCGTTGCCTTCGCGGCGGATCCGCGCGATCCAGCGCAGGACGGCGAAATTCACGGCGGCGAAACACAGCGCGAGACTGGCGAGCGGCCAGTTCACACGCCACATCACCACCATGTAGAAGACCATCATGAGGATGTCGATTGCGGTTGTCGCCAACTGGCCTGAGAGCACATCCGCCACCTGGTCATTCAGTTCGATGCGGCTGCTGACTTCGCCGGCGTAGCGCTGCGCATAATAGGACGCCGGCAGCCGCAGCAGATGCCGCACAAACCGGCTCGTCTCCGCCACCGCCAGCCTGTTCTGGAGGCGCCGCAGGATCCGCAACTGGATCCCGGTAAGGAAGGCCCGCAGAGCAGCCGCCAACAGCATGCCCACAACCAGCGGCCGTCCCCAATCGGTCAACCCCCGTACCAGCACCTGATCGACGAATGCCGCCATCAGCGCCGGGAACGCGAGACCTGGAATCACCAGCAGCAGAGCCGTGCAGATCGCCGCGATGACGGGAATCAGCGATCTTCGCAGGCGCTTCGCCAGACTCACCAGCACACTCGGCTTCCGCCCACCCTTGCGAAAATCCGGGCCGGGCTCGGCCGTCATCATCACGCCGGTGTAAGCGCGATCGAAATCCTCAAGCGGCACCGTTCGCGGCCCGCTCGCCGGATCGTTCACGTAAACGTTTCCTTTCCGGAATCCTTCTACGACCAGAAAATGGTTGAAGTTCCAGAACACGACGAAGGGATAGCGCGCGGTGTCCAGATCCTGCACGCCGCGCTTCCACGCTTTCGCCTCAAGCCCGTAGCCGGTGGCGACCTTAATGATGTTCGAAAGTTTGGATCCATCGCGCGAAACCCCGCATTCGCGACGCAGCGTCGTGAGGGGAACAATGCGTCCCCAATAACCGAGCAGGATCGCAAGCGACGCCACGCCGCACTCCACCGCCTCCATCTGCAACACCATGGGGGTGCGGACGCGGCCCGTTTTCACTGATAGACTCCCGACATTTCACGCAGCACCGGCAGGAGATAGGTCACAGGGGCTCGTTCTTCGATGGTTACGCGAGTCGCGTGCGTCAGGCCCGAAGTCACTTTCATATCGGGCCCGCGCGAGGACGACCATTTGTAGCCGCTCGCGGTGGAGGGATCCGTCTCCAGCCGCGCCCGCACTTCGATAAACGGCCCACTCGGCATCAGGCTCTGCACGAGTTCCTCGTTGCCGATGGTTCCGGTCACTCCCTCCTTTGTCACCGGAGCGGGAGAGACCGCGAACACGGTGCCCAGAATGCCGCCGAAGCGTTCGCGTTCGACCGTATCGGGCGTGATCTGCAGCCGCATACCCGGCTGAATCCTTTTTCCGTCGCGCACCGGAAAATAAGAGATGCTCACCAGTCCGGCATCCTTCTTTTCCGCTTCGATCGTGAGCAGGCGGCCGCCTGCGGGCATCACCTCGCCGACAGCGGCCATCACTTCCGCGATGCGTCCTGAATACTGGCTGTAGATATTGCCGTCGCGCCGTATCTGAAAGTCATCGAGCGAAATATTTTTTTGAATCGTCTCGATTTCGTTGCGCCGCGCTACTGCTTCATCCAGAACCTGCTTCGCGAGAGTCGCGCTGCGCGTTTCGATTTGCTCCAGCTGGCCGTCGATCTGCCCGAGTCGCGACGTGTAGTCCTGGATCTTCGCCTCGTTATCGCGAATCGCGGACTCGTCATCGACGATATCCTTCGAGGCAAATCCCAGCAGCCCCTCTTTGACGAGCTTTCGGTTCGAATCCGCGCGGCGATCCAGAATGGGCCGGAGGGTGGTTGCATCCTCCAGGCTGCGGGCGAGAGTGCTCTTCTGCGAACCCAGCCCGTTCCGTTCCTGTTCATCCTGCTGCTTTTGCAGCGAAACCTGCCGCTGTGCCGCCGCCGTTCGCGCCCGGTCCTGATCTTCGAGCACTCGCACACTCCCCTGGTTTTCTTCGATGCGCTTGAGAATATCGGTCTGGTCAATGGTGGCCACCAGTGCGCCTTCTGCGATCTGGTCGCCGGCCTTAACCCGCAGCGTCACAATGCGCCCCGCTGCCGAGGTTTGAGCCTGCATGATCTCGGAGGGCCGCAGGATCACGCCGCGGCCATCCGCCGTCGTGGGCACAGTGCCGACAATCGCCCATCCGGCAAAGAGGACCAGCAATGTCCCGGTGACTGCGATCAGCAGCCAGTCCCAGGCCTGCGTCACCGGCATCAGCCGTTCCAGGTTATCGGGGGAAGACAACCTGTCGAGCGCTTCCGGCCGAAATAGTCTTTTTTTTAGCTCCGACATCTGTGACCGCCTATGCTCCCTGGAGCCGTTTCTGAATCCAGTCGAAACGGGCCCCTGCCATGCCGATCGTGTCCATCGTTTCGACGGAAAGCTCATCCTGCCGATCGGTTACACTCCCGCCGAGAGTTGTGGTGCGAAGCCGGTCTGCAAGGAACATAGCCAAAGCCCGATAGAACCGGCCTGCAAACTCCGCGTCTTCGGCCAGTCGCGTATTCAGACGCCGGCGCGGGATTGCGAGAACCATGGAGGTTTCGAGCGCCTGCACCGTGGCCGACGGAGGGACCGAATCCACGAACGACATTTCGCCCATCACTTCGCCCGCCATCAGCCGCGCAACCTGCTTCCCGCCAAGCGCAGCCACGCGTACGGAAAAGGCGCCAGTGATAACGAGGAAAACCGAATCGAGAGGACGCCCTTCGTCGATGATATTGACGCCTGCGGCTACTTCCCGGCGCATGCCCGCGGTGACGAGCCAGTCAATATCGGAATCATTCAGGATTCCCAAAAAATATAATGCTTTTCGCATGGTTCTTTGGTTAGCATACTCTGTCGATAGATGGGTCAGCAGGCAGCGACAGTCCGGCTTTTCGCGAAGCGGTCTTCAATACCTGCACGAGTCCACATGATACTGGTTTGACTTGGGTTGCCGGGTTTGTGTCCGAACTGTTGACGATTGCGAAATTCTGCGCGATTACCCAGAAATACTGCTTCCGCGTTTACTGATTAACGTCGAAACGCGTTGATCATGAATCACCCACGCGAAACGCTAGTGCTGTATCGGGAGCAACCCGGCGGCCAAGTGCCCGGGCGGCGGTGAAAGGGTCCGCCGGGTCGCTTTCGATACAGCCGTTTGAATGAAGCCCCTTTTGGGCCCTCAGCCGTTATGCGTTTTGAATGCAACCCGGCCGGAAGGGCGGCGAGGAAAAGCAGTATGCAGGGTGGTTGGAGAGCGTAAAAAGATGAAGCACAGGACGGAACATTCAGGGATTCGTACGGGTAAATGTCGCGGGTTCCACGCCGGGGCACACTTCGAGTGACCACTGGGGTGGGCGCGAAAAAGTCGAGTTGAGAAAGATCGATTCATGATTGATGGGTGACGGTCGCTGGTGGAGAACGGAGTCGCACCTGAATCGGCGTTAACCGTTCCAATAAGACCATGTGGCCGCCGCATTTTGGGCACTGCCACATGGGGCGCAAAGTTACTGCAGGAGTGGCTGGTCGCGGGAGACCTGCCGCTGTTGCCAATAACTCAAAGCTCAAAGGGACGAATTCAGCGCGACGCCGGTGGGCGAAGAGGCCGAAGCGCCGGATGCGAACGAACCCCCGGGGCAGCACATGAAGCAGGAACCGCCGCAGGAATTCTTCCGCGCTGAGCGACATGAGCCGCTTCCTGTTCTTGTGAGCGGAATCGCGCCACCGGACAGTAAATGCGACCGTCCGAGAGAGAAACGAGCCGGTGACTGGAAATCGCAATGCGATGGGTGTAGCAGCCGAGATAGTGCAGCGCATGCTCGGCGTTGCCAAAGGGACGCTTGGAATAGACCACCCAATCGGTACGAAACAGGCTCCGGAGCAGCGCAGAGAAAGCCTTCGGCGATTGAAACGCCGTCAGTTTCCCGTGAAAGCCGAGTTTGTTGCCGGCATGCAGTCTGCGCAGGCCGGCAACAAACTTGCCGCGGAACACACGGCTGAGCACCGCTACGGGCAGAAAGAAGTTGTTCGCGGCGGGAATCCATCGGCAGTGGTCGGGAGACAAGCCACCGGCCGGAACAACGCAATGGACGTGAGGATGATGCAGTAGCTGCTGATTCCAGGTGCGGAGGACGCTGAAGAAGCCGATCTCGGCGCCGAGATGCCTGGCATCTGAGGCGATCTGAAACAGCGTATGCGCGCTCGCGCTGAACAGCAAACCATAAATCAGTTCTTTGTTCTGCAGGGCGAGAGGAGCCAGTTGATGGGGAAGCTTGAAGACGACATGGGCATATGGCGCTGCGAGCAGTTCGGTTCGGCGCGCGGCCAGCCAGCGGTCGCGCGGCTGGCTCTGGCACTTCGGACAGTGCCGGTTTCGGCATGTAATGGAGAGCTCTCCATTACATGCCTTATGGGGAGTCTTTTCTAATGGGGAATGGCGCGCCGAAAGGGCATGTCTCATAGGGCGTGATGCCCCTTCGACTCTCCATTAAGACTTGGTCTTCAGCAGTGCGAGCAGTTTGTCGGGCGGCCGGAATTTGCCTTTGCGAAGGCTCGGCGGCACAACCGCTTCGATAGCCCCCAACTTTTCTGTGGGATCGGCCCGAACGTAGACCTCCGTGGTGGTCAGATTACTGTGCCCCAACCACAGGGAGACTTTTCGGATGTCCTGAGTCGCTTGCAGCACCACCATTGCGCAGGTATGGCGGCTATTCCGGGGCCGGAATAGGCGACACTATGCCGGGTTCCGGACTATTCCGGGTGGCGCGAGCTCAGATCGACGAAGTGCCTGTAAATGACGGAAACCGACGTAATCGCCCGGCATAGTCTGGAACCCGGCATAGTGTCGCAGCAGGTGAAGTCTGTGTCGAACAGCTGTTAATTAAGGGGTCGGCCTGTGATCACGTTGTTATTCGAGTTGACCTTCCCCTCTCGTTGGAATCATCTTGGCCAATGCCGCGGCGACCGATGCCCATGCTGATCGGATGGGGAGTCCTTCGCTAGACGCGACGAGGTGAATGCGCAATGACACCGGGGCGATACCTATACGTCTCCACTTGTCTCGGCGGCCGAAAATGAACACTAAGGATCTGTCAAGAAAGTAATATATCAACTTCTGGGTAAGAGTCTGTAATTCCAGTCGCCGTGGAACTTTTCTCTTCGAAGCTGGAGTTGCGCCATCTGCATATCGGAAACCTTGAGGCCCTTGTGGTAGATATTGGTGTCGATCTTGCTTTTGACGGTCAGGCCGGTCGTGGTTGTGGTTCCGGCGATGAGGTCGATGATGACCTGATGGCTGATTAATGGCTTGCCACGCCAGTTCTGGCTAATGAAAGAGAAAAGACGGTGTTCTATTTTGTTCCACTTGCTGGTGCCTGGTGGAAAGTGACAGACCGATATTTCCAGCCCGGTTTCATCGGCCAGTTGCCGCAGTTCCCATTTCCAGAGCCGAACTCGTGCACCATTACTGCCGCCCGAGTCAGCGGTAATCAACAGGCGCTTTGCTGTCGCATAACTGTGGCGACCCAACCACCGCCACCAGCGGCGTATGCTTTCTACCGCAAACTCGGCCGTATCGTGATCCAGTCCCACACTGACCCACCCCGCGCTCCGTCCCAGGTCGTAGACTCCGTAGGGAGCCACCTTGCCATTCTCCGGCTGGCGGATTTCGAAGTCGTGAACCCGTACCTTCTCGGGTTGCCCTTGCCGCTGCCATTCGCGCCCCGGATTCTTGAAATCACCCAACAATTCCTTCTTTTTAGTGTCTACCGAAATCACCGGCTCGCCCTGCTTCAGATAGCGCTGCGCCCTGCGGTTGATGTATTCAAACTGTTGAGTCCGATCCGCATGCTGGCTCCCCTCTAACGTCTTCTGGTTGGCCTG
>Ga0302319_10018928_pt1 | contig 12525 bp, 6 predicted proteins | sample Bog_T0_2_FD_203319 | JGI IMG/M metagenome (GOLD analysis project Ga0302319, IMG submission 203319) | Peat permafrost microbial communities from Stordalen Mire near Abisko, Sweden - Bog_T0_2 | ecosystem: Environmental > Terrestrial > Soil > Wetlands > Peat | place: Sweden: Abisko, Stordalen Mire... | reverse complement strand
AATGGCCAGGTCGCCTGGGCTGAACTTGGCCGCGGCATCGTAAAGGCTGGTCCCGGCCACCCGGAGGGTGGTTTCAATGTTCAACAGCAACCAGGCCGCCAAAGGCGGGATGAAGCCGAAAGCCACCCCCAAAAAATGCAATCGGGGGACGTCCCGGTAGGCCTGGGCGGCGATGATGATGCCGATCCAAAGCAGGATCCCTATCATGGCCTCCATAGGCACCACTTTCAGCACCAAACCCACCCCGCCAAAAAGGCAAAGGGCTGTGATGACCGCGCCATTGAGCAGGCTGTAGCCCCAACGCGCGCCCATGGCTTTCCAACCGGGATGACCGATGTAGATGGTGGTGGGGAAGGGAGAGCCCAAAGCCGCTGCCGCCATGCCGCCCAACCCGTTGGCCATGAGCGAGCTGAAGGTGTCGAACCGGTCACCGGCGGCTTCGGCGCTTTCCAAGTTCTGCAGGCTCCCGATCACGTTGAACAGGCCCATGGGCAGGATGATGCTCAGGTAGCGCAGGCCATCCTGATGGGCCAGAAAATCCCACAGCTCAACCACGCTGGTGCTGGGGGCGTGGAAGGCCAGGACCACCGGCATGGTGTCCGGATGGAAATAGTCATAACCCAGGGATCGAAGACCCCAAGCGATCCCTGTGCCCAGGAGCACCGCCACCAACCCGCCCGGCAGGCCCCATGGCAGCTTAACGCGTGAGCTGTAGACCAATAGGATGAGGAAAGCCGGGATCACGGCCAAAGCTGGGCTGGCGAAGATCTGAAAAACGAAGCCCATGCTTATGAAAGTCATGGCGATGCCGGCCAAGGCGGTGAGCAGAGCCGCGCGCGGCGTATGACGCCGAAGCCAGCCCCCAAAAAAGGCGCCGCCGATCTCGATCAATGCCGATCCCATGCAGGCGAAAAGGCCGGCCTTCCATGCCAGCTCAGCGCTATGGGTCTCGCGGAAGACCGGTCCCATGATCAAGAAGACGTGGGCAAAAAGGCTGACGGTGTTGATGCCATAGGGAAGCGCGGTGGTGAAGGGCCGCGCCGTGCGTTCGGCCAGCCGCTTAGCCTGCCAGGCGTAGAACGCGTTGCCGAAGAGGATGCTGAAAGCGGCGCCGGGCAGGATCCGCGTGGCCACGAACTCTGCCGGCAGTCCGCAGACCCCGGTGCATAAGACCTGGATCAGCATCAGCTGCAAAAGGTTGTCGACGAAGAGGCCGAAGAAGCCGTCGATATCCCCTGCATAGAACCATTTAAGGCGCATGGTCATTCCCCGTCATAGGCTTTGGCTTTCCGGCGCGAAACGGCCGGAGCGGCGACATTCTAAAGGAAAGCGCCCAGCTTGCGCCCCCTTTTCGCTTCGCCCGCGCCCCCAACTTCTATATCATGAGATGAAACGCGGCGCGCCATGCTTTAGCCACCCTCGCGCCCTCCAAGCTGTTCGTGGCCTTCCTTGATCCTGTCCACCCCCGTTCCCATTTTTCGAACCCTGCTGCAACGCGACCGGGACCCCGGCTTGGCGTCCTTGCGCCTGTACATGCATGCCAGGTTGCTCCTGATGGCCGGGCTCAGCGGCCTGGGGCTTGTGCTCCTGCGATGGCATTTGGAGCACCGCGTTGATTGGCTTTGGTTGGTGCCATTGTTCGCCGTCGCCGGTTGGTCATGGCTGCAACGCTTCCCCGCGCACCACTATGCCGTCGCCCGCCTTGGCACGCTCCTGTTCCTGGGCATAGGGTTCAATGACCTGCTGCGGCCAGGCCAGGCGGTCGCGTGGGCTTTGTTCGCCATGGTGGGCGTCCCCGTCTATGGGACCCTATTGGATGGGCTTTGGTCGGGCAGCGTGGCTACCATCACATTATTGGCCCTCTGGGGCTGGGTGGGGGCCCATACTCCCGATCTCAGCCTGCGTTTGCTGGTCATCTTCAACGGATTGTCCTGCCTTTGCTTTTTCTTCACTAGCTTGGCTTTCACTTGGATCTTCGGGGCCTTGGTGCAGCGCCAGCGGCTCAGCCAAGGCGGCATCGAGCTGGCTGGCGAAACCAGCCGCCGGCTGGCCAATACGCTCGCCGATGAGGTGACGATCTCAGTGGGACGGCTGCGGGCCGCGCTGACCAAAGGACTGCCCGACCGCCGCAGCCTAAAAGAGCTCCAAACCCTTTTAGCCTCCACCCGCCAAAGCCTTCCCCGGGACCTGCCCTCCGTTTCCGTCCAACCCAAGCAGCTCTTGGAAGAGCAGCGGCGCACCACCCACCGAGCCTTTTTGCTGATGGCCCTGCTGGTCAGCTTCGCGGCCGGGGTCGCCACTTTGCTCTTGCATCGCGACAGCTGGTGGTTGGCAGGCGGGCTCACGGCCGCCTGTAGCGGCCTTTACTTCTGGGGGGAGCGCCTGACCATCGCCTGGCATTGGCGCCTGCGCCTTTTTCTTCTCACTTGCCTGGGCGTCCTGGCCCTGGACGTCTATCTCGCCTCGCCTAACACCCGAGCCAGCTCGCTGGCTTTCCTGCCCGTCATCGTCTTCTATGCCTGCATGCTCGACAGCATGGCCGTGGCCGGCATCGTATGCGCCGCAGGCCTGCTCTTGCTGGGCATCGAGTGGAAGGTCACCGAGATCCAAGCCTGGCCGTTTTACGGGACCTTGCTCAACATCATGGGCCTTTCCACCTTGACCATGTTCAGCTTTGGCTGGCTCGTGGGCCTTGGCCTGCGCGCCCAGTTGAACATCCTCGCCTCAAAAGAGGAGGAGCTTCGAGCCAGCCTGAAGGATTACCAGCGAGTGGTGTCGACCTTGTTCCACGACCTCGCCAACCCCCTGGCGGTGCTACAGACCCTGGCCAACATGCCGCCGGCGCTCCTGCTACCCGAGGACCACGATCGCACATTGCGCATGGTCGAGCGCCTCGAGTCCGTGACCTTGGTGGCCCGCAAACAGGGCCCGGCCCAGTCCGCAGGCGGGCTTTTCAGCTTGGTCGCGCTCGACGGCGACCTGCATGACCTGTTCCAGGAACGCCTGGACGCGCGCCGCCTGACTTTAAGGGTCGCCGGGCCCATGGGGTTGAACCTGCGGGTGAACGCCCAACTGCGTGACAACCTGTTGGATCAATTGCTGAGCAACGCTGTGCGCTACGCCCCGGAAGGGGGGCTGATCCTGTTGACCGTCGAACCCAGCGATGGCGGCATGCATCTTTGCCTGCGCGACAGCGGGCCCGGATTCCCCGTCGACGTGCTCAGGGACCTGGCAAAGGGCGCGGCGCCCCTGCCGAGGGCTGACGACCGCGGCGAGCTGGGCAACGGGTTCGGCCTGCTGCTGGCCCTGGCCGCAGCCCGCGACCTTGGCGGGCACCTCAGCTTGAGCAACGCCGGCAGCGGCGGGGCGCTGGCGGACCTATGGCTGCCGGCCTAGCTGAGCGCAGCGCCGCCTAACAGCAGAACGCCCCGCCAGAACTGGCGGGGCGTTCTTGTTACCAGGCCAATACCCGGGCCTCAGCCCTTTCCCTTCTTTCCCGCCTTCTTCTGCTGCTCGAGCACCGACAGATACTCGTTGTAGGGGCCCTTGAAGTCCCACCAGCTGCCGTCGGGGCGCAGCTCCAAGATGCGCGTGGCCACCTTGGCGATCATGTCCTGGTCGTGGCTGGTGAAAAGAACGGAACCGGGGAACTCCTCCAAGGCCTTGCTAAGGCTCTCGATGGCCTCAAGGTCCATATGATTGCTAGGCTCGTCCAGGATCAGCGTGTTGCCGCCCAAAAGCATCATGCGGGCCAGGAACAAGCGCTGGCACTCGCCGCCTGACAGCACCTTGATGCTCTTCTCCTGCTGCTCACCGCTGAAAAGCATCCGCCCCAGGAAGCCGCGGATGGTCTGGTTCTCCTCGTTGGGGCCCCAGGTCTTGAGCCAGGTGACCATGTCACGGTCCTCTGTCAGCTCTTCTTTGGTGTCCTGGGGCATATAGTTGATGAACACGCTCTTGCCCCAGGCGATCTTGCCCACGTCCGCTTTCAGCTCGCGTCCGACCAGGTCACCTTTGTCCTCGCCCTGGTAGGCGCCCAGCAGGCAGCGCAACAGGGTGGTCTTGCCCACGCCATTGGGGCCGATGACGGCCAGCTTCTCCTTGCCGCTGAGCATGAAACTGATGTTGTTCAGCACGCTCTTGCCGTCAAAGCCCTTGCTCAAGCCTTCGACCTCCACCAAGTCCTTGCCCAGCTCCTTTTTGGGCTTCAGCAGGAAGCGGGGGTACTGGCGACTGGATGGCAGGACGGTCTCCATCTCACTGGCCAGCTTGTCCAGCATCTTGAAGCGGCTGGTGGCCTGCTTGCTCTTGCTGGCGTTGGCGCTGAAGCGGGCGATGAAGGTCTTCAGCTCAGCTGCGCGGTTCTCGCGACGGGCGTTATCATTGAGCTTGGCATCCACGGACGCCTGGCTGGCTTGGGTGAAAAAGTCGTAGTTGCCGGTGTAGATGGTGGCCTTTTGGCGGTCGATGTCGACCATGTGCGTGCAGATGTTGTTCAAAAAATGGCGGTCATGGCTGACCAGGATGATGGTGCCGTCATGCTCACCTAGGTACTGCTCCAGCCAGTTGATGCTGGCGATGTCCAAGTGGTTGGTGGGCTCGTCCAAAAGCAGCAGGTCCGGCTTGGCGAAAAGGATCTGGGCCAACAGCACGCGCAACTTCCAGCCGCCCGTGAGCTGCTTCATCAGCTTGCCGTGGTCCTCACTGGGAAGCCCCAGCCCTTCGAGCAATTCACCGGCCGTGCTCTCGGCCGTGTAACCATCCATCTCCCCGAACTTGATCTCCAGGTCAGCGGCGCGCTCGCCTTCCTTTTCCGTCATGTCACCCTTGGCGTAGAGATCGTCCTTCTCTTTCATGACGTCGTAGAGCTCTTTGTTGCCCATCAGCACCGTGTTCAAGACGCTGCTCTCGTCAAAAGCATAATGGTCCTGACGTAGCCAGCCCATCTTCACGCCGCTATCCAGGCTCACCTGGCCCTCGGTGGGTTTTAGCTCTCCGGTGAGGATCTTTAAAAAAGTGGACTTGCCAGCGCCGTTCGCACCGATGATGCCATAGACATAACCCGGCTTGAACTTCAATGTTACGTCCTCAAAGAGGACTTTTTTGCCGAAACGAAGGGTTAAATTGCTGCAAGCGATCACGAAACAGTCTCCAAAGTAATTTATTCGTTAAATTTAGCCGTTATCATCGGCCCATTTTTGATAATGCTGCTCTATTCGGCTTCAAAGTCATCTTGTTCCAGCGGCAAGGCGGGAACCTTTTGGGGATCCCAGCTGAAGCCCCATTCTAATCGCCGAGCCGCATTTCGGATGTTTTGTGGAGTATCGCGACGATTATAGAACAGAACATCTCGTTTTCCGCTCTTATCGCATACTTTTAGCTCGATATGACGATTCATCCGTTTAGGATCGGCATGCAGTCGATAAGGTGTAGCAGGGCCTAGTTGTGGGTTCTTACTGATATAGAGCCAGCTGTATTTCTCATCCTCATAGCCCAAAACGCCGCTCTTGACCTGATGATGCAAGCCGCGTCGCTCCAATCTGACTGAAAAATGGCACCAATAAGGGCCTTCTTTTTTTTCGTTGATCCGTTTCCAGTCCAACTTCCCCGGCTCAGCCATGGGGCAGGCGCCTTCCTGGGGGCAGGGCCCCACAAGGTGCCCACCGGCCTTGAGCAATTGGTCTCGGGCTGCCAGGACACGGCGGCTGGTCTCGGGCGTGCCCGGCTCCAACAAGAATAGGCCTTTCGTCGCCTTGGCCCAGGCTTGGCTCAAGAGAGCCGTTTGGCTCGCTTCATCCAGCTCACTGAGCACATAAGCCATCACCACGACATCGTGCGCGGGTGCCTCAGCTAAACGCTGCTTCAGATCCCCGGGCGTCACCGTGACCTTAAGGCCAACAAAGGTGCCCGCCAGGGCCTGGGCGTGAGCCAGCATTTCCGGCTCGCTTTCCAGGAAAGTGGCCTCCTGGAATCCAGGTTGCCGTTCGACCAAGGCCCAGGTAGCGGTGCCAGGCCCGGCGCCGAGATCCAAAACGCTACGGCACCCCTCCAGCGCCTCCAAGGGCACTTGACGCAGGGCCGCTTGGGCGGCCGCGTAGGTGGCGGGGAACCGTGCGGCCAGGTAGGCCAGGCCGCGGGCTTGGGCGCGGGTGAAACCGCCCGGGGCCCTTCCTGGCACTGGTTCAGCCAGCCCCACCAGGTCCTCGCGCTGGGCTTCGCTCACTGTACGATTGCGATAGTCGGTGCTCAACGCCTCATAGCCCGCCCTCAGCGTGCGCACAGGCACGTGGAGGAGGCGGGCTTCGATGGCGTGGAATAACGGATCGGGCAGGCGGGAGGACATGAGGCTGGAGTCTAGCGCAGGCGCGGCCCCGGCGAAAGCTGGCAAAGGATAAATCGGTTCAGCTCATCTGCAACAGTTCAAGGGCCCGATAGAGCTCAGCAAGGCGGAACGGCTTTGCCAACAGATGAGTGCCTGCTTCCAAGCCGGCGTCCGGGGTCTCTGGAGACCAGCCGCTGATGAATAGCACCGGCAGGCCTGGCCGCTTCTCCCTCAGGCGCAGGGCCAGTTCCTTGCCGTCCATGCCAGGCATCCTTAGATCGGTCACCAGCAGGTCAAAACCACCCTGGGAATCCCATTGGGCGAGCGCCGCCTCTGCCTCGCCTGCGGTGCTCACCTTGTATCCTTGCCGGGTCAACGCGGGCGCCAGCAGGTCAACGAGGCTGCTCTCATCATCCACCAGCAGAAGGCTGCCCTTGGTCTTAGGCGCCGAGCTCATCTGCAAGGCCACCGCACCCGGCGCCTGAGGCAGCAGGACCCTGAAAAGCGCGCCGCGATCGCTGGCCAACAGCTCCAAACGCCCGCCATGCTGCCGAGCGATGCCATAGGCTGAGGCGAGCCCCAATCCGGTGCCTTGGCCGGGGGTCTTGGTGGTGAAGAAGGGATCGAAGATGCGCGCGGCGATGTTGGCTGGAACGCCCGGCCCATGATCCAAAGCCAGGATGGCCAGATAGGGCCCCGGCTGGACCCCTAACGCCTGGGCCGCATCCAGGTTGATCAACTGAGGCTCGACCCGAAGGGTGAAATCGCCCCGACCGCCAGCTGCGTCGCGGGCATTCATGGCCAAGTTGAGCAGGATCTCGTCCACCTGGCCCGGATCCACCAGAGCCTTGGGCAGGTCGGCCGCGCCCTCGATCTTCAACTCCATCTGCGGGCCCAAGACCCCTCTCAAGCGGGGGCGGCAGGCTTCGATGATGCTCAGCAGGTCATTGGGCTGGGTCTTCAGGGCCCGGCGACGGGCGAATGCCTGCATGCGACGGACCAATGCCGCACCGCGCTCCAAGGCTTCATCCATCGCTCGGAACCGGCTGTCCGTGTCTGAAGCCGGGCGGACTTGGTCCAGGCCAGCGGTGATGATGGCAAGGAGGTTGTTGAAGTCATGGGCCACCCCGCCCACCAGCTCGCTGACGGTTTCCAACTTTTCCACCTGAAGCAGGCGGTCATGCAGTTCCAAACGGGGCCGCAGGTCGCGGCAACTGGTGAAGATGGACTCGTCACCGCCCACGCTGATATGCGTTGCGCTTATCTCCAAGGGCACGGGGCTGCCGTCCTTGGCGCGCAGGACGGATTCAAAGCTCGCGTTCCTATGCTCCCGTATCTGCTCCTGGCGCCGCTGCAAGTCCAAGGCGTAGGCTTCGTCGTAGTAGGGCATCGGCTGGCCCACCAGCTCATGCCGGCTATAGCCGAGCAGGTCGCATGAGGCCTTGTTCACGTCCCTTATGATATTGTCGTAGCCGATGCGGAAAAAGGGGTCCAACGCCAGTTCCAACGCTTGCTGGACATAACTGAGCTGCCTGTCCCGCTCCGTTTCCAGCGAAAAATCCTTTAGCATGACCAGCATGGTCGTCACTCGGCCATGCTCATCCTTGGTGGCCGTGAAGGCGGTGGCGCTGAAGGGCCGATAGGACCCGTCCTTGGCCTTCAACCGGAAGAAGGCGCGGAAAGCCCGGCCAACATCCAGCGATTCGGCCGCCTCCGGGAGTTGCCGGAAGGTGATGGCATCATCGGGATGCGCCAGGCTGCGCAATGGCCAGGGTCGGCTCAGCAATGCCTCGGCTTCGGCCTGGCTGTAGCCCAGGATCGGTGGAAGCGACCTCATGGGGTTGATCACCGACATGCTGGGCACGTCATAGACATAGTGCACGGCGTCCAGCACTTGCCATGGGTGGAACGGTTCATTCGGGCTCATCCCACGTCCTCCGTCGTCTCATCCGCCCAAAAGGGCGCGCAGCTCGGCCAGCAATGCATCAAAATTAAAGGGCTTGGCCATGAATCGACCGTTCGGGCCCAGCCAGCTCGCGGGGCCTTCGTGGCTGGGGGCATGGCCGCTGGTGGCCAGGACCTTTAAGCCAGGCCAGTGCTGGCGCAGACGCAACGCCAGGTCCTTGCCGCTGATCTTGGGCAGCCCCAGGTCGGTGACCAAAGCATCAATGGGGGTGGGCTGTGCCAAGGCCAAAGCCAGCGCCTCCTCACCATCCCTGGCCACCAGCACCCGGTAACCGGCATGCGTCAACAGGCGCTGCAAGAGCTCGCGCAGGTCATCCAAGTCTTCGGTCAAGAGCACCGTGGCACTGGCTTGGGGCCGCTCCGCCGATGGAGAAATGGCAGGGTCCGCCACCGCGTCGCTGGACGATCCGACGGGCAATGCCACGGTGATGGTGGTGCCACGCCCCACCTGGCTTTGGATATCCAGGTGTCCGTTATGCTGCTTGGCGATGCCGAAACAGGTGCTCAAGCCCAGCCCGGTGCCTTTGCCGACGGGCTTGGTGGTGTAGAACGGCTCCAAGGCCCGGGCCAAGACCCCAGGCTCCATGCCGGAGCCATCGTCGCTGACCTTCAGCAGCGCAGCGACGCCCTCCGCCATGCCCCAGGCTTCGGCCTGGATCCGGCTCAACCGGATCGAGGCCACCTCCAAGCGCAGGCATCCGGCCTCCCCATCCATGGCATCCCGAGCGTTCAGGCATAGGTTCAAGAGGACCTGCTCCAATTGCACCGGATCCGCCTTGACCCACAGCGGTTGGGGCGCCTCCAGCACGCGCAGCTCCACGGCTTCACCCACCGCCCGCTGTATCAAGTGGCTGCTCTCCCTCAACCAGGTGTTCAGCTCCACGCCGCGTCGGTCCAAGGGCTGGCGCCGGGCGAAGGCCAGGAGCTGGCCCGTCAAACTGGCGCCACGGGTGGCCGCCAGCTCCAAGCGGCTGAGCAGGCTCTCCAGGGCCCCCTCTCCTTGCGCCAAGCCGCGGGCCTCCCGGGCATAACCCTGCATCACCGTGAGCAGGTTGTTGAAGTCATGGGCGACCCCCCCAGCCAGTTGGCCGACGCTCTCCATCTTCTGAGCCTGCAAGAGCTGCTGCTCCAAAGCCCTGCGATCCGTGACGTCCTCGGCCACGCCCACCAGCTGGGTGGGCAGGCCATCCTGGCCTCTTTCAAAGACCATGTCGGCGTGGCGTAAGATCCGCCAGCTGCCATCCTTGTGCTGCAGGCGGAGCTCGGCGTAGAGGACTTCTCCATCCTCCGCCTGGCGCCAGCGGGCCATCTGGTCGGGCAGACGATGGCGGTCGTCAGGATGCAAGCGTCCATAGATCGACTCGCCTGCAGCCCCAAAAGCTTGGGTCTCGTGGGGATCGTAGCCCAGCTGGCTCCAGAACGAGCGGTTCATGTACAGGGGGCGTTGGCTGGCGATGTCCAGCACGTAGAGCAAATGGGGCGAAGCCACGGCGATCCGCTCCCGGTAGCGCTCAGCTTCGCGCAGGGCGTCCAACGCCACCTGCTGCTCGGTCTGATCCTGAAAGAAACCGCGCAGCTTGGTGGGCCGTCCCTGGTCATCGCCGAAGATCAGGCTGACCGAGCGCACCGTGCGCACCTTGTTGTCAAAGCCCACCACCCGCCACGTGGCTCCGGGCCCCCACGCGCCCTTGATGCTGCGGGCTGCCGGCAGGGCCGCCGTGGTCCAGATGATGGCGTGCAGTCGCAGCCGGTCATCCGGATGGATGCGATCGAAGAAGACGGAGCCCCCCCCTTCGGGGATCGGCCCACCGAAGATCCGCTCCGGGTTGCCAGCGAACACGGCGTTATCGTGGGCCATGTCCCAATCGAAGACCACCAATCCGGCGCTATCCAGGATGGGGGAGAATAAATCGATGAAAGCGTCCGCATCCGCGCTTATGTTCTGGGGCGACAGGCGTTTCACCTGGCCGTGGTCATCGCGTGATGGAGGCTCTACCGGCGTCATCAACCCTTGTGCCCTTCCGTCGGGTGGTTCTGGATGAAAAAGCGCATGGCGGCCACCTCGCGTTCCAGGTCCACGATGCGACGCTCCAGTTCAGAAGCGCGGTCCACGGCCTCGGCCTGTTCGACCTCGGTGTCGGTCACGCTAAGGTCCCCGCCCAGCAGGTGAACCCAGCGGGCCTCCTTCTCGCCCGGCCGTCGCGGCAGACGTTGGACCCATGGCCCGCTTGTCAGCCCCGCCAGATGGTTCAAGGCGTCCTCGGCCTCCGCCGGCGTCTGGAACTCGTGCAAGCGCCCGCTTCGCCCCCTTAGCTCTCCGGCCGTTTGGGGCCCACGCAAAAGCAACAACGTCAGCACCGCGCGTTGGGCCTGATTCAGCGCGGCGACCTTCTCCAAGGTGTGGTTGTAACGCGGCGCCCGCCCATCCATGCGGGTGAAGACCAGATCCCTCCCCTTGAGCCCGTTCAATGCGGCGCTGACCATGCCCTCATCCAGGTCGAGGACGGGCTCGCGGCTGGTCTTCTGATCGCAGGCCAACCGCAAGCTGTTCAGCGTCAAGGGATAGCTATCCGGTGTCAGCGCTTCCTTTTCCAGGAGGCAACCCAGCACTCTTTGTTCATGAAGGCTCAAGATCGGAGGCATGAGATCCCTTGTTCAAAGGCTCTTCGGCTCGGGACCCACTGGCCCTAAGCCAAGAATCATCGCCTTCCATCATAGCTCCGAGGCCTGTTTCCGTCCTAAGAAACAGCGTCTTGGCATTGAAACCGCCTTCATTCGCATCCGAATGGGGCTGCGCTTGCCTTAAGACAGGCCCTTGCTATGATGGCGCCATCCTGAAAAGGGGGATTCTAATTCGGTGGATATGGCGGATCTGGATTTTGATGTCATCGTGGTGGGTGCGGGCCATGCCGGTGCCGAAGCGGCTCATGCCTCGGCACGCTTGGGCTTGCGCACCTTGCTGCTGGGCATGAATCTGGACACGGTGGCAGCCATGAGCTGCAACCCTGCCATCGGAGGGCTGGCTAAGGGCCACTTGGTCCGCGAGATCGACGCCCTGGGCGGGCTGATGGGCCTCGCCGCCGACGCCACCGGGATCCAGTTCAAGATGCTCAACACGAGCAAGGGCCCGGCCGTTCAAGCGCCTCGCGCGCAATGCGATAAGAACGCCTACCGTGCCTGGGTCAAATCAACCTTGGAGAAAGTCCCGGGGCTGAGCATGAAACAAGCTCAAGTCGAGTCGTTATTGATCGATGCTCCCAGCCGCCGGATCTTGGGCGTGCGAACCAAGACCGGCTTGGACTACCGCAGTCGCGCCGTGATCCTCACCACCGGCACCTTCCTCCAGGGCCTCATACACATCGGTGACCATCGCGTGCCCAGTGGCCGCGCCGGGGAGCCGGCGGCCATCGGGCTGTCAGACAGCCTACGCGCCCTGGGCTTAGAACTGGGACGCCTCAAGACTGGCACCAATCCAAGGGTCGATCGTCAAAGCCTTGATTTTAGCTGCTTTGAGCCTTTCCCCGGCGACGATGACATTCAACCTTTCAGCCATGCCACCCCGCGGGGGAGCTTGCGCAACCGGGCCTTGTGCTGGGTGGCGCGCACCGATGCCGGCGTGCATCAGGCCATCCGCGATTGCTTGGTCCGTTCCCCCCTTTACAATGGCAGCATCCGCGGGGTGGGGCCTCGATACTGCCCCAGCATCGAGGACAAGGTCGTCCGCTTTCCCGACAAGGCTTGGCACCAGGTCATCATCGAGCCCGAAGGCTTGGATACCCAGGAGCTCTACCTCAACGGGCTCAGCACCAGCCTGCCCGAAGCTGACCAATTGACCTTTCTGCGCCGCTTGCGTGGATTCGAACGCGTGGAGATCATGCGCCCCGGCTATGCGGTGGAGTATGACTACGTGCTTCCCACCCAGTTGACCCACGACCTGGCGGTGCGCCAATGGCAGGGGCTTTACCTGGCTGGCCAGATCAATGGGACCAGCGGTTATGAGGAGGCCGCCGCGCAAGGCTTGATGGCCGGGCTGAACGCCGCCCGCTTTGTTCAGGGATTGGCACCCGTGGTGCTGGGCCGCGAACAAGCCTATATCGGAGTGCTCATTGACGACTTAGTGAGCAAGGGTACGGCTGAGCCCTACCGTCTCTTCACCTCGCTGGCAGAATTCCGCTTGTTACTTCGACAAGACAATGCCGACCTTCGGCTCATGGACCTGGGACGCGAATGGGGCTTGC
>Ga0302319_10018926_pt1 | contig 12525 bp, 4 predicted proteins | sample Bog_T0_2_FD_203319 | JGI IMG/M metagenome (GOLD analysis project Ga0302319, IMG submission 203319) | Peat permafrost microbial communities from Stordalen Mire near Abisko, Sweden - Bog_T0_2 | ecosystem: Environmental > Terrestrial > Soil > Wetlands > Peat | place: Sweden: Abisko, Stordalen Mire... | reverse complement strand
CAGACTGACCAGCGGCTGACGGATATCGATCTCGGCAATATTCCTTCTTGGCTTTGGAGCTTTGCCGGAAAGGATTTCGCCCAGCAGACCAGAGTGGTAGAAGTCGCGAAAAGAAAAATCGATCGGGAGCAAGTTGAAGGTTTGGCCGGAAAAACGCCAGCTCAACCGTTTCCAAGCCGCCGGCGTGCCGTCGAACAGCCCCTTTGGAGTGACAACCAGCCAATCGAGTTGATTCTTGTCTCCAAAGAGATAAAGCGCCGCCACCGTTTCACCGGTACCCGCGGATAGCAGCGTCCCTCCAGATTCATTAGCAGCTATCAGAAACTTTCCGTTCGCACCGAAGGCTACCGGGCAGTTAGTCAGGTGACTTTCATCCGCAAAAGCTACCTTGGCGGAAGCCGTGTCGCTAACTTCGATGCCGGTGGGCTTTGCGATGAACGCGATTTGTTCGTTTTGAGGTGAAAACGCCAGGCAACTGAAGCTAGAGTTTTCCGCCACTTTACTGTCTTGCCACGTGTCGGTCAACAGTAAGCGCGGTCCCGTGGCTTCGTCGATAGCGAGCAGACCGCCGTCCGGCGAGAAGCGAAGAGAGAAAGGCGCTGAAGGGGCTCCAACGCTTGCCTTCGAAGGTATCGAAACAATCTTCTTCGGAGGGGAATCGACCGAATAAATGGTGGTTCCAGAAAGGTCCGCGACCGCGAATGCCTTGCCGTCCGGGCGTATCGCTACCGCCGTCGGATGATCCGCAACAAGATCGGTTATGTTGAGCTGGTCCTTAAGGGAAAAAATGTTTACCGCACCAGATTGCTGCGACGTGGCAGCAATGCTGCCATCCTTGCTCAGAGAGAGAGAATCCGGGGAGAAGCGAAACTTCATCGGAAACGGTTTAGTCTCCTGATTCTTTACCAGGTCGAACATTCGAACCTGTTGGTCGGCGGCGTCGGCTTCGGCCAGATATCGTCCATCGCCACTTACCACCGCCGTTGCAAACGGGTAGCGGGTTGGAACTTTGACAGCTTCCCCCGACTCCAGATCCCAGGACGCCAGCGGCTTAGACCAGCTGCTCCAAACCAAATGCCGCCCATCCGCAGTAAACGTCAAAGCTGAGGGCGGTTGGGCGTCGGAAAAGTTTGCTTTGACCGGCTTAAGAGTGGTTGCGTCCACTAAAGTCAGAGAATCGAGCCCGAACCACAGCCCTCTTTTCGTGGCTTGTAAACGAATGTAATCAAGCAAAGGCAGATGCGTCACACTTTGCAGCAAACGCTTGTTCACGAAGAAAATCCCGAGACCCAAGTCGTCCTGCGGGAGCAGCACTCTATCATCGTCAAGGAAAATACATCCTGGGCTTTTGCCAATTTGAGTTTGCGCAGAGGCTGCTTTCTTGCCGGACGGAATATCCAAGATGGTCAGTTCATCCCGCGAGGAAAGCGCCAGACTTTTACCATTGGGCGAGAAGGCCAAGCCGGTAAACCAGAAATAGTGTTCAGCCTCGGCGGTTGATTGTTTTGTCGCACCGGCGCTGTCCTGCCAAGTGATGGAGCGATTCAAGTCAGAACGGTGGAACGCATGAGCGTCGATAGCCAGTAATTTCTTGCCGCCCGTCCAGTCCCAAAGTTCGAATGCTTTGTCGGTGGCGATGGCCAGCAGTTTTCCATCCGGTGAGAATTGGATTTGCTGGAAGAAGATTCCATCAACACTCACCCCGCCTTCGCTACGGTGCCGTGCCGGCAGGCTCGTGTGAAATAAGCTCTGCCCGTCGGATAGCGAGAAGACGAAAACGATCCCCTCTTCCTCGATTGCGGCGATTGCCATCTCTTTGCGATTCGCCGCGATCTTCCAATTACCGGCCGAAGCGATCGGAAAATGCTTGAGTTCTTCAGCGGTGTTGACGTCGATCAGATGCAGTTCCGAACCGTCCAGTGCCGCTATGGTTCGCGAGTCGGAGGCTACCGCTATTTGCTGCGTTGACACCGATGCAAAAGATTGCGCACCGGTATAGGGCGTGAACGGCTGGAACGTTCTAAATTCGGTGCCATCCTCGGCCGACCAAATGGTAATCGCAGCGCTTTGTGCTTGGGTCACAAACCATTTGCCGTCCGGGCTGGCGGCCGCGCCGCCGAGTGATGGCGTGAATCCCTTTCTCGTTACCAACGCGGGTTGAATTGCGTTTTTGATTTGGCCGAAGGCAGTTGTTGAGATGGCTAATTCCAAAGCGAACGCAATGGCACTGAGAACCTTCTTTTGTTCTTTCTTCATTTCATCCTCTAAATCTTGTTGTTCACTTCCAACAGCCATCAGCAAGCGGGACTCTTCAATTCGCGCCGCAACTCCGCGAGTTGAATTCCACATTTACGTCCCAAAGAGAGTCCTGTAACTCAGTCTTGACTACTTGATGGCCGAACCTGAGAATGTCCCTTGCGCGGTCGTAGTGCAGGAATCGTGCCTCCGTCGTCGTGGGCCTCTTATCACCCTCGTCACTGCATAAGAAATAGGCGTCACACGTTTGCGGTTACCTTAGTGAGAATGGTCCTGCCGTGAAAACAAATCCGTTTGCATTTGTGCCCGATTGCAAGAGTATATGCAGGATCTGTGCAAAACCTCAACCTAGTTTGGTTTTAGCCCCTTTGCGTACGCCGTTTTGTATGCCTGCCCTACCTCAAAACGGTGCCCCCTAGCAAGCAGCTGGCGCATTCCGTCGTCCCTTCCTTAAGTCCGCCAAAGCACATCCGCGCCTCTGAGAGTATCGAGGGAATGTTTTCGTAGGATCAACATCTAAGATCTTGAGCGGCCGATCAAGAAGGCGATGAGACGATTCAGAAAAAAGGGTCGAGGCAATTTACGAGAGGAAATGGCCAGGCGGCTAGCCGGACAGGGTCCTATAGAGTGCGAAGAAAATGCCAGCAGCGCAGCCTTGTCTGGCGCGCTCAGTTTCAGCGGCCTCCGATTGGTCGGGAGGGGGTTGAAAGTCGCCGTAATGAGCGACAAAATGAAAGCCCATGTTGACGATGGTGTAGCGCATCAAGTCTGCAATTGAGCGATGGCGGATTAAGCTGCTTGAATCCAGGTAGCGAATCTCTCGGATACCAGTGGATACCAGCTTGTGGAGAATTGAATAGCGCTTGTTCGGATCGTTAAGAGGATTTGAGCCAGCGAGCCTAAACCTCAGGAAGACGGAACGGCAGACTGGCCACGCGCCCCCATACACTCCATTTTTTGCGATTTTAGCCCTACGCGTACTTTTACTATAGAAACGATGGCCCATAGAAGATACACTCTACCTATTCGAGACGGATTTTTTCATGCCGATGACCCAATCCGAACTGGCCAGGATTCATGACGAAGCGCGAGAAGAGTTCGCGAAGTATCCGGGCGTCGTCGGGGTGGGCTACGGTTTCAAACGCAAGGGCGGCCAATGGGTGGATGCTGTTGGGCTGACGGTTTTCGTTCAAGAAAAGAAACCGGCTGCGGATCTCAAGCCTGAAGAGGTTATTCCCACCGAGTTTAAAGGCATCCCCACGGATGTTGACGTAGTTCCCAATGTTACTCTCGATTCCGCTTGTGAAGACCACACCACCCATAGTCCTCTCGCGGGCGGCGTCACGATTTCCAATCTGAAGCAAGATTCCGGCGGCAATTACAGCACGGGCACGCTTGGCTTCTTTGCTACCGACAACGCAAAGACAGCTCCCCACAACGTAGTCCTGGTGTCGAACAACCACGTGCTTTGCCTCAATGCAGCCAAGGCGGGCGACCTCATCTACCAACCGCCTCTTTTCTTATCAGGCAGTACCTGGAACCTCAACCCCCAGAACAAGGACAATAATTCTGTCGGAGGAATCGTCAACGTCGGCCAGAAGGGGGATCATCCCTTCACTTATCCGAGTGAAACCAGCCAAAACTACTACGTTGACTGTGCGACGGCGGAAGTCAGCTTCTGCGTATCCAGCTGTTGTCATACTTTATGCGGGCAGTCGTTCACCGATCAGATCGTGGGGCTCGCGCTTAATGGCTCGAACCAGATCGTGGATGTCGCCCGCGTTCAGCAATCGGATCTGGTAGCGGGGACGGACTATGTTGTCTATAAGGTCGGCCGAACAACGGGGCGCACGGTCGGGAAGGTGGTGATGGTCAATCTTCCGATTTCCATCAGTACGCCGCCCCCTGCCTCGAGCGGGCACAATGCGATCACAATAATCGGGACTGTCAATAACTGCAACGGCGAATTGAAATTCTCTGACGGTGGCGACTCCGGGTCGGCCATCGTAAACGCTCAGGGAAAGCTAATCGCTCTTCTCTTCGGGGGTGATGCGAGTCAGGTGCCCAAGCAAACATACGCCTCGCATATCCATCCCGTTCTTGATTTTCTGAAGGTAACCGCGATTACGAAGGCGAATCAGCCCACCGGCAATCCCGCTTATTCCACCGATGTGGCCAGCGCCGAGCTGGTGGCTCCGGTGGCGGGCCTCAATCCCAGCGCTGTCCCCGCGCTTCGCGAGCGGTTGAACCAGACGCCGGAAGGCGCCCAGATCGCCAGCATGATCGAGAGCCATGCGACTGAGGTGATTCATCTGGTAAATAACAACCGGCGCGTGACGGTCACGTGGCATCGCTACAAGGGGCCGAAGTTCCTGAATGAATCGGTGCTAAACGCTCACAACCCGGCGCATGTCATTCCGGCGGAAATTGATGGTGTCACGCGCGACACGCTTCTGCAACGCATGGCCCGAGTACTGTCGCAATTTGGCAGCGCCGGCCTGCGCGCCTCTATCAGCCAGATCGAATTTTTCCTGCCGCGTCTTAGTCAATTCGGCAGCCTACGCGAACTTATCGACAACTTGTCGGGCGGTACCGCCGCATGACGATGCGGGGTTACTAAGTGCCAGGACAACCGGGAACACTCGAAACGCTCGCTCGCCAAGTCGGCATCGCGCTGCAGCCGCTCGGCACACAATTGACCGCGGGGAATATTATTCCATTCCTGGCGCAGCTTGGCTTACAGTTCCCGCCGTCGTTGACCGCGCAGGCCCCGTTCATGAACGCGGCCAACACAACCGCGTCGGCGGCAAGTCAGTTGGCGGCTGCGATCACGCAACTTACCAATGACATTTCGGGGGGCAATGACGCCGCCATTCTGGCCGATGGTCTTGCTCTCATCGGAAAGATCGGCGCGGTGGCTTCAGGGCTGGCGAATATGGGATCGCAGCTTGAGGCCGTGGCGGGAGGGCTCGGTCTCAATCCTGGAGAGGTCTCAACATTTGCACAGAATCTCGCCAGCAATCTGTTGAGCTATCTGCTGATCTCCTATTTAGAAAACGTCCAACCCGGTGCGGTGGCGGTGGGCGATCTTACGGGCATTCTCGACTATATCGGCAATCCGGGCGTGTCGGGAGATCCCACTCATCCGCCGTTTACGACGCGTAAGCTCGAGCTTTCCAATCTTGGCCAGTTATTCACCGATCCGCAGACCCTGGTAAAGAATGTGACGGGCTGGGGATCTCCTGCCTTCGATGGAACTCAGTTGATCCCGCGGTTGACGGCCGTACTCAACCTGCTTGGACTTCCGAACTCAAGCAGCGCGCCCGGCGAGCTTGACTGTTTTCTATTTTCGCTGAAACCCAATCCCGCGAGCAATCCTCCTGGGCTGACCGTGTCCGTCAACTACGCGATAGCCGACGGTTTCAACATGACGTTTCCGATCAGTCCCACGTGGAGTATTGGACTGACGGCAGCGGGAACGTTCAACGCGGGAATCAGCGGCACGATTACTCCGCCGGTGACGTTTGCCCTCAAGTCGCCGAGCGGGATGGTCAGTGGTCAACTCGGCGTAAATCTGGCGGCCAAGTCCCCGAACGATGGTACGCCCCTGGTGCTGGTGGGAACGGCGGGCGGCAACGGAATCGTCGCGGACTCCGTTACATTTAGCGCGGCGTTGAATGCTACTTGGGATGCAGGTTCGGGCACCGCGTCAGTTGACCCGTCGCTGCAGATTGCACTGGCAGGCGGTAAGGCCGTTCTGGACATGTCACAGGCGGATGGCTTTCTGGCCTCGGTGCTATCCGGTGTGAACATCCGGGCGCCGTTTGAATTCGCCGCCACCTGGCGGTTGGATACAGGGCTCCACATCACCGGCGGCGCGCAACTCGAAATCGACTTGCCGCTCCATCTCAGTCTTGGACCGGTTTCACTGCCCACACTTTACTTAATCGGCGGGGTCAGTACAAGCGGGATCCCGCTTGAGGTGTCAGCGGCACTCGGCGTCACGCTGGGACCTTTTGAGGCGTCAATCGATCGAGTGGGCGTTGCGGCTCTGCTCGCGTTTCCCGCAGGCGGCGGCAATCTGGGTCCGGCCGATCTCAGCATCAAGTTCAAACCGCCCACCGGTGTCGGCCTAGCTATCGACGCGGGTCTGGTCGCGGGCGGCGGCTTTCTCTCGTTCGATCCGGCCAAAGGTGAGTATGCCGGCATCCTGCAGGTGTCGCTGGTGGATATCGTGCAGGTCACGGTCATCGGCGTTTTAGACACGATCCTGCCAGATGGTTCGAAGGGCTTTTCGCTCCTGCTGATCATCACGTTTAACTTCCCGCCGATCCAGCTTGGATTTGGATTCACGCTCACCGGCGTTGGTGGCTTAGGCGGCGTCAACCGCACGATGAACACGGATGCTCTACGCGCAGGATTCCGCGCTCATACGCTCGATGCCATCCTGTTCCCACCCGATCCGATCGCGCACGCGTCAGAGATCATCAGCGACATCCGGAATTTCTTCCCACCGGCAGAAGGGCGCTATCTTTTCGGGCCTTACCTGCAGATTGGCTGGGGCACGCCGACGCTGATCACGCTCTCTGTGGGCGTGATTCTCGAACTGCCCGATCCGGTGCGCATCGCCATTCTCGGACTCATTGACGCCGGCCTTCCCACCATCGATGCTTCACTGATTGAGCTGCATATCGACATTCTCGGAATTATCGATTTCGGCGCAAAGACGCTCTCCATCGACGGTTCGCTCTACGATTCGCATGTACTCATTTATTCGATCGCGGGCGATCTGGCGCTGCGCCTGTCCTGGGGTAGCAATCCCAACTTTTTATTTTCGCTGGGCGGCTTCAATCCTCACTTCAATACCGATGGGCTTGGCGTTCCCGCGCTCGCCCGCTGCTCCATCAGTATCGGCGACGGCGACAACCCGCGCATCAGTTCGAACAGCTATTACGCGGTCACCTCGAATTCCATTCAATTTGGCGCGAACGTGGAAGCCTATGCAGCGGCGGGCGGCTTCAGCATTCACGGTTATCTCGGCTTCGATGTTCTGATTATCATTTCGCCGTTCTCTTTCGAGTTTGATTTCTCGGCGGGCTTCGACGTCGCGTACGATGGCGCTAATCTGCTAGGCCTCAACGTGAGTGGAACGTTCGCTGGGCCCACGCCTTGGCATCTGCATGGCGAAGCGTCCATCTCACTGCTTTTCTTCACCGTGAGCGCATCGCTCGACCTCACCTGGGGCGATAGCACACCTGCCACGATTCCCTCGAAGCCAGTATTGCCGGACCTTTTTGCGGCGCTGGCCGATCCACGCAACTGGAACGCTGTGCTGCCAACCAACGCTCCGGTGGGCGTCACCTTTGTCACTCAAGCGCCCGATAGCACCCAACTTCTTGTGCACCCGATGGGCACGCTCACGGTGCGCGAGAAAGTCGTGCCGCTTGATCTTCCGATCACCCGCTACGGCAACGCCACGCCTTCTGACGGAACGGAATTCTCTATCGCGCAGGTGCAGGTCAATACCGTAACTGAGACAACTCAGCCTGTGCAGGACTTCTTCGCCGCCGGTCAGTTTCTGACTCTCAGTAACGACGACAAACTCAGCAAGCCGAGCTTCGAAGATTACGATGCCGGCGTAACTATTGGGTCCAGCGCCACCCTGAGCGGGTCGGATTCCCAGCGAAGCGTTGTTTATCAAGAGCACTACATTGAAGATCCGCTGGCATTCTCGCGATTCTCCGGAATCTATACGATGTCTTCCAACATTCATCTGGCACTTTCCGCTCAAGGCGCAGGCGCGGCGTCGGCGATCAAGAACACAGGACTTTTGAAATTCAACGCGCCCGCCGCCGCCACTCCCATTTCGATCTCAACGCCTGGCTACGTGATCACGAGCGTGCTGGATCTAAGCATTCGCTCCGATGTGGCGGCGGCGCCCACTACGTTCTACCAAGCGCAGGCGGCCATCAACGCGCATTTGGCGATACACCCCGAAGATATAGGAAACCTGCAAGTCATGCCGTTGCACGAGGTGACAGGATGAGTTCGGGCGTCTATCAATTCCAGTCCTGGGCGCGGCGCGGCATTGGCGCTAGTGTGAACAATCCCGACTCTGGCACACCACCAGATCGCGCCAGTCTGGATGTTCAGCTGTTTCTCAATGTGACCGGAGGCGCGGCGCCGAATCCCGTGCTGCCGCCTTCACTCACCGTGAAATTGTTCGGACCGGGCGATGTGGCGGGTATTGATCCGCGCATGATCGTGCGGACGGAACCGCGGCAGTTCACCGTTAATTTCGAGCCGAACTACCTGGTGGGAATCGAATTCGACACGCCCGATTTCCCATGGCTACTCACACCCGCCGCACCCAGCAACGACCGGCTGCATCCGTGGATCGCACTGATCGTGCTGAAGTCGAGCGAGTTCACGCTTCCGTCGGTGGCGCCGAATCCGCTGCCGGTGGTAAGCGTTCTCAATGCCAACGCCCTGCAAGATCTTTCCGTTTCGTGGGCGTTCGCGCATGTGCAGATCAGCGGTACGGATTCTCTCTCCCAGACTTTGGCATCGGCCCCTGCCAACGCCATCTCGCGCTTGCTGTGTCCGAGACGCCTAGACCCCGAGGAGTCTTACACAGCGTTTCTGGTACCCGCTTATCAGATCGGCGTGCTGGCCGGATTAGGGCAAGACGTTTCAGGCGTACATAGCTCGAATCCCGCATGGACCGCGCAGACGCAGGCACCCTTCACGCTTCCGTTTTATTACCGCTTCGATTTCCATACGAGCGATGAAGGCGACTTCGAATCGCTTGTTCGCAAGCTGACGCCGACCGTCCTCCCCGCAGGTGTAGGCGAGCGCCCGATGGATGTGAGTGATCCGGACCCCGGCTTTCCCTCGGCTGGTGATCCGCTGGAATTGGAGGGCGCGCTGCACAGCGTTTCCTCACAACCATCGAATTGGACAGGCCCAGCGAAAGACGCCTTCCAATCCGCTGTTCAGGATTTCATTAACCAGACGAGCCCGTCGACGCTCGATCTCACTGCTCCCGGTGATGATCCTGTCGTCGTCCCGCCGATCTATGGCCGTTGGGCGGCGGCCATTCAAACCGTAGACCGAACCGCGGCAGGATGGGAAAACGAACTCAATCTCGATCCGCGCAATCGAAGCGCGGCGGGTATGGGTACGCAGATTGTGCAGCAAGAGCGGACCGCGCTCATGGCGTCCGCCTGGCAGCAAGTCGATGGCGTCAACCAGGCGAACCAGATGCTTCGTCAGGCTCAACTGGCGCGCGCGGGAAGCCAGCAGCTTTACCAACAGCACTTTGTGGCGGCGCAGCAGGAAACCTTGCTCACGCTGACGTCGCCCCTTCACTCGCGGCTGCTGGCGAGCCCCACCACTATCAGAGCGGCCGTCCGTGCCAGCCGCGTTCCCGAGCGAATGTTTTCAGGCGCCTTTCGGAAAGCCGCGCGCCAACCGTGGCGTCTAGGAATTGCAAAAGCCGGCGCTCCCGCTCTGATAAGCCGTGTCAGCAGCGGCGCTGTCACCATCGTTCCGCCCATCGCACCGCCTAATGGCACCGTGCCCATCGAGCAGGTTTCGAATCAGCTTGAACCTCCCGGCGGCGCCGGCCTTCTAAAGTACAAGAACTGGATTCTAATCGGCCTCATCGTAGCCGTAATCCTCATAGTGATCCTGGCGGCGGTACTGTTCGGATTGGTAACGGCCATTTTGGCTGCGGTGATACTCGGAAGTGCCGCGATGGCCATCTGGATGCAAATACAGAAGACGCTGGCCACTGTCGCCGCGGCGCAGCAACTTCAGTTTTCTAACTTCACGCCCACGGCCATTGCACAGATTCCTGCACGGTCCAATTTCCAAATTGTGCCCGCCGGCACAGCGCCTGGGCCGCTAGGAGCTGGCACAACAGATTCCGCACAAGCCGCGGCCTTTCGCAGCGCAACTTCAGATCTTTTCACCAACTACGCTGCTCTGCCGGCAAATCCGGCACCGTTGCCGGCCCTCAACATAGCGGCGCTGCACACCACGCTACTCGCGCGTATCAATCCGGTTATTACGCTCCCCGCGCGGATCGCTGGTCTCATTAGTCTGCCATTGAATTTTCCATGGAAGCCTCTCGATCCGCTTGAGCCCATCATGGCCGGACCGGTGTTCCCACAGCCGATGTATGCACCGCTGCGCGATCTCGATCCGCAGTATCTTCTTCCAGGAGTGGATCTGATCCCGCCGGACTCGCTGGGCCTGCTTCAATCCAATTCAAGTTTCATAGAAAGCTATATGGTAGGGCTCAATCATGAGATGGCTCGCCAGTTGTTATGGAACGGTTATCCCACTGATCAGCGCGGCAGCTACTTCCGCCAGTTCTGGGACGTGAGTTCATACGTGCCCACCGCGTCTGATCCCACCGACCCCACGGCGCTGGCAGAGGAATTGAAAGACATCCCGCCCATCAATACCTGGCCTTTGCCGAGCGCACTGGGCTCGCATCCGAATCGCCCCGGCCTTGTGCAGAACAACCTTGTGCTGATGGTACGCGGCGAACTTTTCAAGCGCTATCCCAACGCAATCGTCTACGCAGGCAAGGCCGTGCCCGATGCGAAGGGCCAGACTCTGATCCTCGACCCGACCGACGAGCGCTATCCGCTTTTCCGCGGCACGCTCGGCCCGGACATGACTTTTCTTGGTTTCAACCTGACAGTGGACGACGCTTCGGGAAAGAGCAGCGAATTTCCGCACGGCTTCTTCTTTGTCTTTCAGGAGCAGCCTTCGGAGCCGCGCTTCGGCCTCGAACCGAGCGACGACGTGAGTCCGGTTCCCCACTGGGCCGAACTGGCGTGGACCAATTTTGGCGCGGGCGGGGCAAGGAATGCGGCCACGCCTAATCCCGCCGCTGCCACGCGGGTAGCGCCGAATACGGCTTTATCGAGTGGTCTGTCTCTCGCCACCATTGCGCCGTCCGCGATCATCGCCAACAGCCCGTGGCGCGCCGCCTCGCTCGTATTCAAGAACGTTCTCCAGAACAACGTCATCCCGGATTTCCTTAGTCCGAATCTGACGCCCATAGGCACGGCTATCGTGAACGATACCGATCACCCGCTTGACACTGCGAACGCGTGGGGTGTGAACGCCGCCCAGACCGCGTACATACTTTTCCGTTTGCCATTCCGTGTTTTGGTCCAGGCAAAACTATTGCTGCCACAGTCATGACGCCCCTACCTTCCAATGTGCCCTCCCCACAAGCGGTCAATGAACGCGGCCTGAGCGCGGGCACTCCGCTCGCCCTGCTGCCGGTCCACATTCAAACGCGGTTTATCGATAATCCGAACGGGCAGCCAGAACTGTGGGTGCGGATCTACCCCGATCAAATCGCGATTGATTCGCACGAGCCAGAACTGACGGCACAAGAAACAACTGACGGCCAGACTTACTGGAATGCGCTCTGGGTAGCCGGCAATCCACCTTCCAAAGCCGATGATGCGATCGCGCCTTGGCGTATGCTGGCGTCGCGCTATGGGCCGCAGCGCGCCGCCTGGATCGCAGAAGCGCTCACGCCGTCGAATCTTAGTCAGCAGCCCGCCGCGCCAACTGCGACAGGTGCAACACCCGTGCCAGCGCCTGTATTTCCAAGTGTTCCGCAGCGCAGTTCGTCATGGGAGAAGCCCGCGCTGGTTGACGCTCTTCCCGATGCATGGACCGTTGTTCTCATTTCCGGTACACAAAGCGCGCAGTACCAGAGCAGCGCCATCGTCACCCCGCTAGCCGCAAGTCTGACACCCAACGGCACCGGTTTTCCGGCCGGTTCGAACGTCGATCAAGGACTGCAGTGGATGGTCGATTTCCCCACCGCTGTCGCCGCCGGAATGGCCCTAAAGATTCCGCTGACCGCACAACAGCGATCCAGCGGCTTCGATCGCATCCTCGTGTACGGCACCCGCAGCTCCGATAGTGCGGCCGGTCAAACTCTGACCGCCTTACTGAACGCGCATCATTTCACTGACGGTTTCGCGCTTGTACCGCAGGGCGCACCCACCAAGAATACGCCCGATGCGAGTTCCGCCTTCAGCAGCAAAGATCCCGATTTTTCAAAAAGCTTTGCCGTGGAGCGGCAAGCGCCGCTAACAGCAACCCCGGCCTGTGACGGCGATGTTTTGGAGGCAGCGCTCGGCCTCACGCCTGGCACACTGGGACACGTGGCTTACGCGGATGGCACCGGCTCGCTGAATGGAGCGGATATGCTGCAGGCCCTTTGGC
>Ga0302319_10018925_pt1 | contig 12525 bp, 14 predicted proteins | sample Bog_T0_2_FD_203319 | JGI IMG/M metagenome (GOLD analysis project Ga0302319, IMG submission 203319) | Peat permafrost microbial communities from Stordalen Mire near Abisko, Sweden - Bog_T0_2 | ecosystem: Environmental > Terrestrial > Soil > Wetlands > Peat | place: Sweden: Abisko, Stordalen Mire... | reverse complement strand
AAGCGTTGCCTCGCCCGTTCGAGAACGCTACAGCTTCTGCACGTAGGCCGCGACGTCGTCCGCTTCGCTTTCGCTCAAGAGCTGCGGATAGAGTGCCGGCATGGGCGGATCGGGGTGTTTGATCCAGACGATCGTCTGATCGTAGTCCTTTCGAAGTTTTTCTCCACGCAACGAGGGTCCGACGCCGCCTTCGACGCCCGTCACACCGTGGCACGTGCCGCAGTTCGTGGCGAAGATCGTTTCGCCCGCGGTAGCGTCACCGATGCCGCCGAGCGTGGTCGTATGCGTGACCTCCGGATGCGTCTCGGCGGTCGCGAAACGCGCGGCTTGGGAACCGCATCCGGCGAGCACGAGAGCGATGAGCGCGGCGGTGCCTACGCGCCTCATTTGTAGACCGGCGCCTAAGCGCCTCATTTGCCGACCGGCGCGGTGTCGAGCGCCACCGAGGACAGCGTTAGGGGACGGTCGCCGGCGGGGATGTGGCTCCGTTGGTAGATGTACGCCACGATGTCGAGATATTCGCTCGTCGGGAGCGCGCCCGCGTTGCCGCTGGGCATCTGCGTCGAGATGAACGCGTAGACGCTCTGTCCGGAATGGAATTGAATGGCCCCGTTCGGCCCGGCGAGCGCGGGACCGAACTGCCCCTCGAGCTCGCCGCCGTGGCACTCCGCGCAATCGTGGATGTAGGCGAAGCGACCGCGCTCCGCTTGCGCGACCGTGTACGATGCATGACGCGGAGCGGCCGTAGCGGCGAGGCTCGCCGCGAGCATGACGGCGGCCACACCAATCCCGATGCTCGACGGCACGAGGCGCGCGGTCATTGCGTGGCCCCCGTCGGCGCGTCGTCGGGCAACGTGAACACGTAGAGGCGTCCGCCGAGCGGGAAGCCACGGAACAGCGGCGTCATCTTGATTCCCCCATAGAACGGCGCCACGCCGCCCCAACCGGCCTGCACCGCGACGTACTGCTTTCCGTCGACACGATACGTCGTCGGCACACCGATCACGCCGGAACTCATGTGGTGCATCCAAAGCACCTTTCCCGTGCGCGCGTCGAACGCGTAGAACTTGCCGTCGGGCGTGCCGCTGAACACGAGGCCGCCATCCGTCGACATGGTCCCGTCGTTCCACGGCAGCGCGGTGACCTTGCTCCACATCTTCTTGCCGGTCGCCACGTCGATCGCTTGCAGCTCGCCCCAATTCCGGTCGCCCGGGATGTGCTCCACCTGGAAGACTTCGTCGACGTAGAGGTTGCCGGCTTGGAACGCTTCCGGCTTGGTGCCCGTCATCGTCATGCACGTGCGCATCGTCGGGACATACGCGTAACCGGTTTGCGGATCGAACGAATACGGATACCAGTTGTCGCCGCCGAAGAACGCGGGACAGGTGAACACGGTTTTTCCGACTCGCGGCCGCATCGCGTCGTTCGTGAGCCCGATGCGCCGCTTGCGGTCGTATCCCGTCACCGACGTGACCTTCGTGAACGGCGTCATGCCGATCAGATCTCCGTTCGTGCGGTCCACCACGTAAAACCAGCCGTTGCGCGCCGCCTGATAGAAGACGTGCCGCAGGCGGCCGCCGATGCGCACGTCGGCCTGGATCGGCGTGTTCGTGGCGTCGTAATCCCACGTGTCGTTCGGCGTCTGCTGGAAAAACCAACGCACCGTGCCGTCGTTCGGATCGAGCGCGATCACGGAGTCGCTGTAGAGGTTGCGACCCGGGCGCTCCGTTGCGAGCCACGGCGACGGGTTCCCGACGCCCCAGAGCAAGAGGTGCTGCGTAGCGTCGTACGTTCCCGTCAGCCACGCCCCACCGCCGCCGTGTTTGTAGGTGTCGCGGGGATACGTGCCGGCATTCGGTTCGCCCGGCCCCGGGATCGTGTAACGCCGCCAACGCTCCGCGCCGGTCCGCGCGTCGAGCGCGGCAACGAAGCCGCGAATGCCGAATTCACCGCCGCTCTCGCCCACCACGATCTTGCCGCCGACCGCGAGCGGCGCGAGCGTCATCGCGTAGCCGGCGCCGGGCACGGGATACATCGTGTGGTTCCACTGGACGTTGCCCGTGCGCGCGTCGAGCGCCACCACGTGGTTGTCGATCGTTGCGAAATACGCGTTCGTTCCGTAGAGCGCCACCCCGCGGTTCACCATGTCGCAGCAGACGGTGCGCAACGCGACCTTGGGCAACGGATACTCGTAGTGCCACAGCATGCGGCCCGTTACCGCATCGAGCGCGTACACCCGATCGGAGGGCGTCGTCACGATCATCGTTCGCCCGTTGACGATCGGCGGCGCCTCGAAGCCTTCCGGCAGGCTGACCTCGTGAGTGAACGCCACCGTCAGCTTCGCCACGTTCGAACGGTCGATCTGCGCGAACGGCGCGTGCGCCTCGCCGTCGTAACTGCGCAGATACATCAGCCATCCGTCGTCGTGCTGCGCGTCGAGGAGGCGGCTCTCGGTAACGGCCGGATACGTTTCGTCGGCCCGGCTCGTGTGCGCCGGGGCCGCGAGGAGGACGAACGCGCACGCTAACGCGCCGAACGCGAGCGCGCTCTTCGCATGGTTCACTTGGTCGGCTCCTTCGAGGGTGTTGAGAACGCGAAGGCGAGCAGCGCGAGCGCTCCCGCGGAGAGCCAGCCGAGCAGACCCTCCGGCACGGGGCCGCTGCTCGCGAGCGGTAGCACGACGATCGACGGCTCCGAGCGCCGCACGGAGAGATAGGTCACGAGATCGTCGAGGTCGCGCTGGTCGAGCTGGTGGTCGCCGAAGCGCGGCATCTCTTCGGGCCCCGTGCGAATCGCCTCGGCCACTTGTACGACGGTCGCCCGATCGAGCTCGGGCGCCCACTGCCGGTCGCCGACGGCCGCGCCTTCGGCGTTCACGCCGTGGCAGTGCATGCAATTCTCGCGAAAGAGTTCGCGCCCGTGCGCGGCGTCGCCGTCGCTCGCTACGAGCGGGATCGCCGGGCCGCCCGGCGCGGTCGCCGTAACGTAGGCAACGATCGCGGTGATCGTCGCGTCCGGCATCTGCGCGCCACGATGCCCCACCTCGAGCCAGGGAACGGCCGCGGGCATGCGGCCCGTCCCGAGCCAAAAGTCGACGGCGGCCGCGCCCACGCCGCGCAGTGACGGCGCGTTCGGGCCGCCCCGCAAATCGGCGCCGTGGCAGGTGGCGCAACGCTCGGTATACGCGAGCCGCCCGGAGCCCAACTCGGCTGAGAGCATCGCGGCGGCGAGAAACACGGCGGGCATCACGTCTCGAGCCTCCGCTCGCGCTCGCCCCAGGCTGCCACGAGTGCGAGCATCGCGATGAACAGCGGTGCGCCGCCCGCGATCCACATGACCGCGCCCGCGTTCGCTTGATCGCTTACCGCGCCGGCCGTGGCCGCGTAGTGCGCGTAGAACGGCCGGTGCGACACGAAGAAGATGAACCCGAGGAACGAGGTGACCGGGAGCGCGAGGAACAGCAATAAAATGCGTACGGGATGGGACGGAGCGTGCGGCACGGGCGCAACCGCGAGCACGGCCGTCCAGAAGACGATGGCGGAGACGAGGAACAGAGTGTGCTCGCACGCATGGATCGTCTCGTTCTCGAGCGCCGCCTCGTAGAGCGGCGAAAAATGCACCACGTAGAGCACGGCGACAAACTGTAACCACGCGACGCTCGGCTGCGAGAGGAACGCGACGGGCTTCGAGGCAAGCGCGCGGGCGAGCGCACGTGCCTGCACGGCCGGAAGCGCACCGAGCGCCACGCGTGCGGGCGCACCGAGCACGAGGAGCGGCGCTACGACGCTCGAGAACAGCAGATGCTGCACCATGTGCCACGAGAGATACCGGTCGGAGAGGCCGTCGAGCGGCCCCGCGAGCGCCGCCCCGAGGACGGCGACGCCGGCGGCGAACGCGACGAGCGCTCCGCGCGGCACAATGCGCCCGCGCGCGCGGGCGCGCAACACGCCCCAGGCATAGAGCGCGGCCGAAACAGCGAGCGCGAGCGCGATCACGTGCTGCTCGGCCGTTCTTCGTCGAAACCGCCGCGCGCGTTGCGGCGCAGCGTCACCACACGTTCCGGCTCGCTCCGCCGCCGCTTGACCCGCGAACCGACGTTGCGGGCGAGTACGGCGGCGATTGCGCCCGCGCCGAGCGACGCGAACGGCAACGCCCACCGGTAGAACGTGACGAGCGCGGTCACGGAAACGTGAAGCGTGCGCGACTGCAGGTCGTCGCTCGCCGCGAGCGTGAGCACGAAGCCGGCGACGATCAGCGCGACGCCGGCGCCCACGCGCCATGGTGCTCCGGACGGCGCCACCAGCACGTCGTGTTTGCGCGCGTCGCGCGTTACGAACGCGTCGATCCACGGCCAGCCGATCACGACGGCGAGCACGATGGACGGCATCACGACGCCGGGCCAAAAGATCGCCGGAATCGGATGGCCCACGATGCGCGGTTCGAAGGCCGGACCGAGACGCAGCGCGCCGTCGAGAAACGCGGCGTACCAGTCCGGCGCCGCGGGATTCGGAACGATGAAGTCGCGATATTCTCCGAACTGTTCGATCGGATTGATCTCGAACGTCCCCGCGAGCGCGAGGATCACGGCCACCGTCGCACCGAGCGCCGCCAGCATGCGCAGCGCGTAGTCCGGCCAGAAGCGCCGGCCGACCACGTGAGCGGGTTCCGGCACGAACTGCGTATGCTTCTGGTACACGACCATGCCGAGATGTGCCGAGAGCAGCACGGCGATCGTCATCGGCAGATAGTAGACGTGGATCGTGTAGAGGTGCGAGAGGAGGAGCGGCCCGGGATATCCGCCGCCCGTGAACACGTCGGCGGCCCACGGCCCGGCGAACGGAACCGAGAGGAGCACCGAATCTGCGATGCGCAGGCCCGTGCCCGAGAGCACGTCGTTCGGAAGCGAGTAGCCGGTGAAGCCCGTGAGCGAAGCGAGCACGAGCAGCAGGATGCCGACGACCCAGTTGATTTCGCGCGGCTTGCGGAAGGCGGCCGTGAAGAAAATTCGGGCCATATGCACGAGGATCGCGGCCACAAACGTAACGGCACTCCAATGGTGCACCTGGCGCATGAGGTACCCGACCGGCGCGTCGCGCGAGAGGGCGACAACCGAGGCATACGCGCGCGCCGGCGAATCGTCGTACACGAAGGTGAGCCAAATGCCGGTGGCCACCAGCAGGCCGAACGCATACAGTGCGAATTCGCCAAAATAGAACGACCAGTGATCCGGGTAGATCTTGGCCGCGAAGAAGCGCACCGCGGAATCGGAACCGAGACGGTCGTCGAAGAACCGGCCGATGCGCCGCACCATCATGCGGTGCGCCACCAATCGTCCGGACCGACGGGCTCGGTGAAATCGCCGCGTGCGATCAGAAAGCCGGCGGCGTCCACGTCGAGCGCGAGCTGCGGTAGCGCCCGCGTTGCGGGGCCGGATAGCGGCCGCGCGGCGTCGAGAACGTCGAACACCGATTGATGGCACGGACAATAGAGTTGGTACGACTCGTGCCGGTAGATCGCGACGGGGCAGCCGGCGTGCGTGCATATTTTCGAATAGGCCACATTGCCGCGGGGCGCCCAACCGATGCGATCGGGCCGAGTGCGCAGCGCGTCGTCCTGCAACCGGATGAGGAGCGTCGCGGATTCGGGCGCGCCGACGTGCTGTTCGGGGAACACGGTCTCCACGCCGCCGACGGCAACGTCGTCCGCACGCAGCGGGCGTCCATCGACGTCGACCAAGCGCGCGCCCGCGGCCCACGCGGTGCCGCGCGGCGCGGGTTTCCGCGCGAGCGCGAGGAACGGCACCGCGCCGAGTACGGCGAACGCGCCGAGTGCGTACAACCACACCCGGCCGAAAACGCCGCGCGTGACGATGTCGTCCGGCAACGGGTCGAGCCGCGAGGGCCCGCGTTCGTGGCGCGGCTCGCGCAGGTCGTCCCGCCCTCCCAGCGCGAGCGCCGACGATCCCGCCGCCGCGGCGATGGCGAAAGCCGCGAGCGCGGCCGGCCACGCGAGGAGTGCCGGCGACAGGTGTAGGGCAGCCGCGACGGTAGCGGCGAGCGCGGCGAGGGTCGCGACGATGAGGGCGGCGCGCGTCATTTGACGAGGTAGATCGTGGCGTACACCGCAAGCCAGATCACGAAAACGAAGTGCCAGTAGTAGGCGACGGCCTCGACGCCGGCGCGTTCGTCGGCCTGGAACGCGGGGCGACGTAAGAAGATCGCGACGGCCGTCAGCAAGATCGCTCCCGCGAGCACGTGCGCGAGATGCGTGCCCGTGAGCACGTAGAAGAGCGTGCCGTACGCATCGGTCGCGACCGAGAAGTTCGCCTCGGCCCAATCGTGCAGCGCGATCACCGCAAAGGAGAGCGCGCAGAGCAGCGTGAGCACGAGCATCGCGCGAGCGACGCCGCGGCGTTGCTTCGCGCCGGCGGCCTGAGCCACGCCCATCGTCACGCTGCCGAGCCCGAGGAGGATCGTCCCGAATGTGGCGCTCGCGACGTCGAGCGCCGCACCGTGCGGCGGCCACTCCGGCGAGCGCCCGCGCAAATCGTACCAAGCCGCGAGCAGCCCCGCAAAGAGCATCGACTCCGATGCGAGGAACACTACCACGCCGAACACGAGGGGGTGTGCGCGGACGGCTACCGATCGCATTACGCTCGGGCCTTACCCGCTCCGCGCCGGCTCCTCACGGAAGTTTGCTACCGAATATCGAGCGTTATCGTTGTCGACTTCCGGGTAAGCGCCGGAATGTGCCCGATCAATCGTGGCCGTCCATGGCGACCACGCAGTCGTCGGTCATGGTCGGCAATTGGCAGCTCTATCTGGTCGTCGGTAGTGTCGTTGCCGCGAGCGTGTGGGGCTTGATCCTGTTTGCCGTCGTACGCTATCGTCGTCGCGGCGACGCGGAGCCCGTGCAGTTCGCAAACAACTATCCGCTCGAGATCGCATGGACGCTCGTCCCGCTCGGTCTCGTCTGTTGGTTGTTCGTCTATACGTATAGCGCCGAGGCGTCGGTCGAAACCGTCGCGGGCACGCCTGCGGTGAGCGTTCACGTGAACGCGTACCGCTGGGGCTGGAGTTTCGCATACGATGGCGGCCCGACGGTTGGCGGCGCCGCGCACGGTCCGATCCTCGACAGCGCGAAGGCACCGCCACCGGAGCTCGTGCTCCCGGCGAACGAGACGGCGCGCCTCACGCTAACGTCGAGCGACGTGAACCATTCGTTCTGGGTGCCGGCTTTCTGGTTCAAACGCGATGCGATCCCGGGTCAGGTCACCACGTTCGACGTGAAACCCGACCAACTCGGCACCTTCGAGGGACGGTGCGCGGCGTTCTGCGGTCTCAACCACGCGCTCATGACGTTCGACGTGAAGGTCGTCTCACCGCAAGAGTTCGCGCGCTGGCGTTCCGCCGAGATGCACACCTGATGGGCGCCGCAGCGCCGAGCGCGACCTTCTCGAGCGAACGCGGCGACCTGCTTAGTTGGCTCACCACGACCGACCACAAGCGCATCGGCATTCTCTATCTCGTGACGAGCCTCGCGTATTTCGGCGTGGCGGGCGCCCTCGCGCTCACGATCCGCACGCAACTCTCGCACCCGAACAACGACCTCGTGTCGTCGCATACCTACGCGCAGCTCTTCACGCTGCACGGCACGGCGATGATTTTCCTCTTCGTGGCGCCCTTCGCGCTCGGGCTCGCAAATTTCCTGATCCCGCTGCAGATCGGGGCGCCCGACATGGCGTTCCCGCGCCTCAACGCCACGTCGTACTGGATGTTCCTCTTCGGCGGCTTCGTGATCTTCGCGGGCGCCGCTACGAACGAGGGTGCGGCCGCCGCGGGATGGACGAGCTACGTGCCGCTCTCGGCCATCGCGATCAGTACGGGACTCGGTCAGGATCTCTGGATCGTCGGCGTGTTCCTCGTCTCCGTTGCGACGATCCTGACGTCGATCAATTTCGTGACGACCGTCTTCGTCTATCGCGCGCCCGGGATGACGATGTGGCGGTTGCCGATCTTCACTTGGGAGATGATCGCGACATCGCTCCTGATCTTCATGGCGTTTCCCACGCTCGCGTCGGACCTCTTGCTCCTCTTCATCGATCGACGCTTCGGCGGCCACACGTTCGATCCGGCGCACGGCGGCGACGCGCTCCTGTGGCAGCACATCTTCTGGTTCTTCGGACACCCGGAAGTGTACGTGATGATCCTGCCGTACTTCGGCGTGATCAGCGAGATCATTCCGGTCTTCTCGCGCAAGCCGATCTTCGGTTACACGGGCCTCGTGATCGCGGCGTTCGCGATCGCCGGCCTCTCGATGGGCGTGTGGGCGCACCATATGTTCACGACGGGTGCCGTGAACGACCCCTTCTTCAGTTTCGTGTCGCTCCTGATCGCCGTACCCACGGGCGTGAAGTTCTTCAACTGGATCGCCACGATGTGGGGCGGCTCGCTCACCTTTCCCACGCCGATGCTCTTCGCCGTTGGATTTCTCTTGAATTTCTTGCTCGGCGGTATCACCGGTGTCATGATCGCTTCGCCTCCGATCGACTTTCAGGCGCACGAATCGTACTTCATCGTCGCACACATGCACTACGTGCTCGGCGGCGGGAGCCTCTTCGCGATCTTCGCGGCGCTCTTCTTCTGGTGGCCGAAGATGTTCGGCCACAAGCTCGACGAGCGGCTCGGGAAGTGGTGCTTCTGGTTGCTGCTCGTGGGATTCAACGTGACGTTCTTCCCGATGCACTTCATGGGCATCGAGGGTATGCCGCGTCGCGTTTTCACCTACGAGTCCACGGGACAGTTGCCGCTGCTCAACGCGATCGCAACCGCGGGATCGTACGTGATGCTGGCCGGCGTGCTCGTCTTCGCCTGGAATGTCGTGGTGACGACGCGGCGTGGAATGCCGGCCGGCGACGACCCGTGGGGTGCGAATTCGCTCGAGTGGACCACCACCTCGCCACCGCCCGAGTTCAACTTCACGGTGCTGCCCCCGATCCGCAGCGAGCGGCCCGCGTACGACGCGCGGGCGAAAGCCGCGGAGGCCTGATGCTCGTCGGCCGCCGGCTCTTCATCTCGTCCGCGGCGTTCGGAATCGTGCTCGCCATCGCGTATTGGCTGGTAGCGCACGAGATTTCCGGCGCTTTCTTGCTCGGCTTCATGGCCTTCGCGCTGACGTTTCTGGCGGGCTACATGATCGTGAGCGAACGCGAGGCCGACTTCTGGGGCGACGACCGCGACGCCGCTCATCCCGATGCCGAGGGGAACTTGCTCGGTACGTACACGATCCGCTCGCCGCTCCCGATCTGCGCTGCGCTCGCCATCACGATGCTCGTGCTCGGCGTCGTGATCTCGCCGACGCTCGCGATCGTAAGCATTATCGCGATCTTGGCGCTCGGCGCGCTGTTCATCGTTCAGAGCGTTTGACGCCGGCTACCGCTCGGAGCCGGAACTCTTACGACTTAGCCGCACCTTTCGTTACCACGGTAGCGCGCAAGGCGCCGGTCACGGCGTAGACCTGAAACGTCCACAACCCGCCGGCGTTGATCTGCCTGACGCCGTTGTGCGCTTCCGCGGCGCTTCCGAGCGGCACTACGATCCGCGCGGGTTCGGCGGGTCGCACGCCGCGATCGGCCCACGCGCACTGGCCGGGCAGCAATCCTTGCGCCGCGGGATGCCTTGCCTTTGCGAACGTCAGCATCAACGACGCACCATCCGCCGAAGCCATGCCGGCGCGACCGCGGCAACTGATCGCGAACGTCTGGGGCGGGGCGGTCAGTTGCGTCGAACCGCCCGTGGTCAGGCCCGAATGCGCGAACGGATTGCTCGTGCGCTTGCGCTGCTCGTACGCGAGGTACGCCTTCGGGCATTGATGCACGACGCCGCGATAGAGGCCGATGGCGACGGGATTGGCATCGGCGAGATCTTCGTCCATCAGCAGCAGATACTGCAGCGTTCGGCTATCGGCTTTCTGTTGCCCGGAAAGGACCGCGCACGTGCTGCCCACCGCAGCCGCGAGGTCCGCCGCAGTTTGCGCGCGCGCAACGTCCGCGTGAAAAAAGAGGCCGGGGAGCACTACCGCGATCGCAAGGGAGAGCGCGAGAAGCCGGTTGCGAATCGCATCGATCACGGGGAAAGCGCTTCCGGGCAGCCCCCGGATTGTCCCCTAGGCACGCGTGCTGTTTCACCGTGCGACGAGTGGGAACTCTCTTTTCGATGTCCCACTTCTCACGCCGTAAGTTCATCGTCCGGGTCATGGTACCGGCGGTTGCGATCGGGTTGAACCCGCAACTCGTCTCCGCCGCAAACGTCGTTTCGATCTGGCGCATCGCGCGGGTCGGCCCGCTACCCGTGCCGGTCACGCTCGAGGTCAACGGCCAGACGTTCGACCTAGCGCTCGAACCGCGCGAAACGCTGCTCGATACGCTGCGCGACCGGCTGCACCTCGTGGGAACCAAGAAGGGCTGCGACCAGGGCACCTGCGGCGCTTGCACCGTCCTCGTGGACGGCAAGCGCGTCAACTCGTGCTTCACGCTTTCGATCATGACGCAAGGCAAGCGCGTCACTACGATCGAGGGGTTGGCGCACGGCGACGCGCTTCACCCCATGCAACAGGCTTTTCTCGATCACGATGGTTTTCAGTGCGGCTATTGCACGCCGGGTCAGATCGTTTCCGCGGTCGGATTGATGAACGAGCGGCGACCGACCGACGATGAGAACGTGCGCGAGTGGATGAGCGGCAATCTCTGCCGCTGCGGCGCGTACGCGAACATCGCGGCGGCCGTGCAGCACGTCGCCGGCGATGCCGCATGAACCCGATTCGCTACGCCAAGGCGGCGCATCCGACCGAAGCGATGACCGCCGTGGCGCAGGAACGGAACGCGCATTTCATCGCGGGCGGCACCAACATCCTCGACCTCATGAAGGATCACGTCGAGGAACCGAGCTTGCTCGTCGACATCACGGACTTGCCGATGCGCGCGATCGAGGCGACGCCGGCCGGAGGGGTGCGGCTCGGGGCACTCGCCACCATGGCCGACGTCGCGGATTCGCCGCTCGTGAAAGCCGGCTTTCCCGTGGTATCGCAAGCGCTGCTCGCGTCGGCCTCCCCGCAACTACGCAACATGGCGACGATCGGCGGCAACGTGCTGCAGCGAACGCGCTGCTCCTACTTTCGCGACGTCTCGCAGCCGTGCAACAAGCGCAAGCCGGGCAAGGGGTGCTCGGCGCTCGAGGGCCAGAACCGCTTTCACTCGGTGATCGGCACGAGCCGGAACTGCATCTGCTCGCACCCGTCCGATTTGGCGGCCGCGCTCCTGGCCGTGGATGCGGTCGTCCATACGCGAACGCAAACGAGCGCGCGCTCGATCGCGATCGAGGATTTGTACGTTCTCCCGGGCGACCGCCCGAACATCGAGAACATCTTGCAGCCGGGCGAGCTCATCGAGGCGATCGAGTTGCCACAGAGCGCACACGCGCGGAACTCTGCGTACGTGAAGGTGCGCGATCGCGCGTCGTACGAGTTCGCGCTCGTCGCCGTAGCGGCCGGGCTCGCGGTGCAGAACGGTACGATTCGAGAGGCGCGCATTGCGCTCGGCAGCGTGGCGCCGAAGCCCTGGCGCGCGCACGCGGCCGAATCCGCCCTGATCGGCAAGCCGGCGAACGATGCGTCGTTCGCGGCCGCGGCCGAGGTGGCGATCCGTGGAATGCGCGGCTACGGACACAACGACTACAAGATCCCGCTGACGCGAGAGTCCGTGCGCCGGGCGCTCGCCGTGTCCGGAGGCACCGCGTGACCGATCCCCTTCCCGCGATCGGGCCAGAACGCAACCGCGTCGATGGCCGCTTCAAGGTGACCGGCACCGCGCGATACGCCGCCGACTGGCCCGCCGATGGCCTCACGTTCGGCTACATCGTGCAGAGCACGGTCGCAAACGGCCGCGTCGCATCGATCGACGTTTCGCGCGCGCTCCGCGAGCCCGGCGTGTTCGCCGTCATGACGCACGAGAACGCGCCGCGGGTGACTACCGCTGCGAAGAGCGAGAACGACCGTGTGCTGGCGACCCTCCAGGACGACGCGATCCACTACGACCGCCAGCCGGTCGCGGTAGTGATCGCCGATAGCTTCACGCGCGCGAAATATGCGGCGTCGCTCGTCGATGTGCGGTACGCGCGGGAACCCGCCCGCACGCGCTTCGAAAACGGCACGCTCGTCGAGCCGAAGGACATTCACGGCAAGGCGCCCGACACGCAGCGCGGCGACGCCGACGGTGCGCTGACGGAGGCCGCACTCCGCATCGACAACGTGTATACGACGCCGATCGAGCATCACAACGCGATGGAGCCCCACGCCACGATCGCCGTGTGGAGCGGCGGCAAGCTCCGGCTGTACGACGGAACGCAAGGCACGACAGCCGCTCGCGGCCGCGTCGCCGAGGTGTTCGGCATGGCGGACGACGATGTCGAGGTCATCACGAAGTTCGCGGGCGGTGCGTTCGGCTCGAAGGGCTCGGTGTGGTCGCACACG
>Ga0302319_10018924_pt1 | contig 12525 bp, 11 predicted proteins | sample Bog_T0_2_FD_203319 | JGI IMG/M metagenome (GOLD analysis project Ga0302319, IMG submission 203319) | Peat permafrost microbial communities from Stordalen Mire near Abisko, Sweden - Bog_T0_2 | ecosystem: Environmental > Terrestrial > Soil > Wetlands > Peat | place: Sweden: Abisko, Stordalen Mire... | reverse complement strand
GCTCGACCGGGCCCTTTCAAAGGCCGCGGAGCTGGTGCCGGGCCTGTTTCTGCTTGGAATTGACATCCTGCGGCATCATGGCGAGCCCGCCGTGACCGAGATCGCGGCGCAGCTTCCCGGCGCCAAGATCCTGATCGTCGCAAATTCCACCCAGGACCCGCTCGCCCTGAGTGGGCTGGAATGGGGCGCCCATGGTGTTCTTGGCAAGCCGATCAGCTTCGATTCGGTTCGCGGCCGGGTCGACGCGCTGCTCCGGCGTCAAAGGACCTCCCCGGCCATGCTTGGGCTGCTGCCGCCATCGGCGGCGTGGTGACCGCGAGCGCAGCGGACGAGGCCGGGCACAACAGCAAAGAGGTCGAACAAATGGATCAAGTCCCCGCGGCCGGCATGCCGGCGATCGACGACATCATCGACAATTTCTCGCTGCTGGACGAATGGGACGACCGGTATCGCTATGTCATCGAACTCGGCCGCGGCATGAGCCCGCTGCCGGAAATTCATCGCTGCGACGCCAACAAGGTGCAGGGCTGCGCCAGCCAGGTCTGGCTGGCGACGACACCCCGTTTCGACGGCGAACAGCCGGTGCTCAATTTCTGCGGCGACAGCGACGCCCACATCGTGCGCGGGCTCGTGGCCATTCTGCTCTCGGTCGTCTCCGGCAAGCCAGCCGACCAAATCCTGGCAGCGGACCCGATTGCCCTGTTCGAGCGGCTGGGCCTGCGTGAGCACCTCACGCCGCAGCGTTCCAACGGATTTCGCTCGATGGTGGCGCGCATCCGGGCCGACGCGCAGCAGGCGCTCGCGACCAGAACGGTATCCGTCGAATAAGTCGACGGCGCCTGATCAGCAGAGCGGTCGGACGCCGCGCCGCGCCGCGCTCGCCATCTCATGGCCACGCATGATGACCACGGAGGCGTGGGCAAAAAACTCGACCGTGTAATAGGCCTCGCCCAGAAAGCTCCACCTTTCGCGGACGACACCGGTATCGCCCCGATAGACCAGGCTCTCGCCGATATCCCGGTGCGGATAGAGGCCGTCATTGGTGATCTGTGTCAGCGAACGCACCGCGTCGCCCGGCTTGAATTCTCGCTTGCCGGCGATGCCCGGACCCCGCCCGAGGCTCCGGCGACGGGGATCATGGACGACTCGGGCGATGGCGGCCGGCCTGGGATCGGAGCTCGGATGGCTCATGTAAAGAACTCCTGCGCCTTGGTAATGGCTCGTACCAGAGCATCGACCTCGTCATGGGTGTTGTAGAGCGCGAAAGATGCGCGGCAGGTGGCGGCGACACCGAAGCGTTCCAGCAGCGGCATGGCGCAATGCGTACCGGCCCGCACCGCGATGCCGGCCCGGTCGATCACGGTCGCGAAGTCATGGGCATGCGCGCTCTTCATTTCGAACGAGACGATGGCGCCTTTCTCGGCGGCGGTTCCGATGATGCGCAACGAATTGATCTCGCCGAGTTTCTGCTGGGCATAGGCGAGCAGCGAATTTTCATGCGCCCTGATCCGGCTCTTGCCGATGGAATTGATGTAGTCGATGGCCGCGCCAAGCCCGATCGCCTGGACGATCGGGGGGGTCCCGGCCTCGAACCGGTGCGGCGGTACGCCATAGCTGACGTGATCCGTATGGACCTCGCGAATCATCTCGCCGCCGCCGTTGAATGGCGGCATCGCCGCGAGGTGCTCGTGCTTGCCGTAGAGCGCGCCGATGCCGGTCGGGCCGTATAGCTTGTGGCCGGTGATGACGAAGAAATCGCAGTCGATGTCGCGAACGTCGACGTCCATGTGCACGGAAGACTGCGCGCCGTCGACCAGCACCGGAATACCCCGCGCATGGGCGATGCGGACCACTTCCTTCACCGGCACCACGCTGCCGAGCACGTTCGACATCTGGGTGATGGCGACCATTTTTGTGCGGTCGGTCAGCAACTTCTCGAATTCATCGATCAGAAAATTGCCGTCATCGTCCACCGGCGCCCATTTGATGACCGCGCCCTGACGTTCCCTGAGGAAATGCCAGGGAACGATGTTGGCATGGTGCTCCATGATGGAAAGCACGATTTCGTCGCCCGGCCCTATCCGCTCGCGTCCGAACGTCTGGGCCACGAGATTGATTGCCTCGGTCGCGCCCCTGGTGAAGACGATCTCGTCGCTGCGGGCAGCGTTGAGGAAGCCGGCGACTTTTTCGCGGGCGCCCTCATACCCCTCGGTCGCGGCATTGGCGAGATAATGCAGGCCGCGGTGAACGTTGGCATATTCGCTGGTATAGGCCTGAGTCAGGCGATCAAGGACCGCCTTGGGCTTCTGGGCCGACGCGGCATTGTCGAGATAGACCAGCGGCTTGCCGTAGACCTGCATGCCGAGAATCGGAAAGTCCTCGCGGACCCGGCCGACGTCATAGCTGCCGTTGCTTACCGCCGGGTGCATTGCTTCATCCTCGCTGCCCCAACCAGTCCACGATGGCCTCCATCAGCGCCTCGCGGACGTCGTCATGCTCGATCGCTTCGACCACTTCGGCCGCGAAGGCCTGAATCAGCAGCGCTTCGGCTTCCTTTTCCGGAATACCGCGAGCCATCAGATAGAATTTGAGCTGGTCGTCGAGGGTCCCGGTGGTGGCACCGTGGCCGCACTGCACATCGTCGGCAAAGATCTCGAGCTCCGGCTTGCCGTCGGCCTCCGCGTTGTCGGACAAAAGCAGCGCGCGGGTCATCATCTTCGCGTCCGTCTTCTGTGCCTGCTGCCGGACCGTGATCTTGCCCTGAAATACCGATCTGGCCTCCTCGTCGACGACCGCCTTGAAGAGCTCGCGGCTTTGACAGCCGGGGGCGGCGTGGTCGACCGCGAGCGTGGTATCGGCATGTTGCCGGTCCGCGAGCAGGCTGACGCCGCGCAGGTTCGCCACGGTGCCTGCTCCCGACAGCAGCACAAACAGCTGGTTGCGGACAACCGCGCCGCCGGTCGTGAACCCCAGTTCGTTGAAATGCGCCCGCGCCCCGATATGAGCCAGAAGCGTGGCGACATGGATGGCGCCGCTGCCTTCGCGCGTGACCTTGACGTGATCGACCCGCGCCTCATCGCCAATCACCAGTTGAAGCACGGTGTTGATCTGATAGTCCGGATGACTGCGCCCCTCATGGGTCTCGATGAAGGTGGCGCGGGCACCTTTGCCGATCACCAGCAGCGACCGCGTGACCATCGCTGCCGGCACGGGGCTGGCATTGACGAAGACGAGGTGGATCGGCCGCTCGATGGTGACACCGGCCGAAACCGTGATTACGACGCCGTCGCCCGCCAGCGCGGTGTTGAGCGCGAGCGCCGGATCGTCGACCGGAACCATCGGACCCAAGCCCTGGGAAAGCATGGGCTCGTCCAAGGCGAGCGCTTCGGCCATCGAGCGAACCGTGAGACCAGCCTCGAGACCGGCCAGATCGGACAGCTCCGCAACGAAGGCGCCATCGACGATGACTAGGCGCCGAAAGCCAAGTCCCGCCAGCAATCCACCGGCTTCCTGCGCCCGCGCCTTTGCTTTCTCATCGGGTGGCGCCGCCAGCGGCTTGGCGTCCCGCATCAGCCGCCGCAGGTCAGTATATTTCCAGGCTTCGACCCGGGCATGCGGCAGCCCCGAATGGACGAAATGATCGAATGCGGCGGCCCGCACTGCGGCGACGTCGCTGCCGCCCGGCAGCCCCTGCCGGGACGTCGTGTAGACGTCGATCAGCCCCAGTTCGGCTTGCGTCCTGACGGGTCGGATTGCAGCGTTCATGGCCGTCACGCCGCTTCGTTCTGGTATTGCGCGTACCCGGTCGCCTCGAGCTCGAGCGCGAGTTCCTTGCCGCCGGTCCTGACGATGCGGCCGGCCGCGAGCACATGGACGATGTCGGGGACGATATAGTCCAACAGCCGCTGGTAGTGCGTGATCACGATCATGCCGCGCTCGGCCGACCGCAACGCGTTGACGCCGTTGGCGACGATTTTGAGGGCGTCGATATCGAGACCGGAATCGGTTTCGTCGAGGACGCAGAGCAGCGGCTCCAGTAGCGCCATCTGCAGCGTCTCGTTGCGCTTCTTCTCGCCGCCGGAAAACCCGACATTGAGCGGCCGGCGCAGCATTTCGGGGTCGATGCCGAGCTTCTTGGCGATCTCGCGGACGCGTTTGAGCAGATCCGGCGACGACAATTCCTCCTGGCCGCGCTTGCGGCGCTGGGCGTTGAGCGCGGCGCGCAGGAACGTGACAGTGGCGACGCCGGGGATTTCCAGCGGATACTGGAATGCCAGGAATACGCCCTTGGCGGCGCGTTCGTCCGGCGCCATCGCCAGGAGGTCTTCGCCCTTGAACAGGATTTCACCGCCGGTGATCTCGTAGCCGGGCTTGCCCGCCAGCACATAGGACAGCGTCGACTTGCCGGCGCCGTTCGGACCCATGATGGCGTGAGTCTCGCCGGCATCGACCCTGAGATCGAGACCGTTGAGGATTTTCCGGCCGGCGATTTCGGCTCGAAGATCGCGGATTTCCAGGAGTGGCGTCATCGGCGATTGCCTCCGTTGCATGTTTGGTACATCACCCGACGCTTCCTTCCAGCGAGATCGAAATCAGCTTCTGCGCCTCGACCGCGAATTCCATCGGCAGCTGCTGCAGCACGTCCTTGACAAAGCCGTTGACGACCAAGCCGACGGCCTCTTCCTGGGAGAGCCCGCGCTGCACGCAGTAGAACAGCACGTCCTCGGAGATCTTCGAGGTGGTCGCCTCGTGCTCGAACAGCGCGGAAGAATTCTTGGCCTCGATGTAAGGCACGGTATGCGCGCCGCATTTGTCGCCGATCAGCAGCGAGTCGCACGCTGTGAAATTGCGCGCGCCGGTGGCTTTGCGGTGCGCGGTGACCAGGCCGCGATAGGTGTTTTGCGAGACACCGGCGGCGATGCCCTTGGAGATGATCCGGCTGGTGGTGTTCTTGCCCAGGTGGATCATCTTGGTGCCGGAATCGACCTGCTGATGACCGTTCGAGATCGCGATCGAGTAGAACTCGCCGCGCGAATTATCGCCGCGCAGAATACAGCTCGGATATTTCCAGGTGATCGCCGATCCCGTCTCGACCTGGGTCCAGGAGATCTTCGAATTGTTGCCGCGGCAGTCGCCGCGTTTGGTCACGAAATTGTAGATGCCGCCGACGCCCTCGGAATTGCCGGGGTACCAGTTCTGCACCGTCGAATACTTGATTTCGGCGTCGTCCAGCGTCACCAGCTCGACCACCGCGGCATGCAACTGGTTCTCGTCGCGCTGCGGCGCGGTGCAGCCTTCGAGATAGCTGACATAGGCGCCCTTGTCGGCGATGATCAGGGTGCGCTCGAACTGGCCGGTGTTGCGCTCGTTGATACGGAAGTAGGTGGACAGCTCCATCGGGCAGCGCACGCCCGGCGGCACATAGACGAACGAGCCGTCGGAAAATACCGCCGAGTTCAAGGTCGCAAAGTAATTGTCCGAGGTCGGCACCACAGTGCCGAGATATTTCTTCACGAGATCGGGATGCTCGCGGATCGCCTCCGAGATCGGCATGAAGATCACGCCGGCCTGCTTCAGCTCCTTCTGGAAGGTAGTCGCCACCGACACCGAATCGAACACGGCATCGACCGCGATGCGCCGCTCGCCCTCGGGACGAACCACGCCTTCCAGCACTTCCACCTCGCGCAGGGGAATGCCGAGCTTCTCATAAGTCTTGAGGATGTCCGGATCGATCTCGTCCAGCGACGAGACCTGCTTCTTCGGCTTCGGCGCCGAGTAGTAATAGAGATCCTGGTAATCGATCTTGGGATAATCGACGCGCGCCCAGGTCGGCTCGGTCATGGTCAGCCAGCGGCGATACGCCTCCAGCCGCCATTCCAGCATCCACGCCGGTTCGTTCTTCTTCGCCGAGATGAAGCGGACGGTATCTTCCGACAGCCCCTTCGGGGCCTTGTCGGACTCGATGATGGTCTCAAACCCATATCGATATTGATCGACGTCGATCCGGCGCACCCGATCGACGGTCTCTTGTACCGCAGCCATTCTATTCCTCCGCTCGCGGTTTCAAGGACCGCGGTGGATCAATTCCGGTAGTCTATTACGATGTTTCCCGGAGGAAATCACCTGCTTAGAACCGTTCAAGCTCTGTTTCGTCGCTTCCCTTAGTTAAGGTACGCGAGAGCTTTCGCCAAGCCTCAAGGCAACGATCGACGTCCGCGTCCGAGGTGGACCAGCCCAGACTTAGCCGCACTGCTCCCTGCGCGAACCCGCGCCCCAGCCCCATGGCCTCCAGCACATGCGAGGCCTGCACCTTGCCCGAGGAACAGGCGGAACCCGAAGACACCGCGATTCCGGCCAGATCGAAGCCGATCACGGCAGTTTCGGCCTTGAGGCCGGGAACCGTGAACAGCGTGGTATTGGGCAGCCGCGGCACGTCATCGGAGAAGATCAGGACGCCCGGGGTCTGCCGCAAGCCGCTTTCGAGCCGGTCCCGCAGGCCTTGGAGCCGGACGACATCTTCCTGCAGGGCTTCCATAGCAACCTTCACGGCGGCCCCGAACCCGGCGATTCCCGCCACGTTCTCGGTGCCGGCGCGGTGCCCAAGTTCCTGGCCGCCGCCGCGCAGCAACGGTTCAAGTCCCTGCACTCCCTCGGCCAGAATGAGCGCGCCGACGCCCTTGGGTCCGCCAATCTTGTGCGCCGAAACCGTCACCAGATCGGCTTTTATCACGTTGATATCAAAGGGTATCTTGCCGAGCGCTTGAATCGCATCGACATGCAGCAGGCCGCCCGTGGCGTGGACGATGTCGGCCACTTCGGCGATCGGCTGCACCGCCCCGGTCTCATTATTGGCCAGCATCACCGACACCAGCGCCGGCGGTCCTTCCGCCAGCCGGTCGCGCAGCTGGTCGAGCCGGATCAGGCCCGAAGGCGATACGCCGACGCCGCTGATGGCATCAGCGGCAAACCGGCCGCCCGCAAGCACCGAGGCATGCTCGATGGCCGAAACCACGAGCCGCCGGACCGGAGGCTCCGTCCCCCGCCGCAGCCCAGGCGCCAGCGCCAGCGCATTGGCCTCGGTGCCGCCCGAGGTGAAGGTGACATTGCGCGCCAGCGCCCCGATCGAGCCAGCGACCCTCGTACGCGCCTCCTCGACCAGTCGGCGGGCCTGGCGCCCCTCGGCATGGACCGAGGACGGATTGCCGGCGAGATCCCACGCCGCAGCCATCGCCTGCCGCGCCTCGGCGCGGAGCGGGGTGGTGGCATTCCAGTCGAGATAGACCCGGTCGGGCATGAGGTTCTATAATACCTTAAAGACGTAACGTTCCACAGAAGCGCCGTTGGCCACAAGCTTGTCGGCGGGGTCCGGTCCCCTGACAATTGGCAATCCCGGCCGCTGCCGACAACGCAAGCACTAACACTTTGAATGTACTTCCGGATGTTCAATATGCTTGCTTTTGGCCCCTCGCCTCATGCTAGAACGCGGCCTCCAGTTCACCAGGCGCCGTTCCCGCATCGCCCCGACGACGTCTGATCAACCCCCTTATCTTCGCGAGCTTCCGTCTGCCGAAGTCCAGATGAAGCCAGCACCAAGTCGGTTGATTTTGCCAAGGACCACCAATGCCTGAAGTCATTTTCACCGGCCCCGCGGGCCGCCTCGAAGGCCGTTACCACCCGGCGAAGCAGAAGAACGCGCCAATCGCGATGGTGCTGCATCCGCATCCGCAGTTTCACGGCACGATGAATCACCAGATCATCTACCAGTGCTACTACGCCTTCGCGCATCGCGGCTTTTCGGTGCTGCGCTTCAATTTCCGCGGCGTCGGCCGCAGCCAGGGATCGTTCGATCACGGCACCGGAGAATTGTCGGACGCGGCCTCCGCGCTCGACTGGGCGCAGACCATCAATCCGGAAGCGCGCGCCTGCTGGGTCGCGGGCTTCTCGTTCGGCGCCTGGATCGGCATGCAGCTCCTGATGCGCCGGCCGGAGGTCGAAGGTTTCATCTCGATCGCGCCGCCCGCCAATCTCTACGACTTCTCGTTCCTGGCGCCCTGCCCGTCCTCGGGGTTGATCGTGCATGGCGAGAAGGATGCCGTGGTGCCGCCGAAAGACGTCAACACCCTGGTCGAGAAACTGAAGACCCAGAAGGGCATCGTGATCGATCAGCAGATCATCCCCGGCGCCAACCATTTCTTCGACGGCAAGCTGGAGCCGCTGATGGAGACGGTGACCGGCTATCTCGACATGCGGCTGGCCAACGTTCGCTGAGGCGACGACACGTTCGCGTGGCCGACGCTCACGGCCGCGCAATCACTCCGCCGGTCATCGGGATCGGCACGCCTGTAGTGGCGGGATAGCTGAGCGGCAGGCCCTTCAGCCCCCGCGCCGCGAGAAAGCCGAATGCTTGCGCCTCGATCGCATCGGCGGACCAGCCGAGCGCGTCGGCGGCTTCCACGGTGGCGGGCACGAGGCGCTCGCGCAGCATCCTCAGCATCGTCAGATTGCGGGTGCCGCCGCCGGCCACGATCCAGCTGTTCGGCGCCTTCGGCAACAGCGGCACGATCCGGGCGATGGCTTCCGCCGTCAGCGCCGTCAGCGTTGCAGCCCCATCGGCCGGCGACATCTCGCGCAAGCTGAGCGCGGCAAAATCGTTGCGGTCGAGCGATTTCGGCGGCGGTAACGCAAAGAAGGGATGCTCCAACGCCCGCCTCACCCACGCCACGTCGACCCTGCCTTGCGCGGCAACGCGGCCCTCGCAATCGAACGGCTGGCTCATGGTGCGCAGCATGTGATCGTCCAGCAGCGCATTGCCCGGCCCGGTGTCGCAGGCGATCAGGGTATCGGCGCCGTCGATATAGGTGATGTTGGAGACGCCGCCGATATTGACCACGACCAGCGGCCCCTCGCGCTCCAGCGACTGCGCCAGCGCGCGATGATAGACCGGCACGAACGGCGCGCCCTGCCCGCCGGCGGCGACGTCGGCAGCGCGGAAATCATGCATGACCGGGATATGGATGGCCCTGGCCAGCGCCGCGGCGTCGCCGATCTGCACCGTCATCCTCTGCTCGGGGCGGTGCAACACGGTCTGGCCGTGAAAGCCGACGATATCGATGTCCTCGCAGGTGATGCGGTTCTGCGCCGTGAAGGCGGCGACCGCCTCGGCATGCGCTGTCGTGACGGCGCGCTCGGCCTCGCGCAGGATGCCCGGCCGCGCATCGCGCTGCGGCAGGTTGACCGCTTCGGCCAGGGCCTGGCGCAGCAGGTTGCGTTCCTCGGAGGTGTAGGGCCGGTAGCCCGACGGCCCGAACGCCTTGACCCGGCGGCCATCGGTTTCGATCAAGGCGACGTCGACCCCGTCGAGCGAGGTGCCGCTCATCAGACCGATCGCCGTCAACATCATGGTCATGGTGCCTTTGCAAGCTTCCTGCTGCCCTGACGCCCTGCTTGTATCAGACAAGCACATCTTATAATGCCACAGCGCGCCTTGGCGCGGCAGCCCCGTCCGGTCAGGGTTGCCGCAAATCCGTGAAAATACCGTGAAATTAGAATGATCAGAATCGCACACAAATGACTGTATTTAAATCGGATTTCCTGAACATTTTACAGGAACGCGGCTTCATCCACCAGTGTTCCGATTTCGAGGGCCTCGACGCACTCGCCGCCAAGGGCGAGGCGACCGCCTATGTCGGCTACGACTGCACCGCGCCGTCGCTGCATATCGGCAACTACCTCACCATGATGATGCTGCACTGGCTGCAGGAAAGCGGCAACAAGCCGATCACCTTGATGGGCGGCGGCACCACCATGGTCGGCGACCCCTCCGGCAAGGACGAATCGCGCGCGCTGCGCAGTGTCGCGGAGATCGAGGCCAACAAGGCCAGCATCCGTGGCGTGTTCGCCAAGGTGCTGCGCTACGGCAACGGGCCTTCCGACGCGGTCATGCTCGACAATGCCGAGTGGCTGACCAGGCTGAACTGGATCGAGATGCTGCGCGACATCGGCCGCCACTTCTCGGTCAACCGCATGCTGACGATGGATTCGGTGCGGCTGCGGCTGGAACGCGAGCAGGAGATGAGCTTCATCGAGTTCAACTACATGGTCTGCCAGGCCTATGACTACGTCGAACTGTCGCGGCGCGTCGGCTGCCGCTTGCAGATGGGCGGCTCGGACCAGTGGGGCAACATCGTCAACGGGGTCGACCTCGGCCGTCGCATGGGCACGCCGCAATTGTTCGCGCTGACCACCCCGCTGCTCACCACCGCCTCGGGCGACAAGATGGGCAAGACCGCCAAGGGCGCGGTCTGGCTCAACGCCGACGCCTTCAGCCCCTATGACTTCTGGCAATACTGGCGCAACGTCGAGGACGCCGACGTCGTCAAGTTCCTGAAACTGTTCACGGTGCTGCCGATCGCCGAAATCGCCAAGCTCGCGGCGTTGGCGGGATCGGAGATCAACGAAGCCAAGAAGGTGCTGGCGACGGAGGCGACCGCGCTGCTGCACGGCCGCGACGCGGCCAATGCCGCCGCCGAAACCGCCCGCCAGACTTTTGAGGAAGGCACGATCGCCGAAAGCCTGCCCGCGGTAGAGATACCGCGCGCCGAGCTGGAAGCCGGCCTCGGCGTCCTGGCGGGGTTCGTCAAGGTCGGTCTCGTCGCCTCGAATGGCGAGGCGCGACGCCAGATCAAGGGCGGCGGGCTGCGCGTCAACGACGTCGCCGTCACCGACGAGAAGCTGGTCTTGGCGCCGAGGGATCTCACCCCGGATGGCGTGATCAAACTCTCGCTCGGCAAGAAGCGCCACATCCTGCTCAAGCCTGCATAGGCGTATTCGTTTTAGACCCTTGCTCCGGGCCGCGGAAACGCGCTCCCTTGCCGGCATGAACGAGAATGCGCCGGGGAAGGAAGCGTTGACGACGGAGAAATCTCAGCGCGTGGCGCTGAACGTGCTGGCGCTGTGTTTTACCCTGTCGGTGCTCGGCCGCGGTCTTGGCGAGAGCTTTACCGTGTTCCTGAAGCCGATCTCCGAAAACTTCGGCTGGGATCGGGCGCAGGTGGTCTCGGTCTATTCGCTGACCGCGCTTGCCGGCGGCCTCGCCGCGCCGCTGGTCGGCCGGCTGTTCGACCGCTCCGGCCCGCGATTGGTCTATTCGCTCGGATTGCTGCTGCTCGGCGGCGCATTCCTGACCGCCGCCTTCGCGCAGCATCTCTGGCAGTTCCAGGTGAGCCTCGGACTGTGCGTCGGCATCGGCATTGCCTTCATCGGCAACGTTCCCAATTCGATCCTGCTCGGGCGCTGGTTCGGCCCGCGATTGCCCACGGCGATGGCGGTGGTGTATTCGGCGACCGGTGCCGGCGTCCTGATCCTGCTGCCGGCCTCGCAACTCCTGATCAATCATATCGGCTGGCGCGCCGCCTACCAGATCTTCGGCTCCGCCGTTCTGTTGCTGCTGCTGCCGCTATCGATCCTGCCGTGGCGGCGGTTCTCGACCGGGGCGCCGCACCTGGCCCGGAATGCGACCGCCGAATTCATCGACGAGGGCTGGACGTTGCTGAGCGCGATGCGCCACCACGCCTTCTGGGCGCTGTTTTCGACGTTCTTCTTCACCGCGATCGGCATGTATGCGATTTCGCCCCAGGTCGTGGCCTATCTGATCGACGCCGGCTTCCCGCCCTTGCAGGCGGCGACCGCGTGGGGGTTTTCCGGCGTCGTGCTGTTGTTCGGCATGCTCGGCGTCTCCTGGCTCGACGGCATCATCGGCCGCCGGCCGTCGGTGCTGCTCAGCTACGCGGTTTCGATCGCCGGCATCGTCATGCTGTGGCTGTTGCAGTGGTATCCGAATTTCTGGCTGCTGACCGGATTCGTCATCTGTTTCGGCAGCATGATCGGCTCGCGCGGGCCGCTGTTGACGGCCACCTCGATGAAGATCTTTCGCGGCGAGCGCGTCGCGACCATCTATGGCGCCATCTCCATCGGCAGCGGGCTGGGCTCGGCGTTCGGCTCCTGGGGCGGCGGCCTGATCCGCGACTGGACCCACAGCTACAATCCGCTGATCGCGTTTTCGCTGGTCAGCGTGGTACTGGGGATGATCCCGTTCATGGTCGTACCGGCGCTGCGGCGCTAGACAGGCGTCCCGCGCATCCCAGCCCCGCGCGCCTATCCGAGCGATATTCACCATTGGTAAAAATGTACCTGATATCACCCGTGCAACCAGCTCACGGGAATCCGCCATGAATCTGCTCAGCCGATTGAAGATCCGCACCAAACTGGCGAGCATGGTCGCTCTGGCGGCCATGGCCGTCTGCGCCATCATCGCGCTCTCCGCATCGCTGAGCGAGAGGCGCATGCTGGAGGACCGTATCGGGCAGATGCGCACGGCGGTCGATCTCCTGATCGGCATGGCCCAGACCCTGCAGGACGAGGTCGCGGCGGGAAAAATGACGTTGCCCGAGGCGCAGACCCAGTTTCGCCTGCGGGCCAGGAAGATGACGTTCAACAACGGGCAAGGCTACGGCGTCGTCTACAATG
>Ga0302319_10018922_pt1 | contig 12526 bp, 9 predicted proteins | sample Bog_T0_2_FD_203319 | JGI IMG/M metagenome (GOLD analysis project Ga0302319, IMG submission 203319) | Peat permafrost microbial communities from Stordalen Mire near Abisko, Sweden - Bog_T0_2 | ecosystem: Environmental > Terrestrial > Soil > Wetlands > Peat | place: Sweden: Abisko, Stordalen Mire... | reverse complement strand
CAAAGTGCCGACCGGCGTTCCCAATTGCGTGATACAGCAACAGGCGCAGTACGAGAATCTCAACGGCGTTCCTGCTCAAACCATCACGCAGTGTGGCCAACTGGTCATCACCGCGGGCAATGGCAAACAATCGATCGATACCGTGACCGTCACCATCGGCGGAAAAGTGCCCACTCACGTCAGCGCCACCCAAACCATCCAGGGCGCGATTGACGCAGCCGCTCCGGGCGACCTGATCATCGTCGATCCGACTTGCACGACCGCCGGAACGGCTACAACGGCTACGTGCAGCGCCGCTGCGCTTGATGCTGCGGCGCCCACTCAGGTCGCGTCGGCGGGAGCCCATAACGAGATGCTGCTGATGTGGAAGCCCGTCCGGCTGCAGGGCGTCGGCGCCGTTTCGTCCGTCATTGACTCCACTGCCTTTCCGGCGGGCAAGCTGCTCGACCCCTGGCGCCGGCATGTCAACTGCCTGTTTGGCCTGTCGCTGTCGGGTGTACCGGGGGTGGCGTATGATTCAACCGGCACCTACAGTTGCCCTGACGCGGGTATCCCCGGCGACACGTGGAATTACTTCGTCGCTACGCCCAATGTTCCGCAGATCGACAGAATACCGCTGGAAGCAGTTGTGGGCTGGGACGCCACGCTCAATGGCAACCTCGCCGAACAACTGCAAGAGCCCTCGCTTATGGGCGCGTATGAAGGAGCGGGGATTACAGTTCTGGGGAAGGGAGTGTCCATCCCAGCCGGAGCTAGCCCCTTCGGCGTGGAAAGCTCATTCCCGGCAGGGGCTCTGCTTCTGCAGAATGTCCCGGCGGCGCTGGACGAAACAGGCGCAACCATCCCGCGGGAATTCAACTATTGCACCAGGCCCGGGACATTGATCGAACTCAATCCCAATCCTTATCCGAGCAACTACGAATGCAATCCGTCCTCGATTGACGGCCTCACCATCAAGGACAGCTCCCAGGGCGGTGGCGGCGTCTTCGTCCACGGCTGGAATCACAACCTGCAAGTCGCCAACAACCGGATCTACAACAACGCCGGTACGCTCTCGGGCGGAATTACCGTCGGCCAGGGAGAGTTCCCCGATCCGATCACCGTAACTGGCGTCATAGGCGGAGTGGGAGAAGAGACCTCTCTCGACGTGCTCCCCTCCTGCCAGGACAGCAATGTAGTCGGCACGCACCTGCCGAACTGCCTGGACCTGAACGTCAACGTACACAACAACGACATCTGGGGCAACTCCTCCCTCGGGGATGAATTGTTCTCCGGCACTCTGGCTGGCGGCGGCGGCGCCAGTTTCTGCACCGGCTCCGACTACTACAAGTTCAACTACAACTGGGTGTGCGGAAATATCAGCTCGGCTGAAGGCGGAGGTATCTCTCACCTCGGATTCATCTACGACGGCGACATCGAGCACAACTCGATCATCCTCAACGAGAGCACCAACCCCACCATTCCCACGAACGGTGGCGGAATTATCGCAATGGGTACTCCCGACACCGATCCGACTTGCACGAACATCCCCGACGCGGATTGCCCGCCGGGCCTGAGCGACGGCACAGGTCCCGGATTGGTGATCAATGCCAACCTGATCCAGGCCAACGCAGCTGACAGCGGCAGCGGAGGCGGCATCCGTCTGCAGCAGGTCAACGGGACCGATGTTTCCTCGTTCTTCTCGCAGCCGACACGCTGGAACAGTGTAGCCATCACGAACAACATCATCGTGAACAACGTAGCGGGCTGGGATGGCGCGGGAATATCGCTGGAGGACGCGTTGAACGTGTCCATCGTCAACAACACCATCTCAAGCAACGATTCGCTTGCCACGTCGGGCGTGCTTACGCAAAGCATTGGCACGCCTCAGGCCAGCGCCCCGGCAGGGAGCTGCACACAAACCGGTCCCAGCGGTCCGAACACGGCCTCGTGCCCGCAATCGGCCGGCGTGACCACCGAAGGAAACTCCCCAGTGTTGACCACCACCTTCACTGGCTTAACGATTACATGCCCAACTGGGCAGACCAACTGCACGGGCTTCTCGAACCCGTTGCTCAAAAACAACCTGATCTGGCAGAACCGCTCGTTCTACATCGGGGTGGGCAACCTGGGTCAAGGAAGCCTGAACCAGCAGAACCTCGTTTCACTCTTCAACGCTTTCACCGGGACAAATGCCCCGGTACAGACCGCCTCCGGCCAGTGCACCTCCGGCGTCAGCTACTGGGACGTGGGCGTCCGCGGCGACACCGGGCCAAGCAACCACGGCTCTGGATTCAGCCTTAACCCGACGTATTCATTGCTGGATGACCCAGGAGACTACTCCACAGGAAATAACCTGGGAGCGAATCCCGACATTGCCAGCCAGTATTGCAACGGCTCGCGTGTGCCCCCGACGTGCACTGTGGCGGATGGTTGCGGAGGACCCAGTGGGTACGGCGTACCTCCGGGCATTGTCGACGCGTCGAGCCCGAATCCGGTCTTCAGCCTCACCCCGGCTGCGACCGTCGACGAAGGCAACAACTGGATCAACGTCAGTTGGGGCCCGCTCTCCACGAGCGACGATTCGGTAACAGGCGGAGCCTATGGGAACTACGGCGGCGGGAATCCGTTTGCCAATTACGCCCTGGTGGTCAACTCACCGGCGATCGACTATGTGCCGGTTGCTCAGACCCACCCGACCACGGACTTCTACGGCAATCCGCGGCCGGATCCCGCAGTGCCGTCCCGGTTCGACGTTGGCGCAATCGAGTATCAGAACGCGGATACAACTGCCGTCCTGATTGTCACTCCCAGCTCGCTGAGCTTCGGTAGCGTCGTCGACACCACCACCAGCGCTGCGCAAACATTGACGCTGCGCAACGATGGCTCCGTGACCGCGACGGGAATTGCCGTTGCTGTCACTGCTCCATTCTCGCGTCCGGCTGGAGCGGCCGGAGGTACTTGCGGTGCTACCCTGACAGGCGGCGGAACAACCTGCACTATCTTGATTGTGTTCTCGCCTCCGGCTGCGGCAACAACCGCCAACTATACGGGTACTGCGACGATCACGGCCAGTGTGACCGTGAATGGTTCGCCGGTCGCCCTCAGCGGAACAGGCCTGCCGCGTGTTCTCACGGCCACCGTCAACCCGAGTTCGCTCGCATTCGGTAACTGGGCCAGCGGCACCACCAGCAATCCGCTGCCTGTCACAATAACCAACACGGGCGATGTTGCTCTCGCCGGTGGAACATTCACGTTGACCGGTGCACAGTTCACACGAGTAACGACGGGCACATTCCCCGCCGGAGCTCCGAACTGCGGTGCGACACTGGCCGTGGGCACTGCATGCACCGTCAAAGTGGAGTTCGCTGCTGGGACGGGAACGCCGGTCGCCTTCACTGGAAGCCTCGCCGTAGCGTATACAGGCGCCACCGTCACGGGTACCCCGGTGTCGTTGACCGGTTCACGGGTGGCGGCGCGCGCGACGGTCACAACGTCATTCACTCCGAATCCGTGGAGTGTCGCTTTGGGCGTTACGACCTCGTCAGCGACTGTGACCCTTACCAACAGTGCCACCAGTACTTCCAGCGTCGCGGTTACCGCGGATTCAGTGAGCGGCGCGGGATTCGTCCTGTCACCTTTGGGAATTTGGATGTTCACCAAGGGAGCGGATACCTGCACCGGAGTCAACCTCGCTCCTGGGGCAAGCTGCACGCTCGTGGTAGACCTCGACCGTTTAGGCGCCGCTGGTACTCGCAATGCGACGGTCACCTTCACCGACACGGCAACGGGGTCTCCGCAAACCGTAACAGTGCCGGCAATATTGCATTGATCCGGCCCTTAACCACTAACCGGATGCTGCTCGCGGGTTGTTACCCCGCGAGCAGCATCTAAACCACTCAGAGAAGTTTGCGGCCCAACAATCAGCTATCCGGAGAAGGAGTTACCGATTCGCCGGTCAGGGCGTTTGTGAGGAGGAAACAGGTATGGTGAAGAAGATTTCGTTCGTGAGTGGCGCTGCTGCGTTTCTCATCCTCTCGCTTCTGGCGCCGGCGCAAACAGCACCGGCGCCTCTGAACGCTCATGCATTAGGGGCGTTAGAGGGAATGCTGGATTTCTGCGGCAAGGTCAATCCCCAGTCTTCTGACAAATATGAAGAGTTGGGCAAGCAACTTACCAAGGACCAAACTGCGAAAGCGGTAGCCGAAACGCGCAACAGTCAGGAGTACAAGGACTCTCGTGACCAGGCCAGCAAAGGGCTGGAAGCCTTGTCAACCAGGGAGGCTCTTGTGACCTGTAAGGCTCGAGAAAAATAAGCGCGTTGTACACAGATCTCCCACCGGCCTCAAAGAGCCGAATGGCGCTAGGGGTTCAAAGTCAAGGGTGCGACAGTTAGAAGGAGTACCTTTCCCATGAAATGCAGAAGTCCGTTTTGGCCCGTTGTGCTCTCGGCGTTGGTGCTCGCCATAGGGTTTGGTGTTGGAACCGCAGAGCCAGCCCAATCGTCTGCCGCGGCGCAAGTCCCGGCCACAGACGGCCACCAACCGCCTGCCCCGTCCCAGTCAGCCACGGCAGCTCAAGCTGTCGCTCCCGCCCGGCCGGGTGCTACCGCCGTGCGGCCCGCTCCGGTTTGGCAAGGCTCTCAGATCAATGGCCTTTCGCGCCGGGCGGAAAGATATTACCAAGGTGTTTGGGGCGTTGGCGAACTTCGCGTAAAGGTGGCAGAGTCGGGCCAACTCATTCGATTTAACTATCGGGTGTTGGACCCAGAGAAGGCAGTTGCCCTCAACGATAAGAAGGCGGAGCCTGAGTTGCTCGATGCGCAGGCCAGAGTCAAGCTCTCGGTCCCCCAGCTGGAGAAGGTGGGAAAACTGCGCCAGAGCAGCACGCCCAAGCCGGGCTTGACTTACTGGATGGCTTTCTCAAACCCGACGCTGGCGGTGAAACGCGGCCACCGGGTAGACGTAGTCATCGGCTCATTCCGTGCAACCAACCTGGTTGTGGAATGAGGGCTACCGCCAGCTTGCTTATCGGGCATCCCACAACATCCATGCCAGCCGCGCAGCAGCGCTTTCAGCTTTCCGAAGAAGTCTTCGAAGGGGTTCAGGTTGAATGGAACGGCCCCGTGCCGGTCGAGAAGTTCGTCATCGACAATGTCGAAGTCAATCCGAACCTGAAAGAGTCGCCTTTTGCTGAACCAAAGGTTCAGATTGCGTCGATCCACCACCCTTGAACGTCATCTGCACTTCGATGCATTTGGATCGTGGTAAAGGTTGAATTGGCAATTCCGGATTCTGCGTGCTTGACTCGTCGGGCTCTGACCTGAGAGTTCAGGCCTGGCTGCGACGGAAGCATGGCCATCATGAGACCGATCCCATGACAACATCCGCGGTGCGGCCTTCCACTATAGGTATTGAATGTTCTTAAAATCACGTTACGGCATGGACATGCGAAGGGTTTCACTACGCTCGTCTGTCCGCGATGAATCAGGTTTGCGCATCAGGGACAAATCGAAGGAAGAATCGATTTGGGATTTGAAGCATTCAATCCAAAGGAAATCGCTTCGAATCGAGGATAGCGTCTCTGATTCTCCTTGGATGAACGAATAGATTCGTGGCATAGTCGCGTTGTCACCAACTCTTCCCCGAACCTGATTTGAGCCGCCGGAATACCTGGGAAGGACCGGCGCTGATCACTGGGTAGTGAGGATTGGCCTTCTACCGCGATCCCGCCGCTCCTGCCGCGGGCGCGGGCTGCCCCGCCTTCTGGATCGACACCAGCTCGACTTCAAAGATCAGCGTCGCGTTCGGCCCGATGTCTCCCGGTCCCTGCGCTCCGTAGGCCAGATTGGACGGCACAAAGAGTTGCCACTTCGACCCCACAGGCATCAGCTGCAGCGCCTCGGTCCAGCCCGCAATCATACCCTTTACCGGGAAGGTTGCCGGCCCACCGTGCTTTTCCGACGCGTCGAACTCCGCTCCATTGATCAGCGTGCCCTTGTAGTTGCACACCACCGTGTCGTCCAGCATCGGCTTCTCGCCCGCGCCCGCCTTCAGGACCTTGTACTGCAGGCCGCTGGGCAGCGTCACCACGCCTTCCTTCGCTTTGTTCGCGGCCAGAAACGCGTCGCCTTCCTTCTGCGCCGCTTCGCCCTGCTCTGCCTGCTGTGCCGCCTGCTTCTTCCGGAACTCCTGCGCCGCTGCCATCAACAGGGTCTTCATCTCCGGGTCGGTCATCGCGGTTTTGCCGCCGTTGAACGACTCTGCGAAAGCCTTCCCAAACATGGCGGGATCCACATCCAGCCCTTGCTTGTGGAAGTTCTCCCCAATACTCATTCCCAGCGCGTAGCTGAACTTGTCCTTGTCCGTTTTGAGCTCGGGAGCATCCTGCGCCGCCGCAGCCAGCGAGGGCAGAAGCACAATTGCCGCTGCCAATATCCATTTCAGGTGGGCCATGTCTCCATCCTTGTCCAGCTAAGGATTACAGCAGATGCGCGGTTCCTCTTTGACCAACAGCAACTGGGCAGGGCTTTCACTGTTGAACCCAATGGTACAGACGTATCGATCGACTGCGGGCCGATTTGACCCCTCTTGGACCCGGGTCCTACCAACGCGCACGGCGCCGAGCGCAACTTACTCTCTCTGCCATTCGTAGCCCTCCCAAAAGAGGAGAACCTGCAAGCTCCGCCCCAACCCCTTCAAGCCATGGCCCATCGCTCAACAGCGGGAGTCTGATGCGAAGGATAATGAGGGCAAAGTCGGTTCAGGTTTGACTAAATACACTTTCGAATTGATTCGTTCGTCGAATCGACTCGGTACAAATTCAGCAAAAAGCCAATTCCTTACTTCGATGGTTCCTTGCCGGTGACGGTCGAGCAGCACGGATCGTTGGTGGCGTCGAAGTCGATCAGCTCCAGGCGAATGCCGTCGGGATCGTACATGTTGAATTGGTACTGGCCCTCAGGGCCGATCTTGGGCACCGGATCGTGGCGGCCAGTTAGGCGGTTGCCGGCCTCGAGCACCTTGTAGGCATCCAGGACCGAAGCTTCGCCGATCGCAAAGTGATCGAGAACGCCAAGCTGGTTCTGGGTCATGTCGGCGGGAATGCTCATGCCCGTGCCAGCCAGGAGCATGTATTCGAGCTGGTCGTGGCCATCGGGAACTTGCTGGCTGACCCCGTCAAGCCTTCCTTCATTCATGGCTCCGGACGGCTGGGGCTTGAAGCCGAGCAGGTCTTTGTAAAACTTGTCTTCGGCGTCGCGGCTATGCACTAGGATGCCGAGCTGAATAATGTGTCGTCCGATAGCGTTCGGTGCATTGACCGACCGCTTGAGGCTGCCGCCCGGCTGAACAAACTCCACCCTGTTGCCCTCGGGATCGAGCACCTCAAACCAGATGGTGCCGTCGAATTCCCGGATCGCGCTCTGCGGGGTCTTCCATCCGGAGTTGGCAAGGTATCTGCGCATGCCGTTGGCATCGGCGGTGTTGAAGGCGATGTGATCGAGGCGGTTGATGCCCATGCCGGGCGGGAGGCGCAGCACTTCAATAAACTGCGTGGGGCTCAGGCAGTAGTCCACGCCTTTCAGACGCTCGGGATCGGGCAACCGCGCCGCGCCGATAATGTCGCGGTAGTAGTGTTCGGCCCCGACCGGATCGGATGTGTAAATGGCAATGTGCGAGATGCCGGTGATGGGGGGACGAGCGGTAGTGGACTGCGCGAGCGCGGCTACAGAGAAAATAACGGCGAGGAAAGCAGCAAGACTCCTGAAGAGCATGGATTGCCTCGATTGCCCACGACGAGACAACCATACATCGGCTGTCGATCGCAGTGCAAACCGAGTGGGGGGCTGGATTTGTGGCGCCCGAATTGTCATGCCTGACAGACGCTGGAGCCACCTGTCACCGCGCGGTTCGATTGGACCGCGCCATTCCTAACCGAACAGGACGCACCATGGACCCCGGGTTCTTCACTCCCTGGTTCAGAGGAGCGCGCGCCCGCGGCTTCTTACCTTGACAATCGACAAGAGCAGGCGTAAATCTATTGTCGAATGCCGAGGGGAACGAAATGGCGCCATCGACAGACTTGTTGCAAGGGACGCTGGACCTGCTGATCTTGCAGACCCTTGTGCCCGGGCCGATGCACGGGTGGGGCGTTGCGCAGCGGATTCAGCAGATCTCAAATGATGTGCTGCAAATCGGCCAGGGTTCGCTTTATCCTGCGCTGCACCGGCTGGAGTACAAGGGCTGGATCAGGGCCGATTGGGGAAGCTCGGAAAATAACCGGCGGGCCAAGTTCTACTCGCTGACGGTCAGAGGCAAGAGGCAATTGGAGACGGAACGCGAAACATGGGAACGGTTGTCGGCGGCCATCGGCTTGGTTCTGGGGAGAATTCCGGAGGCGCAGGCATGATCATGGAGCTTCTTACCCGCCTTCGTTTCCTTTTGTCGCGCCGGCCGCACAGCGAACTGGATGAGGAACTCCAGTTTCACGTGGAGCAGGCAACCGAAGCGAACCTTGCCGCTGGTATGACGGCTGCGGACGCGCGGCGGCGTGCGCTGGTTGAGTTTGGCGGCGTCGAGCGCACGCGCGAACAGTGCCATGAACAGCGGCCCGGCTGGTGGATGGACACGGTGATGCAGGATGTGCGCTACGCGCTGCGCGGATTCCGGCGCAATCCGGCCTTTACCATCGCGGTGATTGCCACGCTGGCCCTGGGCATCGGCGCAACCACGGCAGTCTTCAGCGTGGTGGATCGGATCCTGTTTCGAAGCCTGCCTTATGCGCATGACGACCGGTTGGTGTCCTTCGGGCTGTCCCAGTCCCTTGAAAAGCAGGAATTCACGCTGGGCAGTTTCTTCTATGAGTGGCGCGACAATCAGAAGCCCTTTCAGGCTGTCATCTTCGAGCAGGGCGTGAACGACTGCAACCTGACCGAAGTTGATCCCGTTCACCTGCACTGCGCGCGCGTCGCGCAAAACTTCTTGCCGACACTCGGCATTGCTCCCCAGCTAGGCCGAAACTTCACGCCTGAAGAGGACCAACCCCACGGGCCAACGGCCGCTTTGATCTCCGATGGCCTGTGGCTGAGCCGCTTCCACCGTGATCCGGGTGTGCTGAACAAGACCATCCAGGTTGACGATCATCCCGTCCGCATTGTCGGTGTGCTGCCGCGAGACTTTGAAATGCCGCGCCTGCAGGAGACGGACATCGTCCGTCCGGCGCAGATGGACGTGGCGGCGCAGCACACGGTCAACGCCGGAATCGGCTACCCCATGTGGGCCTTTGCGCGCCTCAAGCCGGGGGTGAGCATAGCCCAGGCCGAGGCCGAGATGCAGCCCTTGTTTCTGCATACGCAGCAATGGATTCCGGAGCAGTTTCGGAGTGAGTTTCATTTCAAGGTGCGCTCCATTCGCGACCGCCAGATGCAGGATGCCTACGCTGCTGCCTGGGTGCTCCTTGGAGCCGTGTTCGCCGTGCTCTTGATCGCCTGCGCCAACGTGGCCAGCCTGTTTTCAGCCCGCGGCGCGGCACGCGAGCGGGAGCTGGCTGTGCGCTTCGCGCTGGGCGCCGCGCGCGGCCGATTAGTTCGCCAGCGGCTTATCGAGACCTTGATGCTGGCGCTCGCCGGGGCTACGGCTGGATGTGTGCTGGCCGAGCTTTTGCTGCGCGTTTTTATCGCCATCGCTCCAACCGGTATTCCGTTTCTGGCCGCGGCGCGCCTCGATCTGCGCATTGTCTTGTTTACGGTTCTGCTCGGACTGATATGTGCGGGGCTTGTCGGCATTCTTCCCGCGCTCGAAAAGCCTCGCTCGACGGCGCTTGCAGCCCGGCATTCAACCTCGGGCGCTCATGCCCGGATGCGCCGTGTTCTGGTCGCGCTCCAGATCGGCCTCAGCGTAGTGCTACTGTCCGGCGCAGCCTTGCTGGTGCAGAGTTTTCTGCGTCTCGAACACCAGTCGCTTGGCATGCAGACCGGCGGCGTGGTCACTGTTCATGCTTCGCTGAGCGACGAGCGCTACCGCAACGGCACAGCCTACCAGGACTTCTATCAGCACGCCGAGGAAGCATTCCGGCGTCTTCCCGGCGTCACCGCGGTGGGCATGAGCGATTCCCTCCCACCCGATGCAAATAGCTGGCATCACGGCACGCGCTACGCCGACATCTTCGTCGCAGGCAAGCCGGCCGCGCCTCCTGAGAGCGGAGGAACCGTGGTCTGGCGCCTGGCCACGCCAGACTACTTCCGCGCTCTCCAGATCCCGATCCTCGAGGGGAGAGGTTTTACCGAGGATGAGAGAAGCACGGGCGGTGACCTGATCATCCTCAGCAAGCTCCTCGCAGATCGCCTGTTCCCCAACAGGGATGCCATTGGGCAGCACGTTCAGTTTGGAAACTACAACCCGAGATTCATTCTCGATGGGCCTGTATTCACCGTGGTTGGGATCGCGGGCAATGTGAAGAACCAGGGGCTCGCCGATGCAGGTGACCCCGAATACTACGAGCTTTGGAGCAGTCACCACCCGGAAAGCTGGGGCGGACGGTGTACTTTTCTTCTCCAGACTGCCCTTCCAGCCGCGGTAGTTGCCCCCTGGATTCGCGCCCAGGTGGCTCACCTCGACCCGGTCGCATCGGTCGAAATCGACACACTGAATGAAACGGTGAACAAGCTTGCGGACCGCCCGCGGTTTGAGACGTCGCTGCTGGGGTTCTTTGCGTCTTGCGGACTACTGATGGCGGTGATCGGACTATACGGCGTGATCGCCTTTGTGGCCGCGCAGCGCACGCAGGAGATCGGTGTCCGCATGGCGCTCGGCGCGACGCGTGTGGACATTCTGCGCTTGATCGCCGGCGAAGGCGTGCGGCTGATTCTGCTCGGCGGCATGCTTGGGCTGGGTGCGGCGCTGGCCGCTGCGCGACTGCTGAAGAGTCTGCTCTTCGATGTTGGGCCGTACGATCCGGGTACCTATGCGACGGTGACGTTGCTGCTGGCGCTTGTGGCGTTGGCGGCCACGCTCATTCCGGCACAGGCAGCCATGAAAGTCGAGCCGGTGGTAGCCCTGCGCTACGAGTAGGTCTCGGTTTGCGCCGGCAGTTGCTTGCGCTGCAGCCAGAAGTAAAGCCCGGTGACGCCGACCGTCAGCACCAGTCCCGCGCCAAACTCGGTGGTGACGTAGAGGGCCCGGCCGACGGGAGCGGTGAGGCGATCGAGGATGGCCTGTATGAAGAGATTGTGGCTGGCGTGCAGCATTGCGCAAGGCCACAGGCTGCCCGACTTGAGGCGCAGCCAGCCCATGATGAAGGCCATGGAAACGACCATCAGCGTGAAGCACGTAAGCGCGTAAACGGGGTTGGTTCCGGCGTTGTAGTCGGCCCATAGCAGGCCGGGATAGTGCCAGACGGCCCAAACGCATCCGCTGATGAGACAACCAAATGTAAAACCGAATTGCCCGGTGAGGCGAGGCAGCAGAAAGCCGCGCCAGCCAATCTCTTCCCCAAGCGCGTTGGCCAGGCTGCCGATAACACCGAGGGTCGCGAGCAAGGGAATCTCCAGGCCGAAGGTTGCCAGGCGGGGGTGGTTTCCCAGGCCGAACAGGGAAGCAGCGTTGGTTTCGAAGGCTGCCAGCGCGAAGGAGCCTTTGACGGCGATCCAGCAGGCGGCATAGACCGGGATTGCATACAGAAGCGGCAAGAGATAGCCGAACGCCTCGTATCGGCTCGGGCGCCAGCTCCAGCCAAGCGTGGCCAGGTCGATGCGACAGAGGGCGCAGGTGGCCAGGGCGGCCAGCGCCGGGCACCACATCACCAGGCGCACAACCAGGCCGCCGCCCGCGCCGATGTGATGCGTGTGGATCATCAGCGCGTAAGGCACGCAGCTGAATCCAAACACCAGCGCAAGAAAAGTCACGATCTGGCGGGCGAGCGGACGCATGATGGCGAGAATTCTATCAGCGCAGTGGTAAAGAAGACTCCCGGTCCGGGTCGTGTGGCTGGCGCTCGGAGTTTGTTTGGTGGAATTCCAGATTCCGGGTATACTGAAGATTCGGCAGGCTGACGGGGTGGTGTGTCTTCTGAACCCTCGACGGCGGCTCCGGTGGATCGGCCCATGCAAAGCGGAGTTTCGATGACGCTTTAGAGCGGCTTATCCCGACGGCACGAAAAAACAAGAAGAGTTTGGAGCGAAGTCATGGCACAGGTATGTGATATTTGCGGGAAAGGCCCGCAGTTTGGCAATAACATCTCCCACGCGCACAACGTCTCGCGGCGCCGGTGGAACGTAAATCTGCAGGCAGTAAAGGCGCTCGTCAACGGTGCATCCAAGCGCATCAGGGTCTGCACCAGCTGCATCAAGAGCGGAAAGATCGCCAAGGCGTAGGTCCATCCCGTTCAAGTGCATGGGTCCGCGCTGATTCTGGGCCCGCCCCAAATTCAACATCGACACGAACCCCGTCCACGCCGACGGGGTTTTGTTGTGCCCCAACCAGACTAGTCCCCCACCGGCGAAGCGGGCCCAGGTGCCAGAGGATTCTCCCACGGAAAGGCATGCGAATCG
>Ga0302319_10018918_pt1 | contig 12528 bp, 8 predicted proteins | sample Bog_T0_2_FD_203319 | JGI IMG/M metagenome (GOLD analysis project Ga0302319, IMG submission 203319) | Peat permafrost microbial communities from Stordalen Mire near Abisko, Sweden - Bog_T0_2 | ecosystem: Environmental > Terrestrial > Soil > Wetlands > Peat | place: Sweden: Abisko, Stordalen Mire... | reverse complement strand
TGGGGATGTTCCGTTATGATGTGGTGTGAAGTGCTATGGGGTGATATGGCGAAGTAGGCGGCTGCTGACTAAAGTCGATCTCGCGTGGCGAGATCGAACCGGCGGTCCTGCGGACGGCAGTAGGCCTGCGCCGGCTACCTTTTGAGTTATTGGATTTCCATTTTGAACCAGGGGCGGGGGTGGCGGCTGGTGACGATGGGGTCCCAGGTGCGGTCGGCTTGGGGGTCGATGAAGCTGAAGATGTAGGTGCCGGGGATTTTTTCGCCGGGTGGCGGGGTGCCGTTGATGACGGTGATGCCGGGGTTGAAGTATTGGAAGGGGCCGTTGTCGATGATGTCGAGCGGGGGGATGAGGTAGATTTTTTTGGGCTTGGGGAGGTGGGGGTTCCAGTTGACGTTGTTGATGTCGGCGAGGAGTTCTTCGAAGTTGAGGCAGTCGCCGCGCGGGGGGAGGAAGCCGGGGTCGAGGAAGGGGACCTGGATGCCGGTGAGGAGCATGTAGATGATGGAGGTGGCGAAGAAGGCCTGGGCGGTTTTGAGGAGGCCGGGGAGGTGGCGGTTTTCGGCGAGGTATTTTCCCAGGATGAGGATGGAGGCGAGGGCGTAGACGGGGAGGATGAGGAGGGCTTTTTCGGTGTGGAAGTAGGGTTCGTCGAAGTTGAAGCCGGAGATGGTGAAGGCGATGAAGGTGGTGACGAGGCCCCAGCAGAGGATGAGGGGTAAGGCGGGGCGGCGGCGAGTGATGGAGAGGTAGAGGGCGGCGAGGAGGGCGAGGTTGAGGGGGGCGGGGATGAGGGATTCCTTGGCGGAGACGAGGCTGGTGAGGGCCTGGAACCAGCGCCAGATCCAGTCGTTGAGGTTCATTTCGGGGGGGCCGAAGCGGAATTTGTCGGGGATGACGTCGCGGGTGACGAAGGCGGAGACGATGAAGGCGAGGATGCCGTAGAGGATGACGGGGATGAGGGGGTAGCGGCGGCGTTGGACGATGAGGCAGGCGAGGAGGACGAGGGCGAGGGCCCAGCCGGCGATGGCGGGGGAGTAGGAGTAGGGGAAGTAGCCGAAGACCCAGAAGAGGCAGAGGTAGCGCCAGGGGGTTTGGCGGAGTTCGTAGAGGAGGAGGGCGGCGAGGAAGAGGAGCATGACGCCGAGGGGCTGGTTGCAGGTGTCGAATTTGCGAATGTACGTCATGGCGAAGTAGCCGAGGCCGATGACGGAGGTGGCGAAGGCGGCGGAGAGGGTGGGCAGGGGGCGGTCCTTGGCGATGAGGTGGGTGCGCAAGGCGGCGAGGAAGAAGGTGAGGCCGCCGAGGGTGCCGATGGTCATGCCGATGCGGAGGGCGAGGAGGGAGGGGCCGAACCAGTAGGTGGGTTGGTTGTTGATGAGGTAGTGGCGGGCGGGGTAGCGCCAGTTGCCGATGCTGTAGATGCCGTAGGCGTTGTCGTTGAGCATTTGGTCGTGGGCATCTCTTAAGCCGGAGATGCCTTCGGGGTCGATGTAGGCGAAGTAGTAGCCGGTGAGGTCGACGTAGGCGTAGGCGATGGGGGCGAGGAAGGCGAGGAGGTACCAGTAGCGGTGGGGGTCGCGCCAGAAGGCGGGCTCAAAGAAGGGGCGCAGGGAGTAGACCCAGGTGGAGATGAGGAGGGCGACGGAGATGGTGAGCCAGGAGAAGCCGGCGTAGCGGCGCAGGGGGGAGTCGGCGGGGGCGAAGTAGGCGGCTTCGACGGCGATGAGGATGAGGGCGATGGCGGCGACGGCGATCCAGGCGAGGCGGCCTTGAAAGAGGGCAACAACTTTCTGCTTCATGGCTGCGGGCGTGGCGCACCGGTGGATTTCCACGGGTGATGGCGCGTAGGCATTTTCGGAGACGAAGCGGAGGGGAGGAACTGAGTAGGATGTCAGATGGAGGTTGGTTGCCGATAAAAATTTTTAGGAGAGGGGTTGGGCATGGGACATCGGCGCGAAATGGAATTTCGCGAGGCGCAAGGGGCGTTCCCAAATGGAGTTTGGGAACGAGGGAGTGGGTGAAGCGAAGCTTCGCGGACAAGTGCGTTTCCAAGTGCAACTTGGGAACGAGGGAAAGGCGAAGACAGCGACGGTGATAGACCGCCGCTACAACTGCACCTTATTTGGCGGGGGGTTTGGGGCTGGGGTTGAGGGAGGCTTGGCGGGTCTGGTAGATGAGGATGCTGCGGAGGGCAGCGGCGGCGCGGTCGAGCTGGCGGTCGTCGGCTTTGGCGGCTTCGGTTTGCTCGGCTGGGGAAAGCTCGCGCTTGGTTTCGGCGAGGATGATGCGGCGTTCCTCGGCGTCGGTGATGGGGACTTCGATGTCGGGGCTGACGCCGACGCCGTGGATGGTTTTTTTGCTGGGCGTATAATATTTGGCCATGGTGAGGCGGAGGCCGACGCCGTTGCCGAGGGGTTGGACGGTTTGGACGGAGCCTTTGCCGAAGGTGGTTTCGCCGACGAGGATGGCGCGATGGAGGTCCTTGAGGGCGCCGGCGACGATTTCGGCTCCGCTAGCGCTGTAGCCATTGACGAGGAGGGCGATGGGGTAGTCGGGGTGCCGGCGCTGGGGGGGAGCGCGGAAGTCCTGGGATTGCTCGGGGGTGCGGCCTTTGGTGGAGACGATGACGGTGTTGGGGGGGACGAATTTGCCGGCGACGGCGACGGCGGAGTCGAGGAGGCCGCCGGGGTTGTTGCGGAGGTCGATGACGAGGGCCTGGATGCCCTGATGCTCGAGGCTGTCGAGGGCGGCGTCGAGTTCGTCGGCGGTGTTTTCGGCGAATTCCTCGATGCGGACGTAGCCGATTTTTTCCTGGCCGGTGATGGCGGCGGGGAGGAGGTGGGGGTCTTTGACGGAGGCGACCTGGATGGTTTCGCGCGTGAGGGTGACTTCGAAGACGGTGCCGCCGCCGGGGGCGCCGGCGACGGGGCGCAGGAGGGTGAGATGGGCCTTTTCGCCGATCTGGCCCTTGAGCGATTTTTCGGCGGTTTCGAGGGTCATTTTCTCGGTGTTCTTGCCATCGATTTTGAGGATGCGGTCGCCGGGCATGAGTCCGGCGCGGCCGCCGGGGGAGTCTTCCATGGGGGAGAGGATGATGAGGCCGCCGTCCTTGATGCCGATGATGATGCCGAGGCCGCTGAACTCGCCTTTGGTTTCGCGCTGGATGTCCTGGTAGCTTTGTTCGTCGAGGAACTGGCTGTGGGGATCGAGGGAGGAGAGCATGCCGCGGAGGGCGGCGTAGGTGAGTTCCTTGTAGCTGGTTTTGGTTTCGTCGACGTAGTCCTGGCGGATGAGCTGGAGGACTTTGGCGAAGAGGAGGGTGTACTGGTAGCTGTCCTCGGGTTTGTCGGGAGTGGAGGCGGAGCGGCCGGTTTCCCAGCCGAGGAGGCCGGTGAGGAGGAAGGTGGCAGTGAGGAGGACGGTGAGGCGGGCGCGAGCCATGGGAGGTCGGATAATTTACTCTATCTTTTAAACCTAAACATCGCAACGGGCGTGTTTTTCATGATGAGGTGGAGTAGGCTGGCACAATGCGCGCATCTCCCATGAGCACGTCCGTCGAGGCGGAAGCAGAAGAGGCGCGCTTTAATCCGCCGGCGGGGCCGCACACTACGGTGCTGGCCATTCTTTTCGCGCTAAGTTTTTCGCACCTGCTCAACGACACGATGCAGTCGCTGCTGCCGGCGATTTATCCGCTGCTGAAATCGTCGTTCCAACTAAGCTTCACGCAGATTGGGTTGATCACGCTGACGAACCAGCTGACGGCTTCGTTGCTGCAACCGCTAGTGGGCTTTTATACCGACCGTTATCCGAAGCCCTACTCGCTGGCGGTGGGCATGGGCTTTACTCTCGCCGGGCTGGTGCTGCTGGCGCTGGCGACGCACTTCGCGCTGGTGCTTCTCGCCGCGGCGCTGGTGGGCATGGGGTCGTCGGTGTTTCATCCGGAAGCTTCGCGCGTGGCGCGGATGGCTTCGGGCGGACGGCACGGCTTCGCGCAATCGCTCTTTCAGGTCGGCGGGAACGCGGGGACGTCGCTCGGGCCGTTGCTGGCCGCGCTGATCATTGTTCCTTACGGGCGATACGAGGTGCTCTGGTTTTCGCTGGTCGCGCTGACGGGGATCGTTGTGCTGACCAAGGTCGGGCATTGGTACCGGGAAAACGCGGACCGGCTCAAGCCCGCGCAGCACGCGCAGGGCGATACGTCCAAGGTGGCGCGCGACAAGATTTTCTTCGCCATCGGCATTCTCGTCGTGCTGGTCTTCTCGAAATATTTTTATCTCACGAGCATGACGAGTTACTACACGTTCTATCTCATCCAGAAGTTCCATGTCTCCGTGCAGCATTCGCAATACTTTCTCTTCATCTTTCTTTTCGCCGTCGCGGCGGGGACGATCATCGGCGGGCCGGTGGGAGACCGGATCGGGCGCAAGCGGGTGATCTGGGCGTCGATCCTTGGCGTCGCGCCGTTCACGCTGCTGCTGCCCTACGCGAGCCTGGTCGAGTGCGGCATTCTCACCGCGATCATCGGTGTCATCCTGGCGTCCGCGATGTCGGCGATCATCGTTTATGCGCAGGAGCTCATTCCTGGAAAGGTTGGGACGGTGGCGGGGTTATTTTTTGGCCTGGCGTTCGGGATGGGAGGGATCGGCTCGGCTGTCCTGGGCAAACTTGCGGACTATACGAGCATCTTTTTTGTTTTTCAGGTGTGCTCCTTTCTCCCGCTTCTCGGCATCCTGACCTGGTTCCTGCCCAACATCGAAAAGCAACGGTAGCGGAACACTGATCATCGAGAGCCGGTGGTTGAGCCGGCTGGCGATACCACCGGTAATTGAATCGTTTTGCCTCCAACCCCGGCAGGGGTTGCACCGAGGTGGAATCCCTTCAGGATTCGTTTTCCTGGGGGGCGAGGTTCCGGTGGTATCGCGCACCCGAGCGTGCGCTCAACCACCGGCTACGATTGTAGCAAGCCTTCGGCTTGCGCGCGGAAAAACGACTTTTGCAGAGGTCTCTTTCAGGGCTTCCTTCGATTTTTTTCCCAACCCGGCGCGTTGCCCTGGGCTGGGATTGGGTCGCCCCGTAGGGGCTGAAGGCATTCCGATGGTTGATCGTGAAGACAGTGTCAACAGGCCCAGGTTGCCGAAATTGGTCGCGCGGGTTGGAGTTGTCAGCGAACGGTGCGGCGGTAGGCTGGGGAGTATGAACCCGCTGCGACGGTTGATCGTCCTGTTCCTCTTCGGATCAATCGCCGTGATGAAGGCTGCCGCAGCCGACTCGACAACGGACAGCCCGGCGACCGTCTCCCATGCGCTTTATCGCTCGGCCCTCAGTCACATGGGGTTCACGCCGGAGACGATCAAGGCCAACCGACCGTGGCTGACGCCGGAGCTTTACTCCCGGCTTTGGACGAAGGTGAACCAACCGACGCCGAAGGGAGACGCGCCCGATATTGAGGGCGATGTGTTTTTGGATTGCCAGGACCCGCCGGACAAATTTGAAGTCGGCGAAGCGTCGATCAATCAAACCATGGCGAAAGTTGACGTGACGCTGATCTGGCCGACGGAGAAGCGGCATTACACGGTGCTGTTGACCCGGATCAGCGGCGCATGGAAGGTGTACGACGTCAATTACGGCAAGGACGGAAGGCTGACTGATTTGCTGAAGTGAAAACCGTCGGCGGTCACGGCCACAACCGATCGACCGCCGCTACAGGCTGAGACTGCACCGCCGATAGGGACATCGGCGGCTACCACGGAAACTGACGGCGGCCATAGACCGCCACTACAACTGAACGAGGGGGAAATCAGGGTTAGTACAAACCGGTGGAGATCCAAACATTATTGATGGCGGCGTACCAAGTGCCGTCATAGCCTCCCTCCGCGGTGCCATCCTCAATGACCATGCCCAGGACATTGGTGAGAACCAGGGCCCGATTGGTGGCAAACTGAACTCCGTCGGCCCATGCCGAGTAGGTGCCAGCAGTTATATTCACGACCAATTTGAAATGGATCGGTGTGTTGAAGGTCCAGGTTGGCTCGGTATTCTCTCCGTTGCCCGGAGAGAAGTTGATGAAACCGCCGGAGCTACCCGTCGTCACGAAATTGAGACTAAGCCCCGTGGTTCCCGTGGCAATAATGCGATTCGTCAGCAAAGTTTCTGTTGTATGGGTCTCCCCGGATAACGAGGTAATGCATTCGTCCCATTCCAGCGCAACCGTCCCACTAGTCGTAGCGATTGGAGTGCTCGAAGGAGCCACAAATTGTAACGATGGGCTGACGGGATCGCCGGTCAGACCTTCTTTCATAAACTGGAGTGGTTGCGTGATTCCGCCCAGCGACGAAACGACGGTGAGCGAGCCTGTACCGGAATTCACGTAGGCCTTCGTGGGATCAAGATTCACCGCGCTGGACGAGAAGGTCGCCGTGGTGGGCGCTGATCCCACAGTATCTGCATTGAAGTTGACATAAAATGCGGCCGGAACGACTTCCAAGCATATGGGATCGTCTGAAACGGGATAGGTAGCTGTCGTCGCGGTGAGCGTTACCGGCACCGCAGCGCGGGTCACCAAATCCCAAGCGTCAATAGCTGTATAGCCCGTGGGCAATTGCGCCGTGACATTAGCGGTCGGGGGCGAGCTAACCGTCTGCCAGCTGACTTGCGCCGCACCAGCGGGCAGAACGTTGTTATTGAAGGTGCCACTGCCCGAAGCAACCGGCGTGGCACTGACTTCGTTCGAGTTGCTGCTCATGCCTGCCGGGTCCGTACCGACCACGATATAATAATAAGTCGTGCCGTAAGTGACCGAGCTGTCCGTGTAGGAGCCTTGAGTAAAATTCAGATTGTTGACGAGCGTGGTGTAGGGTCCGCCGTTAGTCGTGGCCCGTTCAACGGCGCTGGTGACGGCATAGCTATTCGGCGACCAGCTAAGCGCGACATGGGCCGTCGTCGAGGTGACAGCGAGATTAGTCACAGGTCCAGGCGGAACATGCGAGCGCTGCCAAGCCACAAAATAGACGATGTTCTCCGTGTCAGACGAGTTTCGACGACCGACGATTGACATGGTGGTGAGCGGATAGGTGCCGCTGTAGGAAGGTACCGTGGGGAGATTGGAAGCCGTATAGGAGACGGGAGCCACCGGTATGTAGCCCATATCGTCGACCACCAACCCCTGGATCGCCGTATAAGCCTGGGTCGCGGCCTCGGTGGTTTCATCGACAAACCCATAAGTCGAACTGGTGCCGGCCCCGGGAGCGGCGAAACAATAAAAGGTGACCCTTTCCAACCCATCGGCGAGATAGGCTAGATATTGCCGGATATTGAAACGTGCTTTTTGGACGTTATTGCTGGTGCTGAGTCCGGTTTCCGTGATGTTTTGTTTAAAGTTGAGCGAGGGATTATTGAGATTGAGCTGGCGGCCAGACACAAAATTACTGCTTTCATTTCCACCGACCAAAATAGCGGTATAAGCAGCCCCCCCTGAGGCGAGAATGGTAGGATTCCAATTGTCATCCTCCGGGCAATTGCCATAGGGATGCCAGCCTTCGCAGGCGATGCTGCTGGCGACCTCGGCGGCCGTGAGAGGAGGAGACATGTATCCGGTGTTTAGGACTGAGCGAGTGCCCGATTTATTGGTGCCTGCCCAATTATAGTGAACGCCCGTCGCGGCAACGGTCGGGGCCAAGTTTTCCGCAATGCCGAAATTGGGGCTGACCGTGGTGATGCCCTGCGGAGCGGTAGTATAAAAGGCGCCGCGATGGTCCCACGGGTCGTGCGCCCACGGGGGCTCGTTCCAAATTTCAACACGTCCGGTCAGGCTGTGAGCCGCAATTTGGCTCCCCAGGAAGGAAACGTAAGAGCCGTAGGCGACGATCGATGGATCGGTGGGACTGGCAGTGGCGCAGCTCGGATAGAGCAGCTGGTTGATGACCAGGCTTTGACCCGAACTCAAAGCGATGCTGGTGGGCGCCGCCAAGGTGATGGTGTTGTTGGTCGTATTTACACTGGCAATAAGCGCACCATAGTAGCCCCACTGGCCTGTGTTCACGATTTGCGTACCTCCGCTCTCCATAACGTGGCAATAAGGAAAGGTGACGGAGGCAACACTTTGGTTGAGTTTAATCGACGTGGTGCCGATGGGATAAGCTTGGGCCACGGTGAAAGTACCGATGCTTTGGTAGGGCGGGCCGTAAGCCGCTACAAGCAACGGATTGATTCCATAAGTGGAACACCAATCCAAAGCATTTGCATCGGCGGTCGGCATCGAGAAAGCTCCAGACATGTTTTGGACGGAAGACCAGCCGGGCTGGAAGCGCGCTTCCGTGGCACCGGCGGCCGCAGCCATCTGGAATTCCCATTCATTGTTCTCATTGGTCATGTTGAATCCAAGGCCGCCCTTGACGACGGTGGAGGAGACCGAGGTCAGGTTTTCCACTGAGGTGGAAGTCTGGGCCTGGCTCGTGGCCGGAACCCCCAAGGCCAACGATTGGAGTGAGATAATTAGCAGCGAGATTTTATAGTTCATTTTCCTCCCAGGGTGATTACCGCAAGCGGCGATATCGCGTTAATTTCGATCTAAGCGATGGCGACGGTTGTGCAAGCAAGCACAATTGTCAATATAAATAATGAGTCGCGAAAAAGAGTGCCCGGCTGAGGCGGGGCGTATTTTTCACCTGCCCGTGCCCGGCTAACCTGCCATTCAAACAGGACGTTCGCTCCGGGCCGACGGTGAGCCCATAGATAACCTACAACTGCACCGCCGCCCGGCGGGCGGCGGCTGGCGCGAAATGTGCCTTTAGCTCAGGTAGGTGTTGAGGACGTTCTCGAGGTACTCTTGTTTGCCGCTTTTGCGTTTGGGTTCGCCGAGTTTTTTGAGGACGAGCTTTTCGAGTTCCCTGAAGCCGATCTTTCCGTTCTCGATCGCGGCGCCGTAGTCGGTGTCGTAGCTGGCGTAACGTTCCTCCAGGAAGCGGTCAAGTTTTCCGTCCTCACGGATCTTCGACGCGGTCTTGTAGGCGAGCGCGTAGGCGTCCATTCCGCCAATGTGGGCGTAGAAGAGGTCTTCGAGGTCGATGGAGGGGCGGCGCAGCTTGGCGTCGAAGTTGAAGCCGCCGGAGCCGAGTCCGCCGGCGCGCAGGATGGAGAACATGGCCAGGGTCAGTTCCCGGATGTCGGTGTTGAACTGGTCGGTGTCCCAGCCGAGGAGGGTGTCGCCGGCGTTGGCGTCGATGGAGCCGAGCAGGCCGACGGCGGCGGCGACTTCGATCTCGTGATTGAAGGTGTGGCCGGCGAGGGTGGCGTGGTTGGTCTCGATGTTGAATTTGAAATGGCGGTCGAGGCCGTAGGTGCGCAGGAAGGCGATGCCGCTGGCGACGTCGAAATCGTACTGGTGCTTGGTCGGCTCCTTCGGCTTCGGCTCGATGAGGAACTGGCCCTTGAAGCCGATCTTCTTCGCGTAATCGACGGCCATGTGCAGGAAGGCGGCGAGGTGGTCCTGCTCGCGCTTGAGGTTGGTGTTGAGGAGCGTTTCGTAGCCCTCGCGGCCGCCCCAGAAGACGTAATTTTCGCCGCCGAGTTCTTTCGTTACCTCGAGGGCTTTTTTGACCTGCGCGGCGGCGTAGGCGAAGACGTGCGCGTCGGGATTGGTGGCCGCGCCGCACATGTAGCGCGGGTTGGAAAAGAGGTTCGCGGTGCCCCAGAGGAGCTTGATGCCGGTGGCCTTCTGCAGGGCCTTGGCGTGCGCGACGATCTTGTCGAGGTTGCGGTTGGATTCGGCGAGCGTGCGGCCTTCGGGCGCGATGTCGCGATCGTGGAAGGCGTAGAACGGCGCTTCGATCTTGGTGAAAAATTCGAACGCGGCGTCCATGCGCACCTTGGCGACGGAGACGGGGTCCTTGCCGCTTTCCCATGGGCGCACGATGGTGCCCGGGCCGAACGGGTCGGCACCGACGCCGCGGAAGGAGTGCCAGTAGGCGATGGAGAAGCGCATGCGCTCTTTCATCGTTTTGCCTTTGACGACTTCGTCAGGATTGTAATGGCGGAAGGCGAGCGGGTTTGTACTCGCCGGGCCTTCGTAACGGATGGGCTTGATCTTGGAAAAATGTGTTTTGGCCATGGGAAGACAAGCCTGCGCGTTAATGAGGCATCTTCAAGCCGAGATTTAAATCAAGGGGCGACTGCTTGTAAGGCAGCATTCGTTAAGCTATTAGTCCCTGAGGTATGACAGCCATCGCGCAAAAGCTAGATCAGAAGCTCGAATCGTGGGATGCCGGCAAGGCTGCCCAGGTCGAGCAGCTTATCTCTGACATCATCGACGCGGCTGATGCGGACGCCCTCGACATCCTTCCTTCCCGGCAGGTAGCCCAAGAAGTACTCGATCTGCTCGATGAGGGCGATGCCGGGCGAAGTGTGGTTGGCCGATCTTGGGCTCGCCGCCAAGACTCGTCCCATCGTGATTGTCTCGCGTGACGACGCTGACCCGCCAAGGATGCTGCTCCTTTACGTGCCACTCACCCGTCAATATCGGGGAAGCGCCTACGAAGTGGAGTTGACGGGGCTTCGGTTTCTCAACGAGCTCTCTTATGCCAATGTTCAAGGGTTGGGTTCGCTTCCGCCTGTGCGATTGGAACGGATGTTGGGGAAGTTGCCGCCCGAGCTGTTTGGTAAAAAAATCAAGGATGCTCTTCGTTTTGCGCTGGAGCTTTAGCGACCAAGCAAATTCTGCGTGACGCGGGCGAAAGAATGGGGAAGATCACGCCATGATCTACCTCGGCATTGACTGCGGCACGCAGAGCACGAAGACCATCGCGCTCGATTCCGAGTCGGGCGAAATCGTCGCCGCGGCGTCGAAGAGCTACGACCTGATCCCGAACCTGCCGCCGGGCCATCTCGAGCAGGACCCGGCCGTGTGGACGGCGGCGGTGGATGCCACGATTCAGCAGGTGCTGGCCACGCTGGGCACGGACCGGATCAAGGTGAACGGCATCGGCGTCTCCGGGCAGCAGCACGGGTTTGTCGCGCTGGACCGCAAGGGTAATGTGATCCGGCCTGCGAAGCTTTGGTGCGATACTTCGACGACCGAGGAGTGCGATGAGATGCGCACACATTTCGGTGGCTCGCAGGCGGTGATCGAAAAAGTGGGCATGGATATGCTGCCGGGGTTCACGGCGCCGAAAATTTTGTGGCTAAAACGGCATGAGCCGGAGAATTTCGCGGAACTGACGACGGTTCTGCTGCCGCATGACTATATTAATTTCACGCTGACGGGGCGGCTGACGATGGAGTACGGCGACGCGTCGGGCACGGCGCTGCTCGATCCGCGGACGCGGACGTGGTCGCGCGAGGTGCTCGATTTCATCGACCCGGGGCTGGCGAAGAAGATGCCGCGGCTGAAGTCGTCGCTCGCACCGTCGGGGACGCTGCTGGACCAGCTTTCGCGCGAATGGGGCCTGCCGATTGCGGTGCGCGTGAGCGCGGGCGGCGGGGACAATATGATGGGCGCGATCGGGACCGGGAATGTCGAGCCGGGACGGGTGACGGCGAGCCTGGGCACGTCGGGTACGATCTATGCGTACAGCGACAAGCCGGTCATCGACCCGAACGGGGAGGTGGCGGGCTTTTGCGACAGCACGGACGCGTGGCTGCCGCTGGTGTGTACGATGAATGTGACCGTGGCGACGGAGGCGGTGCGCACTCTTTTCAAGTGGACGCACGCGCAGCTCGACGAGGCCGTGGGCAGCGTGGCACCGGGCGCGGACGGCCTGCTTTTCCTGCCGTACTTGCAGGGTGAGCGCACGCCGAATCTGCCCAACGGATCCGGTGTCTTTCACGGTTTCAATACGCGCAACATGACGCCGGCACACATCGCGCGCGCGACGATGGAGGGAGTGACGCTCGGGCTGGCCTACGGACTGCATCGGCTGCGCACGCTGGGCGTGTCGCCGACGGAAATCCGGCTCACGGGCGGTGGGAGCAAGAGCCCGGTTTGGCGGCAGATTTGCGCGGACGTTTTCGGCTGCCGCGTCGTGACGCTGGTTGAATCCGAAGGGGCCGCGCTGGGCGCCGCGATCCAGGCGCTGGCCACGGCGGAGACCAACCGCACGGTGAAGGAGTGGTCGAATCGTCTCGTGCGCCTGAACGCGGCAGACACGACGATGCCGCAAACGGGTTTCGATTATTTCGGCACGATGGAGAAGCAGATTTCGCTGACGAGCGCGCTGGCGGAACGCGGGTTTCTGTAGGCCGCCTGCAGGAACGACGCGGTTTTGCAAATGCTGCTGAAGAGGGTGACCTAACCGAAGAGTCCCTTCTTTTTTTTGGGCTCGGGCTTGGGAATGCGGTCGTGGTCGCGGGCGTGGGCGAGGGCTTCTTCGTAGGTGATGAGGCCCTGCTCGGTGAGGCGCGAGAGGCTTTCGTCGAGAGTGACCATCCCCTCCCCGCCGCCGATCTCGATCTGGCCGGCGATCATGTGCGGTTTGTTGTCGCGGATGGAGGCGCGAATGCCGGAGTTGGCGATCATGACCTCGACGGCGAGGA
>Ga0302319_10018916_pt1 | contig 12528 bp, 11 predicted proteins | sample Bog_T0_2_FD_203319 | JGI IMG/M metagenome (GOLD analysis project Ga0302319, IMG submission 203319) | Peat permafrost microbial communities from Stordalen Mire near Abisko, Sweden - Bog_T0_2 | ecosystem: Environmental > Terrestrial > Soil > Wetlands > Peat | place: Sweden: Abisko, Stordalen Mire... | reverse complement strand
TCCAGCGCGATATCCATATCCGCGCGGACCTCGGTGATGGCCTCCCGCAGAATCGCGGCGGCTTCTTCGTTCGAATCGAGCCGCGGTCCCCATCCGCCTTCGTCCGCGACTCCTGTGAGAACGCAGCCCCGCCTGCGCAGTAATTCTCCCGTCATCCGGTGCACGCGGAACACCGCTTCAAGCGCTGCCGAAAGATCCGGATATCCGCGCGGAATCACGAGAAAATCCTGGAATTCGATATTCCGCCCCGCATGCAGACCGCCGGAAATAATATTAATCATCGCGACCGGCATCACCGGCTTGCGGTCGCCCGCCAGGTATTTCCAGAGGGGAATGCCTTTGGCGACGGCCGCCGCGCGGGCTACGGCGCAGGATACCGCGAGGGTCGCATTGGCGCCGAGTCCCGGACCCTGTTCGATCAGACACTCGTCGATGGCGGCCTGCCGATCGGCGTCCATGCCGAGAACGGCCGGCCCGAGGATCTGCTCCACGTTGCGAACCGCGTCGAGAACGCCCTGGCCCGCATAACGCCTGTAATCGGCATCGCGCAGTTCGAGGGCTTCATGGCGGCCCGTCGACGCCCCCGACGGAACCTGCGCCGTCACGCGCACGCCCGACGCGAGCAGGACTTCGGCCTGCACCGTCGGATTGCCGCGCGAATCGAGGATTTCCATGGCACGTACACGCTGGATCTTCATCGCGCGAATAACTCCTCCGTGGATGCCGCGGGATGGCGCATCAGATCCAGCGCCATTTTGCTGGCTCGCTGTTGCATCGCGGCGTCGAGATACTCGGCTGGCGACTTGCCGTCCACCCGCGCCAGCAGCAGGGCGGGCAAATGTTCCAGCGCGGCGGGTACGATCCAGGCGGCGGCGGGCGGAAGTTCGGCGCCGAGCCCGTCGAGAAAGGCAAGCGCCAGTCCCGACATCGCGGCCTGGTGCCGCGGCATGGCGATGCTCTTGAGCACGAGGTGGTTCAGGAGGAAGGCGACGTCGAACGATGGGTCGCCGTAATGGATCACTTCCCAATCGATCGCCCAAAGCCGGCCTTCGCGAACCAGCAGGTTTTTCGGGCTCCAGTCGCCATGAACCAGGCTGGCGCGGCGCGATGCGGAACGCGCGATCACGCGGTGGATGTAATCGGCCGCGTCAGGGTGGCGGGTCGCGGTGAAGCGGTAGTAAGGATCGATGCGCAGTTGGTCGAAGACCGTCCGATCGCCGAAGATACGCTCGGCATCGGCGTTGTGCCAGCTCGCGGCGATCATGGAACCCAGCGTCACGCCGGCCGTTCGGGCCAGGTCGCGGTCGTGTTCGCCGCGGAAGAGCTGCGTCTTCCACATTTCGGCGCCTGCGGGAGCGGCTTCCATCGCGATCGTGAAAGTCTCGTGGTCTTCAAAAAGAAGCTCGGGGATGACGCCGCCTTTGACCCGCGCACTCAGCCACCGCATCGCCGCCGACTCCCGGAAAATGCGCTCGCGTTCCGAATGCCAGCTCACCCGAGTACGCAACTGTCCGAGCGACTGCTTCAGAACGGCACGGAATTCGGGGCCTTCGGCGAGCACTACCTTGTTTGAGATGCCGCCGCCCAGTTCGGTGAACTGAAGGTTTTCCGACGGCAAGCCGTGGCGGGAAAGCCATTCGGCGGCGTTATCGGCGGAGAGTTCGGAGACCAACGATCATCGTATCGCGCGGTTGCGACCGGGTACGGAGTGGTAGACTATTTTCGGCATTAGTGCAGAAAGCGAGGCGGCGCTTCCCGGATGCAACTGGTTCAGATCGAGGGCCCGACGGATGTCATGCGGCGCCTTCCCGGTATTGAGGGGCTCCACGTGAGCCGTCACAGCGCGCGATTGCAGACCGGCGGCCGGTGGCAAGTCAGCGCCTATGCTACCGACGACGCGGTAGCCGCGGTTCAGCGAGACGGGTGCGCGGTTCGCGTGGTGATGACGCACGAAGAGGTGCAATCCGCCATTGCAGCCGGACGGGGTGAGGCGCCGACGCGTTAGTTTTATGCCCTACCTGACTCCGGACCAGATCCTCAACAGACTGAACGTTCTCGTCCATAAGTATCCAAACTTGTGCGACCTCATTATAATGCCCCGTTCCGTCGAGGGGCGCGCCATCCACGCCGTGAAAATAACGGCATCGACGGGTGGCGATTCTCCCGCGAAGCCCAGGGTCTTGATCATCGCCGGTGTCCACGGCAGAGAATGGGCCCCGCCCGACGCGCTGATCAGTTTTGTAGAGGAGTTGCTGGACGCTTATAAGAGGAGCGACAACCTCGTCGAGCAACCATTCGTTTACACGCGGCCGGGGACTGCGGTTCCGCTCCAGTACGAGACCTATATCGTCGATAAAGCCAAGGTCCAGGACATCGTTGAAAAGCTCGAGACCTGGGTGATTCCGATGGTGAATCCCGACGGCCGCGATTTCAGTCTCACGACCGAGGCCATGTGGCGCAAGAACCGGAAACAAGCGCAAATATGGCAGTTGCTGGACGTGAGCGGTCAACCCACCGGTGGGACCTATACGCTGACATACTACGGCAATCCCGCGCCCGTCGCCCAGACGACCGCGCCCATCCCTTTCAACGCCGACGCCCCCACGGTTGAGCGGGCGCTCGAACTGCTGACGAACGTCGGCAAGGGCAACGTCGAAGCCCGGAACGTCGGCGATCACATCGGGATTCTGGTTCACTTCAAGAAGGGTGGCCCTCTGATGACGGCCGCGAGCGCGCTGAGCGGCGGAAGTAATCCAACGGCGACCGTACAGTGGGGAGATGGCGTCGACATCAACCGCAACTACGACATTGCCTGGAAGAAGGAAGTATACTACTCGGTCGCCGGAGAGGTCGGCGTCTCCGGAGCGAAGGATCCCCTGGACCGGGATGCTTTCGACGACTACCGGGGCACGAAGATTTTTTCCGAAGTGGAAACGGTCAACATTAAGGGCCTCATCGAGAAAAACGATTTCGACTACTTCCTCGATATTCATTCCTGCGCCGGGATCATCCTTCTGCCGTGGGCGATCGACACCGCGCAGAGTTCCGTGAATGACCAGTGGTTCGGTAACAAGGGATGGGATCGCCACCTTCTTCAGCCTGGCCGCCCCGGATTGACCGCGAACACCTATCGGGAATGGTTTCCCAAGGCGCTGAGGACCGCGCATCACGCTCTCGGCAGCGCCATGCAGGCTGAGATCAAAAGGGCCGCGGGCCAGCAACCGGCGGCGCAGGATGCGTCTCAGTACGACGTAGCCGAGGATGGTGCCGCCGCTGCCGCTACTGCCGCCGCTGCCGCCGTTGCCGCTTCTGCTGCCGCCGCCGTTGCCGCCGTCCTTCCGCCGTCACCCGGCCTTTACCTCGCCACCGGAACGGGTATGGACTACGCGTTCGGCCGGCAGTTTCTGCCCCCGCACGTGGTGGACGGCGACAACAAATTCGCGGTGACTCTGGAAGCCGGCTCCGACCTGGACGGCGGATTTTTCCCGGTTGAAAGTATCAATCAATACAAGAAAGTCGAGCGCGATATTCACGGCGGGATCGTCGGATTGCTGCTCAAGGCGATTGCATAACCAGCTGGCTTTCAGCGTGCGGGCCGCACGTCCTGCGGCGTCAGGGGTGTCGGCAACAGCGCCCGGTTGTGTGGTGCGGCCAGGTCGCGCGCTGTTGCCGGAGAGCGAGCAGGCCGCACGTCCTGCGGCGTCAGGGGTTTCGCCAACAGCACCCGGTTGTGTTGTGCGGCCCGGTCGCGCGCTGTTGCCGGAGAGCGCGCGGACCGACGCGCGGCGGCAAGGGACTCCGCAACATCCGACTCGGCCGAGTGGCGCGGCCAGTTCGTGTGCTGTTGCCGGGAGCGCACGGGCCGCGGCCCGCGGCGGCAAGGGACTCCGCAACATCCGACTCAGCCGAGTGGCGCGGCCAGTTCGTGCGCGGTTGCCGGAGCGCACGGGCCGCGGCGCGCGGCGGCAAGGGACTTCGCAACATCCGACTCAGCCGAGTGGCGCGGCCCAGTTCGTGCGCTGTTGCCGGGAGCGCACGGGCCGCGACGCGCGGCGGCAAGGGACTCCGCAACATCCGACTCAGCCGAGTGGCGCGGCCAGTTCGTGCGCTGTTGCCGAAGCGCGCGGGCCGCACGTCCTGCGGCGTCAGGAGTTTCGCCAACAGCGCCCGGTTGTGTCGTGCGGCCCGGTCGCGCGCTGTTCCGGAGAGTTTAAAGAGTTGTCCCCACAACTACGGGAGTCCTTCGCTGCGCCGGAACGACGACGAGGTGAAGCTCGTCGCGGAGGCGTTCCAGAAAGTCGTTCTGAAGACTCTGGCCGGACTCCACGTGAAAGGCGAACGCCCCTCCCAGACCGGTTTCATTCACGACCGGCCGGTCCAGCATGCGTTCCAGCGTGCGGCAGAAGTCGTCCATGCTTCCATCCACGTCGATGCTGCGGATATCGCCGATGCCGACCGCTTTCGGTGACCGCCCTTCCTCTCCCGAAATACCGGCAGGCCGCATCACCGAATAGCCGACGCTGGAGGAACTCGAGAAACTGAATCCTCCACCGCGCCGGGAACGCGCCGGCGCCGACGGGGGCTTGCCACCTGACGACGTCACCACATAAGCGTCGAGCAGCCGCTCCTCGCGCGTGGTCGCAACGTGAAAATGCTCGTCGATTCCCTTCCGGAGGCGGTCGTATTTGCTCTCTGTATCCTCTGGCTCCGGCAGAACGATCTCGAAGTCGTAACGCTTGCCATCGTCGAGCGCAGATGGAAGCAGGATTCGAATCGCGGTTGTGCCGTAGAGTTCGGCGAGCATGTCTTTGAGGTCGTAGCGCTGGAAACTGGAGTAATCCATGCCGCCGTAGTTTCCGCCGCTGTTCTCATGCTTCGTCGGCGAAATGTGGACTATGTACGACGGCGGGAAGTTCGGCTTATGGTCCTCGAAGCGCGGCATTTTCGGCGGTTCCGCGCGAAGGTGGGGGACGGTGCGGCCCTCAAGTAACGCAGCCACGGTCTCCGCCGACGGCAACATCATGTGATCGAAACCAAGGATCTTGCCATCCATCCCGACGATCACGGCGGCGGGCATTTCCATCCCGTAAGAACGGCCGGTCGCGCCGTCGGGATCGTGAAATACCCAGCCTTTGAGCGGATGCTTCCGCAGGAACGGCAGCAGGGACTTTTCATTCTCGCCTGTGATCCATACCAACTGAACCGGCTTGTCCGCGAACTGCTCCACCAGGGCATTCCACTTCAGGGCCCACTCCGGGTTATGCGAAGTATCCGGATAGAATGCGAGCACACTCGGGATTCCCCGAAGCCTGTCCGAGTTCCACTCGGCGGAATCTCCAGCATGCAGTATCTTCGCGAATACGATTTCCGGCGCGGCTTCTGCGGCCTTCGGTCGGGCAGTCACCGGTCCGTATATGCCAGGGTGATCGAACACGGCTATCGCTTACTTCCCCGGCTTGATTTCGCCGACCCAGAAATCGTCGCCGTTGACAAAGACCGTAGCATCGATCGTCTGGCCGGCGCTCACCTTCGCCAACTCAGTGTCGTCCTTGATCGGATAGTTCATCGTCATCGCGCCCATCCAGTCGCCGATCGGTCCCGCGTCGATTCGCGCGGATTTCTCCGAGGCGCTCACAGACACGATCTTGCCGTGCATAGGATAACGCTTGATGGCGGTTTGTCCCGAGGCTCCGGACGCCCCCGCGGGAGTGGCTGTCAATCTTATTTCAGGGCCTGGTGCGACGGTACCACACCCGATCAATAATGCGGACGCGACGATGAGGGTATAAATCTTGATCACGATCCTTCTAACGTAGCAAATCTTCCAGCTGAATTCGAGCGCCGGTCTTCTCGTCGCGATACTTCACGATGACCGGCGTGTAGATCGAAATGCCCCAGTCCTTGCCGTGTCCGCTGGTGACCGCGCGGGAACCCGCGATAACGACCGCGCCTACGGGAATCACGAGCGGCTGGTCGTCTCCCGCACGATAGACTTCTCCGCGCACCAGATCGTAAACCGGTGTGGACCGGTTGAGAATCGTCCCCGTGCCCAGCACCGCCTGCTTCTTCACCACCGTGCCTTCGTAGACGCCGCAGTTGCCGCCCACCAGCACGCCGTCTTCGATAATCACCGGCATCGCGCCCACAGGTTCCAGCACTCCGCCGATCTGCGACGCGGCCGAGATATGGCAGTTCACTCCGACCTGCGCGCAACTGCCGATCAGCGCATGCGAATCCACCATCGTGCCTTCGCCCACGTACGCGCCCGCGTTGATGTACATAGGCGGCATGCAGGTGACGCCGCGGCCCACGTAACAGCCGTCGCGGATGCTCGAACCGCCGGGCACGATGCGGATGCCGTCGGCGGGCGTGACGTGGCGCACCGGATAAGTGGACTTATCGAGAAACGGCTGGCGCACCGGGTTGACGGACATGTCGACGATGCCCCCGATGCGGAACCCGAGGAGAATCCCCTTCTTCACCCAGCCGTTGACGCGCCATCCGCTCGCCTGCGTGGCATCCGGTTCGGCTGCGCGGATCTCTCCCGCGTTCAGCGCCGCCTTGAACCGCGCGAAAAGAGCGAAGTGTTCCGGCGTGTACTGTTCCGGCTTGTGATCGAAGAGATCTTCAATCGCGGCTTGCAACGGCGGCTCCCTCGGCGATGAGTTTCAGGCTTTCGAGCACGTCTTCGATCTTCTCTTTGCTGGCTTCCGACGGCGGGACCATCGGCAGGCGATAGACCGGATCGAGCAGGCCCATGCGGAACATCGCCCACTTCACGGGGATCGGATTCGACTCGACGAAATTCATCTGCATCAGAGGCATGTACTGGCGCTGGATGGCGCGCGCGCCGGAGAAATCGCCGTTGACTGCCAGCCGCACCAGTTGCGTCATCGCGGCGGGGATCTCATTGGATGCCACCGAGATAAGACCGCGTCCACCGAGAGCGGCCACGGGGATGGTGATAGCATCGTCGCCCGAGAGCACGATGAAGCGCTCCGGAACGCGGTGGGCCACTTCGGCAATCTGCCCGATGTTGCCCGACGCCTCCTTCACGCCGACGATGTTGGGAATTTCCGACAAACGCACCAGCGTAGCGGTCTCCACGTTAACGGCGGTACGGCCCTGGACGTTGTAGACGACGATCGGAATGCGGATGGACTCGGCGAGCGCCTTGTAATGCTGGTACAGACCTTCCTGGCTGGGCTTGTTGTAGTACGGAGTCACGGAGAGCACGCCATCGGAGCCGGCGCGCTGGCATTCCTGGGCGAGCTCGATCACTTCACGGGTGAAATAGCCGCCGGCGCCGGCGAGAACGGGCACGCGACGCGGGGAATTCCTGGCTTCTTCAACGGTGATGGCCACCACGCGAAGGTGTTCTTCGAGCGTGAGCGCGGGGCTCTCACCCGTGGTGCCGCACGGCACCAGAAAATCGATACCCTCTTCGATCTGCCGCCGCACCAGCCTGCGCAGCGTCACTTCGTCGAGCGACCCGTTGGGCTGAAACGGGGTAACCATGGCTGTTCCGCATCCTGTAAACATGTACCACCTCCCGTAAATCCGCTCCCTCGCGGTCGCGGCTCTGTAAGACTACTTCCCGAATAAGATATCGCCGAACTCGTAAAACCCCTTCTTGCCCTTGATCCACTCCGCGGCTTTCACCGCGCCCAACGCAAAACCGTCGCGGCTGCGCGCCGTATGCCGCAAGGTGATCGTATCCGCGGGCGAATCGAAACCGATTTCGTGCGTGCCCGCGATGGCGCCCGCACGATTCGAAGCAACATTGACTTGCCGCGAATAACCGGCCTCTCTCATGTTTTCGATCAACTGGAGCAGGGTGCCGGAGGGTGCGTCCTTCTTACCGCCATGATGAATTTCCCAGGCCCACGCGTCGTATTCCGTTTCCCTCGCGAACAGCTTCGCCGCCTCGTCGACGATGCGGAAGAACGCATTCACGCCCACCGAATAATTCGGGCTCCAGACCATGCCGATTCCCCGCCCCGCGACAACGCTCTTCACATGGTCCATCTCCTCCTGCCAGCCGGTGGTGCCGACCACCAGATTCACGCCGAGCGACGCAATGCGCACGATGTTCTGGACGGCGGCCGAGGGAGTGGAGAAATCGATGGCCACGTCGATGCCGGCGAAGTTCTTCGCGGTGATTCCCTCGAAGCGTGTGTTGTTGATCTCATCCAGCTTCAGGGCCACTTCGATGCCACGCTCGCCGGCGACTCTCTCGATAATGCGGCCCATCTTGCCGTAACCGACTATGGCGATCTTCATGAAGTTCTCCTTTGTGCGGGCGGCGGGCCGGCGTGGGCGCCGGCCGCGGACGCGGGCGTCCGCCCCACCTCGACGTCGAAGACGTCCGGGTCGAGTTCGTGGAAGAACTCCGTATGCAGCGCCTCCACAGCCGGGCGCAAGTCCTTCTCCGCAATCACGAAGCTCAGGTTCAGCAACGACGCTCCCTGGGAAATCATTCGGATATTCGCCCCGCCGAGAGATCCGAAGGCGCGCGCCGCGACGCCCGGCGTATGACGAATATTCTCGCCCACCAGACAGACGATCGCCTGATCCGGCTCGGTTGAAATCTCCGAGAACTCGCTCATCTCGCCGACGATCCGGTCCAGTTGCGCCGGGTTGTCGATCGTGAGAGACACGCTGACCTCGCTCGTGGCAATCATATCCACCGAGGTTTCGTAGCGGTCGAAAATCTCGAAGATCCTCCGCAGAAAACCATGCGCCATGAACATGCGCGTCGAATGGATGTTGACCAGCGTGATCTTCCGCTTGCAGGCGATCGACTTGACTGCGTTGCCTCCTTTCACGGATTCCGCGACGATGCGCGTGCCCGGAACGTCGGGCCGCCGCGAATTCAGAATCAGCACCGGGATGTTGCGTTCCATCGCCGGAATCACGGTCGCGGGATGCAGCACCTTCGCGCCGAAAAACGCCAGTTCGGCCGCTTCCGCGAAAGAGATGACCTTGACGCGATGGCCGCCCGGAAGAATCGTGGGATCGGCCGTCAGCATGCCGTCGACGTCGGTCCAGATCTGGATTTCTTCCGCGCCGACTCCCGCGCCGACAATCGACGCCGTAAAATCCGAGCCTCCGCGCCCCAGAGTGGAAGTCACGCCCGCTTCGGTGGACCCGATGAAACCGCCCATCACGACGACCTTCCGTTCGGCCAGAGGCACGACGGTTGCCGCGAGCCGGCTGTACGTTTCCGCGTACAGCGGCGCCGCCTGCGTGTGCCGCGCATCGGTGACGATCACTTTGCGTGAATCCACATGCACCGAGGGCACGCCGAAGTGTTCGAAGGCCAGCGAAACTACGTAGCTCGAAAGCCGCTCGCCGTAGCTCGAAATCGCGTCGATCGAACGAGGCGTCAGTTCGCCGATTACCGCGAGACCTTTCACCAGTTCCGTCATCTCCTGGAACTGCTCGTCGAGCGCGCGGTCGAGTTCGGCGCGCCTGGAAAGAGGAACCACCTGCCTGGCTTCACGCGAGTGAAAATCGCGCAGGTCGTGAAGCTGACGAATGTACTCGTCCTTGTTTCCTTTGATGGCGGACTGGGCGAGGGCCAGCAGCTTGTTCGTCGTCTTCCCCATGGCCGAGACGACGACGATGGGGTGACGGTCCAGACGCGCCTTCACAATGGAGGCCACGCGCTCGATGGCTACGGCGGACTCGACGGACGTGCCGCCGAATTTCATCACGATCATGTCAGCCGAGAAGTCCTTCCGAGTGCATGAGCTCCGCATTGAGTACCGCTGCGCCGGCCGCGCCGCGCACCGTATTGTGGCCGAGCGCGACGAACTTCCAGTCGAACACGGGGCACGGGCGCAGGCGTCCGACAAAGGCCGCCATGCCGCGATCGCGCTCGACGTCTTTGCGCGGCTGGGGGCGATCGTTCTCCGTCATGTACTGCACCGGACGCTTCGGGGCGCTCGGCAGTTCGCGTTCCTGCGGCAAGCCGCGGAAGTTCTCGAACGCGTGGAGCAGATCGGCGCGCGTGGGCGTCGTCGAGAACTCCACGGAGACAGTGACCGTGTGTCCATCGACGACCGCTACGCGATTACAATGCGCGCTCACGCTGGCGGCCAGCGGCTCCACGCGATCGCCCGCGAACGTGCCGAGAATCTTCTGCGTCTCCTCCTGCATCTTCTCTTCTTCGTTGCCGATGTACGGGATCACGTTGCCGAGGATGTCCATCGACGGCACGCCCGGATAGCCCGCACCCGATATTGCCTGCAGCGTGGTGGTGATGATCTTCGTCACGCCGAATTTCATGATCGGCGCGAGTCCCATGGTCAGCACGATGGTGGAGCAGTTGGGGTTGGTGACAATCGCTCCTTTCCAGCCGCGCTGTTTGCGCTGGAGCGGGATCAGTTTCAGGTGATCCGGATTGATCTCCGGCACCAGCAGCGGTACGTCGGTCTCCATGCGGTGGTTGCGCGAATTCGACACAACGACGTGTCCGGCAGCGGCGAACGCCTGTTCGATTTCGGTCGCAACAGAGGCGTCCATAGCCGAGAAGACCAGCTTCGGTGCGTTGCCCGGCTTCGCGTCTTCCACGCTGCGGCTGGCGATATCGGCGGGCGCCGCGCCGCCCAGATGCCACTTGGCGGCGTCCGAATAACGCTTGCCGGCAGAGCGTTCGCTCGCTCCCAGCCACGTGAGGTGGAACAACGGATGGCCGTCGAGAAACTTGATGAAATGCTGGCCTACCATTCCGGTGGCGCCGAGGATACCGACTTCGATTCTGCTCATAATTGTCTAGTTGCCCTGTAATTGCCCGACCATTCGCTGATAGATTTCGACTGCTTCGAGTAGCTGTCTTTTCGGTACGCGCTCGTCGAGCGTGTGCGCCACGTGAATCGTGCCCGGCCCCAGTAACAGCGGCTGGCCCCAGGCTCCGCTGAAAGCGGGAATGTCCGTTGTGTACGCGACCACGGTCGTCGGCAGACCTTCCACCGCCGTCAGCCGCAACGCCGGAATTTCCAATACGTCGTTCAGTTCGACCTTGTCTCCCGCAGCCTCCTCGATAGCCGCGCGAGTGGAGGCGGAATCGCAGACCAGGCGGATGAAAATCTCGGCGCGGGCTTCGTCGGCAATCACATTCGGAGCGCGGCCCCCGCGAATGGTACCGATGTTGAGCGTGCTCGGGCCAAGGACCGGATCGGCCGGCAGCTTGATTTTACGGATCGCGTCGAGCGCGTCCAGCAGCTTTTCAATCGCCGATTCGCCCAGTTCCGGATAGGCCGAATGCGCCATCTTTCCGCGCGCGACGAGTTCGTAGCGCAGCGCGCCTTTGCTGCCGAGGGCCAGCTGGTTCTCCGTCGGCTCGCCGTTGATGATGAATTTCGAACCGCGTGGATTTTGCGCCGCGTGATACGCGCCCGCGCTGTTGCGCTCCTCGCCGACGACGAACAGCAGGCCGAAGTTCCGCGTGCCATCGATCAGCAGCCGTTCGGCCGCCGTCAGCATGGCCGCGATGATGCCCTTGGTGTCGCAGGCTCCGCGGCCCCAGATGAAATCGTCGTCCTCGCGGGAGGGGATGAACGGCGGGACCGTGTCCATGTGAGTGGAGAGCGTGACGACCGGTTCGCCAAACGAGGCGAAGACGTTGTGACGCTTCGGCTCGACTTCCATGGTTTCGAGATGGCCGTTGTGATCGGCACAGAGGCGGGCGAGGTAGTCGCGGAGATACGCGCCCACATGCTCTTCCTCCGGCGTCACGGAAGGTATGTCGATCAGCGTTCGTGTCAGCTCGAATACGTGCATAAAACGGCCCGAAACGGCGAGCGGACACGAGGAAAGTGAGGGGTGATGCAGAGTCACTATCCCGGAAGCGCTCCACCCGATCACATACTCGCGCCGCCGGCTGGCGGCCTGCGCGCAGGACCGGATGACAGTGGCGGAGATTCAACTCACACCCCCAGCCGCCGGCTGCCGATCGGCGCCTGCGACTTCGGCGGATGGTCCCTCCCGGATGCGCTCCCGACGATCGCGGGAACTGCTCACATCCGATCCTGACTACCGCACCTCTACCAGAAAGATCAGGATATCACGGCGGTTGCGGCGAAAATGCGGAACAGAGCCAATTTCCCGCGTACGCGCTGGAAATACGGGCATTAGCCGCCGATGAGCGACCCCGCGCCGCCAGGAACGACACGGATTCGGTCTTTTCGTGAAAGTGCGGAACGAAACCAATTGCTGCGTTTTCTCTTGCCAATCCCGTACCTACCTTTCGACTGGAATTTAGCATGGTGGAAGATCGGGGAAAGGGCTGGATTCTTGTAAGTTGCTGCTAGCGTTGTAAATAGAGTTGCAAGATCGACAGCACCCACTTGCAGAACTCACCCGAAACGGTCTTGACAAAGGAGCTCGAGTGCGCGGAGTTCCCGGTTGACGGGCAGTCTTGATGTTTCTCCCGCGGGACCGACGGCGGGCGGCGCAAAGTAGCGTCTGGAGGGCTGTCGGCGGGCACGCCGCGACGTCGCCGTGGGGGAGGCTTAGCGGAAA
>Ga0302319_10018914_pt1 | contig 12529 bp, 10 predicted proteins | sample Bog_T0_2_FD_203319 | JGI IMG/M metagenome (GOLD analysis project Ga0302319, IMG submission 203319) | Peat permafrost microbial communities from Stordalen Mire near Abisko, Sweden - Bog_T0_2 | ecosystem: Environmental > Terrestrial > Soil > Wetlands > Peat | place: Sweden: Abisko, Stordalen Mire... | reverse complement strand
GCGGATCTCGACCCTCGCGGGCGAACCCTGCGTGCAGTCGGAGGCGACCCACACGAAGAGCGTGCCCGGCTCGGCCACGTGCTTCATGTCGATGTTCCAGAAGGAGAGCTCGTCACGCCCGAGGGTGAACTCGACCTTCCGGCTCTCGCCAGGACCGAGGTGCAGCCGCTTGAATCCCTTCAGCTCGCGGATCGGCCGCGCCACGCTGGTCCCGCGCAGCCTTATATAGAGCTGCGCGACATCCGTGCCCTCTCGCGAGCCGGTGTTCTGGACGGTTGCGCTCACGTTGAGGTGGGTGTTGTCCCGGTTTAGCGCCGCCGCGCTCAGCCATGAGGTGTCGACAGCCACGTCCGAGTACTTGAACGACGTGTAGCCCAGCCCGTAGCCGAACGGGTAGAGCGGGCCATCCTTTTCGTCGATGTAACCCGTGACATAGTAGGAGTCGGTGGGATTGGTGTCGGGAACCTGCGCGTCGGTGCGCGGCCTGCCCGTGTTCAGGTGGTTGTAATAGACCGGTATTTCCCCGACTGACCGCGGCACCGACACGGTCAGCCTTCCGGAAGGCGAGGCCTCGCCAAACAGCACCCGTGCCAGGGCCGGTCCGGCCTGAAGGCCCGGGAACCACGCCTGGAGGATGGCGGGAACGTGCCTTGATGCCCATGGGATCGATAGAGGGCGCCCGCTGAAGACCACGAGCACGACCGGGGTCCCGGTGGCCACGATCTTCTCGAGCAGTCTCTCCTGGTTGCCCGGCAGCTCGATGTGGGCCCGGGCCGAGGCCTCCCCCGAGCTGTGGCCGCTCTCGCCCAGGGCGAGGATCACGACATCCGACTGCCTCGCAACTTCGGCGGCTCGCGCGAATCCGTCGTCCTTCATCCCGCCGACATCCGTGCCGCCGGCGACGGTGAGCGCGAATTCACCCAGCTCTGCGCGTTTCGACAGGGACGTCTTGAGCGTGACGACGCTGCGCGCGTCGGCGATCCCGGTCCAGGACCCCAGCATGTCGACCCCGTCGTCTGCCAGGGGCCCAATGAGCGCGACCCTCATCCCCGCTGAGGGCCTGAGCGGCAGGAGCGGCGATCCCTTCACTGGGCGGTTCTCAAGCAGGATGAATGACTCCTCCGCTGCATGGCGCGCAAGCTCCAGGCCGCGTGCCTTCTCGGCAGGGCTCAGCCCGGCCGGGACAGGGACGTAGGGGTGTTCGAAGAGTCCCAGCGCAAACTTGACCCGGAGCACGCGGCGCACGGCTTCGTCGAGGCGCGCCATCGGCACCCTGCCCGAGGACACGAGGGACGGCAGCTGCGCGAGGTAGACCGTGCTCTGCATGTCCATGTCGACGCCCGCCATGAAGGCCTTCCGCGCCGCCACGTTCTCGTCGTCCGCGATGCCGTGGAGCACGATCTCCCGGATGGCGGTCCAGTCGCTCCCGACCAGGCCCTGGAAATTCCACTCGTCGCGCAGCACCGTCGTGAGCGTGAAGTAGTTGGCGCTCGACGGCACCCCGTTGACGGCGTTGAAGGCGGCCATGAGCGTCCCCGCCCCCTCATCCACGGCGGCCTGGAAGGGAGGGAGGTAGACGTCCCTGAGCGTGCGCTCGGAGATCTCCGTTGAATTGTACTCCCGACCCCCCTCGACGGCCCCATAGCCGACAAAGTGCTTCGCGCAGGCGACGATGGAGGACGGGTCGTCGAGCCGGCTTCCCTGGTATCCCCGCACATAGGCCCTGGCGAAGGCGGACCCGAGGTACGGGTCCTCGCCGGCCCCCTCGGTGATGCGCCCCCATCGCGGGTCGCGCGCGATGTCCACCATGGGCGAGAAGGTCCAGCGGACTCCCTGCGCCGACGCCTCCTCCGCGGCGAAGCGCGACGTCTGCTCCACGAGGCTAGGGTCCCAGCTCGACGAAAGCCCGAGGGGTATTGGGAAGAGCGTCGTGAAGCCGTGGATCACGTCGTAGCCAAAGAGGATCGGTATGTGCAGGCGCGAGTCCTCGACCGCCTCCTTCTGGAATGCATTCGTCTCGGTGGCCTTCACCGCGTTGAAGAGGCTGCCCACCGAGCCCTTCTTGATCAGCGCTTCGCCGTCGCTGACAATTCGTCCCGGGCCGGTCAGGGTGTCCGACGCCAGCTGGTTCAGCTGGCCGACCTTCTCCTCGACGGTCATCTGGGCGACCAGGGCGTTGATCCTCGCCTCGTCGGCGGGGTTGGTGAGCTCGGCGGCCGGTGCGCGGACCGTCAGGACCGCTGCAGTCAAGATCAGGGTCGGGAGCGCCTTGGGGAAACGGGCCATTGCGGAAAATTAGCGCGGCTTTGCGCCCGCGCAAGGCCGCTAGCCCTTCGAGAGCCGCCGGGAGGCGGCACCGAGCGCTGGTAGCGCCGCGAAGTAGATGACGGGCAGCCAGAGCGGCATGACGATCGCCCACCCGAGGATCGCATGGAGCGCCGTGGTGCCGAATTCCCTCAGGAATTCCCTCGGCTGATGCGTGGCCAGCGAGATCATGACGGGTATGTTGAGGCTCGAGGGCGGCCCCCCGGCGACCGCGTCCCCGATCCTCACGAACGCGAGCATGAGGGGGAAGTAGATGAAGGTGCAGAGCGCGTTCACGCCCTGGATGATCGGCTGGTTCAGGCGAAGGACGATTCCCGCGATGATGCAGAGGGAGGTGGTCGTCCCGAGGATCGGGAAGACGGCCAGGGCGCTGCCGACGGCGAGGCTCAGCGATATCTTCTGAGGGGTGACGCCCTGGGTCAGCTGCCTCGTCACCGGGTCGATGAACCAGCGCTGCCAGAACTTGCGGTGCTTGGGGTTGTCTGGCGCCTGGGTGGTTTCAGCGGTCACGAGGTGATCCAGTGTGCACGTTCGAACCCCTAGCGCGCGAGGAAACGCTTTTCCCAGTCCGGATTCTCGAGCGGCCGCAGCTCGTACTCGCCGAAGACGGCATAGCGGGTTTTCGAGATGAGTTTGTAGACGGGGTCCCTAATCCACGTGGGAACCGCCGAGAGTCGCGAGAACACGGCCCAGGGGCCGCCCATGGACGCAAACGCCGCCAGCGCGCCCGAGGTCCGCAGCCGGTAGCCGTCCTTGTCCTTCCGGCCCCAGTCGGGGACAAAGACAAGGCTGTCGAAGTCATCCTCGGGCAGGCCCATGGCCCGCAGGTATTCCTGGCCCGGCACGCTCTGTAGAGGGGCAAAATGGACCTTTCCCTCGCGGTCGTGCCGAAGGATGAACCGGACGACCGCGTTGCACAGGCCGCACTCGCCGTCGTAGAGGAGCACAGGAATGCGGGAGTCCGGCATCGGCGGATGAAGCCACACGCTGGCCCGGGCATCAATGGCAATGGTCCGGCGCGCAATTGGGGTCGACTGCGGCTGAAGCCCGTCCTTGGCTGGACGCATGACCCCATACCCCGTCCGCTACGCATTGGCGTTGCTTGCCGCAGGCATCTGCCTCGGCGCCGAGCCCGCCGTGAACCTCTGGCCCGGCGCAGCGCCCGGCGAGAAGGGCGACATCGGCCCCGAGAAGGACACGACGAAGTCGACGGACCCGCTCATTGCGGGCCGGGGCCTTCTCCACATCGGCAATGTCTCGGTCCCGACGATGACATTCTACCCGGCGCCCGCCGACAAGAACACCGGCACGACGGTCGTCGTATGCCCCGGCGGCGGCTACTACATCCTCGCGTACGACCTCGAGGGCTCTGAGATCTGCGAGTGGCTGAACTCGATCGGTGTCAACGCGGTACTCCTCAAGTACCGGGTCCCGAGGCGCGAGGGCCGGCCGGACTACGAGGCGCCGCTCCAGGATGTGCAGCGCACCTTCGTCACCGTCCGCTCGCATGCGAAGGAGTGGGGGATCAATCCCGACCGGATCGGCGTCCTCGGCTTCTCGGCCGGCGGCAACCTGAGCGCCGTCGTGAGCGCCAGCAGGGCGCTCAGCTATCCCAAGGTCGACGCGATGGACGACCTCAGCTTCCACCCCAATTTCCAGATCCTGATCTACCCGGCGTACCTCATGAAGGACAATGCCGAGCACGGCAGCCTCGAGGTGGCCCCCGAGGTCACGGTCGACGCGCAGACGCCGCCGACATTCATGGTCATGGCCGAGGATGACCCGGTTCATGTCGAGAACGTCCTCGGTTATGCGATAGCCCTGAAGAAACAGGGAACCCCCATGGAGCTCCACGTCTACCCCACGGGTGGCCACGGCTATGGCATGAGGCCCACCAAGGACTTCGTGACCTCCTGGCCCGCACGAGCCGCGGACTGGATGCAGAGCCGGGGGCTTCTCCCGGCGAAGTAACCCTAGGCGGCGCGATCCCTGAGCCGGCGCTCGTACTCCTCGAGGAGTGCCAGCGTGGCCTCGGGCGCCCCAAATCCCTCGAGCTGGTGGCGCAGGATCGCCACATCCGGCGCGAAAAGGGGCAGCTTGCCCGCGGGATGGCCCGCGAGGCCCTTGAGCGTGAACGTGAGCGCCATGTGGAACGCGGGCTGCGCCAGGGCCGGCATGTCCTTCTCGGCGTAGGCGAGTCCCGCCTGGTAGTTGAGGCCGGCGAAGGCGAGGCACTTGTCCCTCGCGCTCTCCTCGTTCTCGCCTGCAACCAGCTGCGAATACAGGCCGTCGACGTCCAGCGTCGATAGGTCGGAGACCGTGAGGCCGAACAGCCGCTCCATGCCCTCGATCACGGTCTGGATCGCGGTGTCCGGCATCCGCGCCTCGCGCTGGGCCGCGATGGCGCGGAAGAAACGGCCCGACTCGTCGACCAATCTGAGAATGTAGTCCCGCTCAGGCACCACTTAACCTGCAAAAAGACCGCTGGATTGGCAAATCTTGCCGAAGTGCGTGCACTGCGGGTATTGGTCGGCTTCGCGAATCAGGAAACGGCAATAACCCCGGCCTCCAACCCACAGGACACCTCCATGAGAAACCTCAGATTCCCCATTGCCTTGCTCCTTGCCGCGCTGACCGCCTTGCCCCTTGCGGCCCAGCAGGCGCGCAAGAGCCCCCATGATACGGCCAACGTGCGCCTCAGCACCGGCTACGGCCAAAACCTCGTGACCCTCACCTACGGGCGCCCGTACACGAAGGACCCGAGGACGGGCGAGCCCCGCAAGATCTGGGGCGGGCTCGTCGCGTGGGACAAGCCCTACCGGCTGGGCGCGGACGAGGCGACCACGTTCACCACCCAGCAGGCGATCACGATCGGGTCCGCCACGGTCCCCGCCGGCGTTTACACGCTCTACATGGTCCCATCCGACACCGGCCCGTCGCTCTTGGCCATCAGCACGTCAGTTGGGCAGTGGGGGGAGCCCCTGGACGATTCCCATGACCTCACCCGCGTGGAGCTCAAGAAGGAGGCTATCGACACGCCTGTGGACCAGCTGACCATTGTGCTTGTGAAGGATCCCGCAGGCGGCGCCGTCATGAGGATTAGCTGGGAGAAAACGATGTTCTCGGTGCCGATCAAGCTGGCGGTCGAGAAGCTGGCCTTCCCCCAGCAGAGCCCCCAGGAGACGATCAAGCAGAGGATCGGCATGACGGACATCGAGGTCGTCTACTCGCGCCCGAGCGCAAAGGGGCGCGTGATGCTCGGCGGCAACAATCCCTTCGGCACGATCTGGAGGACGGGCGCCAACACCGCGACACGCATCACCTTCAGCACGCCGGTCACGATCGAGGGCTCGGCCCTCGCCGCGGGCTCCTACGAGCTCTTCACGATCCCGGGCACGGACTCCTGGACCATCATCTTCCAGAACCTGCAAAGGCAGTGGGGCGCGTACAGCTACGACCCGAAGAACGACGCCCTCAGGGTGACCGTGACTCCGACCGCAATCGCAGAGCACGTCGAGACCTTCACGATCGACTTCAACGACATCCACAACGAGTCGGCGACGCTCAACCTCATCTGGGAGAAGACCCGGGTCCCGGTGAGGATCGGCATGGACCTCGCGGGCATCCTGGTCCCGAAGATCGAGGCCGCGATGGCCGGCCCGGAACCGAGGCCGTATGGTGAGGCCGCCATCTTCTACGGCGACCACGGCATCGAGCTCGACAAGGCGGCCGCGTGGCTCGACACCGCGATCGCGCAGCGCCCCGACGCGGCCTACTATTTCTACTATCACAAGGCCATTATCCTCGCGAAGAAGGGTGACAAGGAGGGCGCGGTGGCCGCCGCGACCAAGTCCGAGGACCTTGCAAAGAAGGAAACCAACACCACGGCCAGGGAAGAATACATCCGACTGAACGAGGCCATCATCGCCAGCCAGAAGTGACGCGCGCGCGGCCCACGTTCCTCGGCCGTCACAGGGGTAGGCTGCGCCTGTGCGCCCTCGCGCTTGCGGCGGCGGGGATGGTGAGCACGGCCACCGCGGCCGAGCCCGCGGTTCCCGCGCCTGCAATGATCCTCCGGGACCTCAAGGATTTCAGGGAGATGGGAAGCGTCCTCTACGTGGCAGCCCATCCCGACGACGAGAACACCCAGCTGATCACCTACTTCGCCCTGGGCCGAAGCTACCGCACGGGCTACATGTCGCTGACGCGCGGCGACGGCGGCCAGAACCTCCTTGGTCCTGAATTCGGGGACCTCCTGGGCGTCATACGCACCCAGGAACTCCTCGCGGCGCGCGGCCTGGACGGAGGCCGACAGTTCTTCAGCCGCGCGAGGGACTTCGGTTATTCCAAGGACTACAGGCAGACGCTCACCAAGTGGGACCACCAGGGCGTGCTCTCCGACATCGTGCGCGTGATCCGTACGTTCCGCCCGGACATCATCGTGACCCGCTTTCCCCCGGAGCCGAGCGCGACCCACGGCCACCACACGGCGTCGGCCGCGCTGGCGCTGGAGGCCTTCAGGCTCGCGGGCGACCCGAAGGCGTTTCCCGAGCAGCTGGACCACGTCCTGACTGTCTGGCAGCCGGAGCGCATCCTTTGGAATGGCTACGGCCCAAGCTGGGGCGGCCCAGCGGAGGCGGCGCACGGCGTCCTCCACGTGACGATCGACGGGACCGATCCCGTGAGCGGGGCCTCGTTCGCGGTGCTGGCGGCCAAGAGCCGCTCTATGCACAGGACCCAGGGCTTCGCCAATTTCTCGGTGGCCTCGCTCGGCACCGGGGCGCGGGTTGAGTCGTTCACCGTTTTGGACGGTGCGCCCGCGGACAAGGACCCGATGGACGGCGTCGACACGACATGGGGACGGGTTCCCGGCGGCGCCGAGATTGGCACTCTGGCCGATGCGGCCATCGCGAAGTTCGACGCCACCGATCCTGCCGCCACCGTCCCGGCGCTCCTCGAGATCAAGTCCACGCTGGCACCGCTGGTTCTCAGCCTGGACCCTGTCCTCGTCGAGAAGGCGCAGCTCCTGGACAGGATACTCCAGGCGTGCCTCGGCCTCACGGTGGATGCCACGGTCTCGCGCCCGGAGTACGTGCCCGGGGAGACGGTGAAGGTCCACGAGACAGCCACCCTGCGTTCCAAGTTTCCCGTCACGTGGACGGGTGTGGACTTCCCGGAGGCGGGAGCCGACGACACAAAGGTGCTGGCGATCGGGCAGGGCAAGCCGTCGACAAGGGACGAGTCGTGGATACTGCCTCCTGATGCCCCGCTCAGCCAGCCGTACTGGCTCCGCTACGAGGGCACCCCTGGGATGTTCACGGTACCCGAGTCCCGTCTCATCGGGACCGCGGAGAACCCGCCTCCCATTCCCGTTTGGGACATTTTCCGGATCGGAGACCAATTCCTGTCGGTCCGCCACGAGGCCATGTTTGCCGTGCAGGACCAGGCTAGGGGCACGTCAGAGCGGCGCCCCGATGTCGTTGCCCCCGTCTCCCTGACCTTCGCGAACCACGTACAGCTCTTTGAGCCGGGTTCGCCGCGGAACGTGACGCTCACAGTCACGTCGGCCCGGCCGAATAACGTGGGCTCCGTCCGCCTCGAGGTGCCGGAAGGATGGTCGGTGTCCCCGCTGAAGCAGCCGTTCCTGCTTCCCGCCTCCGGTGACAAGGCGACATTCACCTTCACGGTGACGCCGCCCCCCGGGGCCTCCGCGGCCGGCATCACCGCCTGGGCCGACATTGGGGGCGCCCACTTCGACACCGACCGCGAGACGATCGATTACCCGCATGTGCCGCTCCTGACCCTTCAGCCGACCGCCAGGCTCAAGGCGGTCTCGGTCCAGATCGGCATCAAGGGCCGCGACATCGGCTACCTCCCGGGCGCCGGCGACAGCACGGTGGCGAGCCTGTCGCAGATGGGATACCGGGTGACGACGCTCACGGACGCGGACCTGACCGCGGACAATCTGAAAAAGTATGATGCCGTGGTGATCGGCGTGCGCGCCTTCAACACGCGGGCGGCGCTGCCCGCTCACCTGCCGGGACTCTTCGCGTATACGGAGAACGGCGGAACCGTCATCGAGCAGTACAACACTCCCGGCGGCCTCCAGACCCCGGACCTGGCGCCGTACATGCTCAAGATCTCCAGGGAGCTGCCGCGGTTTCGCGTCACCGACGAGAAGTCCCCCGTTACGCTTCTCGAGCCGGAGAACCCGGTCTTCAACACCCCGAACAAGATCACGCCTTTGGATTTCGAGGGATGGGTCCAGGAGCGGGGCCTCGACTTTGCGAGCGAGTGGGACTCCGCGCACTTCACCCCGCTCATCGCCTGCAGCGACGTCGGCGAGCCGCCGCTTGAGGGCGGCCTCCTCGTGGCGCACTTCGGCAGGGGCTACTTCGTCTACACCGGCCTTTCCTTCTTCCGACAGCTTCCCGCCGGCGTACCTGGCGCCTACCGCCTCTTCGCGAACCTGGTTTCACTCGGCAAATGACGCAGCCGGAGGATGATGAGAAGACCGGCCTCCCTGGCCTGAGGACGTGGAGTCAGGTCTACCTCGCGGTCATCATCGTCTTCGTCATCTGGGTGGGACTCCTGGCGGCGCTCAGCCGCACGTTCTCATGAACGGCCTCGATTACACGATCCTGATCGGGACCATGCTCGCGATTGCGGCCTACGCCATTTGGCAGACACGCGGGCGCACCGACCTGAGCAGCTATCTCAAGGGTTCGGGCGAGACACGCTGGCTGACGATCGGGCTCTCGGTGATGGCGACCCAGGCAAGCGCCGTGACGTTCCTCTCCACGCCGGGACAGGGGTACGAGAGTGGCCTCGGCTTCGTTCAGAATTATTTCGGTGCTCCGCTGGCGCTCATCGTCGTGGCGGTCTTCTTCCTTCCGATCTACCGCCGCCTCAAGGTCTACACAGCCTACGAGTACCTCGGCCTGCGATTCGACCCGAAGACGAGGATCCTAGGCGCGGCGCTCTTCCTCCTGCAAAGGGGGCTCGGGGCCGGCATCACGATCTACGCGCCGGCCATCGTCCTCTCGACCGTTATGGGCTGGAGGCTCGACGTCACGATCATCTGCAGCGGGCTCTTCGTCGTCGCCTACACGGTCGCCGGCGGCTGCGACGCCGTCAGCCTCACCCAGAAGTACCAGATCGGCGTTATCTTCGCCGGCATGATCGCCGCCTTCTTTGTCCTCCTCTCAAAGATGCCGAACGGGCTGACCTTCGGCGACTCAATGGCGATCGCCGGCGGCTTCCACAAGCTGGAGGCCGTGGACTTCTCGCTGAACATGGACCGCAGGTACACGCTCTGGTCGGGCGTCCTGGGCGGCATGTTCCTCGCCATGTCGTACTTTGGCACGGACCAGTCGCAGGTGCAGCGCTACCTCGGCGGCCGCTCGCTGCGCGAGGGCCGCCTCGGCCTCATGTTTAACGCGGTCTTCAAGATCCCGATGCAGTTCTTCATCCTCCTTCTCGGGGTCCTGATCTTCGTCTTCTACCAGTTCGAGCGGCCGCCGGTATTCTTCAACAAGTCCGCCTGGAACTACCAGGCGGAGCACGGGCAGGGCGCCAAGCTGCGCGCCATCGAGTCCGGGTTCGAGGCGGCGCATGCCGAGGAGAAGGCGCGGCTGCAGGAGTGGCTGGTCGCCCGTCACTCGGGCAACGCAGCCGCCGAGGCCTCGGCCCACGAGGCGGTCGCGGGGGCCCATGAGAAGGTCGAGGGCGCACGGTTGGAGACAAGGGCGGTCCTCAAGGCCGCGGGGCCCGCCTCGGGCTCGAACGACGCCGACTACGTCTTCATAGACTTCATCCTGGACTACCTGCCGCACGGCCTGATCGGTCTCCTCGTGACGGCCTTCTTCGCGGCAGCCCTCTCGTCCAAGGCCGGTGAGCTGAACGCGCTCGGCTCGACGACCACGGTCGACATCTACCGCCACCTCGTGAAGTCCGACGCGACGGACGCCCATTATCTCGTGGCCTCGAAATGCTTCACCGCGTTCTGGGGGCTGGTCGCCATCGCATTCGCGCTGTTCGCAAACCTTTCCGAGAACCTGATCCAGGCGGTCAACATCCTCGGCTCGATCTTCTACGGCGTGGTGCTTGGGATGTTCCTCGTGGCCTTCTTCCTCAGGCGCGTCGGCGGGACGGCGGTGTTCTGGTCCGCTTTGGCGGCACAGGCCCTGGTGTTCGTCCTCTACGCGTCACTTGGCATCTCGTACCTCTGGTACAACGTGATCGGATGCGCGGCCTGCGTGGGGTTTAGCCTCGTCCTCCAGGCCGTGGTCGGACCTGGGGACCCGGCGACGTCGGGGGCCCGCGCATGAGCGCACCGCTCATCTGCTTCGGCCAGCAGCCCTGCGGGTTCTTCCCGCGCAGGTTCCTGGCGGCAAAGGTATTCACCGCGCGCAGGCTCCAGTCGGAGATCGGGGGCGAGATCGTGTTCTTCTACCACGACAGCGACCACGACCCGCGGGAGACACAGACGACGCTGCGCAGCCGCGCGACGGGGGAGCCGACCACCTTCAACTTCACCTTCAAGAACAAGATCCAGCGCAAGTACTCGCCGCTGTTCGCGAAGGAGGTGCCCGCGGGATGGCGCGACAACACCGCCCGCCAACTGCCCGCCTTCGTGGACCAGCGATGGATCGCCGCCTTCAGAGGGGTCGAGGCCCGCAACGTGGCGGACTTCTGCCTCGAGATGTACCGCAGCCAGGGTCTCCTTGAGGGCATCAGGGTGGCGCGCTCGGGCGACCCCGCGTTCCGCGCCGCCGCCTGCGACGTGAAGGAGTTCTTTGTCGACGTCCCCTACGAGGGCGAGACCGTGCGCGCGCGCCATACCGATGGGGCGTTGCAACTGCACGAGGGCGGCAGTTCATTCGTGACCCTCCCCGCGATGCCCTTCGAGAAATCCCAAGTGAGCCCGGCCCGCGACTCGCGCCTGCGCTGGATGCAGTCCGTCCTCCACTGCACGCACTACGTATGTGGCGCGGGCGAGCAGGCGTACCTCAACAAGGAGGATGCGCCCGAGGTCACCTTTGTCGCCCGCGACGCGATCGACCTATCCGATGAAGCCTACTGCGAAGCCCTCATCTAGCCTGGCGCCGCTCCTCGCCTTCGGGGCGCACCCGGACGACATCGAGTTCGGTTGCGGGGGCATCGTGGCCCGGGAGACGCGCGCGGGACGGCGCGCGCACTTCGTGGTCTGCTCGAGGGGCGAGTCGGCCAGCAGGGGAACGCCCGCCGAGAGGGCTCGCGAGGCGAGGAAGGCCGCGGCGCTCCTCGGGGCGACAATCGAGTTCGTCGAGTTCGACGGCGACGCGGAGCTTGAGGCGAAACCTGCACACGCGATGGTCTTGGCCGCGATCATCCGCAAGGTTCGCCCGGGCCTCGTCCTCGCGCCAAGCCTCGTGGAAAACCAGCATCCGGACCACCCGCGCTTGGGGCGCCTCGTGCGCGACGCCTCCCGCCTGGCCCGCTACGGCGGGGTGAAGAAGCTCCTGGCTGCCCCGGCCCATGCTATCGGCCCGCTCCTTTACTACGCGGTGAGCGAGGAGGCCGAGCCCGTCGGCAAGCTTCCCGTCGTGGTCGACATCTCGTCGCCCAAGGACATCGCGACGTGGACCGCCTCGATGTCGGCCCACGCCTCGCAGCTGAGAAGCCGCAACTATGTCGAGCTGCAGCTCGCCAGGGCGCGCGTCCTCGGCCTGCGTTCCGGCGTCGAGTACGCCCAGGCGTTGTACCCGAACGACCCGCTGGTGTTTGACTCGCTGGCGCCCCTTACTCGGGCCTCGCGGCGCTTCTAGCATGGAATCCGCCCGCCCGCTCAAGATCGGCATCACCTGCTACCCGTCCGTGGGCGGCAGCGGCATCCTGGCCTCCGCTCTGGGCGAGGAGCTTGCAAGGCGGGGCCATGAGGCGCACTTCATCAGCTACGAGCGCCCCTTCCGCCTTCCCACGGACGCCCCGGGGATCTTCTTCCACCCTGTCGTCATCAACAGCTACGGGCTCTTCAAGTACCCGGACTACACGCTTCCCCTGTCGGTCAAGATGGCGGAAGTGAGCCGCGACCACGGGCTCGACGTGCTCCACGTGCACTATGCGGTCCCCCATGCGACGGCAGCCATCCTCGCCCAGTCGATGCTGCCCCGCGGCAAGGCACCGAGGGTCGTCACGACACTCCACGGCACCGACACGACGC
>Ga0302319_10018913_pt1 | contig 12529 bp, 9 predicted proteins | sample Bog_T0_2_FD_203319 | JGI IMG/M metagenome (GOLD analysis project Ga0302319, IMG submission 203319) | Peat permafrost microbial communities from Stordalen Mire near Abisko, Sweden - Bog_T0_2 | ecosystem: Environmental > Terrestrial > Soil > Wetlands > Peat | place: Sweden: Abisko, Stordalen Mire... | reverse complement strand
ATCGCCCTGGCCCAACAGCGACTCAACCACCGCCCCAGAAAATGCCTGGGCTACAAAACTCCACACCAAGTCTTCTGGGCTCAGCTAAACTCAACTAAGCCCGTTGCGCTTCGTTGTTGAATCCGCCAATAATAAATTGATCGTAAGCTCAATCAAAATATAAGTTAATGCCGATTTTTCACTGGCTTTCTTTATGGCTCGCCAAATCGTGGGCGTGACGAAGTCTCTCCCGGCTGCTGGCCAGATGAGTGCGCATCGCCGCTCTTGCTTCCTCTGGATCGCGCTGGACAATGGCGTTAAAGATGCGTAGATGCTCTTTGCTGACCATGTTGAGATACTGTATCCGCTCCTCGGGGGTCTGATGAGCATCGAGGCGAGCGCGCGGAATCGACTGAGTGCCGAGATGGCTCATGATGTCCACGAAATAAGGATTGCTGGTGGCATGGGCGATCTGAAGATGGAACTGAAAATCCGGCTCTGTCGCATTCCCGCCGGAATTCATGTTCGTGCGAAGCAAGTCCAGAGTTCGCCGCATTTCCTCCAATTGATTCTCCGTCCGGCGTGCCGCTGCGAACGCCGCTGCCTCTGTTTCAATACTTATTCGTAACTCGAGCATCGAGAGCACTTCTCGTACAGTGAGAATGGCGGTTTCATCGATTCGCAAATCAAAGTAGGTGGGAATGGGGCGTACAAAAGAGCCAATGCCGTGACGTGTCTCGATCAGGCCCGCAGCCTGCAAACTGGTAATCGCCTCGCGAACGACGGTACGGCTAACGCCATATTGCGTTCTGATCATTGCCTCGGAGGGAAGTTTTTCGCCAGGTTTGATGGCGGAGTTATGAATAAGCTGTGAAAGCTCCTCGACCAAAGATTGGGTCAAATTCCGCGAGCCGCCTTTCAAGAGAGGCTCATAATTCCCCGAAGCTGTGCGACGCTCCGTTACTCCTCCGTTCCCGCTGAACTTCGACGGCTGATAAAGACGCTGGCGTGAATCAGGCGACTGAGCCGCCATTATGCTATTCGACGCGGTGGATCTCAGAGATCGCGCGGTACCTTTTCGTTCATGGCCAGATTTCATTCGCACCTTGGGCGTATACGGAGCCTCAATTGAATCACTTGCCTGTGTACAAAGCGGCGTACCATCCTTGGCTTCGCAACCGGAGGATACGTATCGGCGCCTAGTCAGTCATTGTGCAAATTATACCCGAATAATGACTAGTCTAATTCATAGCGGATGCCTGGGCGGCGACGCGGGTCTCGTTGCCGATCGCATAATCAGATGGATACTCTAATCAAGAAATGTTGAACCACGCGCCGACTTTTCGGTTGGCAAACCGGGAGTCACCGATCTTCGGACTACGACCGGCTACAGCGGTTCTCCAATTGGTGTCGAGAGAAACCACTAACCCAAGTGGCTTTTTCCTCAGGAAAAAGCCGCCTTGCGCGACTTCGGAGACTCCACGGTAATTGGGGAACCGCTCTCGTCGGCTTGCCGCGAGATGCTTCGAAACAAGCGGATTCCAGCACCTGATGCGCGCGGCGATGACTGCACGGTTAGCCACCCGATCGGAAGTCGCAACATGCCTGTACAACTGCCATAAGGAGATAGCTGGCGAAAACCAGGGCGATGGAGTGAGCTTAGCTGCTCCATGCATCCCCGTCTCAGTTTCACCTATCTATATTATTGCGCGTCCTTCACACAGCGGAATCCCACTCCCGCCGAACGATCATAGCTGGGAGCCATCAAGAGCAGCTTTCCATGCTGGTCATTCCTGTATGCCTCCGGGAAGTACCAGATCGAGCCCGTGGGGCGGTAATGATTGCCTCCGCGCAAGATTGCGGCACGTGTGTGATCGTCGGTATATTCGTCTGTCCATTGCCAGACGTTGCCTACCATGTCCATAACACCGAAGGGACTGGCGCCGGCCGGATGTGCATCTACATCACTGGCTGCGAGCATGACGCGGCCTTGATCGGGTGGAGGAGCAAAAGCATCCTTTGGATCCTGAACCGGGCCGCAGGGCGAAGCGGACGCGGTGGGCCCACCTGCGCGGCCTGTAAGCGTCGGAGTGAGCCAACTGCAATTACCCCAGGGATAGACACGATTATCGGTGCCTTGTGCAGCGTATTGCCATTCCCACTCGTGAGGTAGCCGTAGTCCAGCCCAACTGGCGTAAGCGTGCGCATCCTCCATAGACACCCAAGTGACCGGCTTATTGGCGGCGCCTTCGGGATAGTTGCCGTCCTTCCAATCCTTGAGAAAATTCAGATCGTCGCCTGGATGGTAATGCGTGGCATCGAGAAACTTCTTGAACTCCGCGTTGGTAACCGGATACTTGCTCATGTAGAACGGCTTGATCTGCATAGTGTGATCGTGAAACCGCCGTGGTGAATCTTCCCATGGATACTGCACGTCTACGCCAACATCATCGGTGCCTTCAATCTCAATGCCTTCGACTTTGAAGTCATACGTCGCGCCTGGAATGAGAATCATGCCTGCGGGAGGCGCCGAAGCTTTTTGCGTGGGCGGAATGTCGACCAGATGCTGGGCGAGGAACTTCCACTCGTGTGAATAGCTATCGAGCGGCTTCTCGGTCATCGACTTCATTTTGGCCATCAGTTCCTGAAACTTTCCATCAGGGTTGCCGGATGTAGCCAATACCGCGCCATAACCATACGCTTCGACGGCGAAATTCAAAACAGCATTGTTCACCACGATCTTCGGTTGCAGCTCTACGCCGTGGTAGAGATCGAAGTACCTCATCCCTTGCTTGTAAGGAACTGACATCTGGTCTTCGTTCACGTCATACTCATTGCGATTCACGATGGTCCATACAGTTTGATCGGCAAGAGGCCAGCGGCTGGCAAACAGTCCAAAGCGAAGCATGGGATAAAGCGGCTCCCAATCCCGGCTTGCGAAGAAGGGCGCAACTCCGCGCTCAATGGCGGCGACTCGCCGCGTTGCTTCTGCATCGCGCGGTGTGATGCCGTTCCAGATGCCCCATACATTTTCCCAACTCTCCCAGCCTTCGCCGTTGAAGAACGCATATTGGAGGTCATCTGTATGGTCTCTACCCCACCGATCCTGGATGTTGACCTGATGACGCGTTTCAAGCCAGCGATACTTGTCTACGCCAGGTACAAACTTGTTTGGAGGCGCTGTCGCGAGCGGACTGGAGCCGTATTGGCCCCATGTGAGAACGTTCCATGCAAGGGCTTCGTCACTCGGCCCGCCTTCAGGTTCAAACGCCAGCGGGTGATTGACTTTCTCCGCGGCAAGTGTGAATGCGAGGGGAACGCCGTCCTGTGTATCGCCGTTCATGCCGTCAGCATCGATCTGCTTCATCAGATCTGCGATGGCATCGGGCCACGGCGCTCCGGGATCCCTCGTGCCTTCATCCCACATCATAAAGGGAAACAAAACTTTCACTCCCCTTTTGTGGAAGTCGGCAACCATTTTTCTCACACCGTCGACGCCGCCCGGCATGGAACGCACCATGTCGAGTTGGTTGCGGTCATCGATTCCCATATTCGGGTAGGTTGACCAAATCAGAACGGCATCGATGCCCCCGTAACGCTTATCGAGGTCATCGAGATACTTGTCCACAGTGTATTTTCCGGCGACAGGATCATAGAAATACCGGTCGTGCACCATCATCTGCGGCTGTATGAAGGCGGACTGCGCCCACTTCAAGGCAGGCAGCTCATAACGGCTCGGGTCGTACCCAATTCGAATGCGGCGTTCTACGCGCCAGTGCGTGATGTCTGTCAGCCATTCCCGATGTGTCGATGCTGTACAAGACGAATTCCCGCGTCCTACGCCAGCTAGTGACAAGCAGAGTGGTGCCGGGATCAGCTGTCCGGTGACACGGTATTGGGTATCCTGGGCAAACAACGGCGCTGCGCAGAGGACGGCAAGGGCCGCGAGACCCGTGATCTGCCGTAAGAATTGAATATTCGCGTTCATCCCGATTTCTCCTTGTTATTCCTATTGAGCGGCACAACATAATGCAGCTATCGTACTTTGGAGGCAATGAGGTTGCTCTCTACTTGACTTGATCCAATTGCTAAGCTTTGCAACAACTTTTCGACCTCATTCATGCTGGGCATGGACGGTTGAGCCCCTTGCCGGGTTACCGAGATTCCCGCCACAGCATTTGCAAATCGAACGCTTCCCGATGGAGACTTACCCAGCATCAGGCCGGTCGCAAATCCGCCGTTGAACGCATCGCCGGCCGCGGTTGTGTCGACTGCGCGCAGCCTGAAGGCTGGAATGAGAACGCCGGGGATGTCTTTCGACGCGAGGAATGCGCCGCGCTCGCCCAATTTGAGTACTACGCCATGGCCTCCCCTGCTAAGTAGTTCCTTCGCGACCTCGTCCGGCAGATGGCCGTCTGAACCAGGTACATTCCCCTCGATATAAAACGCGGCCTCGGACTCATTGGGTGTCAACCAGGCGATGCGCTTGAATATGGATGGCGGAAGGTCCATTGCCGGAGCGGGATCGAGAATCAAGGTCACACCCTCCCGAGCGCAAACTGTAGCAAGGTAATCCACAGTTTCGATTGGGATCTCCAACTGCGCCAAAACCATGCCCGCATTGCGTATGGAATCTATGTTGGTCTCGATGTCCTGGGGTGTGACCTTGGAGTTTGCTCCCGGAGTCACGATGATGCTATTCTCTCCCTTTTCTGAAACGACGATCACCGCAACACCGGATGTCCCATCGCTTGTTGCAACGCCTGCAATATCCACTCCTGCACCTTCAAGGTGTGACCGCAATTGCGAGCCGAACTCGTCATTACCTAAACGACCGATGAGTTGAACAGGATAACCGAGGCGTGCTACTGCCACCGCTTGATTCGCGCCCTTGCCGCCGGGATGAACGTGAAAGTCAGTTCCAATCACTGTCTCGCCAATTGCCGGAATCCTTCTAGTGACGGAAACAAGATCTGTGTTAATGCTGCCGACAACGACAATGGGCTTCTTGCTTGGCAAACCGGTTCTCCTTGATATGAAAATGAATCAATGTTACCTATGAGAAGAGCGGAGCGGCCGCAATCACGGTCAAACCGCTAAGAAAAAGTATGAACATCCAGGTTAAGTAGACCTTGGCTCGAGAGGGCGCATCCGAGAACTCTCGCCAAATAAACACGCCCCAGCAGGCCGAAATCATTGTGGCGCCCTGGCCGATCGAGTACGACACGGCGGGACCGACGATGTGAGCCTGGGACGCCACAAAGTTGGCGATCGCGCCGGTGCACCAGATCGCTCCGCCTAAAATCCCACACAGATGCCAGGCAAAGGGTGCCTGAACATAGCCGGCCATAGACGCGGGCTTGCTGCCATCAAGCGGCATGCGCATAAAAAGGTAGTTAACGGGGATGGCGCAAATGGCCACGCCAAGGACGAAGAACAGTACCGCGGCATAGGGGCCAGGCGCGTTCTCCCCCGTCATAGCCTTCGATACGAATGGATAAAAACACCCCATCAGCACTCCGGAAATGAGGCTAATCACAATGCCCCGCTTGCTCATAGCCTGACGGGTGCTTTCACGCAAACGGTATGCTATCGCGTCAAAAACGATCGCTGCGACAACGAGTGCAATTCCACCAAAGAGCAAAAGTGAATTTCCCTTGGGCGCGATCACATAGCTGCTGACTGCACCGATGATAAGCGCCAACCCAATCCCGATCGGGAAGGCGACCGCCAGTCCGGCGATATCAATTGCCGCCACCAGCAACAGGTTGGCGATATTAAAGATCGCTCCTCCCACCATGGCCAACACAATCGAATGAGCACTGCTTTGGCTGATGTCGGCGAGGAATGACTGCCCTGTGCTGCCAAAGCTGCCCAGCGTTAGCCCCCATACTGCTATCCCTGCGATGAGACCAATTACGTAATCCCAATAGAACAATTGGAACTTGAACTTCGGGCAGAGCTTCAGTGTGTTAGCCCACGATCCCCAGCACAGCATGCTGAGGATCATGAACAAAAGTGCCAGGCCATACGTTTCAGGCTGATACACGGTTCTCCTTCGCATTCAGCAATCGTGACCGCACGATCTTAATCGAGACGATCCAACAGAATCGATCAACAATGTCACAGGCCATAGCCCAAGAGCTGAAGTGAGTTGCAAACTAAGTTCGCCCCCACTGGACTCACCCGGAAGGGCAGCGAAGGCTAGAAGCAGCCCTGGTCGCCTTCATGGACAGTCATCCCAGTTTAGAAATCCAGTCGTAATGCGACCTGAACCTGTCTGGCATTTCCGGCAGAAGTGATTCTCCCGAAGGCGGACGACGAGGCTGAGGTTGTGGGGTTGTTAAACGGCGCCCTGTTGAAGAGATTGAAGGCATCGGTGCGGAGTTGAATCTTGGAGCCTTCGCGGGGCAGGAAATTGAAATTCTTCACAAGGCTCGCATCGGTGGCGAAGAAGGAGGGACCGAGAAGGCTATTGCGCCCGCTGTTGCCGAAGGTTCCGGGGGTGCTTGCAGGCGAAGAGTAGGCTGTCGTGGCAAAGTAACCGTAGCCCGCTTTGGTCCAATTGTCCCGGCTCCCGCATCCGGCACAAGGAGCGGCGGTACCTGTCAAATTCATGCGCAGGCTTCCAATATCCCGGCCTGCTCCAAGCCATGGCGCTGCGGAGCCGGTAGTCACTGAGAAGGGAGTGCCGCTGCTGTAATTCACAATTCCTGAAAGCTCCCATCCACCCACGACGTATTGGGCGAGGCCCAGTTTAGTAAACTTCGGCAGATCCCAAACCCCATTTACGCGCAAGAGCTGCTTCTGGTAGAAGTCAGACCTGGCATATTCACCCACAATTGGGCTGGCAGGATTTTGTTCAGTACCGCCGTCCGCATCGGCAGTAGAACCGGCGTCGAGGGACTTCGCGAACGTATACGCGAGTTGCATGGTGTAACCCGCGGAAAGACGCTTGCGCGCGGTGATTTGCAATGAGTTGTAATTGGAGTAACCAATATTGGCAATTCTCGTGATTCCGCCGTAATACTGGGGCAGGAAGGGGCGACGCGCCTGCGCATTCGCGGCAGTCCCGCCTGCGGAGTAAGGAGCGGCATTGGCCTGGTTTCCGTCCCACAACCGGTCTCCTTGGCTTCCAACATAGCCAACCTGCACCATGAGGTCTTTTGGAAATTCGTGCTGCACGTTCAAATTGAATTGTTGCGTGAACGCATTCTTGAGACCCGGATCGGGCGAGTAATACTGCGCCGGATACACGAAGTACGGATTCTTTCCGGGATTGAGGTAGGGGTATGGGAATGGATCCGTGTACCCGGTCCCGCCGTAGGGGTTGGTGAAAGTATTCGGAGTAAACACCAGTTCCGGCTCGAAGGGCGGCGCCTCAATTTCGTTGGCCAGGGTAATGGCCCCAGGCGGGTTGTAGTAGATACCATAACCGCCGCGAATCGATGTCTTTCCATCGCCGAATACATCGTAGGAAAATCCAAGCCGCGGTGCAAAGTTGGATTTGTCCATGAAGATGGTTCCCTGCGGAATTCCTGGATCTCCCGGAAACGAGAGGCCCGGAGGGGCGGTTGGGAATCGCGTGGACTGATAAGCGGCATTGGTTAAGACAACGGAGGGAGAGTCATGTTGAATTTCCCGCCAGGGAGAAAATACGTCATATCGTATGCCCAGATTCAGTGTCAGCCGAGACGAGACCTTAAAGGTATCCTGAGCGTAGAATCCCAATTGCACTGTATGCTCGTTACCATAGTAGGGGGTATACTCCCCGAAGCTGATAGGCTTCCCGATGAGATAGTCCGCCCAATTGTTTCCCGTCTCCGCGCCGCTAAAGGTTGGATTTCCGGAAGAGTTCGTGTTGATCCAATTGATAATCTCAGCTTCACGAAGGGCCGTAGCGCCGAACTCCCATAGGTGCCTTCCCTTGACCCAAGTCAGCTTAGCGTCGGCTTGTTTCAACGCCGTATTCTCATACCACGGATTGCCTGAACCAAAGCTAGTGACGCCAGATACTGTCACGTCCGGTGATACGTTGTAGTTGCCGGTAGTATATTGCGCGCCCATCTGCGCCGCCGTCACGATTGTTCCTTCGGGCGTGCCTTTGGTCGTTATATTTGTATCCGAGAATCCGAAGTCGCCAATCAGATTCGGGGTGAAGGTGTGCGTGTCCCTGACAGTAGTGCCCCAGTTAGCATCCTGAAAGATGTCGTAGTCGTTCGTGTTAAAGTAGCTGCCATATGCTGGAGGGGATATAGTGGCCCCGTCAACCATATGGAAGAAACGGACATATGTCAGATCGTGTTGGGTTGGGTGGTAATCGCCTCGGATCGTGTATTGGTTGCCGCTGAGAGGATACGGCTCTTGACCAGACCAAAGTCCAGTGGCTGGGTTTGCCACCGGTATGTAGGGGGTATTGTTCATGAAATTCACCGACATCGTATCCCATTCGCTCTTCGGGATCAGGTTCGTGCCTGGATATCCATTCGCAGCAGTGTAATTACATGCAGTGGTGCCAGTCCCGGGGCCATTGCCAGTCGTAGCGCAAGTCGCGTTATACGGGTCGTGAAGTTGTGTCGTAACGGCGCTAAAGTTTCCCGTTTGCTCGGCGGGCGTGATGGTGGCGAGGTTGAAAAGAGTCACCTGGCTGATTCGCAGTCCCTCGTAGGTGGCGTAAAAGAAGGCCTTATTCTTCAGGATCGGTCCGCCCCCGGCAACACCAAACTGGTTCTGTTTCAAGATCGGCTTCACCGCCGGCGCCGGTGCAAACCAGTTTCTCGCATTGAGGTCATCGTTGCGGAGAAACTCCCATGCTGATCCATGGAAAGCGTTGGTTCCCTGCTTGCTGACGGCGACGAAAGCCCCTCCGGACGCGTGTCCAAACTCTGCGCCGTAGCTATTGGTCAGGAGCGAGAATTCTCCGATCGAGTCTGGGTTGGGAAGATTTGCAGGACGATTATAAAGGCCCGTTACAAGAATGGCGCCATCCAAAGAAATCTCACTGCCGTTTACGCGGCTTCCGTTCACGCTGAGCGTCGGGCCGCTGCGCTGGTTGATGACGACGGCAGGCAAACTGCTGCTGGCCGCAGACCCGGAAGCATTCCCCACACCGGGCACGAGTGTCATGAGTTGCAGTGTATTGCGTGTATTGAGGGGCAGTTCCTGAATCTGGGTAGTATCCACCTCGGTGCGAATACTTGCCGAGGTGGTATCTACCTGCACCGCCGTGGCATCTACCTGAACAGTTTCATTTGTGCTTCCGATTTCCATGTGCACGTCGATGCGAGCGTTCTGACCGCTTTCCAATACAATCCCTGATTGGGAGAACGCCTTGAAGCCTTGAACCGTAACCTTTAAGGCATATGCACCGACAGGAAGCGAGGGTATGACGTAATCGCCTTCGCCAGAGCTGATCGCATGCCACTTCAAGCCCGTCCCTGTATTCGTTGCGTCAATCGACGCGTTGGGAACCACCGCCCCGGTTTGATCTGTAATCTTGCCGGCCAATTGCGCCGAGGTAGCCTGGGCTCCAGCAAAGCTGCTCAGGTAAAGCGCGGCAAAGGTGAAGAACAATGCGAACAGGGCTAGCGGAAACCGCGGTAGCCGATGAGGCAACGGGTTGACAGCGCCAGTCCATCCGCGCCTGGTTTCGACGGCTGAGTGATTCTTCATTTAGGCAACTCCTTTGAAAGCTTTCAAAATTCAAAGAATAAAGCTATACCCACTTGGCGCCGCTGTCAAGTATTTTTGCCGCGGCATGATTCTAGATGCCTTATTGCTGCATAATCTCAGTCGTTCTTGACCAGTTGGGTCTTGAGCGGTCTTGAGAGGACTTTTTGAAACATTTCAAATTTGCGCGTAATCTGAATAGATTGGAACTCGGTTTCTCACGACCAAACGCTTAGAGCTTGACGGAGATGACACCATGGCCAACATGAAAGAGATCGCAAGAATGGCAGGCGTGTCACTGGGCACGGTCTCCCATGTGCTCAACAACACCGCCAAAGTTCGAGAATCAACTCGCAAGCGAGTGCTGGATGCAGTCCAGGCGGGCGGCTACCAGCCTAGCCAACTTGCCCGCGCGCTGCGACGCGACAAGACCAACATGATCGGGATGATCATCCCGGATATAACCAATCCATTCTTTCCCGCGGTAGTTCGCGGAGCTGAGGACGTGGCGTTCTCGAACGGCTACCGATTGGTCCTGTGCAATACTGACAACGATCATTCCAAGGAGCTAGTCCATTTGAATGAGCTTCGGACCTATCTTCCCGCGGGTCTCATTGTGATCCCATCAACATTCAGCGATCTCACGGCTCAGGCCGAGATTTACCGGAAAGCAGGGACCTCCGTGGTTTGCATCGATCGGCTTCCGAAGAATTGGAGCGGCGATAGTGTTACCGCCGACAACGAAGATGGAGCATATAACGCAACCCGATACTTGATTCAGATGGGACATAGCCGGCTCGCCGTGATCTCCGGCCCATTGCATCTGACCAATGCTCGGGAACGTCTTAGCGGCTTCAAGCGCGCCGTTCGCAAGGCAAAACTGCATCTGTTGCCGGAGTACGTTCAGGAAACAACATTCGACAAATCTGGCGGGATCTCGAAGGCGCTGGTGCTGCTTCGTCTTATTCCCCGTCCAACTGCAATTTTTGCATGTAATGACTTGATCGCTCTGGGAGCGCTGCTCGCGATTCGTGAAGCAGGGTTCCGCTGTCCGGAAGACGTCTCACTCATGGGTTTTGACGATCTGGATCTCGCGGAGACAACCAACCCATCCCTCTCCTCGGTTTCGCAATCGGGATATCAATTGGGCGCTAACGCAGCCAGGATTCTTCTTGATCGTCTGGGGGGAGATAAGAGCCGAGCGAGGCATCTTGTACTTCCAACCACTCTTCGACTCCGCCATTCTGTCATGGTGCCTGCAGCAAGCTCCGAACTTAACACCTCACGTCTTCCTTCTCGCCCCGTACAAAAGCCCCTCCGTCGTGTTAAGGCGCCATAACAACTGCGCGTGTGAAGTTCTACTCAACATTCATCCTCTTTGCGCGTTGTCTCATGCGTTCTCGCTTCCCGGCTCCCTTACCGACAAGGTCGTCAATGACCCAGGGCTCCTCTCTCTGCTATATGTCTTCAACGCCCAACGCAGTCAACTCCGCCCGGCGTAAGCCACAACCCAGCAGAATCGCTAATGTGGCATAGTCACGCTTGTCTCGCAGACTTGAACCGTCTGCCGCCAATAACAAACACTTGCCTTGTTCGGCCGTCAGCCAATTGCCGACAGGCACCCACAGCCGTTTTGCGCCCTTTACTCGGCGAATGCCGGCAGTCAGATCGGCACTAAGTAGACCGCAATCGGCAGCCTCGTAGGCCAGCCGTCCGGCCGCGGCTAAACGAAGGTTGATCGTGGTTGAAGCGTAGTGTCGTTGTTCGAGGGATATTTGGTAGGGGGCGACCACAGTCTTCTTGAAAGCGAGCTTGGGTTCCGAACAGTACCACTCAACGATTCTCTGATTGCATGATCACAAGTACGCTGAGAACTGCGAGATGTCAGGCTTTTCAAAGTTGCGCAGTTTGCTTTTTGGGGAAACGGAGCGCAAGCAGAGCGCAAGGGAGGCTAAGTTAATGATTCTTTGGCTCCTCAGATAGGACTCGAACCTACAACCCTTGGGTTAACAGCCGGAGCGAAATCCCCGGAGTACGTTTTTTACCAATGGAGTACAAAAGCTCAAATTGGTCATTATTGGAGCCCTTTGGGCGCAAAACTGGACCAATTTCTGGACCAATAATGAGTATTCGGCTAGGCCGAATACTTTGAGCAAAAACGTGGTCCAACTCGGACCGAAAAACCAATCTAGCCCGGTTCTCTAACCTGATCGTGGAGCAACTGGACCTTCACCTTATCAAGAATAATTACGGAACTTACAAAACTAAGTTGATTCACAAGTAGCTAGCCCAACGAAGACCTGTCGCTGGTGAACCCGGTGCTGGCTGATACCATGCTTTCGGCAGATCTCAACCACCGTTGCGCCCGACTCTGCCTCTCGCGGTACTCGCAGAATCTCCTCTTCCGTATCACCCTTCTTCGCCATATCCTGGCTCTCCTATCTGCTTTCTGAGAACCACGGAAGACCAAAATCTCTCAACATACAGATGGTACAGTTTTAGGGTTTTAGTCAGCTTACAGAGGTTGAGTCCTATCACGTCATCCTGCTACCCGTGGGCTACTTAGCGGCTGAATGCAAGACAATGCCGACACCGAGTTGAAGGTTATTTTGAACGTTTGTGGTGCCATTGGGCAACATAGACCGCAGCCAATCCGCACTGAGGGCGCGCAATGAGATATGGCGGCTCAGGCCGATGTCAAGGCCGCCGCCAGCCATGACGGCCAAGGAGTTCGCGCTGGTGGTTGGCCCGTTCGGGGCGGGGTAAAGGCCGTTGAAACCGATCACCTCACCCCCAAGTGCCTGGCCATACACGCTCACGTTGTGTCTGAAGGAATGGCTGCTGAGTGTGATTCGCGGACCAAAGGTGAACGCGACGAGAT
>Ga0302319_10018912_pt1 | contig 12530 bp, 13 predicted proteins | sample Bog_T0_2_FD_203319 | JGI IMG/M metagenome (GOLD analysis project Ga0302319, IMG submission 203319) | Peat permafrost microbial communities from Stordalen Mire near Abisko, Sweden - Bog_T0_2 | ecosystem: Environmental > Terrestrial > Soil > Wetlands > Peat | place: Sweden: Abisko, Stordalen Mire... | reverse complement strand
TACCTCTAAATCGCCATGGCATCGAAGCCGCCGTCGACCACTAGCTCCGCCCCGGTGATAAAGCTGCCGGCGTCGGACGCCAGCAAGAGCGTTGCGCCGATTAATTCGCGCGGTTCACCAAACCGTTTCATTGGCGTGCGACCCATGATGGCGGCAACGCGTTCAGGATTCAGCACTTTGCGATTTTGTTCTGCGGGAAAAAATCCGGGAACCAGAGTGTTCACTCGCACACCGGCCGGCGCCCATTCGCGAGCCAGGTTTTTGGAGATATTGTGCACGGCCGCCTTTGAGGCGGAGTAAATGAAGACGCGGGACAGCGGGGTAAGCCCGGAGGCCGATCCTAGGTTGATAATGCTGCCGCGACCTTGTGCGACCATGTGCCGGCCAAATACCTGACAGGACAGCACCAGGCCGGTAAAATTCACTTTAAAAATGCGTTCGAGCTCGGGTTCCGGAATATCCAGAAACGGCGTCGGCGAATTAATGGCCGCTCCGTTCACCAAAATATCCGCGCGACCGAAACGCGCCAGCACATCCTCCAACAGTTTTTGCAGTCCGGCCTTGGACGTGGTGTCGCACGGCAGAAAAACCGCCTGACCGCCCGCTTGGGCAATCTGATCCAATCTCACCTGCGCTTTAGTGGCGTCGCGCCCGACTAGAACCACGATGGCGCCGGCGGCGGCCATTCCCGCAGCCATTTCACCGCATAGCGTGCCAGTGCCACCGATGACAACGGCCACCCGGTCACGGAGAGAAAAAAGTTCTGCGGGATTGGTCATAAATTAAATTCAACGTTGTACCCGCGCGCCGCCGCCGGCAATGATCTTTTCCACTTCTTTGCGGGTGGCCATGCTGGTGTCGCCGGGCGTGGTGGACGCCAGGGCGCCGTGCGCCGCGCCATAGTCGACAGCCCGTTGCGGGTCATTGAATTCCAAAAAGCCAAACTGCAGGCCGCTGGCAAAACTGTCGCCGCCGCCCACACGATCGAGAATTTCCAAATCCGGATAAGGCTGGCTTTCAAAAAAACTCCCGTCGTGCCAAAGAATCGCGCTCCAATCATTTTTGGTGGCGGTAATCACCCGGCGCAACGTTGTCGCCGCAACTCTAAAATTAGGATATTCCTTTACGGCCGCTTGAATCATTTTTTTAAACGCGCCGGTTTCGATGGCGTTCAAATGTTTGCCGGAGCCTTCAACTTCAAAGCCCAGGCAGGCGGTGAAATCCTCTTCGTTGCCGATCATCACATCCACGTGGCGGGCGATCTCGCGGTTCACAGCCTGCGCCTTTTTCAGACCGCCGATCGATTTCCACAGGGAGGGGCGATAATTCAAATCGTAGCTGACGATAGCGCCGTGTTCTTTAGCGGCTTCCACAGCTTCCACGGCGAGCGCGGCGGTGGATTCTGACAACGCGGCAAAAATACCGCCGGTGTGAAGCCAGCGCACGCCGAGTTTGCCGAAAATATGGCCCCAATCAAAGTCGCCCGGTTTAAGCTGAGAGGCAGCGGTGTGGCCGCGATCCGGCACCCCCACCGCGCCACGAATGCCAAAACCGCGTTCGGTAAAGTTCAGGCCGTTGCGGACATTGCGTCCGATGCCATCATCCGGCCGCCACACAATGTAATCGGTGTCCACGCCACCCTGCATGATGAAGTCTTCGATCAAATGCCCGACCTCATTGTCCACCAACGCAGAGCATACGGCTGTTTTATAGCCGAAACATTTACGCAACCCGCGCGACGTATTGTATTCGCCGCCGCCTTCCCACGCGGCAAATCGGCGGGCCGTGCGAATCCGCCCCTCACCCGGGTCCAGCCGCAACATGACTTCGCCGAGGGAAATCTGGTCATAACGGCAGCCCGTTTTATCGCGAATCGGTAGGGACATAAATTTTCTATTTGGTAAATGAGTGTGTCAAATTTCCACGGATTTGAATTCGGCCAGGTCCCAAAGCGGCTCGTTAACGTTGATCGCAATATGGTTGAATTCATCAATTTCCGCCTTGGTGAATAAAAGGCCGCCGTTTTTTTTCGATAATTCGCCGTTGCGCGCTTCCGGCTGGCCGGGCAGAAGACAGTTTTCGTTCCCGGGGCCAAGGACATCGCGGAGGACGACCCGTATATTGTCGACCTGCGAACGCCCCGGGACAAAACTATTTCCCTGTACCGCTTCCGGATGGATCACTTGAAAGAAAAAAGTTGAACCGGTTTTTTCCGTTTCCGGGCCGCCGTTCCTTCCCCGCAGAGTCGGCAGGGAACCGCCAATAAATGCCGAGTAAATTTCATTGATCAGGGCCATCCCGTAACCTTTGTGTCCGCCGAACGGCAATAACGCCACGGCTTGGTTGGGATCGATGGTCTCGCGTCCTTCGGCATCCACCGCGCTGCCCGGAGGGAGGGTTTTGCCTTCGCGCCGGAATTGTTGCACGCGGCCCATTGCGACGGTGGAGGTGGCCCAATCAACCACGATCGGAAATCCAATCGCGCCCTGCGTGGGAAAACCCCACGAATGCGGATTGGTCCCGATGGTCGGGGTCTTGCCTCCGAAAGGAACGACCTCGGACATGGCGGCGGTACAATTGGTGTAAGCAATATAGCCCCGCAACGCCGCATCCATGACGTAGCCGCCGCCCCACAAATAGTGTGTGGCGTTGTCGACGCTCACCATGCCGACGCCAAATTTGTCCGCCAGCTTGATGCACGTTTCCATCGCTTCCACAGCGACAGCCTGACCCAATTTAAAGTTGCCGTTCCAAACTTCGGAGGCGGCAAAGCGCGAGGGAAACTTTTTTATTTTTGCCTGAGGCTTCCACCGGCCGACTTTGCTGCCAAGAACGTCGTCGAGATGGATAGCCTTGAGCGCGTTGTGGGTGCGGATGCCGTAATGGGCTGCCCGGGAGCAGAACCAGGTGGCCGCCCGCGTTTCTTCGGCATCATAGCCTCGTTGCAGATAGGCCTGGGTCACGAGGCTGTCGTGCCTTTTTTGTGGAACGATGTAATAAGTTTCCGCCATAAAATCACCGATGGTCCAAAACAAGAACATCGGGAAAAGGGATGGAAGGCAACTCTATTTTGGACGGAAATTGCGCCGGGCGGTAAGCGGTGGCCGAAAGTAGCTCCAGCTTCGCAACCTGGGGCCGGAGGCAGCGATCCCGCTGGGGATGGGAAAATGGCGCCAACCGTTAGGAAAAAAGTTGCGCCGAAGGCGCAAAAAGGCGGATCGAACGTTGTCGGCAAGTTGCCGATAAAACGGGTGGGTCACCCGTTCCACCTGGAATTTGGCTTTAAGTGGCTCTTCGGACTGGGACTTCGGGATTGATCTGCGCAAGGGGTTTTTCGCCATTCAGCGCCAGAATCAGGTTTTGCGCGGCCATCAGGGCTTGGCGTTCCACGCTTTCATAGGTGCGCGAACCAATGTGCGGGGTGACGACGACATTGGGAAGATGAAGCAAGGCATGGTTCGGCGCCGGCGGTTCTTGATCCAAGACATCCGTTCCGTAACTGGCGACCTTACTGGATTTTAAGGCCGCGACGAGGTCAGGGGTATTCACAACTTCGCCACGGGCGCAATTAACGATAACAACTCCCTGCTTCATCCACGCGATGGATTGGCCGTTGATCATTCCCCGCGTCTCGTTGTTTAAGCTGACGTGAAGCGAGATGTAATCGCAGGCGGCGCAGAGTTCTTGGAGGGACGATGCGCGTTCGATTGAATTTTTACGGGCGAAGGTTTTGTCCCAACTTCTGCCAAGGCCAACGACGGTCATGCCAAATGCCCGGGCGCGCGAGGCGACTTCCCGGCCGATCCGGCCGAAGCCGACGATGCCCAAGGTCTTGCTGAATAATTCGTGACCGGTTTTTCGCTTCCATCCGCCACTGCGGGTGGAATCGGTATGGTATAAAAAGTTCTTTTCGAGCGAGAGGAGGAGAAGAAAAGTATGTTCGGCCACGGTGGCGTGATTGACGCCGGGAGTAAAGAGAACAGGGATGCCCAGTTCGGTGGCGGCGGCGATGTCGATCTTGTCGACGCCGATCCCATATTTACTGAGGACCTTTAGCTTGGGACGCGCTTTCTCCAAAACGTGGCGGCTAATTGCATCGTCGCCACAGATAAAACCATCGACGTCGCCTATCAACGACAGCGTGTCGGCTTCGCTGAGGGGGCCGCGGGCGCGGATGACTTCCCAACCGGTGTCCGCGAGGAGATCATGATGCGGCCCGGGTGTATCCTGAAAAGAGGTCGTCGTCAGTAGGATTTTCACTTTGCCAGACTAGCGGAAAAACCTGGCATAAGACAACCCTGAGGCGTGCCGGCGAAAGAGGATCAATTGGCGCCAAGATCGGAACGGGCCATGGAATGGAGGGTGGCTTCCGCTTGGCGGGTAATTCCGGTAAAGAGCATGGAAACGTGGTAGCCAGTGTGTTTGTTCCCGGCACAGGCCACAACCACGCCGTTGCACTGAATCTTGCTACCGTCGCGAGGCGACATCAGAGACACAACCATTTCCGCCCACAAGGTCAAGGGCGTGGGACTGCGAAATTCAATACCGCTTTTAAGGATTACTACTGACTCACTAGACAACTCAAGTTTGGCCTGACGGGCCGCAACGGTGACTGGAGCTGAAAAAGAGGCGCTTCCGACAAATTTCTTGGCACTCATAATTATTTCAAAGATACCACGCGAGGCGTCGGCGTCAAATGGGAAAACAATGAAGGCTCAGAGAAAAGGACAAAAAACAGGAACTTATCTCGGGAAAAGCGGGGGAGATATTGCGGGATGGTGGGAGAGACTTTCGCAAAAACCGTGGATAAGTTTGCCTAGCCGAAGCACTGGGAAAGGAGCAACGGAGACAGGAGAATCAGTCCGAGCCGGTGTCGGATTTTTTGCTGGATTTTGTCGTTGTTCCGGATATTTTTGAACAACACTAAAACGGAAGAAAACTGAAGGACAGACCGTTTATTGACTTTAACTTGTCTAATTCTGATTACATGAAAAAAATGCTATCATCCACCTTCTCGCTTTTGTTTGGTTCTTGGGCGGCGCTGATGCCGTTTACGACCGTGGCGCAAGACTTGGAGCCCCGGCCGGCGGACGCTTATTTTTCCACATTTGATTTCCTGGTCAAGGCGCCTGAACCCCAGGGGCTTTTGCTGCAGCCGGGAGACCGGCTGGCGATCATTGGAGATTCCATCACCGAACAGAGGATCTATTCTCGTATTCTGGAAACGTATCTCACGGTGTGTGTGCCGCAGTTGAAAATCACGACTCGCCAATATGGGTGGAGCGGGGAGACGGCGGAGGGATTTTTGTATCGGATGACCAACGATTGCCTGCGGTTCCAGCCGACGGTCGCCACGCTGTGTTATGGGATGAATGATCACCGGTACCGGGTTTTTGACGAAGGCAATGCCAACTGGTACAGCAACCGTTATTCGAGCGTGGTGGAATCGCTCAAGTCGGTGGGCGCGCGGGTGGTGCTCGGCTCGGCGGGCTGCGTTGGCAGAATACCGCCGTGGGCGCAAAACAATAACGCCACGATGGATGACATGAATGTTAATCTCGGCCGTTTTCGCGACATCGACATCGGCATCGCCGCGAAGGAGCAGGTGGGATTTGCGGATGTGTTCTGGCCGCTGCTAAAGGAAGGATTTGAGGCGCGGCAGAAGTACGGGCAGGATTTTTGCCTTTCGGGCAAGGACGGCGTTCATCCGAGTTGGGCTGGCCACGTGGTGATGGCTTATGCGTTTTTGATGGGCATGGGTTTGGACGGCGATATTGGAACGTTCACCGTCGATCTGGCAGCTAATACGGCAACAGCGACGGACGGTCACACGGTGGAAAGCTTTACAAATAATGTTCTGACAATCACAAGTCATCGGTACCCGTTTTGCGGAACCGGCCCGGTGGACAAGGATGATTCGGTCCGGGCCGGCATGGCATTGGTCTCATTCAACGGCGCTCTGAACCGGTTGATGCTGGTGGTCAAGGGCGGGGCAGCCACGAATTATTCGGTGACGTGGGGGACTGAATCACACACTTATACGGCGGACCAACTGGCGGCGGGCATCAATCTGGCAGACGATTTTATGGTGAATCCTTTTTCGGAACCCTTCGCGAAGGTGGATGCCGCAGTGGCGAAAAAGCAGGAATATGAGACCCGGCAGATCAAGGATTTGTTCCACGGCCCGGAAGGGAAAGTTGACCCGGATGCGACGGCGAATCTAACCGAGGAGGCGCGGCGCCCGCTGGCGGAGAATGTCGCCGCGGCATTTGTGCCGGTGACGCATCAGCTGACGATCGAGCCCAAATAGGAGACGAGGCGGCGCCGGGATCGATCAAGGCCGATTAAGCCGTGGCACCCGGAAATGAAGTTTGTCATCCCGCCCGATAGAATTTACCCTCGGGCCAATGCCTGAGACGCGCCAAGAAATGCTGGGAGACCTGCTCAAGGCCACGTCTCGTTCGTTTTATTTGACCCTGCGGATCCTACCTAAGAGTGTCCGCCCCCAAATCAGCCTCGCCTATTTGCTGGCCCGCACCACCGATACGGTGGCGGACACCGGGATCATTCCGGTCGATCAGCGCCTCGACGCCCTCAAACGATTACGGGAGCGCATCAGCGGCTACCATTCCAGCCCTTTGAGCTGGACGGAGATCGCGCAGCACCAAGGTTCCCCCGGCGAGAAAACTTTGCTGGAAAAAGTCGAAACCAGCCTCCAATTGCTTTCCGAACTTCCGCCGCCCGATCTAAAATTGGTCCGTGAAGTCCTCACCACCATCACCAGCGGCCAGGAAATGGACCTGTACCGTTTCGGCAAGGCTACCCATGAAAATATCGTCGCCCTGGACAATGTCAGCGACCTGGATGATTACACCTACCGCGTGGCGGGATGTGTCGGCGAGTTTTGGACAAAAATCTGCCGGGCGCACTTGTTTCCCCGCGCCCATTTGGATGAACATGCGCTGATCTTGGACGGAATCCGGTTCGGCAAGGGCCTGCAATTGGTGAATATTTTGCGCGATCTCCCGGCGGATTTGAAGAACGGCCGATGCTATATCCCCCGGCAACGCTTTGAGCCGGTCCATTTACTCCCGGAGACGCTCCTATCACCTGTCAACCAGGCCCGGTTTCTCCCGATATTTCATGGTTACCTGAACGAAGCCGAGGCACATCTCACCGCCGGTTGGAAATATACCAACACGTTGCCCTTCAGCCAGTTTCGGGTCCGGCTGGCCTGCGCCTGGCCCATCTTGATTGGCGCGCGAACCATCCAGAAGCTCCGCCAGGCGGACGCCACGGAAATACAGCGGCGGGTCAAAATCCCGCGCCGCGAAGTGAACGCCATTCTCCTCCGCTCCCTGCTCGTCAGCCCCCTCCCCTTTCTCTGGCGCCGGCAATACCATGCCCATCCCAAATCGAGTTAAGCCGGATGCAATACCGCAAAAAGCTCGTTTTTTGGCAGGCATCGTATTACCTGGCCGTTTGCGAGAACGGCCGATGCCTGCCCAATATTTCGTGCAGACTCCAAGGAAAAGCAGTTGCTTCCGGCCGGATTTTGGCGTAAGAAAACATTATGCAAATTTCCAAGTTAATGCCGTTGGTATGCAGCACAGCGCTTTGTGTCAGCGTTAATGGCATCGTCCAGGCCGAGGATAACGCCGCCCAGGCAGCCGCCCGCGCAGCATTGTTGGAAAAGATGAGTGACGTCAATGCCTCTCCTTCATCCAACGTAACCAAGGTTATCACTCCCGATAACACCCCGACGACCGCGCCGTTCGCTCCAGTCCAACCCGCCGCCCCCGTTCAGCCTATGGTTGCCCTGCCAGCGCTGGCGCCTGTGCCGGTGACTCCCGTCAAACAAATCGTCATTCCTCCCGACAATGACGCCCAGTACAGGGCCCGCACCGCCTTGTTGGAGAAAATAACGGAGCCCGAACCGCAGCCCGCTTTCCTGCAGGACAATGATTCCCAAGCCAAAGCCCGGACGGCTTTGCTCGACAAATTGACTGAGCCCGAGCCGCCACCCGCGTTCTTGAAAGACAGCGACGCCCAAGCGAAAGCTCGCGCGGCCTTGGTCGAGCAACTCAATCAGCCCGAGCCCGTGGTGGTCACCCCCGCGCCCGCTCCAGTGGCGGCAGCGCCCACAACGCCGACACCGTCTCCGGTCGCAGCAGCAAGCCCAACCCCGGCGTCGTCTCCGGTCGTCACCACCCCCGCACTCACTCCCGCCCAAAACGTCGCCCTTACCAAGGAGATGCGTTTAAAAGAATTGCTCATGAAGTATCAGGCCGATGAAATAACGCCCGCGGAATATCACACCAAGCGCGCTGCCATCGTCAACGGCGAGTAGTTTTTTATAGTAACTTTACCCGCCGGCATTAATCTCCGGCGGGCATTTTTTTTATATTGTTCGCCAAAAAACCGGCGGACGATTCCGCGCGTTTAAACCTTAACTCATTGTATCATGCATAATTTTCGTTTTGTTGGTGGGAAGCTGTTTTGTGAAGGCGTCTCCATCGCAAGCCTCGTCAAAAAATACGGCACGCCGCTCTATATCTATTCCCAGCACACGCTGACCGATCATTTTCAGAAGCTCGATGCCGCGATGGCCCCCGTCGACCACCTGGTGTGCTACGCCATGAAGTCAAATTCCAACCTGTCCGTGCTTCGTGTCCTGGCCAATCTCGGCAGCGGATTTGACATCGTCAGCGCCGGCGAACTACGGCGCGTCATTGATGCCGGCGGCGATCCTCGTCGCTGCGTTTTTGCGGGCGTCGGCAAAACGGAGGAGGAAATCCGCTTCGCCCTGCAAAACGACGTTTACTCGTTCAACGTCGAGAGCGAACCGGAATTCCTGCGCATCAATAAAATCGCGGCCCGCCTCAAACGAATCGCGCCCGTGGCCGTGCGCGTGAACCCGAACATCGACGCCCATACCCACGCCAAAATCACCACCGGCACCTACGAAGACAAATTTGGCATCGCCTTCGAGCAAATTGAAGGGATCTATGCCCGCGCCGCCAAACTGAAAAACCTCCGCCTGCGGGGCGTGCAAATGCACATCGGCTCGCAAATCACCAATACCACGCCGTTCGAACAGGCCGTGCGCAAGGTCCTGCCGCTCGTCACCAAACTGAAAGAGCAGCATGCCCTGGAATTCTTCAGTATCGGCGGCGGCTTGGGCATTATTTATCAGCCCGTCCTCGCCAGTGGCAATCCTGCCTGGTGGAAGACTGGCGCGGCCAAAAATATCATGACCCCCGCAACGTACTCCGCCCGCCTCATCCCCTTGCTACAGCCGTTGGGGCTCCGAATCCTGATGGAGCCGGGGCGTTTCATCTCAGGCAATGCCGGCATCCTGGTCACCCGCGTGGAGTTCGTCAAACGCACCGGCAAGAAAAATTTCGTCATCGTCGATGCCGCCATGAACGATCTGATCCGTCCGGCATTTTATGACGCCTACCATGAAATAGTCCCGGTGAGCCGCAAAGGCGGCGCCACGGTCAAATCTGACGTGGTCGGCCCCATCTGCGAGTCCGGAGATTATTTCTGCAAAGACCGCCCATTGCCCAAGGTCGCGGAAGGCGACCACCTGGCACTCATGAGCGCGGGCGCGTATGGTTCCGTCATGGGATCCAATTACAATTCCCGCCCGCTGCCGGCCGAGATTCTGGTGAACGGCAAAAGAGCAGCCGTCGCGCGCGACCGCCAGGCCGTGCAGGAAATCTGGTCGGGAGAAAAAGTTGTCGCGTGGCTGAAATGATCGGTCACCCGCTGGAATCAATCGCCGGCGGAAGATGATTCCGCTCAAGCCGGCTCAAATCGGGCCGATATTCAAGTCGAGAGCACGAAATAGTGCAATTAATCATTCGTTCCCGCTTTGCAATTGGGAATGGAGAGACTAGGTTAAGATAATTGAAGAGTGAATATTCCATAGCAGCCCATTGGCCGGGAGAATTCGACGATGATGGACTGCGCGATTGGGCTCGCAGCCTGCGCGCCCAGCTGACCGCTCCCGAGGTTTCCCTGGGGTTGGTCTTCATGTCGCCGAAGTTCTTCGCCCACGCCCAACAAGTGTTGGAGATCTTCCGCGTTCATGCCCAGATTCCCCTGCTGGCTGGTTGCTCCGGCAGCAGCCTCATCGCGGCCGAACACGAGGTCGAAGGCGCCGACGGCCTGGTGCTGGCTCTCTATTATTTGCCAGGCTCCCAATTAACCGCCTTCCATTTCACCCAGGAAATGGTGGAAGAATCGACTGGGAAAGATTCTTGGCAGACTAAAACCGGCGTCGCCCGGTCCGACGTAAACGGCTGGCTCGCCTTCGTAGACCCATTTCATCTGGACGCCGAGGCCTGGCTCCAATCCTGGAACACCGGATACGATTCCAAGCCGGTTTTTGGCGGTTTGGCCAGTGGCGCCTTTCCCGAACCTTATACCCAGATCTATTTGAATGGGGAGGTTTTCGAAGAAGGCGGCGTCGCCATCGCCGTAGGCGGAGAGGTGGAGCTGTCGGGGGTAATTTCGCAGGGCTGCACTCCCATTGGGGAAAGCTGGACCTTGACCCGGGTTCATCAGAATTTCATCCAGTATATTGCAAATCGGCCCGCATACACCGTTTTGGCGGAAACCGTGCAAAACCTTACCGCTGAAGAACAAAAGAAAGCCCAAGGCAACCTGTTCATCGGTTTGGTGGTAAATGAATATCTGGAAGATTTCCATCGGGGCGATTTCCTGGTGCGCAATCTGTTGGGCGCTGACCCCAGTTCGGGCGTACTGGCGGTGGCCGCACTGCCGCGCGCCGGCCAGACCGTTCAATTTCACCGTCGCGACCCTGCCGCCGCCACGGAAGACATGGATGAACTGCTGAACCGGGCCCGGCACAACCTGGCGGGCCGCACCGTTTATGGGAGCTGCCTTTGCTGCTGCAACGGCCGCGGCGTCAACTTTTTCAATGCTCCAGATCACGATGCCGCCATGATCCAGAAACAATTGGGGCCTTTCGGATTGGCCGGATTCTTCTGCAACGGAGAGCTCGGCCCCATCGGTGACAAGAACTTTTTGCACAGTTACACCGCCTCTTTGGCGCTTTTCGTAAAAAAGTAATCACACTTCGCGATTGCTTTTAGCCGCCAACGAGCCATTCTCACGCGAAATGGTTTCGCCCGAAGAACAACCAAACGAGACTAACCCAACGGGGGGCCCACGTCGCCCAAGCACTTTTCGCCGCGGTCGTCGCGGTGGTCGCAGCCGGAGCCGCATCCGTGGACCGCGCCGTCCCGCAGCCGCCAAAACCGAAGACCCCGCCGCGCCTCCTGTGCCCGCCGGGGAAATCGAACACCCTGCACCCATGGACACCGTTCCAGAAACTCCCGCCCAAGAATTGCCGCCCGAAGACATTTCTCCCCTGCCCCCCGAGAATGGCCCCTTGGAAGAAGCCGAAGAAGTGGAGGGGGAAGAACCTTCCGCCATTTTCGCTTCCGAGCCCATTGAGCCCGAAGACAAGGAACCCGAATTCAAGGAACCGGAGCAAAAGGAACAGCCAGAGCGTCGAGAACCATCTGAACGACGCGAGCAATCGGAGCGCAGAGAACCGTCCCGGGAGCAATCTGAACGCCGGGACCAGCCCGATCGCCGGGAGCAGTCAGAACGACGCGAGCAACCCGATCGCCGGGAACAAGGCGAGCGCAGACCCTATCGCGAATCCTACCGTGAACCCGCTCCGGCGCAGATTCCCCGTCCCGCCCCCCAGCCTTCCCGCCCCGCTGATATCTCCGCCATCACCGCCGCCGCCGAACAGGTGCGCCGGATTGTCGAATTATTGGAGGAAGCCCTCGAAAACATGGAGGATGTGCTCCATTCCGTGGAACAGGCGGAACGCGAAAAATTTGCCGACGAGCGTGAACTGGATCAACTGCGCCGCCTGTTGCGCCGGGTCCAACCGCCCCGCCCGCCGCAACAGCAGCGCCCGCCCGAAGATTATCGCGGACATTCTGAACGGCCGGAACGCCCGGAAAGGACTGAGCGTTCGGACCGTCCTGATCGAGCTGATTAAATCAACCGCGCCATGACCCTCGCGGACAAACAACGCGAATTGTCGGCGCAACTCTCCCGCTTTAAAAACGGACAGGATCGCCTGGCGGCTTTGGTCGCACGCGCGCGCGTACAAAAAGCGTTTCCCTCGGAATGGCGGACCGATGGCAATCTCATCCCAGGTTGCCTGGCCAAGTTGTGGTTCGTCCCCGAATTTCGCGAAGGCAAATGCTACTTTACGGCGGATTCGAATTCGCTCATTGTCAAAGCCATTGCCGGTCTCCTCTGCGAGTTTTACAGCGGCCAACCACCCGCCGAAATTCTCGCGCACGCCCCTGGTTTTCTTGCGCCCCTCGGCATCACGCAACATCTCACACCCAACCGGCGAAACGCCCTCTCAAAAATCTGGGGACGGATTCATGACTTCGTTACGCAGCACGCGTTGCCCAATGAAGTTGTTTGACGCCCATAATCATTTGCAGGATGACCGGTTCGCCGGC
>Ga0302319_10018910_pt1 | contig 12530 bp, 10 predicted proteins | sample Bog_T0_2_FD_203319 | JGI IMG/M metagenome (GOLD analysis project Ga0302319, IMG submission 203319) | Peat permafrost microbial communities from Stordalen Mire near Abisko, Sweden - Bog_T0_2 | ecosystem: Environmental > Terrestrial > Soil > Wetlands > Peat | place: Sweden: Abisko, Stordalen Mire... | reverse complement strand
GTCTTCGGGTAGGCGGCCTCGGACGAAGCGGTGGAGAAGGCGAGCAGGAACGGTTCGCGAACCAGTCCCATCAGTCGGAAAACCCGCGAACCCAGCACGAGGTAACCGGCGACGATCAGCAGCGCCCACAGCACGAACAGCGACAGATAGAACCCGCCCATGAACTTGGCGAACACCAGCAGGATCGACAGTCCCTGTTTGGCGACGGTGGCGGCGACCGCGGCGAAGACCGCCAGCGGCGCGAAGTTCATCACATAGCCGGTGACTACGAGCATGGCGTGCGCGGCCTGCTCGATGCCGGTGGCAATGACCTTGCCGCGCTCGCCCAGCGACGACAGCGCGATGCCGAAGAACACCGAGAACACCACGATCTGCAGGATTTCGTTGGTCGCCATCGCCTCGGTGATCGACTTTGGCACCAGATGTTCGACGAAGTTTTGCAACGACATCGCCGAGGTTTTCAAGCCGGTGGCGGCGCTGACGTCGGGCAGCGGCATATTGATCGCGACGCCGGGGTGCAGCAAATTGACCATGACGAGGCCGAGCAGCAGCGAAGTGACAGAGGCGGTGATGAACCACGCCATCGTCTTCAGGAAGATGCGGCCGATCGAGGACGAGTCGCCCATATGCGCGATGCCGACGACAAGCGTCGTAAACACCAGCGGGGCGATAATCATCTTGATCAGGCGCAGAAACAGCGTCGAGATCAATTCGAAATAGGTCGCGACATCCTTGGCCGTCTTGGCGTCGAGGCCGACGAAAAGGGCGTAGCCGACGAGAATGCCGAGCGCCATCGCCGCCAGAATTATGTGAACCATAAATTTCTTCATCGAGCCGTTCCCCTTCGCATGCGTCCCCGGCGCCCCAGTCGCGGCGCCGTCGTCACAACTTCTGTCGGCCCTTGGCCAGATCTTCCGGAGCCAGAATGCGGTCGAGATCCTCCGACTGCATCAGCCCGAGCTCCATCACCGCCTCACGCACGGTCTTGTTCTCGCGATGCGCCTTCAACGCTACTTCCGTCGCCTTGGCGTAGCCCAGGTGCGGGTTGAGCGCGGTCACCAACGCCAGCGAATGCTCGACGATATCGGCGAGCCGCGCCTCGTTGGCGGTGATCCCGGCCACGCATCGCGTCGCCAGCGTCAGACAGGCCTGTCGCATGTGCGCGAGGCTGTTGAACAGCGAATGGGCGATGATCGGCTCGAAGGCGTTGAGCTGCAACTGCCCCGCTTCCGCCGCGAAACTCACGGTGACGTCGTTGCCGATGACTTCGTAAGCGACTTGATTGACCACTTCCGGGATGACCGGATTGACCTTGCCCGGCATGATGCTGGAGCCCGCCTGCATCGGCGGCAGCGTGATCTCGCCGAGCCCGCCGCGCGGGCCGGAGGACAGCAGTCTGAGGTCGTTGCAGGTCTTCGACAATTTGACGGCGACGCGCTTCAGGACGCCCGAGAGTTGCACGAAGGCGCCAGGGTCTTGCGTCGCCTCCACCAGATCGGCGGCGGTAACCAGCGGCAGGCCGGTGATCGCGGCGAGCTTGCCGCGCACTGCGGCGGTGTAGCCCGGTACGGTATTGATGCTGGTGCCGATGGCGGTGGCGCCGAGGTTGATCTCGTGCAGCAGGCCCGCCGCTTCGCGCAAGCGCTCCTCGTCCTCGCCGAGCATGATGGCGTAGGCGCGGAACTCCTGGCCGAGCGTCATCGGCACGGCGTCCTGCAACTGAGTGCGGCCGATCTTGACGATGTCGGCGAAGGCGGCGGCGCGTTCGGCGAAGGCGGCGCGTAGCTCCGCCATGGCGTCGCACAGGCGACCGATGCCGGTGATGAGCGCGATCTTCACCGCTGTCGGATAGACGTCGTTGGTGCTCTGGCACAGATTGACGTGCTCGTTGGGGTGGAGCACGGCGTAGTCGCCTTTCCCACGGCCCATCAGTTCGAGCGCGCGATTGGCGATCACCTCGTTGGCGTTCATGTTGCTGGAGGTGCCGGCGCCGCCCTGGATGACGTCGACGATGAACTGATCGAGCAGCCGTCCGCCGCGGATTTCGTCGCAAGCTCCGATAATCGCCGCCGCAAGCGTCGGGTCGAGCGCGCCGAGATCACGGTTGGCCTCGGCCGCCGCGCGTTTCACCATCGCCAGCGCGGCGATGAAGTCGGGGTGGGCGCCGATTTGAATGCCGGTGATCGGAAAATTCTCGACCGCCCTCGCTGTGTGCACGCCCCAATACGCCTCCGCCGGGACGTCCTTGTCGCCGAGCAGATCGTGTTCCGTGCGATCAGGCAAATGCGCGCTCCCCCGGCGTTCAGACGATTGTGGCGCATAAATCGACGCGGTCAAAGTCCATTTATTGGCCGGTCGTGCCAAAAAACCGAACTATTTCGAGAAATTGCGACGGTCGTCGTCGAGCCTCTATGCCGGCGGCGCCGTCGCCGGCCCCGGCCATGACGTTCCCTCAAGGTTGGTTGGTTTTCAACGCCTGCAATTCCTTGCTCGCGTAGCTGCGTTCGGGCGTGGCGGGCGGGCAGACGGCAAGGGCTTCGCTCCAGCGTTTGCCGGCCTCGTCCGCCTTGCCTGCATGGGCGAAACCTTCGCCGGCGTAGAACAGCGCTTCGCAGCGCCGGTTTGCGGCGCGCGCGGCGTCGCCGGCCGCCGCCGCAGATATGAGCGCGTCCGGGGTCGTCTGGCCGAGAGCCAGACGGATCGCGGGCGCGGGCCACGCGTTCATGTCGAGCTTAGCGGCGGCGTCGGCGAGGCGGCTCGGCAGGCCGTTCTTTCTCGCCACGATGTCGAGCAGCAGCGCGGGGTAGGGCTCCTTGGGCGCCAGCGTCGCGCCCATCGCCAGATCGACATAGGCCTTCGCCGCATCGCCCTGCAGATAATATTCCATGCCGCGGTTGAAATAGGCGGCGGCGCTCGTCGGATCGGCTTGCGTGGCGCGGCTGTGGACGGCGATGGCTTGTCCGAGATCGCCCTTCAGGCGCCAGACGATTCCGAGATCGACGAGCGCCGGGGCGTTGTTGGGAACGCGCTGGATCGCCGTGTTGAAATCGGCCAGCGCGGCGTCGAGATCGCCCAGGCCGAAATACTCGGCCTCGCCGCGATTGTAATAGGCGTTGGGGTCGCTGTCGGTCAGTTGCAGTTCGCGGCTGAAGTCGGCGATCGCCTCGCGCCATTGCGACAGGTGTTTTTCGGCGACGCCGCGCAGTCCGTAGGCCATCGAGAGGTCGGGGTTGAATTGGATCGCTTTCGTCGCGTCGGCGGCGGCGCGGACGTAGTCGTTGGTCGTGGCGTCGACGAGGGCTCGATTGGCCCAGGCTTGCCCATATTTCCCGTCGAGCTCCAGCGCCTTGGAAAAGTCTTCGCGCGCGGCGTCCCAGCGTTTGAGACGCGTGTAGCCGACACCGCGATTGTTGTAGTCGATCGCGGCGTCGTGGGCAGGCAGTCCGCTCGCCTGCGTGATCGCGCGAGAACAGGCGGCGACGGTCGCCTGCGGGTCGCTCGATTGCTCGCATTCGCGCTCGGCGGATGTGTCGGCGGCGGTCGGCTGCGAACTCGGGCTCGGAGCCGCCGGCGCCGGTTTCCTCGTGGGTCCGTCGAGCGGGACCGGCGTCGCCAGGGTCTGCGAACCCGCGGGGGTCTCGATGGCGGGGACCGGCTTGGCGTTCGCAAGGGAGCCTCGCTCCCCGGTGGATACGATCTCGCCGCTCAGGGTTACGACCATTTGCGCGCGCGCGCCGGCGCCCTCGGCGCGAATGTTCCAGAGCGGCGGGCGCTCCTTGTTTTCGCTGGCCGGGGCGCGGCTCAGAATCATTTCCGTGATCGCGCGCGGTTGTTCGAGTCGCGAGCGGTCGATGGCGTCGCGCGCCAGCTTGGCGACCCCGGCCAGCGCCGCGCGGTCGAGCGGAAATTTTGCCTCCGCGACGGCGCCTTCGCGCGCAACTGCTGTTCCCGCCTCCCATTTCCGCGCCAGATCCACGCCGAGAACGCCGGCAAGGCTGTTCTGGGCGACGCGAAACGTCTGCGGCGCCCCGGGCGCCTTGTCGCTGACGATATCGGCGGTCACGTCGGTCGGCGTGATGCGCAGGCCGATCACATCGAACTTGCCGCCCGCCGCCTCGCCGATCGCGGCGAAAGCCGCCTCGGCCCGGCCCGGATCGAAGAAACTGGGAGCGGCGACCCACAGCGTGGGCAGCAGCAGCCAGAGCGTCGCCAGACCGACGAGCGCGACGAGAACGACCACGAATCTCGGCATCAGGCCCCCCCGGGACGGCGCATCCTGCTTGCAGCCTTTACGGGAGGGGCGTCAGGCCCCTTGCGTGTAACCGGCGTCGCGCAGGAAACTCAATCCGGCCGCGGTGACGCGAATGCCGTCCACAGTGCGCTCCGCCAGACCGCGCGCGACGAGGCTGGTCTTGATGCGCGGCAGATTGTGCGAGCCGACCGCGTTGCCGACGATCAGCTCCCAGTTCTTTTCGCGCGGACGCGATTTCGACGCGGCCAGATCGATGTCCGTGAGCTTATGCAATTCGGGCAGACGCCGCTTGATCTCCTCGACGCTCGCCTCGTGCTTCGGGCCGCCGGCGGCGATGCGCAACGCCAACATGCGCGCCTCGGCCTCTCGCAATCTATCGCTGTCCCCGGTCATCGCCGAATCCCCTGCGCGTTCCCCCGGTGAACCTGTGACTCCGATTTCCGTCTCCGACAAGCGGGGAGAGGCGGGCCGACTCGGCGGAAGGGGCGGGTCGCCCGTCCGCTCGATGAGATGTCGCTCGTGGTGGCTTGGGATCGATGCGATGGTATGAAGTCGTCGGCTGCGCGTCGAAGGTTCGTGGAGCCGAGACGATCGACCCATTGGCAGCCGGCAAGGAGCCCCGACATTTCCCGACCCACCATCTTCGCGCGCGCCAGTGGTTTCGGCGCCTGCGCCGTCGCCGTCATTCGCGTGTCCGGCCCCGGCTGCCGGGAGGCGCTGGCGCGTATGGCGCCGGGCGCGGCGGCGCGGCCGCGCGAGGCCCATCTGGGCACCCTCGTCGATCCGGAAACCGGGGAGAAGCTCGACCGGGCGCTCGTCCTGTTGTTTCCCGGCCCGCGCAGCTACACGGGCGAGGATTTGCTCGAATTCCAGGTGACGGGATCGCCGGCCGTCGTCGCCGGCGTGCTCGGCGGGCTGGGCAAGCTCGAAAACTTCCGCCCCGCCGGCCCCGGCGAATTCAGCCTGCGCGCCTTCGAGAACGGAAAAATGGATCTGACCGAGGTCGAGGGCCTCGCCGATCTCGTGGCGGCGGAGACAGCGTCGCAGCGGCGCCGCGCCTTCCAGATCGCCGGCGGCGCGTTGCGCGAGCGGGTGGAATCGCTGCGAAGCGACCTCGTCGCCGCGATGGCGCGCGTCGAGGCGCAGATCGATTTTTCCGACGCCGACGATTTCGAGGATTTCGCCGGCGACGCGCGGGCGGCGGCAGCGCAAGTCGAGGGGCGGATCGTGGCGGCGCTGGAGGGTAGCGCCAGCGCGGAAAAGCTGCGCGACGGCTTCGTCGTCGCCATCGCCGGCCCGCCGAACGCCGGCAAGTCGACGCTCGTCAACCGCCTCGTCCGGCGCGAGGTCGCCATCGTCTCGCCCGAGCCGGGGACGACGCGCGACGTCATCGAAGCGCACCTGGAACTCGCCGGCTTGCCGGTGATTCTGCTCGACACCGCGGGTCTGCGCGATAGCGACAGCGCGGTCGAGAGCGAAGGGGTGCGACGGGCGCGTGCGCGGGCGCGCGACGCCGATCTCGTGCTGTGGCTATCGGAGCGGGCCGCCGACGCGCCGCCCGAAGACCTCGACCCGGCGCGGCTCCTGCGTGTGCAGACCAAGGGCGACGCGGGCGCGGCGGCGGTCGGAGGATGGCGGCAAATCTCCAGCCTGAGCGGCCAGGGCGTCGCCGAACTGCTCGACGAGATCGCCCGCATCGCCGCCGAGCGCCTCGCGCCGGCCTGTTCGGCGCTGCTGATCCGGGAGCGCCACCGCGCCGCGTTCCGCGACGCCGCCGAGGCGCTGCGACGCTGCCGGACGCTGGCGACGAGTGACGCCGAGCTGATCGCCGAGGATTTACGGGTTGCCGCGCACGCCATGGAACGGGTAACGGGTCGTATCGGGGTCGAGGACGTGCTCGGCGAAGTCTTTTCCAGCCTTTGCGTGGGGAAATGAAGTCAGTCTCGAACGACGCCCGCCGGTCCTACGATGTGGTGGTGATCGGCGGCGGCCATGCAGGAACCGAGGCGGCGGCGGCGAGCGCGCGTTTCGGCGCGCGCACGGCCCTGGTGACCCATTCTGTCGGTAGGCTCGGCGCCATGTCCTGCAACCCTGCGATCGGCGGCATCGGCAAGGGCCATCTGGTCAAGGAGATCGACGCGCTCGACGGCGTCATGGCGCGCGCGGCCGACGCCGCGGGCATTCATTTCCGCGTGCTCAATCGGCGCAAGGGTCCGGCGGTGCAGGGGCCGCGCGCCCAGAGCGACCGCAAGCTCTACGGCCGCGCCGTGCGCGAATCGCTGAGCGCGCAGCCGAACCTCGACATTCTCGAGGGCGAGGCCAGGAGCGTCGATATCGTAGACGGCCGGGTGAGCGGCCTCGAAGTCGCCGGCCACGGGCGGATCGCCTGCCGCTGCCTCGTGTTGACGACCGGGACATTTCTCGACGGGCGCATCCATATCGGCGAGCACACGTTTCCTGCCGGGCGGATGGCGAGCCCGCCGTCGATCGAACTGGCGGTTTCGCTGCGCCGGCTCGACCTGCCGCTCGGACGGCTCAAGACCGGCACTCCGCCCCGGCTCGACGGCCGCACCATCGACTTCTCGCGGCTCGAACCGCAGCCCGGCGACGCCGAGCCGATTCCGTTCTCGGCGCTGACCGAGCGTATAACCAACCCGCAAGCGCTCTGCCACCTCACCCGCACGACGGCGGCGACGCACGACGTCATCCGCCGCAACCTGCACCGCAGCCCCGTCTATTCTGGGCAGATCGGCGGCACGGGGCCGCGCTATTGTCCCTCGGTCGAGGACAAGATCGCAAAATTCGGCGACAAGGAGTCGCACCAGATCTTCCTGGAGCCGGAAGGGCTCGACGATCCCACGATCTATCCGAACGGCATTTCGACCTCGCTGCCGGTCGATGTGCAGCGCGCCGTCGTCGCTTCGATTCCCGGTCTGGAGAACGCCCGGATGTTCCGCCCCGGCTATGCGATCGAATACGATTATGTCGACCCGCGCGCGCTGCAACGCAGCCTGATGCTCAAATCTGTCGATGGACTGTTCCTGGCCGGGCAGATCAACGGCACGACCGGCTACGAGGAGGCGGCGGCGCAGGGGCTGATCGCCGGCCTCAACGCGGCTCGGATGGCCGGCGGGCAGAGCGCGGCCGTTCTGACGCGCGCCGATTCCTACATCGGCGTGATGATCGACGATCTGGTGACGCGCGGGGTCACCGAGCCCTATCGCATGTTCACCTCGCGCGCCGAATACCGGCTGAAACTGCGCGCCGATAACGCCGACGAGCGGTTGACCGATCTCGGCGTCGGTTTCGGCTGCGTCGGCGCTCTGCGCGCCGCGCATTGGCGCGACGCGGCGGCGCGGCTCGTGGCTGCGCGCGCGCGCCTGCAGAACCTAACTGCGACGCCGGAGCGGCTCGCAGAAGCGGGGCTCGCGGTCAGACGCGACGGCAGACGGCGCAGCGCGCTGGAAACGATGGCGCAATCGCAGGCCTCGTTCGCCACGCTCGCGCGGCTGTGGCCGGATCTGGCCGACATCGACACGGCGACGGCGTCGCGGCTGGAGGCGGACGCCAAATATTCTGAATATCTTGTGCGTCAGGATCGCGACATCGAGCGATTCCGCCGCGAGGAGGCGACGTCGATTCCCGCCTCGCTCGATCTGGCTGCGCTGCCGGGCCTCTCCAACGAAATGCGGCATCGTTTCGCCAGCCACCGGCCGGAAACGCTGTCGCACGCCTCGCGTATCGAGGGCGTGACGCCGGCGGCGCTGGCGATCGTCGCCGCGCATCTGCGCACGCGGCGGGCCTGAATTTCGGGCAGCGTCAGAATCCCGCCTGTTTGAGGAAATCGACCCCGGCGTCCGTGGCGCGAATCCCTTCAGCTGTGCGCTCCGCCAGACCGCGCGCGACGAGGCTGGTCTTGATGCGCGGCAGATTGTGCGAGCCGACCGCGTTGCCGACGATCAGCTCCCAGTTCTTTTCGCGCGGACGCGATTTCGACGCGGCCAGATCGACGCCCGTGAGCTTGCGCAACTCGGGCAGGCGCCGCTTGATCTCTTCGACGCTCGCCTCGTGCTTCGGGGCGCCGGCGGCGATGCGCAACGCCAACATGCGCGCCTCGGCCTCTCGCAATCTATCGCTGTCCCCGGTCATCGCCGAATCGCCTGCGCGTTCCCCCTGGTGAACCTGTGACTCCGATTTCCGTCCCCGACAAGCCGTTAGCGCGGTGTGCGGGCGTTCTCAACGTCGCCGCATTTTTTCGCTATGCCTCGGGGGTCTTCACTGAAAGGAGACGGGCCATGTCCGTCGACATTCTGGCGTCCCTGTCGAATCCGCAGGCCGCGGCGAAATTCGCCAGTTCGTTCCTGTCCGGCTATTTGTCCCCAGCCTTCGGGGCGCGCACGAAAACGGAAATCGACGCGCTGGTGTTTTCCTGCCTGATCGAGGCCGGCGCGCTCGATCCGGCGGCGGAAATTTACGAAATCGCCCGCGCGCTCGAGGTCACGCCCGCGCGCGTGCGGAGGTTGCTGATAAGTTGGGAGTTGCGCTCCACGCCGACGCAGAAGGACCTTCGCGAGGCCATTGTCGCGGCTCTGAAGAAGACCCGTTTCAGCAATGACGGCAACCTTCTCACTTTCGGAGTCGAGGACCCCTTGCTGAAAGAAGACATCGTCGCCCGGTTGAAGCGGCGCGGCGTGTTCGCCGATTCGTCCTTCGCCAAGGAACTGGTCAAATTGCCGGCTGACGCGTTCGTCGAGTTCCTCGACGAAATCGTCGACGCCGACACCAAGCGGGAGGTGACGGAAACGCTGGTGAAAGACAAACAGATTGCCGACGCCAGCTTCAAAGCCTTCGCCAAAGGGGTGCTGGTGGCTTTGGGCGAGAAAGTCGCCAACGACGCCGGCGGCAAGATCGCCGGGCGCATCGGCGATTTCCTCGACGGCCTGCTTACGAAGAACGTGGCAAAGGCTGTCGGCGCGGTGACCGACGAGATCTTCGCCAAGCTGCGGGCGCCGCGAGGCGTGGCGGGGGCCTGATGTGACGCCCTACGTTGGGGTAATGTGAGGAAGAGGCGTTTGCCCGCATTGAGCGCAGGGCGGAATCGTGGCACAGCGTCGCGCAAAAGGAGCGCGCCGATGTTGTCCAGCATGACCGGTTTCGCCCGCGCCGCCGGCTCGCGCGGCGTCTGGCGCTGGTCCGTCGAATTGAAATGCGTCAACGCCAAGGGGCTCGACGTGCGCCTGCGCGTTCCGCCCGTGCTCGACCGCATCGAGGCCGAGGCGCGCCAGCGGCTGAGTAGAGCGCTGGCCCGCGGGACGTGCTTCGCCACGATCGACGTCAAACGCGAGGGCGCGACTATGCGGGCGCGCATCGACGGCGCGCTGCTCGAAGACATCGCCGCCCAAGCCCGCGCGGCCGCCGACAAATACGGGCTCGCGCCGCCGAGCCTCGACGGGCTGCTTGCGGTCCGCGGCGTCGTCGAAACCATCGACGGCGCCGACGACGAGGTGGAAATCGCAGCCGTCGCCGCCGCCGCGCTGTCGACCCTCGACATTGCGATAGCCGCGCTCATCGCCGCGCGGCGGGCGGAAGGCGCCGCGCTCGAGGCAGTGCTCGAGGCGCGGCTCGACGAGATCGCCGCGCTCACCCGCGCTGCGGACGAAAATCCGGCGCGCAAGCCCGAGGCGGTGCGCGCGCGGCTCGCGGCCGGCGTCGCCCAATTGCTCGGGTCCTCGCGCGGGCTCGATGAGGCGCGGCTGCATCAGGAGGCGATTCTGCTGGCGGCCAAGGCCGATATTCGCGAAGAACTCGACCGGCTCGGCGCTCATGTCGGCGCGGCGCGCGAACTGTTGGGGCAGGGCGGCGCAGTCGGGCGGCGGCTGGATTTCCTCGCCCAGGAATTTTCTCGCGAAGCGAACACGCTCTGCGCCAAATCCAACGACGTTTCCTTAACCCGTCAGGGGCTCGAATTGCGCGCCCAGATCGAGCAACTCCGCGAACAGGTGCAAAACATCGAATGAGCGAGAAAATCCTCCGCCGCCGCGGCATGATCCTCATCCTGTCCTCGCCCTCCGGAGCAGGAAAGACGACGCTCACCCGCATGTTGCTGCAAGACAAGACGCTCGACCTGACGCTGTCGACGTCGGTGACGACGCGCGCCCGCCGATCGTCCGAAGTCAACGGCATCCACTATCATTTCATCGACCGCTCGGCCTACGACCGTATGAAGGCGGGCGGCGATCTGCTGGAATCGGCGGAGGTGCACGGCAACGGCTACGGCACGCCGAGGAAGCCCGTGGAAGACATCCTGCTCCAGGGCCGCGACATGCTGTTCGACGTCGACTGGCAGGGCGCGCAGCAGGTGCGGCACGCGTTGGGCGACGACGTCGTCAGCATCTTCATCCTGCCGCCGTCGCTGGCGGAACTGCGGGCGCGGCTGGAACGCCGCGCCGAGGATTCGGCGTCGACCATCGACGTGCGCCTCGCCAACGCCCGGCTCGAGATCGAGCGCTGGCGCCAGTATGACTATGTCATCGTCAACAACGACCTCGACAGCGCCTACAAGCTTCTGCTGTCGATCGTCGCCGCCGAGCGCGCGCGGCAGATCCGAGTCGCCGAGGGAGTCGACAGGTTCGTGGGGGAACTTCTGGGGTGAGCGAGGCTGTCCGGTTGGCGCAGACGCCCGCCTCATATGGAGAGGGCGGCACGCTCGATGCAAGGGCGGAGATGGGGGCGGGGAGGGGGGCGATGGCAGGGTGTCTACGTTTTTGCAATTCGGCGAGATTCTCGAAACTCACGACTTTCGACAAACACCACCCTCAATTTTCAAGAATTTCGCACCGCTCGGAAGCGAATTGAGAATTGCAAGTTTTGAGAGCATCGGTAAGAGGGCGTCGTCTCGCGACAAGGGCCTGCGCACCGTGAAAATCAGTGTGACCGTGACGTTCGAGAGAACAGAGAACGATCAGCTAGCAAGGGCCTATGCCTATCTGATGGAGAAGGATATCGTATGCTCAAGCGGCGACGTTGATGGCCGCGTATGGATGCAAATATTTGGCGAGATCAACGAGGCAGCTCTTCTTGCTATTATGGTGGAGATATCAAAATGAAATTCTCGCGCGGAATGTTTTCATTTTTAGTGGTACAAAGCGTAGTGTCCGGCTCAACGGCTGCGGTTGCGGGAACTCTTAGAGAAGACTTGGCCGATATAGCTGGACTTAATGGTGCCTATGAGTGGTATTTAGCGCACGGCGACATGCACGGAGCCGGCGAGACGGCGCAATCAATAATTTTGTATTCACAACATACTGTTGCCGTTCACGGTGAAGAGCTCAGAAACACTTATCATCAAGCACCGAGCTTGGCTCAGGTTGTCGGGCTGGCAACTGGAATTAAGGACGTGCAAGCATTTTTGGGTGTGTTGCGGGACTCGGCTGCTCAAGGCCGAGCATTCTCTCCCGGGTCACCTTTGAATCCACCTGAGGCGCGACCACCTGCCATATTAGACTGCGCTACAATTGACGGAGAGACTGACTGCTTGACGTTGCCACAGCCACGATAATTGCCACCGGAACAGGTTTTTCCTCCGAAAATCGACGGCTTATGAGAGAGAGAGTGGAGCGGCTAAGCATCGGGCTTCATGGAGCTTATGCGGCGGTCTGATTTGGAGTAGCCTGAGCCTCTCTTGGAAAGTAAGCGAGGCCGCGTATGTCCGAAGCTGACCGAATTGCAGCCGAAAAAACCTATCGCGAAATTGGTCGATTCATTTTCGAGTTTTCTCAGCTTGAATACACGCTTCGCGATTATGTGGGGCAAGAAATTGGCCTAAATGATATGCATTTTTCGGCGGTGATTGAGAGCTACGATGTGGCTGTACTATGCACCGTTGCCGAACGAGTTTTCGAAAAGTCCCTGTCAAAGGGACGCTTTGATAAAATGCGGAAATTAATAAATAAATTCCGCAACCTGATTACTGAGAGGAATCGAGTTGCGCATGGACTCTGGGTGCCTTTCAAGGACGGGGGCACTGTCCATCATGTCTCACGAAACAAATTAGAGCCGGACATTCTTCCGGATCGAGCTGACGCGCTGCGAAAAATGGCTGATGAGGCATGCAATATTCGGGCAGAGATCGAGCGCGGGTTCGGAGATATTGAACTGTAATATTATTACATCGACGAGAAGGCGCTAGCGAACAAGGGGTCATCCTCATGAATCCCCTCATTTTCGCGGGACTCGAAAAAGCCCGAATTTGAGATTCTCCGCGTATCCGGATGGAGAA
>Ga0302319_10018909_pt1 | contig 12531 bp, 8 predicted proteins | sample Bog_T0_2_FD_203319 | JGI IMG/M metagenome (GOLD analysis project Ga0302319, IMG submission 203319) | Peat permafrost microbial communities from Stordalen Mire near Abisko, Sweden - Bog_T0_2 | ecosystem: Environmental > Terrestrial > Soil > Wetlands > Peat | place: Sweden: Abisko, Stordalen Mire... | reverse complement strand
GCGCAGATGCATTTGCATTGCGTGGGCAGCGGCACGCCTACGATTGTGCTGGATGCTGGGTATGGGAACGACGCTTCGGTCTGGAACAAGGTGCAGCCAGATCTGGCGAAGACTACGCAGGTTTGCTCGTTTGACCGCGCGGGGATGGGATGGAGCGAGCCGCAGCCGGGCCCCAGGGATGCGGATCAGATTGTGGCGCAGGAGCACGACCTGCTGATGGCGGCGCAAGTGACGGGGCCAATTGTGCTGATGGGGCATTCGATCGCGGGGCTTTATGTGCGGGACTATGCGACGCACTATCCGGAGAATGTGGCGGGGATCGTGTTTGTGGATGGGTCTTCTCCGGCCCAGTTCCATATGCCGGAGTTTACCTCCGAGCTTGGGAAGCAGCCATGGCATCTTTATCGCGATGCGTGCATTCTTGGAGTTCCACGGACGCTTTGGACGCTTTCCCTTCCCTCGCCCCTGGTTGATCCTCATGAAAGCAGGGCAGAGGCTGAGGATGCGTTTCATACACATGTCGCTTCCCTTGCCCACGAAATGGGAAGCTTTGTGAAGTCGGGCGATGAGGTTGCCAAGACGGGACCTTATGGGACGCTGCCGATTCTGATCTTCTCGCAGGATACGGACCACACGGCCTCGCAGGGGATGGATAAGCTGGGGCCGGCGTGGAACCAGATGCAGGAGGCGTTGAAGACGCTATCGACGCGCAGCCGGAGGATTATTGCAAAAGGTAGCGGACACTACATATTTATCGATCGCCAGGACCTGATTGAGAAGGAAGTGCCGCTTTTTATCGAGCAGGTGCGGGGGACTGCGCCGGAGCCGAAGAATTATGGGACGACGGTTACGGAATGAGGGGCCTTACACGCCCAGTCACCAGCTACGGTTTGGTTTCTCCGGCGGTGAATGTGGTCCACGGGCCGGCATTCATGTCATGGAGGATCGGCTTCTGCCAGGAGAATTCGGGGTGAGCGGCCAGGAATGGGACCACCTTGAAGTCCTCTCCGCAGGGATGGCCGGCGCGGCCGATGAAGCTTAGCTTGGCTGCCATATCTGAGTCCATAACCTTGCCGGTGACGGCGCCGCCCGGCGAATAGGGCTTGTCGCCCCATACTTTTTCTCCAACCGGAGAAGTATCTTCGTGGCCGCAAAGGCTGCGCTTTCCGGCGTCGGGTTTGCTTTCGTAGGTGTCGTAGTGGTCGGAGAGGTAGGCCTCGGCGAGGGCCGTATCGAGATGACCAAAATGCTCCTTCATGAACTGTTCGGCGCGGATATGGCGGGCGTTCATGGAACTCTCTGGGTTGTTGGGGTTGAAGCCGGGTGTGTCGTCGCGAATCAGCGCGGGGTCGGCGGAGAAGTTTGAGGAGACGAAGTAGCCGTCGGTCTTCCTGCTGAGCGGAGTGTTGTGGAGGCCGAGTTCGAGATAGGCGATTTCGCCGGTTTTGCGATCGCCAACGAGCCAGGAGTTCGCGTATCCGCCGTTGTTTCCCTGGCGCATGATTGAGGCGTACTCGTCAATGGAGGTGGCGTACTGCATAGCCTTGCGGGAGCGGACAAACTCGGGGATGCCGTTGACGTCGAATCCCTTGGCCATGGGGAGTGTGGTCTCAGTGATCATGAGGCCGGCGGCGTTGACGCCAAAGTCGTCCTGACTGGTGATCACGCCAGGCAGCCCATCCATGAGGATGCGCTGGCCGCTAGCGGGGACGATGTCGAAGACGACGGTCCAGCGTTCGCCTTCGGCGTAAGAAGACCAGTTGCTGTGGGCGATGACGATTTTTCCGTCTTTGGTGGCCGAGCCGGTGGCGATGAATGCGCTGCACTTGCCGGGAGCGACGGCGGCGGGGGGATTCACCTTGCCCTGCTCCCCATTGAGCTGAGGCAGGTAGTATTCGCTGAGTTCGATGTCGCCGTTTAGGGCGACGATGTCCCAGAGATCGAGGGTTGAGCCGGCGGCTTTGAGGCCTTCGGCGATACCCTTCAGCTCCTCTTGATATTCAGGTTCAATGTGGGGCCAGAGGACGTTCTTTGCGGCGTCGCGGAAGAAGCTCCAGGGGCGTTTGTCCTCGTGGGGAGCGGTCACGGTGTAGACGTGGACATTGTCTTCAATTTCGTGGGCGAGGATGTAGCCGTGTTGAAAGCCGATCTGCTCGGGTGTTCCCTGGAGATGAACGTAGGTCCAACCGCCCTCATTGAATTTGTAGGCGTCCTTGAGACGAGCGTCGTCCGCAGCGGCGGATGCGGAAACGGCGGGCAGAACGGAAAGAGCGAGAAGGCAAATGTACAGTTTGCAGGGAAGCTGAAAGTGCATCCGTAATCCTCCAGGATTGCCATGACGATATCACAGGAAATTGAGGGAATTGGTTTCCGAGCAGTGATGAAGCTTGAAAAGAGGGACAGCGTGGCGGCGATTTTGTGGAAGAAAGGCCAAAGGCCTGCTGGTCGGCAGGCCTTTGATGGTTCCATTTGGAATCAGTGGGCTAGCGCTTCTTTTTTGCCGGCTTTGGAGCAGGCTTTGCAGCCTTGGCGGGCGCGGCCTTCTTGACCGGCTTAGGTGCAGGCTTCGCCGCGGGCTTGGCCTTGGCGGGAGCGGCCTTCTTTGCCGGGGTCTTGGCGGCAGCCTTGACTGCGGGCTTGACATTGGGTGCCTTGGCGGCGGGAGCGGCTACGGCCTTGGCGGTTATCGGCTGCTTTTTCAGTTGCGGCGGCTTGGCCCCGGGGGCGGAAAAGGTCTTGGCGGTAAGAGCGGCTGCCTGGGCCTGCGGTGGCTTGGCGCCGGGGGCGCTGATGGTCTTGGCAGAGAGAACCGTTTTCGCGGCCTGAGGGGGCTTTGCTCCGGGACTCAGCACGGTGTCGTTGGCGGTGATGGTTTTTGCCTTGGCTTGCGGGGGTTTCACGCCTGGAGCACTTAAGGTTACATTCGGAGCGGCCGCGGCCGCCACTTTCTCGCTCATCTTTTCTCCCTTTCTTGATTCCGGCTCCGGCGCGGCGGACTTGGCCACAGGAGCAGGTTTTTCCGGAATCGCTGCCGGCACAGCTTTTGCCTTGGCTTGAGGCGCTGGGGGCTTTGCTGCGGCGGGCGGGCGGGGTGCTTCCTTCTGAACCTTCGATGGCGCTGGGCCCTTGGCAGCGCGCTTTACCGGCGATTTAACGGGTTCGGCATCGTGGTCGTCAGCGTCTGACTCGTCCGCATCCAGATCTTCGTCAGCGGCATCGGGCTCAAGCTCCGGCTCAATCTCAATCTTGGGAATGCTGATGCCGAGGTCGATGTCGTCATCGTCCCCGCCGAGGTCATCGAGTTCCTCATCCTCGTCGTCAAGACCGTCTTCGGAATCCTCATCCTCGTCGTCGTATGTCCGCTCCTTTACTTTGGCTTCGCCACGCTTGGCGCGGGGCCGCTTGACGGTGACCTGGGGCGGCGGTGCGGGCGGGGAGTGCGGCTCAAGGAAGGCGCGAATCTCTTCCGGCGTGACGAGGCGGCCGTCAATCAGCTCAAGGAAGATGGACTGGACAATCTCTTGGTAGGTGCCCAGTTCCGGAGTGATGCGCATCTCCTGCATGAGGGCGTGGGGGATGCGTTGCCTAGCTTCAGGCCAGACTTTGAGGAACGAATTGAAACGGGCCTGTACGGCTTTGTCCTTGGAGGTGAAAGCCAGCCACAGGACGGCCTCTGGATCGTAGGTGGTGAGGAGCTTGTAACCGGCGGAGGCCGTGGAATGCTCCTTCGACAGGAGGATTTTGGCGAATTTAGCGGCGATGGCATCCAGGCTGTTCCACTCTTCCACAAAGCCGGGGCGCAGCATCAGCTTCTTGAGCGCTGCCAGGTCTTTGGGGTTCATTTTGGCGGTGAGCAGCTGCATCTGGGGCGCAGACATGTCGGCATGAACGCCCTGGAGGAGGAGTTCGACGGCGAGATCGTGCAGTTCCTTCAGCTTTTCTTCGTCGGCTTTTGCCGGAGTCCAGGCCGGGAAGAGGACCTTCATCCAGCCCTCTTCTTCGAGGGCGCGGAGAATCTTGAGCCCTTCGTCCTCGTGGCCGATCTGCTCAAGCTCGCGGCTTTGGGCCTCGGCGGATAGCCTCTCGATGACGCCATCGCCCTTGGCGTTTTCATAGCAGGTATTGGTTTTGGGGTCCATCTCCCAGCCGAGGCGAGCCTTGTAGCGGGTGGCGCGGATCAGGAGCGAGGGTTCCTCGAGAAATCCATAGTTTGAGACAAGCCTGAGTGTGCGGGACTCAATATCGGCGGCGCCATTGAGGGGGTCCATGAGCAGGCCAAATGAGCCCTCGTTGAGCGAGATTGCCATGGCGTTGACGGTGAAGTCGCGGCGGCGCAGATCTTCCTGAATGGAGGCGGGATGGTAGACGGGCTTGTCGATGTGGGTGTAATCCAAGCGGTGGGTGCTGACCACGTCGACGCGAATGGTGCCCGGAAAGCAGACGTAGAGGGTACGGGTGGCTTCGCTTTCTCCCCAGATGCTTCCGCCGAGGTTTTCGATTGTTTTCTTGAGTTTGAGGGCGTTTCCATGAACTGACACTTCCAAGTTTCGGACGGCATGGCCACTGGTCAGCTCGCGGACGGCATCACTGGTCAGGAAGAGAATCATCCCAGCCTCGCGGGCGGCCTCGCGCAACTGACGGAGCGCGTTTTGCTGGTCGGCCGACAAGCGGTGTTCCAAAAGGTAAATGTAGTCGGGCATCTGTTTTTCCTGCTTCCGCCGTCTCCAATCCGGGCTCACTACCCGTACGTCCAAGTGCCTGATGTTGTTACTCTTACAGGACAGCCTGCGGAGGCGGCAAACCAGTACATTAACACAAACGGGTGCGGTTGGCTAGCGGGGATTGCACCCCAAGTGGAGCCACTTTCCAATCGCCTGATTTGCCTGACGCGTGCGACAATCCAAAGCAATGGCGTCTCAACGCAAACCTGTGATTGTGCGCAAGTTCTCCCGGGACTGGTGCGCGGGGTACGCGGGGATGAACTTTGGCCAGGAAGCGGCGGAGCTGGAAATTCTGGATTTGAATGGGAAGGTGCTTTGGATCGCGTGGAAGCTGGTGAAGTGGGTCTGCTACGTGCGCGACTTTCCTGCGACCTCTTCCGGCAGTGAAGGCAACAATCCGGAACGGCTGCTGCACAAGCGGTTTTCGATCCGCCCGCGGACGGCAGGGGTATGGGTCCGAATGACGTTGACCGACGGCGAAGAGCTGGAAGGGCTGGCCGCGAACGACCGGTCGTTGATTGAGGGGGCCGGGTTGCTGCTTACGCCGCCCGATACGCGCTCGAATACACAGCGGATCTATGTGCCTCGGACGTCGATTGCGGGGCTTGAGGTTGTCGGGTTGATTGGTGCGGCGGCGCGCAAGGGGCCAGGGGCTCGACGGAAGGTTGGGGAACAGCCGGAGCTGTTTGGACCGGGCCCTGATGGGGATTGAAGGGGAAGCATCCCGTCTCGCCGTGAAGCCGCGCGGCGGAGTGCGTCATTCTGATTTGAAATCTCGCGTTCAGTTGGAGAACGGCTTTGTCGTCAAGGCGAGGGCCGAGGAGAGCAAATTGAATCGTATCGGCAAGAAAACCGCATTGGCGCTCAGCGCCCTCTTGATTGCAATGAGTGCAGTGATCCCGTTCTGCTATGGCGAACAGCCTGGTCATGGCGAGCTGAAGACCGTGGACAACCCAGGCGGCGGCCAGTTTGTGTACGGACCGCTCAGCGGGCAGAAGTCGAAGACGGATGCGCTGGTCTATATGCTGCATATGGTCCACCAGCATTTTGGCGCCAAGCCGCAGGTGGGGAAGTTTCTTCAGTCGCATGACGGCAGTTCCCTGGCGACGTTTTTCACGCTGAATGCGGCGACGCTGGGAGGTCGTCCAATGGAGGGGCTGGTGATTATCTCCATGCAGGCGGCTGGTAGTCCGCAGGCGGCGGTTCTCTACGACAACGCGGGCAACTTTGTGAACAGCGAGCCGTCGATGATGCGGGCGCTGACGTCGGCGTGGCAGGGGACGTCGGCTGGCGGCGCTGGGTCGCCGGATCGGTCTCAGGGGGCGGTTTCAGGAGGACAGAATGGGCCCGAGAAGATTTTTCCTGCGACTGCCGGGGACCGAAGCGCGCAGATCAGCCTGCCGCCGGGATGGAAGATCAACGGGGTTGCGGGAGGGCAACTGGCGGCGGAGGGTGCGCATGGGGAGATGCTGACGATGGGAATGATTTATCAAAACATCATCAACCCGCAGGCCCAGGGTGCAAACCAACTGTTGAGCGGTGGAATGGCATCGCGAGGACCGAAGGTTGTGTGCCCGATGGGCCCGGACCTATTCAACGACTATGTTTGTGTAATTAACCAGGTTCGGCGGAATAATGGCAAGTCGCAGGGGTCATTCCACTTCATCCGAGCACTACCTCAGCAAGGGAATGGAGATGTGATTCCACCGATTGTCGCGATCTTCACGGTGGATTTCAACGATGGAATGGGGTCGCGCAAGGGTTCGGCTCGGCTTGGGGTGATGGCTACGCGCGGCTACCCGAGTTGGGCGATGACCGTGAGCATGTCGAACATTCCGGAATCGTACGAGGCCCAGGGCAACAGTACGTTGAAGGCGGTGGTTGAGTCGTATCGCCAGAATGCGCAGGTTATCTCTGCCGAGGCTCAGGCGGATATGGAGCGGATTCGGCAGCAGGGCTTGCGCAATGAGGAACAGACCAAGGCTATCGATGCCAGGCGGGAGAGCAACAAGCAGGGTTTTGAAAACCACATGAACACGCTGGACGCGAATGACCGTGCCAACGACGCGCATAACGCGGAACTTGACTGGCAGAGCAAGATCAACCAGAACTACATACTGGACCGGTCTGTGGTTCGGGACTCAGACGATACGGTGCACGCGACGATGGGGAACAAACTGGCGGATGCGCTGGTGCGGTCGAATCCGACGCAACTGGAATACGTGCCGAACCAGCAGCTGATTCAGGGAGTGGACTACTAGGGGCGAGGGACGAAGGGACTGGGGACTGAGGGGCTGCGCTGATTCCGGTACAATCGTTTCGATGAAGCTAGGCGATTTGGCAAGCCGGCTGGGGGCTGAGTTGCGCGGAGACGCGGAGCTTGAAGTGACCGGCGTGCGCGGAATTGAAGAGGCAGGTCCGACGGAGATCACCTTCGTGGCCAACCCTCGATATGTGTCGCTGGCGCGCAAGACGCAGGCCGCCGCGGTGCTGGTGGAACCGGACTTTCAGGAGATTGCGGCGCCGACGCTGCGGATCAAGAATCCCTATCTCGCGTTTTCGCGGGCGCTGGGGCTTTTCTATCTGCCTCCTGCTTATGCGGCTGGAGTTCACCCAACTGCGGTGATCGATGCGACGGCGGAGATTGGCGAGGGCGCGCATGTTGGCGCGTACGTGGTGATTGGGCCCAATGTCCGGCTGGGCAAGAATGCGACTCTGTTGCCGCACGTCGTTCTTTACCAGGGGGTAAGGGCTGGGGATTTCCTGTTTGCCCATGCGCATGCGGTGATTCGCGAGAACTGCGAGCTTGGCGACCATGTGACGCTCGAAAACGGCGCGATCGTGGGCGCGGACGGGTTCGGCTTCGCCAAGAACGAGCTCGGACACTGGGAAAAGATTCCGCAGTCTGGGCCGGTGCGGCTCGGCGATCGAGTGGATGTTCAGGCGAACGCATGCATTGACCGGGCGACGGTGGGGGCGACGGAAATTGGCGCGGGGAGCAAGGTGGACAACCTGGTGCAGGTGGGGCATGGGTCGAAAGTGGGCGAGAACACGCTGATCTGCGCGCAGACCGGGCTGGCGGGGTCATCGGTGATTGGAAACAACGTGATTCTGGCGGGGCAGACGGGGATTGCGGGCCATTGCAGTGTGGGCGATGGGGTGATTCTGACGGCGCAGTCGGCGGTGAGCCACGATGTGCCGGCGGGCAAGATGATTTCGGGGTCGCCGGGGTTTGATAACCGCGTGTGGCTGCGGGCGGTGACGATTTTCCAGCGGTTGCCGGAGTTGCTGAAGCGGCTGGACCGGGTGGAAAAGCGGGTTGCGGCGCTGTCCGTGGACGCGCCAAACAAGCAGGACGGGAGCCAGGAATGATGGATTGTACCGGGGTAGCCGGAATGGGCCGCAAATGGAGCCTGGCGCTGGGCGTATTGGCCGTTGCGGGGCTCGCGGGTTGCCACTCTTACCACGTCGAAACATCCGTCGAGAATCGGACCGGAGCGCCGATCAAGCTGCTGGAAGTGGACTATCCAAGCGCCAGCTTTGGAGACGAGTCCTTGGCGGCCGGGGCTGTGTTCCACTATCGAATTCAGCTCCAGGGCAGCGGGCCACTCAAGGTGCAGTACACTGCGCCCGGGGGGAATCAGGCACAAATCACTGGACCCACCCTTGCAGAGCGCCAGGAGGGGAAGTTGGAGATTGTTCTTCTGCCGGGCGGCAAAGCTGAGTTTCATCCGCAAATGACGGCGGCACACTGACCGGGCCGCGTAAGGGCTGAAGAGTTCCCCATCCGGCCCAGGCTTCCCCAGTCGCCTTCCTAATACCTTTCCAAATCTCTCCGATAGGCAGATCAGGGAGAGACCTGTGGACGGTTCAGCCTCATCGACGGAGGGCCAGCCCTCTGGGTTGTGGTGGACGAAGGGTTCAGTGCGGCAGATGGGATGGCGGAGGAGTAGAATAGCGCCTTATCTGCGGCTGGGCACATGCTTTCTGAGCATTACGGTGTCGATCGTGCTGGTGGGCCTTTTCGGCAAGGACAACAAAGCTGGGAATCTGATCTGGGTGGCCAACGGAATGCTGTTGGCTTACCTGCTGCTGGCGCCGCGCTGGCGTTGGCCGGCTTACTTGTGCGCCGGGTTTGCCGGGATGACCCTGGGGAGCTGGCTGATCCACGAGACGTGGCAGATCAACGTCTTCTACAACGTGCTGGACATGACGGAGGTTCTGTTTGCCGCTCTGCTGTTGCGGAGCAAATCGACCCAGCTTCCGCGCTTTACCGAAGGACCTTACCTGGCTCGGTTCTTGCTGTATGCCGTAGTGGGAGGCCCGGTGGTTGCCGCAACCCTGAATGCCGCGGCGCAGGCGATCTACTGGCACCAGGCTCCGCTTCCATTCCTGCTTGGGTGGATCCGGGCGGATGGCCTGGGCATCACGGTTGCCTGCCCGATTTTTGTAGCGATATTGCCGGCAGGGCGCGAAGCGAGCAAGCGATGGCGGCGGGATTGGATCTACCTGGTGCTCTTAGCAGTGTTGACGGTGAGTGTCTTCGCCTGGAGCAAGTGGCCGACACTCTTTTTGATCTATCCCGCGCTGATTCTCGTGCTGCTGCGCCTGGGCCTGGGATGGGCGGCGACTTCTTCCCTTTTTGTCGCGTTCGTGGGGGGATGGTTCACGCTGCAAGGAAGAGGTCCCCTGGCGCAGTCCGTGGCGCTTTCCGCTCATGATCGAGGATTACTTCTCCAGGTATTTGTGGCGGCGGGCGTGTTCATGCTCTACAGCGTGTCAGTGGTGCTGGAGAGTCGGCGGTCAATGGAGCGCCGACTGGAGAAAATCGTTGCGCTGCATACGCTGGTGACGGAGAACTCAAGGGACGCGATCATCCTGGCTGACTTCAATGGGCGTCGCACCTATGAGTCGGCGGCTGTTGAGCGGATAGTTGGCTGGCCTCCACGCGAGTTCGCGCGAATGAAGAGCCTGGATCTTGTGCATCCTGAGGACATCGCCGGGGCGGAGGAGAAGGTGCGCTCCCTGCGTGACGGGGCAGAGGGGGCGACGATTGAATGCAGGGTCCGCAAGTACGACGGGGACTACATCTGGGTGGAGGCCAGCCTGCGCATTGTCCGCGATGCCAAGACTGGAGCGCCTTCCGGGGTTCTAAACATTGTGCGGGATGTGACCGAGCGAAAGCTGGTCGAGCGAAAACTGCAGGATGCCTACAGGGCCGTGGAGGCATTGGCGGCAACCGACGCGCTCACCGGTCTGGCGAACCGGAGGCGGTTTGACGAAGTGCTGAACAGCGAATGGCGGCGCGGGCTGCGGGACCACCGCGATCTTTCCCTGCTGATGATCGACGCGGATTATTTCAAGTCGTATAACGACTGTTACGGGCACATGCGGGGCGACAGTTGCCTGAGGCAGATTGCCGAGGCTGCGCAGGATGTGGTGGCACGGCCAGGCGACCTGGTAGCTCGTTTCGGGGGCGAGGAGTTTGCCGTGATTCTGCCCAACACGGATAGAACGGGAGCGATGCAGCTGGCTGTTGAAATCAACGAGGCTATGCGTGGAAAGGGTCTGCCACACAAGGGGAACTCGGCTGGAATTGTGACAGTTTCGATCGGGTGCGCAACCATGGCGCCGGCGTTTGGAATGCACGCTGTGAATCTGATTGAGCAGGCAGATGTGGCGCTTTATCGGGCAAAGCGGAATGGGCGGGACCAGGTGTGTGACGGGACCGAGGCGGGAGTGCAGCAGTTAAGTGCGGACCCAGGATTGGGGAAATCTGCCTGACGGGAGTGAGGGTGCCCGGGTCTCAATATCGAGACCCGGGCGTCCACACTTCCTACAACGAAAACGGTAAGCCCTTTAGTGCACCATGCTCTGGAAGAGCGGGGAGTGGAGCAGGCTGCTGAAGTCGGAGTTGGAAGCGGCGAAGTGGATGGACATTTTGCCGGCGTCGGAGGCGATGGCGGTTTCGGAGAGGGCCTGCTTTTCCGCATCGGAGCCGCTCATTTTGCGAACCATGACGGCGGCGGTGAGAAGCGAGGAGATAGTTGCGGCGGCGAAAGTGTCACCGGTAGAGATGGTGAGGTCGAATTTGACGCCGTGCTGGAAGTCCATGCCGTACCAGGAAGCCTGGAGACGCTTGCGCACGGTCTCAAAATCAGTGACCGAGCCTGCGCCGGCCTCTCCCAGAACCTGCTTCATCATGGTCTGGGTGCCTTTTTCATCAAGAACGCTCCACAGGGGGGCGGCGTCGACGGTCTTCATGGCCTCCATCATGTTGGTGTTGGTAAGCATGCTGGTTTCAACCCCATCGCGCGCATCCAGGGCCTTGGTGACGGCAGCCTTGTCCCCAAAGACCATGGTGGAGGCGTCGACAAAGCAGAGCACCATGCCAGTCTTCGCGAGCGGATAGAGGCTGTTGGTGCGGACGAGGGTGGGCTTGGTCTTGTTTTTCTTGAAGTTGGCAATGATGTCCGCCTCGGGAAACTGACCCTGGGCGATGCCAACCGTGACTAGCGACTCACTGGTAGCGGATGAACGGAAAAGTGCGAATGCAAGCTGATCGACATCGTGATTCTCGTTGAGGCCCGACTTGGTAAGCGCCTCGTCAAACTGTTTCAACTCGGGGGGCATGACGCGCCCGCGAAGCTCCATCGCTTCCGGCGAATTCTCCATTGCACGGTAGTCAATGACCACCAATTGCTGCACATCGTGAGGGACGGCGGTACGGGCGTCGGTGGAAAGCTGCGCCGCCGGAGCCAGAGTAGCCGCTGCAAGCAGCATGGGGGCAATCGAAATTTTTACAAGTGTCTTGAACAATTTCATCCTCCGGATGCCGAAAGTTTGTCAACTCTCTCAACAGAATTGGACTGCAATGCTGATCCGCAGAGAGATTAGATGAAACTGACGACTCCTACATCAACATTCTACCTGCGGGATACTTTGCACGCGGCGGTCCAGCAGGTTGGGAACCGATCTGTGTGTTTTCTCAGGAACGCCTTTTCAGGAACTGACCGGCCAGGCCAGCGGCGTTCCCAAGCGGTGTTCCAGAACCCTGGTTTGCTCATCAAACCCAACCAATTGACGCATCCATTCACTGTCCCGCTCACATGCGGCTTCTGGAATGAGGCCGATCAACTCGCCTTCCGCGACTGTGGCCTTGTGGCGCGAGGCCAGATTGCATACGGCTCGATAGACCTGGGAAACAGGCGTAGCCTCAAAATCCGTGATGTTCATTGAGAGCTGAGCCCGCCCATGAGCGAGGACTCCCATAGCGTTCACGCCCTTCAGTCCCCCTGAAGCAGCGCGAATTTCACGGGCAATTGCTCTCACCATTGCTACGTCTGAGGAATCGAAATAGATGTTGTATTCGACAAGGAATTTGCGGGCTCCGACGGCACAGGCGCCGGCGGTGGGATGGATGCCGGGGCCACCGAGGTCGGGGCGACGGGCGGAGTCCTTGCGCACGGCATCTCGGAGGCCCTCAAACTGGCCGCGGCGGACTTCGTCGAGATTGGCACGATCGGGACGGGCAGCGGCAGCCTCATAAAAGAAGATTGGAACCCCGAAGCGACGCCAGATCTCAAGGCCAGCCTGACGCGCGAGCAGGGCGCACTGGTGAAGCTTGATGCCGGAAATGGGCACGAATGGAATTACGTCAGCGGCGCCGATGCGGGGGTGAGCGCCCTGTTGCCGGGTAAGATCGATGAGCTCAACTGCCTTGCCTGCGCCACGGATGGCGGCCTCGACAACGGCGGCGGGCTCCCCTGCGATGGTGACGACGGAGCGATTGTGAGCCGCATTCATTGAC
>Ga0302319_10018903_pt1 | contig 12534 bp, 11 predicted proteins | sample Bog_T0_2_FD_203319 | JGI IMG/M metagenome (GOLD analysis project Ga0302319, IMG submission 203319) | Peat permafrost microbial communities from Stordalen Mire near Abisko, Sweden - Bog_T0_2 | ecosystem: Environmental > Terrestrial > Soil > Wetlands > Peat | place: Sweden: Abisko, Stordalen Mire... | reverse complement strand
AACGAGGTGTACTGGGGCTGTTATGGCGCTGATGTCCGGCGCGGCGTGTGCGCACTGCGCCCGCCGGCGGTGAGCACGGCGCAAGCGGTGCTCGAGGCGCTGGGCTCGGCGGCGGCCCTGGGCTTGAGCTTGGGCGGGGGCGCGGGCGAGGGGAGCGTGGGCGTGGGCCTGGGCGGCGGCGGGGGCGGCGTGCGGGGCGGGGAAACCGGCTGGCTCGGCGTCGGGCGCGGCTTCGCGGCCCAGCCGCTGCTGTGCGCCCTGGCGGGGCTGACGCTTGCTCCGGACGCCGCGACTGCGCTGCCCGATGCGCGCGACCTCGCCCGGCTCGGTGCCGCTCGTTTTGCCGCCGGCGAAGCCATCGATCCGGCGCAGCTCGTGCCGCTGTATATTCGCGACAAAGTTGCGTGGACCCCCGCCGAACGGGCCGAACAAGCCGCTCGCCCCGAACAAGCCGCACTGCCCTGCGTCACGGAACTGTCACAGGCGACCGATGTAATACGCGCGCCAGAAGAATCAAGGGACTAGCAAGAAGAATGACCGCCAAACGCATCCTGATCGTGGAAGATGAAAAGGCGATCCGCGACATGATCGCATTCGGGTTGCGCCGCGCTGGCTACGATGTGCGGGAGGCGGAAGACTGCCGCGAGGCGCGGGCGCGCATCGTCGACGTCAGGCCGGACCTGATGCTGGTCGACTGGATGCTGCCGGACATGAGCGGCCTCGAACTCACCCGCTCGCTGAAACGCGCCAAAGACACCGAGGAGATTCCGGTGATCATGCTGACGGCGCGTGCGGAGGAACAGGACAAGGTGGGCGGCCTGGAGGGCGGGGCGGACGATTACATCACCAAGCCGTTCTCGCCGCGCGAACTGCTCGCCCGCATCCAGGCCGTGTTGCGCCGGGCGGCGCCCGCCGGCGCCGCCGACGTGGTGGAAGTCGATGGTCTGCGCATCGACGACTCGAGCCACCGGGTGAGCTCCGGTGAGCGGGAGATCCCGCTGGGGCCCACCGAATATCGCCTGCTGCACTTCTTCATGACCCACCCGGAGCGCGTCTTCACCCGGGGTCAGTTGCTCGACCGGGTTTGGGGAGGTAATACTTATGTCGAGGAACGCACCGTGGACGTGCACATCCGGCGGCTGCGCAAGGCCCTGGAGCCCTTCGTCTTGGAGGGGTTGGTGCAGACAGTACGCGGTGCGGGATACCGGTTCTCCACGCGAGACTCCTAAAGCGTGATATCTCTGTAGTCAATGGTTGCGATGTGGACCTTTGCGCTCGCTCGATTGGCGGGCATTCTGGCGCTGGGCGCGGCGTTCGGACTGCTCTTCGGCGAGCCGTGGCTCTGGGCTCTGGCCGCCGCCTTCCTCTATCTCGGCTGGCAGCTGCTCAATTTGTACCGCGTCGACCGCTGGCTGCGGCTGCGCTCGCGCATGGCCCCGCCCAACATCGGGGGGGTGTGGGGCGACATCGTCGGCCAGGTGGTGCGCTTGCACCGGCGCAAGCAGTTCCACAAGCAGCGCCTGGTGCAGATCTTCCGGGAACTGCGCCGCTCCACCGCGGCGCTGCCGGACGGGGTGATCATCCTCAGCCGCCAGCATGAAATCGTCTGGTTCAACCGTCAGGGCGCGCACCTGCTCGGCCTGAAGCGCCCGATGGACATCGGGCTGCGCATCGACAACCTGATCCGCACGCCGGAGTTCATCCAGTACTTGCACGGCGAGGATTTCGCCCATCCGGTGGTGATCCGCCCGCCGGTCCAGACGGAACTGCATCTCGCGCTGCAATTGGTCCCCTACGGCGTCGGCCAGTCGCTGCTGCTGGTGCGCGATGTCACCCGGCAGCTGCGTCTCGAGGGGATGCGCAAGGACTTCGTTGCCAACGCCTCGCATGAGCTGCGCACGCCGCTCACGGTGATTTCCGGGTATCTCGACACCCTCGCCGAGGACACGACCATCGATGCCGCCTGGGCTGGACCCATTCGCGACATGCGCGCCCAGGCCCAGCGCATGAACGCCATCATCGCCGACCTTCTCGAGTTGTCCCGGCTCGAGTCGACGGACGGCGAAGCGGTGCGCGACCCGATCGCCGTGCCTTTGATGCTCGAGCGCATGCAGCGTGATGCGCTCGCCCGCAGCGAGCGGCCGCGGCAGGTGCTGCTCGACCTCGATTCAAACGCCGGCCTGTTCGGCGCCGCCCACGAAATCGAGTCGGCCTTCACCAATCTGCTCGTCAATGGGCTGAAGTACACCAACGCGGAAGGCACGGTGCGCATGCGCTGGTGGAGCAACGAGGAAGGTGCCCATTTCGCGGTGATCGACAGCGGCATCGGCATTCCCGCCGAGCACATCCCGCGCCTCACCGAGCGCTTCTACCGGGTCGATCCGGGGCGCTCGCGCAGCCACGGCGGGTCGGGACTCGGTCTCGCCATCGTCAAGCACGCCCTGCAGCGCCATGGCGGATGGCTCGACGTGCAGAGCGTGGAGGGGAAGGGCAGCACGTTCACCTGTCATTTCCCCTTTCAGCGGTTGTGGGTCGACAGCGCCCGCCCGCTCGCAGCGCGACACATTGCCTAGCGAAGTTCGGCTTGCATCACATCGCGTCACAAATATCGCGTAGAGTGTTGACGTTGCGGGCCGTTGCAAGGTAAGACGCCGACATGGAAACCGCCGATCTCAGCCATCACATCTCCCGCAGGTTCAATGAGGACCTGGAGAAGGTGCGCAACCAGGTTCTGCAGATGGGCGGGTTCGTCGAGCAGCAGCTCCACAAGGCGATCACCGCGCTGGTCGAAGGCGACAGCCGCCTCGGCGAATCCGTGGCCACCGATGATTACAAGGTCAACGGCATGGAGGTCTCGATCGACGAGGAATGCAGCCGCATCCTCGCGATCCGCGCCCCGGCGGCCGGGGACTTGCGGGTGATCGTCGCCATCATCAAGACCATCACCGACCTCGAGCGCATCGGCGACGAGGGCGAGAAAATCGGCTACATCGCCTCGCGCCTTGCCACCATGGAGCGGCCGGCCGACAAGTACCGCGAGGTGAAACATCTGGGCCGCCAGGTGGCGCAGATGGTCCACGATGCCCTCGATGCCTTCGCCCGCATGGACTCGCTGGCGGCGCTCAAGACCGCCCAGGAGGACAAGATGGTGGATGAGGAGTACGAGGCGATCCAACGCCAGTGCATGACCTTCATGATGGAGGATCCGCGCACCATCCGCCGGGCGCTCGAGATCATGTGGATCGTGCGCGCGCTGGAGCGGATCGGCGATCATGCGAAGAACATCTGCGAGTACGTGATCTACATGGTGCACGGCAAGGATATCCGGCATACCTCGCTCGAGGACGTGGCGAAGCAGATCGACGCCGCTCACGCCCTCGCACGTCGCTAGATTCCTGTCTGATCCCGGCCACGTTGAATCCAGAGACAGGCTCCCGGTGAGTGCCCGCGCGGCGAATTTTCTCGGGTTTCTGGTCTGCGCCGGACTCCTGGGCTTCGCCTATTACGCCCAATTCAGCCTGCATCTCGAGCCGTGTCCGCTCTGCATCCTCCAGCGCGCCGGCATTTTCGCCGTTGGCGTCGTGTTTCTTGCCGCCGCCCTGCACGGTCCTGGCGGCGCGGGCGGCCGGGTCTACTTCGCGCTGGCGGTGTTCGCCGCCGCCGCCACCGCCGCCGTCTCGGCGCGCCAATTGTGGATCCAGAGCCAGCCGCCCGGCACGGTCGCGGCCTGCGGTGCATCCCTCGAATTCATGATGAAGATCCTCCCCTGGAAGGAAGTGCTGATGAAGGTGCTGAACGGTTCAGGGGAGTGTGCCAAGGTCGACTGGCGCTTGCTGGGTCTCGCCATGCCGGCCTGGGTGCTGATCGCCGCCGCGGGCCTGGCCGCCTGGGCCGGCTTCGCGAACCTGCGCCCGCCGCTGCGGCCGCGCTACTGATGTCGGCCACGCTCGATCTGACGCTGGAACTGATGCGCCGCCCCTCGGTGAGCCCGGCCGACGGCGGCTGTCAGGCGCTGATGATCGAGCGGTTGCGCGCGGCCGGCTTCCAAGTAGAGTCCCTGCCGTTCGGCCCGGTCGAGAATTTCTGGGCGAAGCGCGGCGCCGGCGGCCCGGTGTTCTGCTTCGCCGGCCATACCGACGTGGTGCCGCCCGGCCCGCTGTCGGAGTGGCACACGGATCCGTTCGCGCCGGTGATCACCGACGGCGTGCTCTACGGGCGCGGCGCCGCGGACATGAAGAGCGGCCTCGCGGCAATGCTCACCGCCAGTGAGGAGTTCGTCGCCCGCCATGCCGGCCACCGCGGCAGCATCGCCTTCCTCATCACGAGCGACGAGGAGGGGCCATCCGTGGAGGGCACCCGCAAGGTCGTCGAAGTGCTGCGTGAGCGGGGCGAGCGGATCGACTGGTGTCTCGTCGGTGAACCTTCGAGCGAGAAGGTGCTCGGCGATACCCTCAAGATCGGCCGGCGCGGCAGCCTTTCGGGACGCCTCACGGTGCACGGTGTCCAGGGCCATGTCGCCTATCCGCAAAACGCCGACAATCCGGTGCACGCGCTCGCCCCCGCGCTCGCCGAACTGACCTCGCGCACCTGGGACCACGGCAACGCGCACTTCGAGCCGACCACGTTTCAGGTGTCGAATCTCAACGCTGGCACCGGCGCTCCCAACGTGATCCCCGGGGAATTGAAGGCGCGCTTCAATCTGCGATTTTCGACCGAGCAGACCGTCGACAGCCTGAAGCACACCGTCGAGAGCCTGCTCGAACGTCATCGGGTGAAGTACTCGCTCGAATGGTTCATTTCCGGTTACCCGTTTCTGACCGCTCCCGGGATTTTGTCGAATGCGGTCTCGCGCGCGGTACAGGATGAGTTACAGCTCACCCCCAAGCTGTCCACGGGCGGCGGCACGTCGGACGGCCGCTTCATCGCGCCCATGGGTGCCCAGGTGATCGAACTCGGCGTCACCAACGAGACCATCCACAAGGTCAATGAGTGCGTGCGTGTGGCCGACATCGATCGGCTGCATGCCGTGTACCGGCGAACGCTCGAGGTGCTGCTCGCGTGAGCCCGCAGTAACCACCGGCGTTGCGGTTTCGAGGATCCATGCACGCATCGGGACTGTTCCTCTGCCTAGCGGGGGGCCTGGCGGGGGGCTTGGCGGGATGTGCCGCGTTCGCCGGGCGGGGGCTGCTGGAATCCCCTGCGGAAGCCAGGATCAGCGCCCAGGTGCGTACCTACTTCGAACAGAGCCCCGCCCTGGGCGCTCCCAACGTGATCAGCATCCAGACTCACGGGGGCGTGGTGTACTTGAGAGGTTTGGTATCGACGCCCTATCAGATCGAGGAGGCGGGTAGCCTCGCCGCGCAGGTCCCGGGCGCTTCTCGTGTCGCGAATCTGCTGTCCATCGACGACGCCCGATAAAATCTCCCGCGCGACCTGGCGTCGCGATCCAAGCCCTTGGGCGCCTGGGCCTTGGGCGGCGACGAATGTTGTAAATCTGCCATGAGGGCACCTCGGCTCGTTCGCATTGCGCGTTGCAGATTAGTTGCAAGTGCGAGGTGCCGAACGGCTGGGAGCCCTAGGACGGTTTGCGCGGCACCCGGGTGTCTGTCCCGTATATTCCCCGACTACATCGCGGAAGTTTTGTTGGGAGAATAGCCGCGGATGTCACACAAATGTAATATTCGAGGATAATCATCGCGTCCAATCGTGGACGAGGCGCAACGAACCAACAAGGATCGGTTTTTCGGCCCGACGGATCATGGGCGAACAAAATCTTCAAGTGCTGCCTGGCGTAAATTGGACGGAGCGCTCGGACAGAGTTGATGTAGTCAAAATCTGACAGCGAATAAGGGACGGCGGTATCTTGTACCCCCTCTTATTTGTAGTAAAATTGCAACAGGCTGAATCAAAGAGAAGGGAGTGTAGCGTGAGAAAATTCAATTCGAGCATCGCCGCGACGCAGGATCTGACTCGGACGGCCGTCCGTCGCGAGCTGTCAAACATAGGAGGAGGCTTGCTGGCTGGTGCGCTTCTCGCCGTGGCCGGTGCCGCGCACGCCCAGACCACGTCGGCCACCGCTCCGCCGGCGCCGGCGGGCGAGAGTCTGACCTGGCACGGCATCACGCTCTACGGCATCGTCGACATGGACCTGCAGTACGAATCCCACGGCGCGCCCTTCAGCAACTACTTCATCTCGGGCGGCTCGGACATCGTCCAGAAGAACAGCAACAATTCTGTTTCCGGCCTGACATCGAACGGCATGAGCCAGTCGCGCGTCGGCCTACAAGGCAAGGAGCCGCTCGGCTTCATGGATTGGTCGGGCGTGTTCAAGGTCGAAACGTATTTCAATCCTGCGTCGGGCCAGATCACCGACGCCATCAAATCGGTCACTCAGAACAACGGCCGCACGCTCGCCAATCAGAGCACGAACATCGATTCGAGCATTGCCGGACAGCCGTTCGAGCAGGCGTTCGTCGGCTTCAGTTCCCCGAGTTGGGGAACGTTCACCTTCGGCCGCCAGAACACGACGCTCGCCGACCTGATTGCCAAATACGATCCGCAGCAGACCTCGTACTCCTTCTCGCTGCTCGGCTTGTCCGGAACCCCGGCCGGCGGCGGCGATACGCAGGATCGGCGCCTCGACGGTTCGATCAAGTACACCGGGAACTTGTTCAACATTGCGCACGTCGGCGCCATTTATAAAACACAGGGATCGTCGGCGGCGAGTTACGCCACCGCCGGCAGCGGTGAGGCGTTCTCGGGCTTCGAAGTGGAACTGGGCGCGGAGTACGCGGGCGCATCGGCCGATGTGTTCTACACCAAGATGCGGGATGCGGTTTCGGTGGGTGCCTTGAGCGCTGCGCAAATCGCGGACTTTCCGGCGCTGGATGCTGCCTCGCCGGGGCTTAGCCTCTCCGCAACGAACGCGGTCTCCGGCACGATCTCGGATAATGCCTCGTACGGAGTGATGGCCTCGTACGCGCTTGCCCCGGTGCTTCCGGTGGTCCCCGTGACCCTCTATGGCGGCTACCAGCACATCACCTACATGAATCCCTCCATCAAATTGAATCCGGGATTCGACGACATCGGCGGCTACGTGCTGGGAGCCGTGAGCAACACGGCGTATGCCGAGGGCGACAAGATCCTGCAGGTGTACTGGCTGGGTGGCCGCTATACGGTCACTCCGCAGCTCACCGCCGCGGTCGCCTATTACGGCGAAAAGCAAAACGCCTACGCCACCGGCGCCGAGGCCAACTGCTCGACCGTCATCAGCGCCAAGTGCAGTGGCAACTTCAACGCCGCCTCCGTGTCGCTCGACTATCACTTCACCAAGCGCTTCGACTCATATGCGGGCGTGATGTGGTCGAACGTGTCGCACGGACTCGCCAATGGGTACCTCAACACGACCATGCTCGATCCCACCATCGGTCTCAGGTTCTCCTTCTGATCCTCCGATCAGCGTAACCTCGATCCGCCATCAACTGCCGGCTTGTCGCCTTCGCAAAGGCGCACGCCGGCATCTCTTTGCAGAATTGTCTTGCGCTCTCGGCCTGCTGGACAAGACCCGCTGGCCTAGCCACCAGGCCCTCGGGTATAAGTAGGCGCCATGGACCAACGAAACAATGGCGGGGAGGGCGGCGGCAAGCGCGGCGGGTGGAGCTGGTGGTACCTGCTCTTCGTCATTCAGTTCGCGGTCGCGCTCTGGCCGCCCCTCTACAACCGGGTTGATCCAACCTGGATCGGCATCCCGTTTTTTTACTGGTTTCAGATGCTTTGGGTCATCGTCTCGGCGGTGTCCACCGTGGTGGTCTATCTGGCCACGGAGCATTGATCATCGCGACGTCACCACGCGCGGCGGATGCACGGCAACAACGGGGGAGGCGAACTTGGAGCACGTGAACTGGGTTGCGCTCGGCATTTTCGTGCTGCTGTTCGGCTTGATTTCGTGGCTGGGCTTTGCCGCAGCGCGCTGGCGCCGTGGCGACCTCGACCAGCTGCACGAGTGGGGCCTCGGCGGCCGCCGCTTCGGCACCTTCGTGACCTGGTTCCTCATCGGCGGCGACATCTATACGGCGTATACGTTCATCGCAGTGCCGGCTCTCGCGTTCGGCGCCGGTGCGGTGGCGTTCTTCGCCGTCCCCTACACCATCATCATTTATCCCCTGCTGTTTCTCGTGTTTCGCCGCCTCTGGCACGTCTGCCACCGGCACGGCTACATCACGGCGGGTGACTTCGTGCGGGGACGCTTCGGCAACCGCTGGCTTGCGCTCGCCATCACGGTCACCGGCATCGTCGCGACGATGCCCTACATCGCGCTGCAACTGGTGGGCATTCAGGTCGTGGTCGGCGCGCTCGGCATCTCGGGGACCGGTCTCATGGGGGACATGCCCCTGATCGTCGCCTTCCTGGTGCTGGCGGCCTTCACCTACTCGAGCGGCCTGCGCGCACCCGCGTCGATCGCGGTGGTCAAGGACATCCTGATTTACACCACGGCACTCGCCGCCGTCGTCGTGATCCCCATCGAACTCGGCGGCTTCGCCAAGATCTTCGCGGCCGTGCCCGCGCAGAAGCTGATCCTGGCCGCGCCGGGACCGCACTCGTCAGGCGCTTACAGCAACTATGCGACGCTGGCGCTTGGCTCCGCGCTCGCGCTGTTTCTGTATCCACACTCGCTCACCGCCATCTTGAGCGCGAGCAGCGGGCACGCCATCCGCCGCAATGCCGCCATGCTGCCCGGTTACACGCTGATGCTCGGGCTGCTCGCCCTGCTCGGTTTCTTCGTGATCGCTGCCGGTGTCGACAAGCTTCCCGAATACGCCGCGGGCTTCAAGCAGTTCGGCAACAACTTCGCGGTGCCGGCGCTGCTGCTGCACAGCTTCCCGTCGTGGTTCGTCGGCATCGCCTTCGCCGCCATCGGCGTCGGCGCCCTGGTGCCGGCCGCAATCACGTCGATCGCCGCGGCAAACCTTTATACTCGCAACATCCACCGTGAGTTCATCAACCAGAATCCGACCGACAAGCAGGAGGCGCAGATGGCGAAATGGGTGTCGCTGGTCGTCAAGGCGGGCGCGCTCGTGTTCATCGTGTTCGTTCCGACGCAATACGCCATTCAACTACAGCTGCTCGGCGGCATCTGGATCATTCAGACGCTGCCCGCCGTGATGCTTGGCGCTTATACGCGCTGGTTCAATGATTGGGCGCTCCTGATCGGCTGGGCGGCCGGCACCGCGGCGGGCACGGGGCTCGCCGTCGCGATGCAGCTGAAGGGAACGTATCCGCTCATCATCGGCGGGTTCACCATTCCGGGTTACATCGCCGTCTGGACCGTCCTCCTGAACCTCGTCGTGGCGGTGCTGCTCACGCCGCTCTTGAACGCCCTCGGTCCGCGGCGTGCTCCGCGGGACGCGACCGTCGCGGCTGATTACATGGCCTGAGCCATCGTCAGCTCAGGAGATTCCAATGGTCGATTCGCGCCCGAGCATCGCCGACAAGCGACGCATGTTTCGTCAATTGCCGACTTCGAGAACGGTTTCGCAGCCGACGCGGCCGGAGTCGCCGCGAGCGTGCAACTCGCCGTGGAAACGGGAGTTGCCGGAATTTCGATCGAGGATTCGAGCGGCAACCCCGTCGAGCCGCTGTTCGATCTCGAGACGGCGGTCGGCAGGATTCGCGCGGCCCGCAGGGCAATCGACGCAGCGGGCGGCGAGGTGCTCCTCGTCGGACGCGCCGAGTGCTTTCTGTTCGACCGGCCGGATCTGCAGGAAACCATCGCGAGACTCAAGGCCTACGCGCGCGCCGGGGCCGACTGCCTCTACGCGCCGGGTGTGCGCACGCGGGATCAAATCGCGGCCGTGGTCGACGGCGTCGCGCCGGTTCCCGTGAATGTCCTCGTCGGCGCTGCGAGTGACATGACGCTGCAGGATCTTGCCGCGCTCGGTGTGCGTCGCGTCAGCGTCGGCGGCGCGCTCGCGCGCTCGGCATGGGGCGGATTCGCACGTTCCGCAAAGCGGCTCGCGGAACAGGGGTCCCTCGCCGGGTTCGCCGACGCCTATCCGGGTGCGGAACTCGATGCGTTTTTTCACACCGTCAGGCATCGATGAAATCTCGTCTGACCCGCGCCTTGGGCACTCTCCCGGGGTTCACCGAATTCGTGGCGATGATGGCGGCGATGATGGCGCTCTACGCGGGCGCGATCGACACGATGTTGCCCGCCGTGCCCGCCATCGGCCGCGATTTTGCCGTCGCGAACCCGAACAGCCTGCAGTGGATCATTGCCGCGTTCATCATGGGCGGGGGCGTGGGTCAGCTCATCTACGGGCCATTGTCCGACCGCTTTGGCCGGCGGCCGGTGCTCTTGGTCGGGCTCGCGCTCTATTCCATTGCCTCCCTCGCGGCAATGACGCCCACCGGGCTCACATCGCTGCTCGTCCTGCGGGCCATGCAGGGCTTCGCTGCCGCGTCGGCCAACGTGCTGTCCCGCTCCATCGTCAGGGATCGATACTCCGGCGACAACATGGCGCGGGTTTCATCGATCATCTTCATGGTGTTTCTCATGGTCCCGGTTCTGGCACCGAGCGTGGGTCAAATATTGCTGATTTACATGAGCTGGCGCGGCATTTTTGGCTGCCTCGCGCTCCTCGGGGTTTGCGTCGCGACGTGGATCGCGGTCCGCCTTCCGGAAACCCTCGCACCCGACGCGCGACAGCCGCTGAGCGCGGCGCATCTCGTGCGGGCGACGTGGTTCGTCGTTTCCGAGCCCATCTCCATTCTCTACACCCTGGCGGTGAGTTTCATGTATGGGGCGCTGCTGGCATACGTCAGTACCGTTCCACAGATCTTCAACGATTCATTTCACAAGCCGCAATTGCTGGCGGTCACGTTCGCCTGTGGTGCGGGCACCATGGTCCTCACGTCTTTCTTGAACTCACGGATCGTGGTGCGCATCGGCATGCACCAGGTTTCGCATTTCTCCCTGATGGGATTCATCGGCATCACGGCGGCCCATACCATCGTGGCCTGGTCCGGCGGAGAGAACGTGCTGGTCTTCACCCTGTTTCAGGCGGCGACGATGGGATTCTTCGGTCTTGCGGTTTCCAATTTCGGCGCGATCGCCATGCAGCCCATGGGCGAGATTGCCGGAAGCGCGGCCTCGGTGCAGGGCGTCATCTCGACGATCGGCGGCGCCGTGATCGGCTCGGCGATCGGGCACCAGTGGACGAGTTCGGTGACGTTCCTGCCGGCGGGCTCCTTTTGCTGCGGTATCGTGGCGCTGGTCTGCGTCCTGTTTGCGGAGAAGGCACAGATGTTCAAATCGCGGCTCAACCGGCCGGCGTACCCGTAACGTGTCAGCGCGGAGCGCGAACTCGCGCTACCGGGGACCGCGCGAACCCGCGGCCGCGAAACGCCAAGTCATTGTGCGAGCCACCGCTTCATCCATGCCTCCACGGTCGCGTACCACTGCACGGAATTTTGCGGTTTCAACACCCAATGGTTTTCATCGGGAAAATACCACAGTTGACTGGGGACGTGCCGCAGTTGGGCGGCCTCGAACGTCCCCATGCCTTGATCGAGCGGCACCCGGTCATCGCGCCCGCCATGAACGACCAGGATGGGAACCGTCCAGTCGGCAACGTGATCGATCGGATTGAAGCGTTCCACGGACGCCGGGTCGGCCCAGGTCGCCGCGGTGTTTTGAGCCTGCTGAAAGCCCGGGATGTCCGTCGAGTACGACAGGAGACGGATGTCGAAAACCCCGTCGTGGTCCACGAGGCATTTCCACGGCTTGGGCCAGTTCCCGGCGATCCACGCCACCATGTAGCCGCCGTAGGATCCCCCCAGGGCGCAGGCACGCGTTGCGTCGAGGAACGGGTATTTGGCGAGCGCGAAGGACCATCCTTTTTGTAGGTCGACGAGCGGCCGATCGCCCCAATGACCGACGACGGATTTCGCGAACGCCTCGCCGAAACCTGCCGAGCCATGGAAGTCGATCATGACGACCGCATATCCCATTCCCGACCACACCTGCGGGTTCCAGCGGTAGCTCCACGCATTGCCGAACGATCCGTGAGGACCGCCGTGAATCAGGAAAGCCACCGGGTATTGGTGTCCGGCCTGGAAATCCACCGGCTTCACGACGTATCCCTGGACGGTCTCGTCGTTCCAGCCGGCAAACGTGAACGGCTCGTACCCCGACATTGGTGTCTGCGACAGCGTGTTCTCGCCCACGTGAGTGAGCGCGCGCTCCGCGTGTTCTCCGACGATTTCGAAGATCTGCGCCGGGCTGCCGAGTGAATCGCGGGAAACGACCAAGGCGCGCCCGGCCATATCGACGGCACCGACATGGCCGTCGCCCGTCAACGCCCGGACATTCCCCGTCTTGATATCCGCCGCAAACAATCGCTGTTGCCCGGCGTCCTCGGCGAGCGCATACAGGACCTTCGAATCGACCGACCAAGCGAGGCTCTCCGGCGAGAGCACCCAACCGGGTGCGAGTTCGCGCGTGGTCCCCGCGAAATGCAATATGACAAATGCGCG
>Ga0302319_10018902_pt1 | contig 12535 bp, 9 predicted proteins | sample Bog_T0_2_FD_203319 | JGI IMG/M metagenome (GOLD analysis project Ga0302319, IMG submission 203319) | Peat permafrost microbial communities from Stordalen Mire near Abisko, Sweden - Bog_T0_2 | ecosystem: Environmental > Terrestrial > Soil > Wetlands > Peat | place: Sweden: Abisko, Stordalen Mire... | reverse complement strand
CCGAAAGCGGCGTCGCGCTCCAGGGAGCGCGGCGTCGCGGGATCAAGCTCAACTGCCCGCGACCATCTCCTCGACCTCGCGCAGCTGTTCCTTGCCAAAGAACATCTCGTTGCCGACAAAGAAGGTCGGCGAGCCGAACGCGCCGCGCTCGACCGCGCTTTGCGTATTCGCGATCAGCCGGGCTTTGATATCCGCTTCCTGCGCGCGCGCGAACAGCTTTGCAGCGTCGACACCGGACTCGGTCAGGGCCCGTAGCGCCACCTCCGGGTCGTCCATCTTTTTCGGCTCGACCCACATGTGATGAAAGGCCGCGTCGACATAGGTCTCGAAGCCGCCTTCGGACTGGGCGGCGACCGCCGCGCGCATCAGGTTCAAGGTGTTGATCGGAAAGAACGGGTTCCAGCGGTACGGGTTGACCTGAAACCGGCGGACAAAGCGCTCGGTCTCGACCGCGTGGAACTCGGCCTTGTTCTTGATGCCGGCGAGCGTCTCGGCGGGGGACCGGTTATTGGTGGCCTTGAAGATGCCGCCGAGCAGGATCGGCACATAGTCGAACCGGACGCCGATGCGCTGTTCGATCGCCGGGATCGCCTGATGGCTGAGAAACGCGTTGGGGCTGCCGAAATCGAACAGGAATTGCGGGGCTAAGCGGCTCACGGAAGTCTCCCTGATGCGTCGGGCTCTTATATGATCCCTATCATTTCAATCAGCCTAGCGCCAAGTCGCGGCGGGATCAACCGGCGCTGACGCCGGCTGGCGGTCCGATCACGCGAAGGCCGGCTGCGTAGTCTCGCGCAATGTCACTAATTGCAGGGTCGCAAGCCGGCTGGCTGCGGAACCCTGCGCGGCGAGGGGGCGGTCTCCGCCCATGCGAGCGGGGACTAAGTTCCGGCTATCCGCGGGAGGGCAACGGTTGCACCGTGACCCCTGGCGGCGGCAGGTCGTTGTCGGGCACGAAGAAGTCCGACATCAGGGTGCGAACCATTTGGCCTGCAGATCGAGCGGCGGCGACAGCATCAGGAGGTGTGGATTGGCGGCCTTCTGCAAATGCGGAATGCAATATTTCGACACCATGAAGGTGCCGCGGGTGTTGATGCCCAGCATCAGATCGAAGCGTTTCATGTCGGTGTGCTGCGAGTCGGTGAGGCTGATGGCGCTGGCGTTGTTGACACAGATGTCGATGCCGCCGAAGGCTTCGACGGTCTGGTCGATCGCGGCGACCACCTGGGCTTCGTCGCGGATGTCGCACAGCAGAGGCAGCGCCTGGCCGCCGGCGGCGCGGATCTCGTCGGCGGCGCTATGGATGGTGCCCTGCAGTTTCGGATGCGGCGCGGCGGTCTTGGCGGCGATCGCGATATTGGCGCCGTCGCGGGCGGCGCGCAGCGCGATCGCAAGTCCGATGCCGCGGCTGCCGCCCGATACGAACACGGTCTTGCCTTTGAGGGATGTCATTTGGGGCCTCCTGCCGGCTCGGCCGGCGGTTTCCAAAGACCGGTGCCTGCCGGACGGTTAGCCATCGGCATGGAGAATCCGGCCGCGCGTCTCCGGCAGGGCGAACGCGGCGAGAAAGAATACCCCATACGCGGCGACCGCGAAAATCGCGATCGCGCTGCCGAGCGAGGTCGATTTCGAGAGCTCGCCGACCAGATAGGGAAACAGCGCGCCGATGCCGCGGCCGAAATTATAGCAAAAACCCTGGCCGGAGCCGCGCAGGCTGGTCGGATAGAGCTCGGTGAGAAAGGCGCCGACGCCGGAGAAATAGCCCGAGGCGAAGAAGCCGAGCGGGAAGCCCAGCAGCCACAACACCTCATTGGTCAGCGGCAGTTGGGTATAGAGCAGGATCAGGGCGATCGCGCCGAGCGAGAAGATCAGGAACAGGAGGCGCCGGCCAATCCGGTCGGCGAGCCAGGCTCCGACCAGATAGCCGACAAACGAGCCCAGGATCAGCGCCGCGAGATAGCCGGTCGAACTGACGATCGAGAGCTTGCGTTCGGTGGTCAGAAAGCGCGGCACCCAGAACGTGATGGCGTAATAGCCGCCCTGGCAACCGGTCGACATCAGCGACGCCAGCACGGTGGTCCGGAGGATGCGGCTCTTAAAAATCTCCCACAGCGCCGGCTGGTCACCCGCGGCGGCCTGACGGGCCCGGGTCGCCGCCGCGACTTCTGGCTCGGTGACATAGCGCCGGAGATAGAACACCAGCAGCGCCGGCACCGCGCCGATCGCGAACATCCAGCGCCAGGCCAGTTCCGGCGGCACATAGGAGAACAGGATGGCTTGCGACAGCACCGCGAGCCCCCAGCCGACCGCCCATCCCGCCTGTACCGATCCGACCGCCCGGCCGCGATATTGCGGGCGGATCGTCTCGCCCATCAGCACCGCGCCCGCAGCCCATTCGCCGCCGAAGCCCAAGCCGAGCACGGCGCGCGCGATCAACAGCTGATCGAAATTCTGCACCAATGCGCAGACCAGCGAGAACACCGAGAACCACAGGATGGTCAGCTGCAGGGTTCTGACCCGGCCGATGCGGTCGGCGAGATAGCCACCCAGCCAGCCGCCGATCGCCGAGGCCAACAGGGTCACGGTGCCGGCGAGGCCGGCAATGCCAGGATCGACCTTCCACAGCGCGATGATGGTCCCGATCACCAGCGGATAGATCATGAAGTCCATGCCATCGAGCGCCCAGCCCGACGCGCAGGCCCAGAACGTGCGTCGTTCCGGCAGCTCCATGTCGCGATAGAAGGCGAGCAGGCTGGTATCCTCGATCGGCGCGATCTCGATCGCGCCGGATGCCGCTATTGTTCGCATAGGGCGATCGCTTTGAATCATGGAAGTCCGCCTCGATCCGCAACCGTAGTGTCGTCGCGCGCTGAATGCCGCCCCAGCACAATATCGCGTTCAGTTTCGGAAGCTTCATAAATCGACGATCAAATCCAATAAACTCGACGGTTGGAACTGTTTCCTTCGCCTCGCCCCGCTTGCGGGGAGAGGCCGACGCGCGAATGCGCGGCGGGTGAGGGGGACTCTCCACGATTCGAACTTGCGGAGGCTCCCCCTCACCCGATCGCTGCGCGATCGACCTCTCCCCGCAAGCGGGGCGAGGTAAGAATCCCGCGCCGCGCTATGCTGCCAAGCAACTCCACCGATTTCGTGGAGCGGTAAAGCAATGTCTGTTTCGCCGTTTGTCCTTCTTAAGAGTCGTGTTAAGTAACCGCATGACCGACCAGAACCAAAAGCACCTCGTCGCCAACGCCTATGATCAGATCACCGACCTTTATTTGGATCGGTTCGGGCGGTCGTCCGTGCGAACAGCCAAGCTCGCGGAGTTCATGGCGCCTTTGCCCGCGGCTGCTTCGATCCTTGATCTCGGGTGTGGCGCCGGCATTCCAGCGGCTCGCGACCTTGTTGAGCGCGGATTCAACGTCACAGGTATCGATGCATCGAATGGGCAGATCGAACGCGCTCGACGCAACGTCCCGGAGGCCAATTTTATTCTCGCCGATATGGCCTCCGTGCTGTTCGCACCTGAAACATTCAATGCGATCTCGGCCTTTTATTCCATGACTCATCTGCCGAGATCAGAACATGCCGCCCTGATACGGCAGATTGCAATATGGCTTCGGCCTGGCGGACGCTTCCTGGCAATCTATGGAACGGAAGAGGAAGACTGGTCAGGCGATTGGCTCGGAACAGCCATGTTCTTCAGCCATCATAGCCCCGAAATAGCAAAGCAACTCACCCTCGATGCGGGTCTGCGCCTGGAGCGCGTCGAGGTGCTCAGGCAGGACAATGAGGAAGCTGACTTCCTCTGGATCACCGCCCAGAAATCCTGATCTTTGCGATTGCGCCGTGGCCGCAGCAGGGCCGTCCGATCTGGCAAGGCGTTGGGCAGAGCACCAGTTGCTCTTTGCCTCGCCCCGCTTGCGGTCCGCTTGCGGGGATAGGCCGACGCGCGAATGCGCGGCGGGTGAAGGACTCTCCGCGAGTCATGCTGCATCGAGCCTGCGAAAAACCGCCGCTATTCCGCCGCCGCCTCGCCGCCGCGGGTACGCGGGTCGGCGGCGCCGCGCCAGCGATGATCGGGCCCGGCGGCGATCGAATTGGCCGAGGTCTGGCCCATCGGCTCGACCAGCTGATGGCCTTTGGCGCGCAGCTCGTCCAGCGTGCCTTCGGCAAAGCCGCGCTCGATCCGGACCTCGTCCGGCTGCCATTGATGGTGGAGCCGGGGCGCCGCCACCGCGGCCGCGAGGTCCATCCGGTAATCGAGCACATTGACGATCACCTGCAGCACGGTGGAGATGATGCGGCTGCCGCCGGGCGAGCCGGTCACCAGCACAACCTTGCCGTCCTTGAGTACGATGGTCGGCGACATCGACGACAGCGGCCGTTTGCCCGGGCCGGGCAGATTGGCCTCGAAGCCGACCAGCCCAAATGCGTTGGCGGCGCCGGGGGCGGCGGTGAAATCGTCGAGCTCATTGTTGAGCAGCACGCCGGTGCCGTCGGCGACCAGGCCGAGCCCATAGGGGAAGTTCAGCGTGTAGGTGTTGCTGACTGCATTGCCCTGGCTGTCCACGACCGAAAAATGGGTGGTGTTGCTGCCTTCGCGCGGCACCGGCGAAAATATCTCGGCGGCCGCGGTCGCCTGGTCGGGCTCGATGGTGTCGCGCAGGGTCGCCGCATAGAATTTCGAAATCAGGGTATCGACCGGCGCGTCGGTGAAGGCGGGGTCGCCGAGATAACGGGCGCGGTCGGCGTAGCCGCGCTTCATCGCCTCGATCATGACATGCAGCGAGTTGGCGGAGCCCTGCTTGAGGTCGCGCATCGAAAAGCCTTCCAGCATGTTCAGCATCTCCAGCAGCACCACGCCGCCGGAGGAGGGCTGCGGCATCGACAGGATGTCATAGCCGCGATAGCTGCCGCGCATCGGCGGCCGGACTACAGCCTGATAGGAGGAGAGATCGGCCGCGGTGAGGATGCCGCCGGCCTCCCGGACAGCGGCGGCGAGCTTGTCCGCGACCGGCCCCTGATAGAATCCGCGCGGGCCCTGTTCGGCGATGGCCGACAACGTCGTCGCCAGCTCGGCCTGCACCAGCCGGTCGCCCGGCTGCAGTGGGCTGCCATCGGGGCGGGAAAAGATCTTCAGGGATGACGGCCAGCGGCCGAGCCGCTGTTGCATGGATGGCAGCGTATCGGCGGTGTCGTCGTCGATCACGACCCCGTCGCGCGCCAGCGCGATCGCCGGCTGCAGCAATTCGGCAAGGCTGAACTGGCCCGAGCCATAGCGCTGCAGCGCCAGCGCGAGGCCCGCGACCGTGCCGGGAACGCCGATACCAAGCGCGGAATCGCGCGATTTTTTGCTGTCCGGCTGGCCGTCCGGACCGAGAAACATCTGCGCAGTGGCGTTGGCCGGCGCGGTCTCGCGGTAATCGATGGCGACGTCCTCAGCCCGGTCCTGGCGGTGGATCAGCATGAAGCCGCCGCCGCCGATATTGCCGGCGCGCGGATAGCTCACCGCCATGGCAAAGCCGGTGGCGACCGCGGCATCAACGGCGTTGCCGCCCCGCCGCAGCACATCGGCGCCAATCCGCGCCGCAAGCTTTTCCTGCGCGACCACCAGCCCGTGGTCGGCAGCAACAGCATGGACGCTGCCCAACGCCGGCGGCGTATAGACGCTGCGGCCCTGGTCCTGAGCCGCCGCCCGGCCGCCGGCCATCACCAAGAACAGGAGGCCGGCGAAGATCGAGCGTCTTCTGGTCAGAAAGCAAAGCATCGTAGGTCCACCGCGGCTTGAGTGAGGTCGGCTGGCGCCGGCCATCTTGCCGCCACCCGCATGGCGCGGATGCTATATGGTTTCCCTGGCCGGGGGCAAAACGCCTCCGCGTGAAGCCTTCAGGAGTGCAACATGGCCATGACCGCCCCGGACGCCGGCCTTGCGGCTCCGCTGAGCGCCGGTCGCACCGGCTATCCGCCGCGCCGGGCGGTGATCAGCTGGATCTTCTTCGACTGGGCGGCGCAGCCCTATTTCACGCTGATCACCACCTTCGTGTTCGCGCCCTATTTCGCCACCCATGTGGCGCCGGATGCCGCGCAAGGCCAATCGCTGTGGGGCCTCGCGACGGCGGCGGCGGGGCTTCTGATCGCGCTGTTGTCGCCGGTTTTGGGTGCCATCGCCGACGCCAGCGGCAGGCGCAAACCCTGGATCGCTGGCTTCGGCGCGCTGCTGGTGATCGGTTCCGGCCTGATGTGGTTCGGCCGGCCCGGCGACCCCGGCGTGATCGCGCCGCTGCTCGTGGCCTATGCGATCGCGACCATCGGCGCCGAATTCGCCACCTTGTTCAACAATGCGATGATGCCGACGTTGGTACCGGCGGAGCGGATCGGCCGGCTGTCCGGCAGCGGCTGGGCCACCGGCTATATCGGCGGCATCCTCAGCCTCATCCTGGTGCTGGGATTTCTCGCCGCCGGGCCTTCGACCGGGCGGACGCTGTTCGGACTGCACCCGCTGTTCGGTCTCGATCCTCTCACCTATCAGGGCGACCGTTTCAGCGGTCCCTTGACCGCGATCTGGTTCGTGATTTTTGTGCTGCCGATGTTCCTCCTGACCCCGGATTATCCGTCGCGACGACCGCTCCGCCAGGCGGTGCGCGAGGGCCTGGCCAGTCTGCGGCATAATTTGGCGGAACTGCCGCGGCAGCGATCGATGGCGGCCTTCCTGCTGGCCAACATGATCTATACCGACGGCCTGGTGTCGCTATTCGCCTTCGGCGGCATCTACGCCGCCGGCACCTTCGGCTGGAACACGATCCAGCTCGGCAGCTTCGGCATCCTGCTGGCGGTCGCCGGCACCCTTGGCGGCTGGCTGGGCGGCAAGCTCGACGACCATTTCGGCCCGAAGCGGGTGATCGCCGGCAGCATGGGCGTGCTGCTGGCTGCGATCGTGGTGATCCTCACGGTCGATCGGGACACGGTATTGTTCATCCCTGTGGCGCCGCCGGTCGCGGGCGCCGCGCTGTTTTCGGCCCCGGCCGAGCGCGCCTATCTGGCGCTCGGCTGCCTGATCGGCTTCGCCGGCGCGCCGCTGCAGGCGGCGTCGCGGACGCTGTTGATCCGGCTCGCCCCGCAACACCGCGTCGCGCAATATTTTGGCCTGTTCGCGCTGACCGGCAAGGTGACCTCGTTTGTCGGGCCCTTGCTGATCGGGCTGGTCACAGCGGCGACCGCGAGTCAGAAGGCCGGCATGTCGGTGCTGGTGGTGTTCTTCCTGGCGGGGCTGGTGCTGCTGGCGCGGGTCAGGGAAGCATGAGGGCGAGCCATTCAGAACCTGCGCCCGGTCCAGTCTACCGCCGCCCTCAATGCCGGAAATGCCGCATCCCGGTCAGCACCATGGCGATGCCGGCCTCATCCGCGGCTTTAATGATTTCGCCGTCGCGGATCGAGCCGCCGGGCTGGATCACGGCGGTGGCGCCGGCCTCGATCGCGACCATCAGCCCGTCGGTGAAGGGAAAGAACGCGTCGGAGGCGACCACCGAGCCCCGGGTCAGCGGCGCCGCCAGCTTCATTTCCTGGGCCGCATCCTCCGCCTTGCGCGCGGCGATGCGGGCGGAATCGACCCGGCTCATCTGTCCGGCGCCGATGCCGACGGTGGCGAGGTCCTTGGCATAGACGATGGTGTTGGACTTCACGTGCTTGGCGACCCGGAAGGCAAATCTGAGATCGCGCAGCTCGGCTTCGGTCGGCGCCCGCTTCGTCACCACCTTCAGCGCCATGTCGTCGACCACGGCGTTGTCGCGGCTTTGCACCAGGAGGCCGCCGGCCACGGTTTTCGCGGTCAGCCCGACGGCGCGCGGATCGGGCAATTGGCCGGCCAGCAACAAGCGCAGGTTCTTCCTGGCGGCGATCAGCGCGATCGCCTCCTCGGTGGCATCAGGGGCGATGATCACTTCGGTGAAGATCTCGATGATGGCACGAGCGGCCTCGGCGTCGAGCCTGCGGTTGACCGCGACAATGCCGCCCGAAGCTGACGTCTGGTCGCAGCTGAGCGCCTTGCGATAGGCGCTGAGCAGGTCGGGCGCTTCCGCGACCCCGCAGGGATTGGCGTGCTTGACGATGACGCAGGCCGCGGTGCGCGCCGGATCGAACTCGGCGACGCATTCATAGGCCGCGTCGGTATCATTGATGTTGTTGTAGGACAGTTCCTTGCCCTGCAACTGCCGCATCGTGGTCACGCCCGGGCGGCGATCCGGCGTCCGGTAGAACGCAGCGGTCTGGTGCGGGTTCTCGCCATAGCGCAGCTTCTGGATCAGCCGGCCGCCAAAGGCACGGAAATCCGGCGCCTCGCCGCCGAGCTCCGCGGCGAACCAGTTCGAGATCGCGGCATCGTAGGCCGCGGTCCGCGCATAGGCCTTGGCGGCGAGCCGGCGCCGCAGCGACAGCGTGGTGGCGCCTTGATGGGCCGCCAGTTCGTCGAGCACCGCCTGATAATCCGCCGGCTCGACCACCACCGCGACATCGCCATGGTTCTTGGCCGCGGCGCGGATCATCGCCGGGCCGCCGATGTCGATATTCTCGATGCATTCGGCGAAATCGCCGCCGCTGTCGACGGTCGCCTCGAACGGATAGAGGTTGACCACCAGCAGATCGATCGGGGCGATGCCGTGCGCCTGCAGCGCGGCCGCGTGTTCGGCGTTGTCGCGGATCGCGAGCAGTCCGCCATGCACGCGGGGATGCAGGGTCTTGACCCTGCCGTCCAGCATCTCGGGAAATCCGGTCAGATCCGACACGTCGTGGACGGCAAGGCCAGCCGCTGCGATTGCCTTGGCGGTGCCGCCGGTCGAGACCAGTTCGATGCCGTGGCCGGCCAGCGCCCGGGCGAACGCGATCACACCGGATTTGTCGGACACGGAAAGCAAAGCGCGGGTGACGCGGCGCGGATGGTCGGTCATGGCTATGTTGGCCTCAGACATCAGGCCTCGCCGGTAGCATGGTTTTGCCAGCCGTGAAACGGGTCGTGGCGATGGTGTGGAAATCTCCCGGCCGCCTGCCTATTCCAGCGGTAATTCCGGCTCACGCCGCGCATTGTGCCTGGCAACCGTTGCCGAGGGTGAGGCCGTCGAGCGCACGAAACTCCAGCGAATGCTGTGGATATTCGCCGCATCCTGCCGGATCACGATCTGAAAGGTGCGGCGTGGGCCGTCATTGCCGGCCAGGAACACGCTTTCCTCGAGCTCGACCGTGTCATCCTGCGCCTCGAAGGTCCATACGTCGCGGTTGGGCAGCACCAACAGGACACCGCGGGCGTCGCCGAGTCGGCTCGCCTTCACCGCGGGGTGCAGATGAAACCGCACCGCATAGTCGGCGCCGGCGCTTTTGCCGCGCGCGCCCGATGCCGAAGTGACGCTGTCCTCGCCGTCGATCCGGGCGCCGTTGCCGCCGATCGTCAGCACGCGGCCGTGCACCACGCCGAAGCGCGCGAGGTAGCCATCATGCGAGGTGACCAGGCGTTCGCCGCCCTCAGTCGTCTCGCGGTGGCTCTCGACCTTGGCGGGACCGGTCAAAATCGGCGCGCCCTGCAACAGCCGCTTCATCGCCGAGAGCTCGACGAAGCGGCAGGATGAGGTGTCGTGATAGGTCAGCGTCGAATGCGCCGCCGTACTGCGCGCAAACCCGCGCCAATTGTCGCGGCCGGTGGCGGGCATCCCGCAATTGACCACAATCCGGCTGCTTCCGGAGGATAATTCGAACGACAGGCAGCCGGCATGGGCATCATGACTGACACTCGGCGGCGGAGGCCGCCCGCTGTCCATGATCACGGTCACCTGGCCGGCCTCGAGACGCTGAAAGCCGCTATGCGGCAAGCTCGCCATCGGCGCGCCGCGGGTATCGTCATAGGCCAGCAGCGTCGCCACCTGATCGGAGGGCGCGCTGCCCATGCCGTTGAACAGCGCAAAGCTGCCGTCGCCGTGACGAAAGAAGCGCAGCATCGGCATCATGCGGTCGATCGCGTTGAGGAGCGCCGGCGGCGGCGCGATATTGCGCGCCGCGAAAGTCTGCCGCAGCGGCAAAAGATCAATCAACAACTCGATCAACGCGCCGGGATTGCGCGAGATGTGACCGCCATCTGGAAGAATCTGGCGCTGCAGCTCTTCGGACAATTTGCGCGTCGCCGAGCGGATGTGCCGGGCCTGGTTGGCGAGGCAGAGCGCGGCATAGCAGAGCGCAATCGCGACCTGCAGCCGCGGCACGCCGTCGGGAATATCGACCATGGTGTAGCGCAGACGGCGGATTTCGCCGGTCAGCGACCGCAGATAGCGCCGATAGAATTTGCTGTCGGTGTCGCCAAGCATCAGGGGCGCCTGCGACAACAGCGAAATGATGCGCCGCGCCAACACGTCGGCACGGCGGGCGATGGGGCGCCGCCTGGCCGGATGGGTGATCCAGTCCTCGATCAGCGAGCGGGCGTTGGCGCGGGTCAAAGCGGTATCGGCGGCGCGCAGATGGCGCAACCACCCGAAGCCCAGCAGCGCCACCTCCCAGTCCTCGGTCGGCGGGTCGAGTTCGAAGATCGAGCGGCCGTGGCAGGTGACGATCTTGCCGGCGAACACGAAGCGACCGGCATAAATCTCGGCCGCGCGGGTGGCGTCGGCGGTACGCAAATCGTGCGGCGCGATGATCAGCCGGTCGGTGCGGCCCGGCCACAGCCGCGCCAGCGCCAGCGAACTGCCGCTCAACCGCGACAGCAGGTTGCGCGCCAAGCGGCCGACGATCAGCGTCGAGATGCGTCTGCGTTGAGCGACCGACACGCCTTGCCTTGTCTGGGAGGATTCGATGCGAAAAAGTATTAATCCGGAAACGTCGCCAACACACCATCTTGAAACCGCGCGAATCAGCTCGGCACGATTTGAGAACCGTGCAAGATCAGGATTTAACCAGCCGCGCGGCGTAAAATCCGTCGAGGCCGCCGAGCCTCGGGTCCGGGTTTGGCAGATGGCAGGGCAGGGTGCGCAGGTCGCCATCCGCGGTCAGCAGTTCTGCCAGCCCGGCGACCTCGTCGGCCCCGATCGGGGCACGGCGGATGCCGGATTCGCTGGCGAGAAAGCTGGCAATGGCCTGCTCGCCCTCTTCCGGTTCCAGCGAACAGGTACAATACACCAGCGTGCCGCCTGGCCGCAGCAGCGCGAAGGCCCGTCGCAGCAGCCGCTTCTGCAGCGCCGTCAGCGCGCCGATGTCGGCTTCCTGGCGCAGCCAGGCGACATCGGGGTGGCGGCGGATGGTGCCAGTCGATGCGCAGGGCGCATCGACCAGAACCCCGTCGAAGCCCTCACCATGGTTCGATCCCGGCCACTCTGCGGCATCGGCAACCAGCGTCTCCGCGACCAGTTGCAGTCGCTCGAGATTTTCGCGCAGCCGCATCATGCGGCCGGCCGAACGATCGACCGCGGTGACGCGGGCGCCGGCATGGACCAGCTGGGCAGTCTTGCCGCCCGGTGCGGCGCAGAGATCTGCGATATGCCGGCCGCCGACCTCGCCAAACAGCCGCGCCGGCAGTGCCGCGGCGGCGTCCTGGACCCACCATTGGCCCTCGCTGAAGCCGGGCAGCATCGTGACTGAGCCGTGCAGCAGGGTGCGCACGGTGCCGGTCGGCAGGGTTTCGCCATGCAGCCGCGTGGCCCATGATTCCGGATCGGCCTTCACGGTGATGTCGAGCGCGGGCTCGTAACCGACCGCCACTGCGATCTCCTCTGCGACCACAGCGCCGTAATGACCGGTCCAGCGCGCCATCAGCCAGGGTGGGACATCGAGGTTCCTGCCCTTGACCTCGTCGATCAGTGGCTGGCCCTCGCGGGCGCAGCGGCGCAGCACCGCGTTGACCAGCCCGGCATATTTCGCCGCGCGCCGGTCCGATTGAACCAGCCGCACCGACAGATCGACCGCGGCATGGTCCGGCACGTCCATCCACAGGATCTGCGCGGCGCCAACCAGCAGTGCGCTCTGCGCCCGCGGCGCGTCGGTCGGGATGCCGCGATCAAGCAGGCGCGACAACACATGTCCGAGCGTGCCGAGCCGCCGCAACACCGTCGCCACCAGGCGCCGCATCAGGGCCCGGTCGCGGTCCGACAGCGTCTTGACGCCAGGATGCGCGGTAGCGCCGTCCAGCTGCTCATCCAGGGTCCGGTGCTTATGCAGCACGCCATCCAGAATATCCGCTGCGATCCGCCGCGCCGCGAGACCGGGCACTTCAGCGGGGATGGCGAATCGTTGTGGGGGCATGGATCACTGAATATCCGGCAGCGCGGATAGCGAAGGGCTTTTCAGCGTCATCCCATCCAGCATGAGATGTGGCATCGGAATATGCCAAATGTAAGAATCGCCGGCATACAATTGATGATTGCTGCCGGATTTACCGGCGGATGCCTTGCGTTGGCGCGCCATTGTCATAGATTTGGTTTCTGCAATGACCGAGCCATTCCTGCCAGCGGCCGATGCCGAAGCCATGCTGCCGCGCAAGGAGCTGACGCCAGCAGCGCGGCGCGCAATG
>Ga0302319_10018901_pt1 | contig 12535 bp, 13 predicted proteins | sample Bog_T0_2_FD_203319 | JGI IMG/M metagenome (GOLD analysis project Ga0302319, IMG submission 203319) | Peat permafrost microbial communities from Stordalen Mire near Abisko, Sweden - Bog_T0_2 | ecosystem: Environmental > Terrestrial > Soil > Wetlands > Peat | place: Sweden: Abisko, Stordalen Mire... | reverse complement strand
CTTCCGCTGACTACGGTTCCTCCGACTCTGCTGCTGCGTCTGCCTGAGGTTCCGAACCCGCTTGCGTACCATATCATCGGCCGCGATTTGGTTCTGCAGGATTCGGAAGCCAGGATGGTGATTGATTTCATTCCCGCAGCCCTGCCTTTGAAAGCCGTTCCCTAACTTATGCGCAGACTCTTTCTCTTTCTTAGCGCCGTGCTGCTGCTGCACGCGCAGACGCTCTCGCTGCCCGTGAAGCAGGACTCGGTTCGCTTTCTCGCCTTTGGCGACATGGGAACAGGGAAACCGCCGCAATATGAACTGGCGCAGCGCATGAGGGAGCTTCGTGAAAAATTTCCCTTCACATTTGTGCTAATGCTGGGCGACAACATTTATGGCGGAAAGAGCGACGAGGATCTGAAAAAGAAGTTCGAGACCCCGTACAAGCCGCTGCTGGATGCGGGCGTGCAGTTCTATGCATCGCTGGGGAACCACGACGATACGAACGAGCGCTTCTATAAATACTTCGGCATGAACGGACAACGATACTATTCGTTCAAAAAGGGCAACGTCCGATTTTTTGCGCTGGATTCCAACTACATGGATCCCGACCAACTGGCCTGGTTGGAGAAGGGACTTTCCACGGCTGATTCGGATTGGAAGATCTGCTATTTCCATCATCCGCTTTACTCGTCGGGAAAGACACACGGATCGTCGGTGGAATTGCGCCAGATTCTGGAACCCGTGTTCCTCAAATACGGGGTGCAGGTGGTGTTCGCCGGACATGACCACGTTTACGAGCGCGTGAAACCGCAGAAGGGCATTTATTACTTCGTGGAAGGGGCGGGCGGTGAACTTCGCGAGGGCGACCTTGCGAAGACCGATCTGACGGCGGTTGGATACGACAAAGATCGATCGTTCCTGGCTGTTGAGATCAGCGGCGACGATCTTTATTTTCAGACGATTTCGAGGACGGGCGCGACGGTTGATTCCGGAGCCATCCGGCGGGCGGGGGCCAAACCCTGAACGATGAGTCCGAGATAGGATGAAAGGGCTATTCGCCTCCGCACCCCAAGCCTGATTCTTCTTTCGTTTCTGGTGTCCTCGTTTGCCGGCCCGGCGAATTGCCAGCTTGCCGACACCGGGGAACGTCAACTGGAAGAGGGACGAAGCGCGCTGGAGGAGGGAACGCTGGAATCCGCCGGCAAGAGCTTCGAAAGCTGCACGCAACAAGCGAGCGCGGCCCAGACGAGCACGGCGGCGCGGTGTTTTTACGATCTGGGCCGCGCCGATTTCTATCTCAGCAGGGCGAAGGATTTCAAAAAAGACAAGAAGGGCGCCGAGCGCTGGCTGGATTTGGCGATCAGAGAAACGAAGCGGGCCGTCGAGCTTGACGATCATAACGCGAACGCGCATGCCCTGCTGGCGGACCTTTATGGAACGAAGATCGGTTATGGCGGCGCATTGACGGCGATGCGGCTGGGCTCAAAGGCGGACGCGGAAACCAAACGGGCGTTTCAGCTTGACCCCAAGAATGCATTCGCCTACGCGGTAACGGGCCGACGGCAACTGTATGCGCCGAAGATGTTTGGAGGGGATCTTGATCAGGCCGTCGAATCGTTTAGGAAGGCGACTCTTCTCGACCCGCGGAACGATGAAGCCTTTGTTTGGCTGGCCATTGCTTACCGGAAGAAAGGCGATTCCGTGGGCTGCCGGGCGGCGCTGGGGGAGGCGTTGAGGTTGAACAGCCGGAGCGCATTTGCCAAGCGAATTCAATCCGGCGCGCCGGATTAGCGCGAATTTGGTAAACTTTTGAGAGGACGGCGCTATCGTCTAACGGTTAGGACAGAGCCCTCTCAAGGCTTAAATAGGGGTTCGATTCCCCTTAGCGCTACCAATCAATTCACCGCACGCGCAAATACCTGGCTGGTTCCCACCACGCCTCCATCGGCGGCGCTTATATCGTCGGGGAAAGGGGCCCGGAGTTGATGATGGGCGGCCACGTCTACAGCAACCGGGATTCCCGGCGCATGCTCTCCGGCGGAACGACGAATCACTACTACCAGGTTGATGCGCGCGGGACCGATCCCGTGTTGACCGAGTACCGCGTTCGGAAAGCTGTTATTGCCGCTCACGATTCGGCCATCAGCAACGCCGTCCAGGTCCAGCAGGAAAGGGCGAAGCGGGTGCCTCCGAGCCGGTAGCGCAGGATTTTCAGCTTTCAGCGACCAGGCGAATGCGACCAGGCTCCCTTGCCATCCCAGGTCTTGAACTGCGGCGTAACTCCGGCACGCTGGCACGCAAGATAGCGGCGAGGCTCCCAGAACGAAAGTAAGTCGAAATGTTTACGCAGGAAGCGTTTTCGGATGTTCAGTTGCAGGCTTTGTCGCCGAGAGCTTATCATCCTCACGAATTCTGAGAGAAACCTTACGCTAGCGCCACCACGTTGGCAGCTTTCTAGTATTTTCATACTAGCGGCGAAAGGGTTGGGCATCAAAATGCCTCTTGCATATCCGAACCAGACCAGATAGTCTAAACGTCTACATGTTTGAAAGGGGTTTGAAATGTCTACGGATCTTCAGTTTCTGATTGAGCGCGCCCGGTCATACAAAATGACGGGTGAAGAGCGCGAGGAGCAAGCGCGTAGCTTCGCCTACGGCAATACTCGACTGGAGAATGACAACATCACCCGAGCGGATATTGACGAGGCGGCGAGGACCATGAAAGACGAAGAGAAGGTAGAGCCTGTCTCCGTTTGTTCCTAAGGGGCTAAGCTACTCCGATACGGCCGAAAAAAAGCGCCTGGAAGCCAGAAATGGCTATATCCAGGCGCTTTTTGTTGCCGATAAGGTTGCGAACTGGAAACCGGCTGAACGTGTTTCGCTCAGCCTTATTCTCAAACTACAAGAGCTTGCGGTAAACCAGATTTATCGATGTGCGGGTCACCTCAGGGATGGTCCGGTCACCATCCTGAACGTAAATCATCAACCGCCGGATCATATCCAAGTACCGGCGCTGATGGATGAGATGTGCGCGTATCTTGATGAGCACTGGAACGCGAAGAGCGCACTGACGCTGGCAGCCTACTCGATGTGGCGTCTCAACTGGATACACCCATTCTTCGGCGGCAATGGCAGGAGCGCGAGGGCGCTTTCATATCTCGTCTTGTGCGCAAAGCTTGGCTTTGCGCTGCCCGGCCAAAAGCCTATTCCGGAACTTATCATGGACGACAGGACCCCGTATTTCGAGGCCTTGCGTGAAGCCGATCGCCACTTTGAGCAGTCAAGGGTGATCGACGTTTCGCGAATGGAAGCGCTCTTGGACTCGCTTCTAGCGAAGCAACTTGTGGCCATTCATCATTCCGCTACGGGCTCGGCCCAAGACATACCTGCGGAGCCGGAACTCTAACCCTTTCTCGGAGAAAACAAGAAAGCCCGCCGGATCCCTCCAGCGGGCCGCGCAAGATAATTCTGAGAATTCCGGCGGTTCCCCGCCACTAACAAATCAAGCGTAATGAACCTGAGGGCCGGGTTTTTGTGAAGGGTCCGGCCTTCGTTTTCTCCCTTTCACGCCGGCGGTGGACCGATCTTCTGCACGATGTACCCCGGCGTGAAGCCATTCCCGCGCATGTGGCGTTCCGCGTTGCGGTATTCGGCCATCACCGCGGCTCTCTCTTCGGCCGTTTCGGGCAGCTTTACCCTGACGGGCAGGAACTCCCGGCCGTCGACGGAAGTCTGGTAGTAGTCGCCCTGCCCGACAATGACGTACCATTGGCGGTTCCATGACAGGCAAACGGGCTCCGGGTCCCATTGTTCCGCCATGGAGCGGGGAACGTAGATCGTTTGGAAGGGAATGTCTTTGCGGTTTTCCCACCATCTGGCGTGATATCTCTTTCTGGCGGCGGCACCGGGCATAGGATTTCCTTTCAGGCAACCTTTTCCGGCGTGATGTAACCGCGCAATCGTGCGAGCGCGGCTTTCAGCGCGATGAACTCTTCACGGGTGATGAAGATGTCCTGTTACACGGAACCGCTCGGAGGACACATGGACAAGCTGTAATCCGTGTCCTCCGGCGTGTATTCCACCCAATCCGGAATCTCGTTTGCATCCATGATCGGGGAAGGGTTGGGCGGTTGCGGCGCATTCTGCGCGCCGGGCGTGGGGGTTTTGGTTGACATGTTTCTCCTTTTGTGACGCCGATATCTTACGGCATCCTGTAGACACTATCTGATATTCTGCGGACACAAGTCAACCGACTATAGATGATTTTACGTACTCTATTGAAATCATTGGCGCTTCTGTGGCATCATGCGGACACGTGGATAAAGCCTACCTAACGGCCGAGCAGGCCGCCGAACAATTACAGATGCACCCGCGCACTATCCGGCGGATGCTCGCCGATGGCCGTCTGCCGGGCACGAAGATTGGCACTAAGGAATGGCGAGTCTCGGCCGCGGCGCTCCAGGCGTTCATCGAAAGGGGCATGACCCGCGAGACGAAGTAACTGGCAGGTGTGCGGCTTGCCGCGCGCTGCCGATTAAGTACGTGTGACCTTACAGCCGATCTCCCCGACCCGTCCAGATTCCAAGCAATGCGACTTGGACGCCCCAAAGAAATCATCACCCGTCCAGAACTACAAATGGTCGCCCAGGGCCATCCGGCCTTGCCCCGGCTGCACAGAAATGTCACAGAACGGCGCAACAGGCTGAAACAGCCTGAAATGACCGCTTCAGTCTACGTTGAAAAATAAGGAGTTAACACGAGAGGCGACGGGGTCGAGCGATAGCATTTACGTTCGATTCCCCTTAGCGCTACCAATCAATTCACCGCACGCGCAAATACCTGGCTGGTTCCCACCACGCCTCCATCGCTGTCCTCGAAGACCCACCGAGCGTAAACCACGTGCTGGGGCGGCACGGAGAGCGAAACCTGGCATCCGGTGGAGCAGGGCACAGGCACGATTTGGGAGCTCTCGGTGACATCGAAAAAGAATGGCTCGTCACTCGGCTGGCCGACGGCGCAGACCTCCGCTCGCGAGGTGCAGAAAAGGTTCGCCGGGGCGCCATACTCGCCGTAGCCATATTCCACATACGCGGTCGCCATGTTCGCAAACATGGGAGGCGTTGCTATGGTTAACGTCTCATACGCGGTCCGGTTGACGGAGTCCGTAGTAGCCGGCGGTAACTCCATCGCGAAGATCATATCTCCCACGTCCTGCGCGTAACTAGTCTTGAACATGATCCAGTTTGAGTTGGCCAGCGCATGCGCGTGCCAGAAGGCGTCGGTTTCCCGGATGCGCGCCAAGCCCTTTCCCAGACTTCGCTGAGACGCGCCGGTGATATCCGTTACCGAGCCGTTCACCTGCATGAGGGAGTTATAAATCATGGCGTTGTCGCCGATACAGATGTCGTATTCATCCGGCATGGAGGCGGCCTGCGATGGATAGTTGCAAAAGGGATATTGCACGTAGGGCGCATTGACATAGACATCGCCCTGTTGGGAGCCGGAGACGCATTCATTGGGCACATTGGCCACGCAGTATTTGTACGAGTCCTGCGGATTGCCCGTGATGATGTTGCCTTGCGCGGCGCTGCTGACATCCAGCAGTGCTTTACTCCCGCTGAACGCGAAGGTAGGCATCAGCTTGCGGTCCAACTGCGGCACTTGCGCGGCGGAAAACTTCCACAGGGTTCCGCCCATCGGCGTTGCCGGGTTCGATCCATTGAAAGCGCCGCTACCCGAGAGCGGGCCGCCGTTGAAGGGGCGACCATCGAGGAAGTAAGGACTGTTCTGCGGCGAAGCCAGCCAGCCGGGGCCAGCCGGATGCGACTGCACTTCATTGCCGTCGGCGATGCCCTGGATACCGTTGAACGCGGGATTGGTTTCCTGCACTTCGGTCGCGCCCTCGCCCAGGAGCTGCGCCAGGCTGTTGTAGATGCGGCTCTGGTAGCAGATTTCATAGTCCGGGCCGCAACGCGGATCGAGCGAGTAGCTGCTGACCTGCTGGGCGTTTTGAGAGAAGAAATGCGCCTGGATTCCGTTGGGATCGTTGAGGATGGTCTCACCGTCGGTGTTATATCCGTGCGGATCCGTGCCGTAGCTCCAATACCATTCGGAAGAACCGTTCACATTGGTGGGATTGGGGTTCGCGTTGCAGGTGGTGTAAAGGTAGGTGTCCGCGCCGCTGGTTCCAAGAATGTTGTTGTAAGCCCGCTGGAATGTCCATTCCGTACCGGACGCACCGCCGATAGCAACGAGCCGCATCACTTCAGAGTTCCAGGACGAAGGTCCGATGGAGAAGAAATCCCCCACCGCGACGTTACCGATGGCGCCGGGCGCGCCGCTTTCAATTTCTCCGTAACAAGCTGACACGGAGGTGGTGCAAGGCGTGGGATTGTAGGGTTGACCATCCACATTCACCGTGGTGCATTGATCGCCCGTGACGCCCAAGCTGTTCTGCGGACAGGCGGTGGGGCCTCCCGGTCCATTGAGATTGACGGAGAAAGCCGTTCCGTCATTCACCATGGATAGATACGGTCCAGCTCCTGCTATCTCGCTGCCCCACGGTCCCCAACCATAAGGGCCGATTGACATCCAACCGGGGATATAAAGCGGATCGTTGGACTTTAGCGGGCACCAGCGCGCATTCGGGCGGTTCCAGGAAGGCACCGCGCCGACGACGCACCCCGGCAATCCACCTCCCACGCATCCGGCGTTATTCGGCTCGGAGTTGGAGACGGCGTTGGGATCGAACAGGACGGTCCATCCGAGTGTTCCGTAAATGCTGCGCCACAGCCGGAAGACAAGGAGGCCATTCTCAACGTGCGAGAACAGGATATTGGACGTATACGCAGCGGCGTCGAAAGTGGGATCGAAGGCCGTGATCAGATCAGACAGCGTGGAGGTCCCAGTAAGATTCGAGAAAACGAGGCACGGCTCATTGGTTGGCGCGGTGGAAGAGTTACAGGCGGCCACGTTGACGGACTCCTGCAGATTGCCTTGCGCCGAAGGGTTCTCAGCATCGGAGTGATTCCCGAAATACTGCACGCGCTGCGGGTAGTTCCCGCCGCAGTAAAATACATCCGGCTCATTGGGATCGAACGGAATGGAATCAAAGTCGCCGCAGGGACCGGTGTAGGGGCTCGAGTAGTTTCCCTGGTTCAGGGCAATTACGTGAGTCTCTCCCGTTGTCCCGTCGATCCAGAAGATTTGACCGTTTTGTATCATCGAGCAGTTATAGCCCGGGTTCCCAGTCGGACCTACGACCGACCCGGCGCCACATAGGTCATAGGCTCCGGAGTAATCGAAAAACGGAAAAATTCCGGTTTGATAGTTGGTACTTGCGAACTCTACTGAAACGGTGTCGGGGCTCGCTGTTTGTTTGCGAACCAACACGCCAAAGTTCATTCCGTTATAGTTGACCGAGGTTCCGTTGGTGGAAGGACACGATCCTTGTATCTGCAGATTCTCGGTGGTGTTGAGCTGCAGGATCGGATAGTTCACGCCCTGGATCTGAATTACGGAGTTTGTATCCCAGAATGTCGGGAAATAATCACCACCCTGCCATGTTACGGTGGAACTGCCATCGCAAGTCACCTGACCCTGGCGGATTGCGACTTCAGTCCCGTTTAAAGGCCGCTGCCCGGGAAGCTGCCATAAATCAATTGCTGTCCCCGTGGTTCCGAAAGTGTAGAGCGACAGACTGGGAGAAAGCGCCTGCTGGAACTGCTGGCCGTTGGGGTTACAATTCACGCCGTCAATGGTAAGGCATACGACTATATTGCAGTCGGCGCTGCCGCTCCCCGGACATGATTGATTGGACGTGGACGCATTTAGTATGACTTGGAACCAGTTCAGGAACAGGTCGTTATCCGTATGATTGCCAACGAAGAAGCTGATGTAGTTATCGAAGTTGACATTGTCTTGCGGAAGCAAGAGCAGCGTTCCCGAATCGTTTCCCGTGATTGTCGCAGCCTGGTTCCCATCGGCGCTGCTCAGCGCGGCAGCGGCGTTCAGCCACGTGGTGGTTCTGACGCTGACAAAGCTCTGATTGGGTACTGGAATGACGCGATCCTGGGGCAGAGACATCCGCCGAAGAAGGACGCCGGTCTGGGGATCGATAATCTGCTGGGTTCGATCGGTGAAACTTAACGTGGGCCACGCGTAACTTCCGGGATTCAGCGGGTCCACAGGCGGTGGCTCGGCATAAGTTGAACCAATTGCGACGGTCTCGGTGGTGAATGTGCCTTGCGCCGCGTCCCCCGTTGCGGGGCACGTCAACTGGAAGTAGTAAGTCGTGCTTGCCTGTAAAGAGCGCGAGTAATAATTTCCGTCAGATGCCAGCTCCGCGTCTCTCTTTCCGATGACAAAATTTCGCAACAAGGTCCCGCCCACCGGGACTCGGTTATCGAGATCAGACCCTGGAAACAAGACCGAGTTGACATCGTTTACTAAAGGAGTAAGTTTAGCGCTCGGACTTACTTCAATTTGACACGGGTCCACCGTGGGCGCCGCGTAAGTGACGACCGCTTGAGTATTCGTTGTTCCAGCAACCTCTACACTCAGTCTGAAAGGTCTATCTTTTGCTTGTGCGGTTAGCGCAGCAACAGCGGCTAGCGCAATAGTGAACAACGTCACGCGAGAAGGCGTGTTTCGCATCCGTGGAGTTAGTTCTATTGCCCTGCGAAAATCGTATCACGCAGAGACCACAAGTCCCGTCAATGAAAGTCTGTATTTGAGGCGGGGAATTTCCTTAGAGAATGGTCCGCTGGTCACCGCGCCGGAGCGTCATTCGCTCGCGATCGCAGTACTCTAATAACGGCACAGCATACTTTCTGGAGACTCCAGTCCAACCCTTAAATTCGGCGACGCTAAATGGAGAGTGGCGCTTCTCAGAAAGTATTTCTCTAATTTTTGAAATCGCTTTTGAATGGAGTATCAGGCTCTCGTTGATTCGAACAAGAAGTCGTTCTTTTAGAAGCATCTGGAGAATGGTTCGAGCCCGCGTGAGATCCACACCGGACTGGGCCAGGACTTCGGTTACCGACGGCGCTTCGAGTCCACCGACTTCGAATTGCGACAGGATGGCGGCGCGCGCGCCATCTTCCTCCGCGTTCAGGGCGACGTGGTGAGAGTTAAGCCGGACGGTTTCCGCGTCGATGGCGATCTCCCGGGCTTGTTTGAGGAGAGCATCGAACACGGCGGGCGGTGCGAAGGGCAGGACTTTGGATCTAAGGTCGGCTTTAGAAATCCCGACCGCGAGGGGCGTCGCGGAATGGTACTCCCGTACTGCCCGCACCAACTCCGCGGTCTTGTGGAGGCACCATTCGCGGGAAACGATCCACGGTTCCGGCTCGATCACGACAGTGGTTGCCGCAGGCGCCGCGCTGACCACCGCTTTCGCTCGTATCCCCAGGCGAGCGCCGAGTTGACGGGCGCTGATGGGAACGGCGGATTCGCCCGCAAGGAGCGACACCTTCGCCGCCAGATCTGACCCGGCGAGCACTTCAATTCGGCGGGTCGCGCTCGCCACGCTCCGGGTGCGCGGCGGATCGATGTCGATCACAGTGCCGCCACCGATGGTCACCACCGGGGAGAATTGGCGCAGAATAAAACGGTCACCGGGCGCAAGAACCATGGGGCGCGCGAACCGTATCCTCGCCCAAGCGGAGCCACCGGGTTCGAGACTAGCGCCCTCGACCAGGCGCACTTCCGCCGGAGACTCCGCGGTTCCAGAGTGAAAATGCGCCGGGGCGCGGTGCTTTAACGCCTTGGCTGATCGCACCAGAGTCAAAGAGGCGTCGATCTGGCGGACGGATTGGAACAGACCTGGTTCCGCCAGCACCATGCCGCGATGTATCCGGGTATGCTCGATTCCCGCCAGGTTTAGGGCGGTCCGAGCACCGGCCGCAGCGCGATGGTTTTTGGCCCCATACGTCTGGATGCCCCGGAGGCGCAACGTGCGCCCCACCGGCAACAGTTCCAATTCGTCCTCGACCGCGACAGACCCGGAAATCAGAGTTCCGGTGACCACGGTGCCGAAGCCCTGCACCGTGAAAGAACGGTCGACCGGTAGCCGCATCGGGCCATGCGCATCTCGTTCGAGAACACGGCTGGCCGCTTGTTCCAAGGCTTCGCGCAGGGCGTCCAGGCCGGCGCCGGTTACGGAACTCACCGGCACAACAGCGGCGGTTTCGAGAAACGATCCAGCTACGAATTCTTCCACCTCGAGCTTCACGAGATCGAGGATGTCGGGATCCACCAGATCGCTCTTGGTGAGAACGACTACGCCCTGTTGGATTTGCAGCAGGGTACAAATGTCGAAATGTTCCCGTGTCTGCGGCTTGATCGATTCGTCGGCGGCGACGACGAACAGCACCACGTCGATGCCGCCGATACCCGCCAGCATGTTGCGCACGAAACGTTCGTGACCCGGCACATCGACAAAGCCCACCCGGAGATCACTCGTCAATTGCAGGTGCGCGAAACCCAGATCGATGGTGATTCCGCGCCGTTTCTCCTCGGCCAGGCGATCGGCGTCGATTCCGGTCAAGGCTTTCACGAGCGAAGTCTTGCCGTGGTCGATGTGTCCCGCGGTTCCGACGATAATGTTCTTCATGGGCCCGCTTTCATCCTAACCGCATGATTTTGCCGGTGCTCACGGTCTTGCTGGCAGTTCTGGTTTCAGGGGCAGTATTACATTGCGTGCTCGCGGTGATTGCCTCGGCGGCGTATCGCAGGAGGCGTCCAGAGCCATCGCGCGACATGCCGTTCCTGTCGGTTTTGAAGCCTCTGGCTGGAGACGAAGAAGGGCTTCGCGAAGACTTGCGCTGCATTTTCGAGCAGGAATACCCGGAATTCGAAGTGCTTCTCTCCGTTGCCGATGGTGCGGATCCGGCTTTGGCGGTCGGTCGCGAGGTTTCGTCGAAGTATCCCGAAACACATTCCAAGGTGGCGGCCGGCAACCTTCGCGCAATGGCCGCAGAGGCCCGCTATGACGTTCTGGTGATGATCGATCGGGACGTGCGCGCGAGGCCCGATCTTCTCCGGGTGATCGCGTCGGAAATGGCCAATCTATCAGTACAGGCAGTTACTTGTCCTTACCGAGCGAGCGCCGGGCTTTCCCTCTGGAGCGCCCTCGAAGCGGTCGGACTCAACACCGACTTTCTCTCCCGCGTTCTTGTGGCCCAAATGCGTGGATCGATGGACTTTGCGATTGGAGCTGCGCTCGCGATCCGTCGCGAGGCGCTTGATGCAACCGGCGGTTTCGGTGAAGATTTTGAAATCGACTTTCGCGTTGGTAAACTCCGCGGCCGCGTGTTGCTCTCGAGCTTTATCGTTGAGCGCGTTTTGGGGGCGCAGCCGTTCCGGGCAAATATTGCACACCGGTTCCGTTCAGCGCGGGTCAGGCGGAGGGCGCGGCCCCGGCGATATCCGGCGGAAATCTTCGGCAATCCGATCCTGCTCGCCGCCTTGCTGCTGCTGGTTGCTCCCGCGTGCTGGCCGCTGTTCGCGCTCGGGGTGATCGCGCGGTTCTGGGTGGCGTATGCGACGGCCGAGAAGGTTCTGCATGATCCGCTGACGCGCGACCTTTGGTATCTGATTCCCGTGCAGGATGTTCTGAGCTTCGTAGTGTGGGTTGGTGGATTTCTTGGGTAGCATATACTCTGTGGAAGTTTCGGCATGCTACACCCTGCACCAGACCGCCTTGTGGTACGCGAAGTTCACCAAGAGGACGCCGAGGCCGTGGCCCGGTTGAGCGGGGAGCTCGGCTACTCCGCGACGCCGGATTTGATGAAACAAAGGATCGCGTCTCTGCAGAGCTTGACGGATCGGATTGTCTACGTCGCTTGCGTCGCTGAAGAGGTAGTTGGCTGGATCGAGGTCGACGCAACGAGCAACCTGGCATCGGGACCACGGGCCGAAATCTCGGGACTCGTTGTATCGAGCTCGTTGCGAAGTCGCGGGATTGGGCGTTTGCTGGTTGCCCGGGCGGAACAATGGGCCGCCGAGCGGAGACTGGGAACGATGCTTGTGCGCTCGCGCGAATCCCGCGAAGCCGCGCACCGGTTTTATCTGAGGGAAGGATATTTGCGGACAAAGACTTCAGCGGTGTTCGCAAAGGCGCTGGTTCTCCTGTTGACTCTAACGGCCGGCATCTCGCTCGGCCAATCGCATACCGTTGAGATCAAGTTTCCGGCCAGCGTCGATTCCGAGCGTGTTTTCCTCCGCTACGTATTGTCCGGAGCACCGCTGGGGAATTGGGTGCAACCGAGACCTGGTGTATCTTCTTACCTCATCAGCACAATGGTTGAAGGCCGCCGAGCGGCGGGAATTAGAGCGCTGATTTATGCGCCCGGCTGTGCGATCCAAACGCTCGATGTTCCGCTCGATAGCCTGCACAACGACGAATACGAATTTCTCTGCGTGCCGGTGGGAAACATTTCGATCACCGGCAAAGTGATTCGTGCGGACCGGCTTTATGGACGCCACGTTCGGCTGCGGGCGCGAATCATTGTCCGATGGGCGCCCGATGACGTCGTGGCGCCGATTCC
>Ga0302319_10018897_pt1 | contig 12537 bp, 11 predicted proteins | sample Bog_T0_2_FD_203319 | JGI IMG/M metagenome (GOLD analysis project Ga0302319, IMG submission 203319) | Peat permafrost microbial communities from Stordalen Mire near Abisko, Sweden - Bog_T0_2 | ecosystem: Environmental > Terrestrial > Soil > Wetlands > Peat | place: Sweden: Abisko, Stordalen Mire... | reverse complement strand
CCACCATCGGCGGTGCGTTCTTTGAACCTCCGGCCTCTGTGCTGTGCGGCAGGGGATCAACTCATCGAACCGCCGGATGCGGACCCGCTTGTCCAGTGGTGTGGGAGGGGAGAGGTCGTGAGGCCTCCCCCAATCCCGATTCCGCTAGCCTTTCATCTGGTTATTCGAAAGGAATCGATAAACAGGGAACTCAGACCACCCCGCCATGCGCGAATCAGGCAATCCCGGCCAGATCTTTCTGCTCGCTTCCACCGGCGCCGACATGCAGGATCTTGATGCGGGAATCAATGTCGACGGCAATGCCGCTACCCTCAGCCTGCTTCACGAATTCACGCTCTCGCGCAAAATTTACCAGCTCAATGCCCGAGGCGCACCGGAGTCGAACAGGCTCCGCGCTGAACTGTTCGAGCAACATCTATTGGCCAAATACTCCAAAGCCGCCTTCGCCTCCCCCACGCCGCACATCCTCTTGAAATTCGGCGACGATCATCTCGGCAAGGGCTTCAACATTCTCCACCAGCGCGACCTCGGCAACTTTGTTGCGGAACTGGCCGATGGAGAGGGAACTCGTTCGCTGCACATCCTGGTTCTTGGCGCGCGTGGAACCCACGCCATCTTCGCCGGATACGCCAAGCCCCTGGGTCATGAGCCGTTCGTCATGTCCGATGATCCCGCCTACAAATGGATCTCCCCCGCAGTTGCCGATCTCCTCGCGCAACAACCCGATAAATACGGCAAAACGCTCACACATTACGACCTGCGTTCGCTCCGTTTTCGCGGTATCGACTTTCCTCCGGAGTGGGAGCGCATCGTCTACAGCTACGACCTTTTCGTTCTCATCCCTGAGTTGTCCCCCGGCTCCCTGATCCAATAGCCGCATCCATCCATTGTCTTGAGCGCGCAGCAAAAAGCCCCGCACTTGTCGGGGCTTTTCGTGCACCGTGTGTTCCGCTCTTACCGATTTGGCTCAGAAATTCGCACGCCCATCCCATTCAGCTTGGTGCGCGCCTGTTGCGCCTCCGGGGTTTGCGGATGCCTCTGGACCAGCAGTCTCAGCTCATGAACTCCAGAGTCCTTCTTTCCCAGTTGCAGCAGGGCCAGCCCTTTGCGCAGTTGCGCCGCGGGAGCCTTGGAACTCCCAGGGAAGCCTTCGAGCACTGCGTTATAAGACTTGATTGCACCGGCGTAGTCCAGCTGCCGATACGCAATCTCGCCAAGATAAAACTGCGCGCTCCCGGCCAGGTCGTCCATCGGATAGTAGTGGATCACGTCCTGAAACTCGCCCGTCGCAACGCCGTAATGCGCAGCCATGTAGTCGCGATAGCCGGCCTGAAACGTGTCCTTCAGCGGAGGCGCCACGTTGACCGGAACTGCCATCGGAGCGGATGTCGGTGCTCCGCCGCCTTGCCCAGCATTCGGGTCACTTGGCTGGGTATTGGTGGGCTGTGCCGGCGCCGCGGCAGCCTGCATGCTCTGCAACTGCGCCTGCAAATCCTGCACGTTCTTGTCCAGCTTGGCAATCCGCGACTTCAGCTCATCCACTGAATCGTTCAGGGACTGCACCTGCCCGGAGACCGTATCCAGTTTCCCGCCGTTCGCTTCCGTCACGCCATTCAGCTTCTGCTGCAGCTGGGTCACGGATGCGTTCAGCTGGTTGGCTGTGTCGGCGGTCTGCTCCACCTGGTGCTGCATCACTCCCATGCGCGTGTCCAGTGTGGATTGCAGCCGCTGCACCATATCCAGCAGTTGCTGCACCTGCGTCTGCAGCTCGATCATTTCCTTTGAAGTTGCGTGCGCGGGAACGGGAGATGTGCTGAGCAGAGCTGCAAGTGCCAGAGCGGCAGCGAGATGTTTGTGGGGAATGGAAAACCTGGCCATGCTTCACCTTCTTAAGAACAACTGCAATCAGGGCAGGGAATGAGGGACGGACTTACTAATGTGCCCATGCCCCAGGTTTCAGTGTCGAAACCTGGGGCATCCTCGAACTCATACCTGGCACTCAGAATAACAGCTTCTACTACCGGTCCATGGTGAAGCCGGCGCGCCGGTTCTGCTGCCAGCACTCCTCGGTTGACTCGGTGCAGAACGGTTTTTCCTTACCGTAACTCACCACGCGGATACGGCCCCCCGCCACCCCTGCCGTCACTAGCGCATTCTTCGCCGCGTCGGCACGGTTCTGTCCAAGAGCCAGGTTGTATTCGTTCGAGCCACGCTCGTCGCAGTAGCCGCCAATCACCACCTTGATATCCGGATGGCTCACCAGGAACGATGCGTCCCTGGCCAGCACGGCCGCGGCATCGTTGCGCACGTCGTAGGTGTCGTAATCGAAGAATGCATCCTGAACGCCGGCGCGGAACTCCTCATCCAGCGTCATTGTGCTGGTCGGTACTGTGACCACCGGCGGCGCATTCACGGTCACATGTGCAGTCGCGTCCGCGGTGCCTCCCGGGCCTGTCGCCACCAGGTGGTAGCTGGTCGACGTGGTCGGCGTTACCGTCTTCACGCCTGAGCTCACCACATCGCCAATGCCGTCGATGGAGATGTGCGTTGCATCCGCCGTGCGCCAGGAAAGCACCACCTGGTCGCCGGCCGAAATCACCGTGGGTGTCGCCGTGATTTGCGCAACAGGCGCGGGTGCTGTTGCGCCGGAGGATTGGGGGGCAGTCTCAATCGGGAGTGGCGGCGCTTCCTTCTTTTTGCAACCTGCTACGGCCAACAGCATCAAAACCACGACAACAGGAATAAACTTGCGGGAACGAACGTTCAATGGAGTACTCCTTCCGTAAATTCTGAGAATTGTTTTTGAGCGGGTTTTACCTCGCTCCGACTCATGCATCCTTGGCCGATAAAGCAATTCGAGATAGCTGAAAACTTCAACCACAAAATAATAGTTCATTCGTACGGGGCGAACGCCTTGAAGTTCTCAACCCCTGAGGCAGGCACCGCTTCGGTACACATTCGTCAGCTTGTCGCATCTCTTGTTTCATTTCGAACTCCAGTTGGGCATGGAATTATTCCCCGACCTCGTCATCTCCCGTTGCTGGGTTCCATCCGCAAGCATCGTCCATAGCTGCGTCTGCCCGCCCACCGTGCGCTGAAAGACGATGTGCCGCCCATCCGGCGCCCACGACGGAAAATCGTTGCTCCCCGACTCGTGCGTAATCTGCAGATAATCCTTGCTGGCAAGATCGATTACGTGGATATCGTCTCCGCCCGGATCTCCCGGCCCGTATTTGCGATTCCAGCTGAAGGCCAGCAACTGCCCGTTCGGAGACCACGATGGACTCACCGCGTAGCCCCCGTCTGTGATCCTCTGCACGTTCGATCCGTCCACATCCATCGTGTAAATCTGCGGCTCCCCGGTTCGCCCGCTCACCCAGGCAATCTGCGCGCCCGTCCTGGGATTGAAAGTGGGTCCGATATTCGGCCCTTTGAACGCCGTCAGCTTGTGCAGATTCCCACCACTTGCGTCAGAAAGCCAGATTTCCGGATTCCCCGTGCGAGCCGACGAAAACGCAATCTTCGATCCATCCCCCGACCAGGCGGGGGACTGGTTGCTTCCTCCGGCGTTTCCCGCGGGAAAAGCAACATAACGGTTCAGTTCGAACGAGAACATGCGAATCGACCATCCTTCGCGACCCAATGATGCAAACGCAAGACGCGAGTTATCCGGCGAGATGCGCGGCGAGAGGGCAATGGCTCCAAGATGCGTGACAGCATGCTGATTCTGGCCGTCATAATCCATCACCCAAACTTCTTTTGTTCCGGTCCGGGTGCTGATGAAGTAAATCTTCGTCTCGGCAATTCCGTTGATTCCGCCGCCCAGCCGCAAGATGATGTCATCGGCGAACTTGTGCGCCAGCACTCGCGCCGACTCTTCGCTCACCACATTGCTGTACTGCTTGCCCAGCACCTGCGGGTTCGCTGCGTTGCTGGGGTCAAATAGCCATCCCGAGACGGTCAGTTTTCCGCCCGCCGCCGCGATCGATCCAAACGCCACCATCGACGCGCTTGCCGGAGCCGCGGCCCACTGCGGCAAATTGATCTCCTGAGGAGAACCGGGCATCGACTGCGGAGCCAGGCTCTTCGATACCAGGTCGAAGATACCCGCATTGCCCAGGTCGTTATAGAGCGTTGCGTCGAATACAGCCTTGAGCGCCGGCGTCTGCGGATCGTCCCCGCCCGGCTTGAAGTCCGCCGCGGCGATGCGGATCTTGGTGTTGCCCATGTTCGTCCCGGTGTGTACCCAGTCCTGCGCTTCCATCCGGGGAACTGCCATGCAAAGAGATACAAAAACAAAAAGGGGAAATATTCTTGAAAATGCCTTCATGCCGTCAATAGTCCTTCCCTGGTCAATGTAGGGAAAAGTGGCTCGGTTTGGGATGGATGCGCAAGCTCCAACGCATCAGGGCGTCGAGCCGCCGAGCTTACGCGGACTCTAATACGTACAATCATAGGTGACGTCCAGCCATTGATCGTTCGATTCCCTGGGCAGGTCGCCAAATGTGTCAACACGTTGCGTCGCTCTCAGGCAAGACTGGTCCAGCGTCGGACTGCCGCTTGCCGTGTTGATGTGGAAATTCGATGGAACCCCCTGGCGGTTCACCTTGAAGTAAATCTGCGCCGTCGCGCCCTTCGGCGTTCGCGGATCGGCCTCGAATCGATTCCAATCCTGGCTCACCTTTCGTTTGATGCCTTCTACATACCAGGGGAAGCGTGTCCCGAAATCTCCGTTGCTCACGCTTACCGGTTCATCGGAGGCAGCCGTCAGCGCATAGGTCGATCTGGACAGCTTCGAACCGGCCTTTTCACCGTACTGAATCTTGTCGTCCGGCTTCGGTGGCAGCTGCTTGGCCTGCGACTTCAACGGCGGCGCCTGCTTTCCTTCAGCCTGCTTCGCCGCCTCTACCGGCTTCTTTTTGTCCAGCTTGTCATCCTTCTTTGCCTTGTCTGGAATGGCGATCGCCGATTCATCCACAATCTCTTTGGCTTTTGGCGCGGGAGGCGCGGGCGCCGGGCTGGGCTTGTCCGTTGGGAGCACGTTATCGTTCTTGGGCTGGTCTGATGGCAGCGGAAGAACCGCCGAATCCAGCTTTACCTGCATCGCGCTTCCCGGCCCAGGATTGCCCCAGTTGTGGTGCGCAAAGCCGTTGAAAAACGCGTAGAAAGCGATCCCGCCAAACAGCAGCGCATGCAGAAGAATGGAACCCGTGGCAGACGCACCGAGCGGATCGGGCCTCATCTCCCGTTCAAGCTCGCCGCCGCCGTCAAGAATCGTCTCCACTCGCCTGCCTGAAACCTACCCAAAACCGTAAACGTGATGTAGCGCCGGTCTCCAGACCGGGTGTCGTGCGGGCGTCTCGCCCGCACCGCCCTCTTGGAACGGACACCACTCTCAAGTGGTTCATTGATGTCCCGCCCTTCAGCCACGAGATATCGCGAACCTAGTTCCCACTTACCGCCCCAGCCTTGCTCTCCAGCGGCTGCGTCACAATCGAAACATTCGTAATCCCTGCCTGCTTCACCGCATCCATCAGCGAGGCAAACACCCCAAAAGGCACCGCCTCGTCCGCTCGCAGATACACCGACTGGTGCGCCGGATCAACCCCCTGCTGGTGCAGTCTGCCGGCGACATCGTGGATGTTTACCACCTGGTCGCCGAGAAAAACCTGTTGGTCCTTGTTGATGGTCAACACCAGCCGCTGCTCGGTAACTTCCTTTACCGTGCGGGTCTTGGGCACGCTCACATCAATGCCCGACTGCAACACCGGTGCGGTAATCATGAAGATGATCAACAGCACCAGCACCACGTCCACCAGCGGCGTCACGTTGATCTCCGCGAGCGAAGACTGCGTCCGCCCTGTGCTACTTGTAAAGGCCACGCTCTGCCTCCCGGACCGGCTCAGGCCCGGCCGGAATTGGTGTAGCGGTGCGCCCAGCCGGAGACGCTGCCCGCACTGGAATCTCCTCCAGCGAATTCAGCAGTTCCCGGCAAAAATCGTCCGTCGCGTTGGCAAACACCCGCACCCGCGCCGTCAGCTGGTTGTAGGCAACCAGCGCTGGAATCGCCACAAAGAGGCCCGCGGCCGTGGTAATCAGCGCCTCGGAGATGCCCGGCGCAACTGCCCGCAGCGTTGCCGTCCCAGCCGTTCCCAGCCCCGAAAACGCGTCGATGATGCCCACAACCGTGCCGAAAAGTCCGACGTAAACAGTTGTCGACGCAATCGTCGCCAATCCGGTCATCCGGCGTTCAAGATTGGTCACCGCTTCGCTGGCCGCAGTCTGCGCTGAGCGCTCCAGTGGCGTCAGATTCCTTGGTGGACCCGAACCGCCCGTCTGCCGCTTATACGTCTCGTAGACATCCTCAAACACCTGGGCTAGCGGACTCGCTTTGCAGTCGGCGGCCAGCGTCGCAATCTCCTGCAGCCGCGTAGCCTTGCGAAAGGCGCGAATAAACCGCCGCGTCTCCTTGGTCGCTTTGCTGAATGTTGCCAGCTTGCCAAGAATGATGGTCCACGAATAAAGGCTCGCCAGCAGCAGTAGAATCAGAACTCCGGTAGCCACAAAACCTATGTTGTTGAACATCTCCAGGATGGAACCGGGCCCCTGTGTCCCCGATGGGGCGGCGCCACCGTCAACCTGGAGTATGACGAGCAAAGCAGCGGTAGGAATCGTCATTCACCTCAATATCCACGGTATCAGACGGGATGCCCGCTTCCAAGTTATCGATGTGGTGCGCGGACCCTGGGGTCCAGGGCCGGAAATCGCAATTCCGGAGTGCGCCAGTCTAGATGCGCTCGATCATCACTGAAGTCGATTTCATCAACGCTGCAGCCGTCTGCCCCTTGCGCAACTGCATCTCCCGCGCCGCGTCTGCCGTAATGATTGATGTAATCCGCTGCTCCCCGATCGCCAGCACCACCTGCGCCAGAATTCCCTGAATCTTCACTTCCACAATCGTCCCCACCAACTGGTTGCGTCCGCTGACGTTGCGGAATCGCTCACGCGACTGCAGCTTCGAGTTCGCGGGAGGGGATTTTGTAAGCGACGCAAGTGCGCTCTGCGGGATGCGGTGATGGCCGCCCGGCGTTTTGGTGCTGGCCAGCTTGCCGGCAAGGATCCATTGCTTGACCGTCGCGTAGCTCACGCCGATTTCGGCTGCCGCCTCACGTGGAGTCAAAAGTGCTTCTGCCTGGGCCATCGTGTCACCGCCATGTCGTCATATTCGCAGTCGGCCGCACCGTGCCAGGGCCAACACCCTGCGGATGATGCAAGGTTACACCCGGATTACCGTTCGACGAAAAGCTACAGTCGCACCTGGCATCCCAACTCCAAAGCCCGCCACGAGACAGAAACTGTCATCCTGAGCGAACGGGGCCCCAAAGTATTTCAGTTTTGGGGTGGTGAGTCGAAGGATCTGCTTTTGTTCTTAAATGTGTTTCCGGCTCAGGACTCCGCCAAGAATCCGCTTAAATTCGAATGTAGTATTCGTTTAGAATCGAATGACAGGTTTGCGCGTCTATTCCCTTTGCATCAATTCAATTTCATTCGGAGGAAATGTGATCAAGACGAAGTTGTTTCTTGCGGGTGCGGTCTCGCTCTTTGCATCCACGCAGGCATTCGGCCAGGTCGCCCCGGCCGATCCCAGGACCGAGAAGAAGACGCCCGACCCCTGCACCAGCGGCCACGAGTTCGCCACCACTGATTGCACCCTTACCTGGCACGGCATCACGGTGTACGGTACATACGACGTGGGCGCCGGCTGGGTCAGCCACGGCCTGCCGGAGAACGGCTACAACTACGAAGGCGAATCCCTGGTCAACCGCAACGGCTATCAACACCGATTCCTCGTGGCGCCGAACAACTTGTCGCAGACAGGCCTTGGCATCCGGGGCAGGGAAGAGTTTCTCCCTGGCTGGTCGGTCGTCTTCAACGCCTCAACTGGCATCAATCCCCAGTCCGGCCTGCTGGCCAACGCGTCATCCACTCAAACCATCAACAACGGCCTACCCAGGGCCAGCTATTCTGAAGCCATCGACGGCGCGCGCGCTGGCCAGCCTTTCAACGACGAATACTATGGCGGCATTGCGTCGAAGCATGCCGGCACGCTGACCTTCGGCCGTCAGCGCGCTCTCGGCACCGATGCGATGCTCGAATACGACCCGGCCAGCGGCAGCTATGCCTTTTCCTACATTGGGTACAACGGCACCATGGCCGGCGGCGGCGACACCGAGGACAGCCGTTGGGACGACGCCCTGAAGTATCGCCTCACCTATGGCCCGGCACACTTCGGCGCAATGTATAAACTCGCCGATGGTTCCGGCGGCTGCTACTCAGCCTCGGCAACCTGGACTGCCGCCAACTGCACGGCGGAATCGGCGCACAACAACGCCTTCGGATTCAACCTCGGCGGAAACGTGAATAAGTTCTTCGCCGACCTCGTCTACCAGTATTACAACCAGGCGATCAGCGTGTTGAACCCATTGCTGGGACCTCAAAGTGCGGCGGCTCCGTATCAATCGACCACCGACAGCATCAACACCGACCCCATCAACGGGGCCAATCTGATAGCCACAAGCAACACCGTGTATGGCATTGTTACCGACAACAACGCAATCATGGCCGTCGCCAAATACTCGTCTGAGGCGTTGAAGGTCTTTGCTGGCTACGAATACATCTGGCAAAACAACCCGGCAAACCCGCTGGGCGTCGGCGCTTCGGACCAGGGCGGCTACTTCATGAGCGGCGTTGAAGACAACAATCTCGATTCTGAAAAACTGGTAAACATCTGGTGGACCGGAGCGAAATACACTTACAACAAGAAAACCGACATCACCTTCGCCTGGTATCAGCAGCGCCAGAACGACTTCCGAGTCCCGCCCACCTGCTCAACCAACCCCAGCATTGGGAATATGCGCGCCTCCTGCGCCGGCTCCTTGAATGAGGGCTCTCTCTATGTGGATCACCATTTCACCAGGCGCTTCGACACATTTGCAGGGGCTGCGTATTCCTATGTGAAGGGCGGTCTCGACATCGCCATTCCGCATGGCCCCGGCGTCCCGTACAACTCTGACAACAACTTTGCCCCCACCATCGGCAGCCGTTTCACCTTTTGATTGCTTCCGCCCGGCCACATCTCCAGTGAACGTCCTCCCCGACCCATCGAAAATGCTGGGTGCCCCCGGTCTCGCCTTTGAGACCGGGGAAAGCACTCACCCTGTTCATCAGGTGTGCACCCGTTCGGCTGCGCGCTGCGTAGCCTGCACTTCCCTTCGCAGGAATCAAACTAGTCAATGCCTCATAGGCATCCGAACCGCTCGCCCTCACGGCGCCACGATTGTCACACCCGGCCCACTCGCCTACCATGGACCCAGTTGCCATTTGGTTCCCATCCGTATTCAGAGGATCCCACCGAGATGCTTGTTGAACTACGAGCGGAAAACTACGCGGTCATCGACCACGCCATCGCCGTCTTCGGTCCCGGCCTCAACCTGCTCACCGGCGAGACCGGAGCAGGCAAATCGATCCTCGTCGACGCGCTCGCACTCCTCATGGGGGGCAAGTCCTCGGCAGAAGTCGTGCGCCACGGAGCAGAAAAGGCTGTCGTCGCCTGCGTCTTTGAGGCCACTCCCGGCGCGGAAAACGTCCTCGAAGAGAACGGCATCGACTCCGAAGGCAACGAGATTATCCTTCGCCGCGAAATCCTCTCCACCGGCAAGGGCCGCGTCTTTGTCAACAACCAGCCGGCCACTGTAGCCGTCCTCAAGCTCCTTGCCCCCGAACTCGCCCTCGTGCACGCCCAGACCGAGACGCTCACCAGCTTCGACCAGGCCCAGCAGCGCATCCTGCTCGATCGCTTCGCAGGCATCTCCACCGAGGCCGTCGCCGAAGCTTACTCTCGCCTTCGCCTGGCCCAGCAAAAACTCAACGAACTCGTAGAAGGCGAGCAGGACCGACTGCGCATGGTCGACCTGTGGAGCTATCAGCGCAAGGAGATCGAAGTCGCCCACCTCGTCCCCGGAGAAGACGAAGCCCTGGAAACTGAAAAGCGCGTGCTGGCCAACTCGGAAAAGCTCTACGCCGCCGCCATGGGCGCATTCGAGCAGCTTTATGAAGGCAGTTCCTCCGCGGAAGTCGCACTCCGCGCCGCCACCCGCCAAGTGGAAGAACTGGCCCGCTACGATAACCGCTTTGCCGACTCGGTCCTCCAGCTTGAAGGCGTCCGCGCCACCGTAGGCGACGTCAGCGCCAGCCTCCGAGACTACGCCGAAGGCATTGACGCCTCCCCCGAGCGTCTCGCCGAAATCGAAGACCGCCTGGCCGCAATCGACCGCCTCAAGCGCAAGTACGGCCAGACAGTCGCCGAAGTCATGGAATTCGGTGAAGACGTCGCTCGTAAGCTTGCCGAAGTCGAAGACAAGGACGAAATCCTCAAAGCCCTCCGCGCCGATCTCGACCATGCAACGCATGCGTATCGCACTGCCGCCGCAGCGCTTCACTCAGACCGAAAGACCGCCGCAGACAAGCTAGCCAAACTTGCCGAATCGCAGATCAACTCGCTTGCTATGAAGGTCCGTTTCGAAATCGATCTGCAGGCCGCCGAGAACGAATCCGCCTGGACCTCCGCCGGCTGGGATACCGTCGAGTACCGCATCGCCACCAACCCCGGCGAGCCCCTCAAGCCCCTTCACGAGATCGCCTCAGGCGGCGAAATGTCCCGTGTCATGCTGGCCCTCAAAGTCAGTGTGGAAGAGAGCGCCTCCAAGCCGAAGAAGAAGTTCGCCACGCCCCGCACTCTGGTCTTCGACGAAATCGACATCGGAATCGGAGGCCGCGCCGCCGAAGCCGTCGGCCAGAAGCTCAAGGCCCTCAGCCGCGTTCAGCAAGTGCTCTGCGTAACCCACCTGCCCCAGATCGCAGCCTTTGCTGACCAGCATTTCCTCATCGACAAGCGCGAGTCCGACGGCCGCACCAAGACCCAGGTCCGCCTTCTCGACGACCGCGCCCGCATGCACGAAGTTGCCCGCATGCTGAGTGGCGCCAAAGTCACCGACACCAGCCTCCAGCACGCCGGCCAAATGATCGCCGCCAGCCGCTAACAAGCTGAACGCAGCGCCGTAAGTCCTTTACTTCGACGGATCAAAGCGGTTTTTTCTGACCTAATTCTTTTGTTTTGATCGGCTTGCAGCAAAAGTTGGGGGAGGGGGTGGGTCATAAGCGCTAAGATAACGATTGAATATTGGCGATTTTCGATGTAATCTTCTTCGCATGTCAGAGCTTGAAGATTGGCCGGTTGTTCTGGAACTGCTCCCTTTGGGTTGGGAGCAGGCTGGGCGCAGCAGCGGTGCGGTGAAGCGGTTGCGCGGATTTTCTTCGATCGAGGCGTTGCTGCACACGCTTTTGTTGCATGTTGGTTGTGGCTGGTCGTTGCGCGAAACGGCGGTCCAAGCTAAGTTAGCGGGCATTGCCGATGTCTCCGATGTGACGTTGTTGAACCGGTTGCGAGATTCCGAAGCATGGTTGCTGCATTTATGCCAGCAGCTTTGGCAGGAAGGCGGAGTGAGTTTGCAACCGGCGCTTGGCGGACGCGCGGTGCGGATTCTTGATGCGACTGTGGTCCGGGAGCCTGGCCCGACCGGAAGCCAGTGGCGGATTCATTACAGCCTTCGCCTTCCTAGCTTGGAGTGCGACAGCTTTGTCCTGACTCCGAACCATGGTCAGGGATCTGCGGAGCGGTTTGGTCATTTCGTTTTCCAAGCAGGAGAACTGGTCCTGGCCGATGCCGGCTACTGCCATCCGGCTGGGATTGCGGCGGTGGTCCAACAGCAAGCCGATGTCTGCGTTCGTCTGAATCCACACGCGTTACCTCTCTATGACGAGCAGGGAGAGGCTTTCTCGGTGGCCACCGCTGTGGCTGGTTTGGTCCGCACCGGGCAAGCGGCGGAGTGGCCGGTAGAAGTTCGTTCCGGATCGCAACGCATCCCCGGTCGGGTGTGCGTGATCCGCAAGAGCCAGGCGGCGATAAACCAGGCTCGTCGGCGCCTGCGCGAAAAGCTGAAAAGCGGAAAGAGCATGAGCGAGCAAACATGGCAATTGGCTCAATACGTGATGGTCTTCACCACCCTGCCGCTCCAGGCCGCCAGCACCCGGCAGGTGCTGGAGTGCTATCGTCTGCGCTGGCAGGTCGAGTTGACCTTCAAACGCCTCAAGTCCATCGCGCAACTAGGCCATCTACCCAAATATCACGATCAAAGCAGCCGTGCCTGGCTCTACGGAAAACTGCTGGTGGCTTTGCTCATCCAGAAAATGACCCGGATGGGAAACTCCATTTCCCCCTGGGGCTACCCACTGCCCGAAACCCCGTACCCGCAGCCGATGGCGGGAGTTCCAGTTCGCCTTCCACCTGTTCACAAACGCCATCGCACCGCGCCTGGGGCTCCGGAAAATGCTCAGGCAATGGAACCAAATCACAGACACCCTCGCCGAACCACACCGAAGACGAAAACCAAAGGTTGAATTGTTATCTTAGCGCTTATG
>Ga0302319_10018895_pt1 | contig 12538 bp, 8 predicted proteins | sample Bog_T0_2_FD_203319 | JGI IMG/M metagenome (GOLD analysis project Ga0302319, IMG submission 203319) | Peat permafrost microbial communities from Stordalen Mire near Abisko, Sweden - Bog_T0_2 | ecosystem: Environmental > Terrestrial > Soil > Wetlands > Peat | place: Sweden: Abisko, Stordalen Mire... | reverse complement strand
GGCTTTCATCTTCCCCGTTTCGACCAGTTTTTAGCCCCTTTCGTTCAATTGCCGGTCGTTTTATTTTCACTCTCAGGATTTATCCCAGAGGTGATGCCGGGTTTTTAAGGAGCGACTACGTAGAATTTATCGGCAGCGGCTGGCTCGAGTTCGACGACCAACTCCAAAACGCAGGCCCGCTACCAGCTTTTCCCACCACCGTGCCGCCGTTGTTGATTCCCGCGGGGGTAAAATTCGTCCCGAAATCGATCAGCGCGTAGCGCGGCACCGGGGCCCCCCCGGGGTAGATCGGGTTCTCGGGAGCCTGCGCCATACCTGCGTTTGCCGCCCGCAACACCAAGGGCACCAGCAACACCAGCGCGCTCGTGGCCGTGAGGCAAAGTGTCGATACCGTGCTGGCTGATCCTGTGCCCTCACGCGCGGCGCGGTTGCGCTCCAGGGAACTGCGAAAGCGTTGGGCCGCAGAACGCATCTCAGTTGTTTCCCGCCGTGACCCCGAAATAATAGCCCTGCCCGACCGTCAGGCCGGTGACCGCGTAACTGGTCGCCGTGGCCAGTTCCTGTTGCTCCTTGCGGTAGAGTTTCATTTTACCTTTGGGTTGATTCGAATGGCCATCCTGGCGCGTTTACGGGCCGTTCCTTTTTCGACTCCAATGGTAATATCCTGCAACGACCACGACCACGATGCTTAACACGATGAGCCCGTAAATCCACCAAGGAATTCCGGTGTTGGTGGCTGGAGATGCTTGTGGCTTGGTTGCGGGAGTTGGAGGCTCCGGAGGTGGGGGCGGTTGATTCGTCTCTTCGGCAAGATTTGCCTGAATCTTGGCACGCAAATCCTCCAAGGTCATGCCTGGAATGGCTCGTCCACTCGGCTTTATGGGAGGAGGGTCCATCGATACGTTTTCGTAGCCGGGAGGAGGCTGGATCGGCTTAGTGAGAAATTTCATGCCGTGATAATGATCCCCACAATGAAAGCCTATATTTACATAGGCTCCTACATGATCAAAGTAATACATGGGACGAAAAGTTATTTGAAAATGTATTTGTCCAGAATCTCGATATTGAGTCCAATATTTATCCGAAGGCTTATTTCCTAAATTAGCCGCAACCTCATCTAAACCGTTCGACGATATTTGAGCTGCTGAACAAATATTTTTTGCAAGTTGAACTGCATCAGGGACATCAGTGTAAAGACCAAACAGATCAATGCCGTAGATATCATTACCGGCAAGAATGGAGAAGCTGCCACGATCGGCTTCAAACATGAATGGAGACGCATCTGGTAAAATGACCGTGATGTTAGTTCTATCAATTACACAAGAGCTACTTTCCAATCCTTGCAGTCGATAGGGTCGCAATCCCCCGTCAAAAATCATCTTCAGGTTGGCGGGTTGACGGAGGTCAATCGTCCCAGTCGCAGGAGTATCAGCATCCAATCTGAAACAGCTAAATGACAGAAAAGCAGCGAGAGCAATTCCCAGCAAAAAGCAACTCCGTGAAAACTTAGCGAGGATTACCATATTGGATAATAGAGGCCGGTATATGCGGTGAAAATATTTAGCTGATTTGGTAAAAAGCTGTACTGCGCGGCACGAGTCCTTAGATCGATGCTTGTCTGTGCGCTTTGGGCGGATGAAGACAACCCCGTCCAATCATGCCAGATGCCTCGACTTGAATCGGTAATCCAAATCCATCTCTGCGGGTATTGGGTAATATCTCCGTTTATTCCAACCACTGCAGTGAAACTGGCATCATTGACGTTGTCTACCGGACTCTTGGCAAGAATTGGGAAAAGCAGCTTCGCACCTGGAACAAGAGCGATTTGAGTCCAAGCTGGTTGAACGATATATTGTTGTTCACGCTGGGTTATATTGAAGTTCCCAGCGAGTGTTGAGCTTGAATTCGATTCCACGTCGCCCTGAAAGATTTGGTCCCAAAATGACAAATCAAGATCTCTTATAGAAGGACGATCAAGATGATACTGGCTCGTATACTGCAAAGCCCAAATGCCGCTGGCTTGATAGGCGCGGAACTGCCATGCCAAGTCATTGAAAATGTCACTGTTTCCCTGCATTAGGTCGCCCTGTATGAGAGTGCATCCCGCCGACGTAACACCTCCAAAGCTGATTAATGAGAAAAGTCCAGTATTGCTCTGAGCCCATTGCATGTCGCTCAGGCCCGCATAAACTGGGGAACCGGCCAATTTGGCCAGCCCCGCCCAATAAAATAGCTGCGGCTTTTGGGCGAAGAGTTCCTGATAGTAGCCGTAAACCGATTGGAGATAAGGACGGTTGGTCATGAAATTGTTCCCCAACGAATAGCTATTCATATCAACGGTTGTGAGCAAGGGCTCCTCCCCAATAGATTGTTGCCAAACTGTATTCGTGCTTTGCAGCAAAATCTCCTGTTCGACATCCTGTGCCCAAGCCGCCTTGCTCTGCTGCGTGCAAACCAGGAAATGCTGATTGACGACAACGTCCGGCGTGCTTCCGCTGGCGGTAAAATGAATCCGGTATTCCAAGGTGATCGGACCGGGATCGACTCCCTCCATGTAGTACGTGACGTTGCTCCCCTGAGGGATGGCGGCGCTGGCGCTGTAAAGAACTGGCACTAAGTTTGCGGGCTGGCTCGTGGAGATGGACGTCGTGAACGGAACGGCGCTATTCGGGAGAGTTTGACCGGGAAGTGAAATTGGGATGGGATAGGCTTGCTCTCCACTCTGGCCGAGATTTTGAATGGCATACAATCGGATAGTCCCGGGCTCAGGCAACCCTGTACCATCATCCATATCCGTGTTGTTTAATTTTGTGATTGTTACAACGGCGTTTTGAAAAAAGCTATTGGGCATCTTCCCCGGCTTTATTCCAAAGAAATTATGATGCAAATTTGTTACAGTGATTGTTCCCGCATTCGGACCTGTATGAATTTTTAGATCTTCGTCGTAATTGTCCGGCTGAGCATATCCCGTGGTTAAATTGATTTTCTGCTCATTGAAACTGGAGTTCACCTTCAGCACGGCAGGCGCGTAATCGGACGGTGCTAAAAGTACGCCATGGACGCCAGCGGGGATCGGATCGGTGGGGCCGGTTGGGGTGTAGGTGGCAGTGCCGATGATGCTGGATAAATTGTTGATTCCACTGACGGAGGTCATGGACCAGTTGTTGGTGTTGGAGAGGAGCGAGGTGAGGGTTTTGCCGACGTAGTTGCCCGTGAGGGGTTTGATCGCGGGTGAGCCGGAGGGGGTGGTTTGGTCCCAAAGCATCGGAATGTTATTGGTGTCGTTACCGATGATCTGCGGCGCAGGTGCCCCGCTCGCGTTGGTCTGGTTGTTGAGGTAGGAGGCACGGCCCGGCCCAAGGTTTATCACGCTGAGCGCAGTTCCTGATAGTGGTTTAACCATCACCGCTGTGTAAATGGAATTCGTCAAGACTGAACCCACCGCAATGTTTGTGTCATTGATGGCGGAAAGATCGATATTGGTATAGGCCGAAGCGGTGTAGATGGTGCCATTGATAACCGGGTAATTCGCCCAAGTAGTATTGTTCCTCACTTCGGCTTGCCCGCACCAGTTGGTCGCGCCACCCGCATAAAAGTAATTGCAGTTCGTATTACAATTAATTGTATTATTATAGTAACTACTTGGAGGATAGGGGGCGGGCGGATAGATAACTGGAGCCACATTACCTGATGCCCCCATTGATGTGTTGTAGCTCACGGCCATATTTTGGCTTAGCTGGTTCTCATAACTGACCACGCCAACCATATAACCTTGGTCGGAAATTGAGGACACCCAGCTATCGAGCGGATCAAATTGTCCATTGACTGAGGATTCATGCTCCCCGAGGGCGACCGGCGCTGTTGAAGAATTTGCCCAATAGGCAACGAGAAAGGTGTACCAAGAATTAGTATAGCTGAGGCCCAGGGGGAATGTTTGGAAATGCCAGGAGACATTCCCCGCAATATTCCCCGCATCATCGATCCCAACAACTGAATAATCATTGGCGGTGATTCCATACGGAGCATACGCAGAATTTACCGGCAGCGCTTGGCTTGAATTCGACGACCAACTCCAGATCGCTGCTCCCTGACCGCCCGTAGCCCCGTTGGTCATCGGACCAATATTCCCCACCACGATGTTGCTGTTATTAATCCCCATCGGGGCAAAATTCGTCCCGAAATCGATCAGCGCATAGCGCGGCACCGGAGGTCCCCCGGCGTAGATCGGGTTCTCGGGGGCCTGCGCCATGCCTGCGTTTGCCGCCCGCAATACCAAGGGTACCAGCAACACCAGCGCGCTCGTGGCCGTGAGGCAGAGGGTCGATACCGTGCTGGCTGATCCTGTGCCCTCACGCGCGGCGCGGTTGCGCTCCAGCGAACTGCGAAAGCGTTGGGCCGCAGAACGCATCTCAGACGTTTCCCGATAGCCTTGCCCGATTTTCATCTCACTTGTTCAACTTCACAACGTAGCCATCGATCCAGTTGTAAACCGGCCAACTTCCTTGAACAACGGTGGCGCGTTGCCAAGCCCCGGAGCCGTCATGCTCGGAAAAGGTTTGGCCTGCAGCTTGGACTTGGGGGTCGCTGAGCAGTTGTGGAGCAAGGTTGAGAGCCATGCCAGCGCCAAGAGGATTCGGTGTCCCATTTAATTCGGATGCTACCAGTTGATTCACCTTGTCTGAACCGCCTTGATTTAAAACGAGGTTGGCCGCTGCAGTTTGGACGACCACCGAGTCGGTGCTGCTGAGCGCTGCCTCCAAAGTTTGCTTGGCTTGGGGAGTTTGGATGTTGCCGAGATATTTGATCGCATTTCTTACGCTGAGACTTCCTGCCTGACTGGGATCGTTCAAACCGACTTGAGCTTGTTGAATGAGGTAGCTGATTGCGTCTTGGTTGTTAGACATGGTTGCCAGTGCCCATGCCGCTGCTGCTTTCACGTCGGCGTTCTGCGTGTTATAAAACGTCGAGGTGATTTGCGGAAGGAACTGCGTGGCTCCAGCTTTTGCATATTCTGTAATTGCAAGATCGCTGGCGACGAAAGGCATTTGGTTTTCTCCCGGAACTTGCGCGCCCAAATTGGCCAAGTCCTGCGATAATTCGGCGTTGGGTGTTTTCGCATAAAGAGCGGCAACGGCATTGATAGCATCGGTCTGTCGGAACTGCGCGAGGGTATTCGCCGCATCAATCCGTACGTCCTGACTGAGTCCGTCGAGGGACGCATTCGATTGAACCAGACCAAGCAAAGCTGAGTAACCCTCATTATCGCCCATGATCAGGAAGTCCCGACCGGCCAGATAACGGACATAGGGAGTGGGATCGTTCAAAAAGGTCTTAAGCGCAGCAACCACATCACTCTTGTCCCAATACTGGTGATAAACCGCATCGTCGAAAGCGCGGAGCATTCGGGCTTTGTCGCCGCTGGCGATTTCGTCGTGCAGGTATTTTTCTACCGGCGGCATTTCCTTGATCCCTTTTTGCTTCAACATTTCCTGAAGAAGTTTTTTGATACTCGCGTTGTCCGAGGGAGCGGCATTCGTCATGCCAGGAGCGATGTGCTGGCTGGCTGAGGGAACGGCATTCGCTGACGGTGCGGGGCCGCTATTGGGCAATGACGACGTGGAAGTTTTTCCTTGTTGGCCGTTCGTTTCCGAAGGCTGGCTGGAACCCATGAGCAACACTACGGCTCCGATCACGACGACGGCTAAAACAACGATTCCGCCATAAATCCAATTACGTCTGTTCATTGCACAGAGGGGGTCGTGGGTGGTGTGGGCCAAGTACCCAGGGGAACGCTAAGGATGAAGCTTTGTAGCTGACCCTCCATGAGAAGCGGACTGTCATGCTGCCACACATAATTCACCGACACAGCCCCACTTACATCGGCGCTGGTAGTAGCCTTGTAGATATTGAGGTTATTGAAATTGGTGTTGCCCGAAACGCCTCCGCTATCCTGCCAGGTCTTATCCACACTCATCTTGATGCTCGATGTGACAGTATGATTGGAGGCCACCGAGCAAATGATTTCTGAGTAGACCCAAGGGACATCTTGGCCAAAAATGTGCCAATTGACATTTTGCCCGTCACTCCCAATTCGGACGGAGGAATAAGACGAATGTTTCGTCCCGTCAGTACTGATTTGCGTGTGTCCCTGATTGAGAACAGCGTCTATTTGATTGGCCTCTGAAGGAAGTGAAAACAAAGGTATGTCGGGATTGTTCCAGGCGGGGTTAAACGTACCGGCTGGGATATTAAATTTCGTGGGGCCCGGAATTCCATCATTGTGGATATCGTGGAAGCTCGTCGTGTCGATCTTGCCTGCGGAAGTCAGCGTGAATCGCGTTTGGTAATGCTGGAAGATGCGATATTGGCCCGCCGACTGAGCAGAGGCCATCTGCGCCGCCGTCAACTGCGAGGCAACTGTGGGGGTGTCCACCGAAGCGTTCAGTGCATTCTCAAGCATCCAATAACGATCTCCCTCCGTGACGGCTCCTGCGTACCACAAAGGACCCTGCGGGGTTAGCGAATGCGGCCAATTGCCCCAACTGCCAAACTCGATGAACCCGAAAGCTGAATCGGGCAACGCACTCGGACTGAGACCGGCAAGTGAAGCAAGACCTGACCCGAGGGTATAAGACGCAATGCAATCTGTTGCTACCGCTCCGCGGAAAAGAGTGGAATCAGTCAAAGTCGCCGGGCCGCTATTCTGGAAGGTGATGGTGTTCACGATCTGCCCAATGACGACGTAATCCTCCGTCCTCCAGCCGACCTTTTGCGTGAACTTGATCGGAATGGTTACGCCGCCCGAAACCGCGATGTTGCATTTAATCGCGTAGCTGTCCGGCTTCCAGGTGAGCGTCGTGTTACCGGACGGATCGTTGCCACCCGTGTTGGCTATTTGCCAATGGTCTACGCCCACCCCCGTGGGGCCTGTTATGACATTTCCCTGCGAATCAGTTGCCGTCCACGTAAACGTTCCACTCTCCCACGCGGAAGGACATTTCAATTTCCAGTTCACCATGTCACCTGTTGTCGTCCCGGAGTAAACTGTAACGAGGCCGCCGGGCACTTCATTTGTCCATGTCTGCGTGAGAACATCCCGATTGACCAAGTCCAATTCGAGCGGACACAAATACACGCCATGGACACCGGCAGGAATGGGATCGGTGGGGCCGGTTGGGGTGTAGGTGGCAGTGCCGATGATGCTGGATAAATTGTTGATTCCACTGACGGAGGTCATGGACCAGTTGTTGGTATTGTTGAGAAGCGAGGTGAGGGTTTTGCCGACGTAGTTGCCCGTGAGGGGTTTGATCGCGGGTGAGCCGGAGGGAGTGGTTTGGTCCCAAAGCATCGGAATGTTATTGGTGTCACCGCCGATGATCTGCGGAGCAGGTGCGCCGCTCGCGTTGGTCTGGTTGTTGAGGTAGGAGGCAGTGCCCGGCCCTAGCGTTGTCACGCTTAGCGTTGTTCCTGATAATGGTTTGACCATCACCGCTGTGTAAATAGAATTCGTCAAGACTGAACCCACCGCAATGTTGGTGTCATTGATGGCGGAGAGACCGAGATTGGTATAGGCCGAAGACGTGTAGGCGATGCCGTCGATGACGGGATAATTAGGGCCGAAAAATGGGTAATGTGTATATGTAGACTCGTTGCCGCACCAGTTGGTCGCGCCCCCCGAGCCGTTTGCGTAGCAGTTCGTGTCCGCAGAAGGGGGTGCTCCATAATCAGTCGCCGGCCAGGGATCGGGCGGATAGAGAATATGGGCATCATTGGTCCCGTTATTGTTCCAGCCCGGGTTAAATGATTCCACATGGCCGGGACCGAAGTTAGCATAGCCAGTTGAGTAGCATCCGTTACCAATGATGGTTCCTTGATCGGAAATCGCGGTTACACGCGTGTCCAACAGATCAAAGTTTCCATTGACGGAGGATTCCCCTTCGCCCAGCACGACGGGAGTCGAAGATGTGCTGGCCCAGAAACAGCCAAGTCCGGTGTACGACTCATGAGTCGAGATGTGGTCATTCGGAATTTGGATCCACCCACCCTCAATATTACCGGCGATCCGCCCCGCATCATCGATCCCGACGACATAATAAAAATTCGCGGGAAATTCATACGTAGAATTTACCGGCAGCGCTTGGCTTGAATTCGACGACCAACTCCAGATGGCTGCTCCCTGACCGCCCGAACCCCCGTTGGTCATCGGACCAATATTCCCCACCACGATGTTGCTGTTATTAATCCCTGCCGGAGCAAAATTCGTCCCGAAATCGATCAGCGCGTAGCGCGGCACCGGGGCGCCCCCGGCGTAAATCGGGTTCTCGGGAGCCTGCGCCATACCTGCGTTTGCCGCCCGCAACACCAAGGGTACCAGCAACACCAGCACACTCGTGGCCGTGAGGCAGAGGGTCGATACCGTGCTGGCTGAATCCGTGCCCTCACGCGCGGCGCGGTTGCGCTCCAGGGAACTGCGAAAACGTTGCCTCGGTGAGCGCATCTCAGTTGTTTCCCGCCGTGACCCCGAAATAATAGCCCTGCCCCACCGTCAGGCCGGTGACCGCGTAGCTGGTCGCCGTGGGAGGCAGCGAAGCGATGGGACTCCAACTCACCCCATCCAGGCTTTCCTCGACGAGAATGTACCTCGCATCGGTCGCGTTGTTCTGCCAGGTCAGGTCGATCTCGGTATCGACCGGCCCCTGGGTGGCGTTGACATTGGAGGGCGAGACCAGCCCCGAATCGGGCGGGGTGCTTTGCCCCATGGAAACGCTGGAGTCGTTCTGCGCGACGATCTGGAAGGCCGGGTTTTGTCCCGCGCTCAGGCCGTTCACTGTCAATGAATGGGAATGCGCGTTGTTAAACGAGGCGATCACGCTCCAAGTGCCGTCCGGGTTTTGCTGCTCGACGCTGTAGGAGGTCGCCTGGTTGTTGCTGGGCAGCGACCAGGTCAGGTTGATCGTTCCGCCCGTATTGGCGCTGGCGGTCAGGTTCAAGGGACTGGCCAGCGTCAGGTCAAAGTCGAAGACCTCCTTCAATTGCCCCAGGTTCGCCGCGACATGGTCGGTGGCCGAATTAGGCGTGATCCAGGTGGGGGCCAGCATCGGGTAGCCCGAGGCGCCGAGCTGGCCGTAGACCAGACTGGCGATGTATTTAAGCTGGCCCACGTTCATCACGGCGTAATCGGAGGGCTTGGGGTTGTCGATGCTGTAGCCGTTGACGGAGTAATCGAAGGCCCAGTTGCCCGCCATGGTGTTGAGATTGGTGCCCGCGCCATTGGCCAGGGTGCTGTTGAGATAATCGACGGCCCGCTGCGTGAAATGCTTTAACTGGCCCTGATTGACCACGGCGTAGTCGTTTGGCATGTAGTTCGTCGTGACCACGCCGTCGTTGGTGACGACCTGCTCCGGCATGACCGCGCTTTGCGTCCCCGTCCCCGTCGAACTCCACCACGCCGGATCAGCATAAGCCGTCAGCGCACACAACCCCGAGCAGATTACGATCAGCCCCAGCGTTTGCGTAATCGTCGCCGAGGCCAGTTCCTGTTGCTCCTTGCGGGAGAGTTTCATTTTAGTTTTGATCGCCCCGTATAGGCCATCCTGGCGCGTCTACGGGCCTGTTTTAATGGACTCCGAACCCGTTGAGGGATGCGTTGCCACGCAAGATAACCAGGAGAACGGAAACAACCAAGAGAACAGCAAAGCCTACGGACAGCACCGTGGACTTCCGCCAAACGGCCACGGAACCAAGCACAACATAACCTGCCAGCAAGCCGCCGCCCCAAAGGTGAGCGCAGGATTCACAGTAGCCGGGATCGCCGGATCGGTCGGGGATCGGGCAAAAACCCATCACCGGCAACAGCAGCGCAAAGGCATTTCCGCCGATCAAGAACAGGGTAACAGCGGGAAGCCACGCCAAAACCGTAACGATTAAAACAACGGTGCGTGCGATCACTTTGAAGTCGTCGGATTTTGGGTCGTTTGATTCAGCCAGGAGGTTATCATGGAACCATGACCCATCAAGCTGCTGCAAAACTGCTGGCCTGGATACTTGCTCCACTGGCTCTCCTGGGTGGGTTCGTTTTTCTCTTTCTTCTCTCTTCGCTCTTTATCAGCTCCCCTCATCATCGTGGTCCTTGGGAGGGGCAAGGGTTTGGCAACAGCGATTGGCTCGGTCCCTTTTTGATTCCCGCATTCCTCGTGTACCTGCTCGTTGGCCTGGGACTTTGGTGGCTCTTGATTTCTTTTGCCTACGCTCCCAAAGACAGCTCCATGCGTCCATCCACCGTGTGGAGACGGCTCCTTGGTTTCAATGTCGTCGCGAGCCTCTTCTGGATTTTTTTGAGCATTCACGTCCATAACGATGACTCGAATGGGTATCTGTTCTGCGAGATTCCGTTGTTGGTGACGATTCCCGTCGCTATCGCGGCCGGTCGATTCCTGTTGAAGTCAGGCCGTTAGTTTCAACGACTGGCCTGCTGCTCGGGATCGTATTCCAAATTTCGATGTCCTGGCGTGGGGTTGAGATACGAGGTAACGCTAACGAAGTGCCCCTGCGCCGCGACAAAGACTGTTACTCGCGCATATCGACCGTCTGCCAATTTCACGAAGTATTCTTTCTGCCCGGAGTCGTGCCATTGATCAGCGCCCTTGGTCATCTCGATTTTGTCCGAAGGCTGGTAACCATCGGTTGGAGCCTCGAAGTTAAATTGATCTCCTGTGCGCGGTTGAACGCCACCATTGGGAACCGTTATTTTAAAGTGCCAGTCATACGACTGACCGGAGTTAAGTGGCACGGTTTGATCATTGCTCAGAAGCGCTAACGTGACATCGCCACCTGCACCATTCACGGTAAGACCATTCGTCAAAATCACCCCCGTTGGGTTGCCCCCGTTTCCGGTCATGATGTCTTTCCTCATGTAAATTAAATTTTCGGCCTGTCCCTTCTTCCGCAATTCAAAGATGGCGGGATCATCTTTGGATGGCAGATGAGCTTGAGGAAAGCTCCGCATCGATTTTTCTGCCACTTGGTAGTAACCATCCTTTGAGACTTCCACGAACAACGCCATGCCCTGGATGTCAGTGATCGAAAAAAGACCGCTTCCATCACTGGAACCCTGATATTTATCGCCCGTCCCAAAATAATGATCTGCCGCTGAGTAACGCACGTTGGCGTCTGGCACAGGATTTTTGTCCTGGTCGATGACCTTTCCCCAAAACGAAATCGGAGCATGCACCATGCGGACGATTTTACTGATGTTTTGCTTGTCTTGATCGCTCAGTGGATGGCCTGGAGTGTTGGGGATATCAACCAGTGGAACCGGAGGTTCTGCCGGGGGAGCGGGTGGTGGTGTAACGACGGGCGGTGGCGCTGAAGTCACTTGGGCGGAAGCTGGATTTACTGCGCCTTGCGGGCGCGGCCATAACCAAAAGGCCAACCCTAGCCCCACAAGTAACACCAAAAGAGCGCCGAGAAAGAGGGACCGCCGCGTCATGGATTTGGATTCTGCGGGATTTGCATACTGTTCAAGAGGTCGTGGTAAAAAGTCGTTTCGACTCCCTGGACATCCATGATGAACTCGGCGCTGTGATCACTCCCAAAGTCATAAGCCGTCTCATTGTTGACGCCGCCCGTGACAGCGCCGCCCGTGCCTGCATCCGCTCCCGCTGCTTTACTCCAAGACTGATCCGCATAGGGCATCGCTTCCAACGGATCGGTGACCCATGAACTCTGTGCGCCTCCTGCCACACTGTAGGCAAGTTTGTGGCCTGCACTGCCGCTACGAGTGTAACTGTAATAATAAGCCAAACCGAAGAAGCCCGAGTCTGGTTTGAAATGAGCATTGTTGCCCTCCCAGTAATACTGGGTTGCTTCGTCATCGGGTTGGTAGAAGCTGTAAAAGTTATTTGCTCCATAACTCGCCAAGCGTCCACGATAGGCTAAAGCCTGGGTGGCGGGATCAGGATCATTATCAGGTGTGGGGTTGGCCCACAAAGTCACGTTGAGATTAACTCCAGCAACATCGTAGCTCACGACTGAGGTGGTGGTCTGCTGGCGCGCCGTACTGCTGTCGTAGCAGCATGACGGCACGGCCGCTTGCAACATGGCATAGTGGCTCACCGTAAGACCGTTCAGGAAGCCAGAGCCAGCCACGATATTGCCCATGCTGTGAGCAACAAGATTCTTGCTGTAACCGCTTGGGACCGCTGATCCGATGAACGTATTGAGTGCTTGTCCTGAATGCCATGCCGTATGTTCACTTCCATTGAAGTTGGCCAGATAGGAGTCGATGTCCTGACCAATCACAGGCACGTAATTACCGAACCAATTCGAGTTGCCCGTATCCCAGCGAAAATAGCAGAACCGGCCTTTGTATCCGCGATGCCAGAGCCGTTTAAACATATCTTCAGCAAAAGTGCGCGAGCCATTGGGGGACATCTGCCAACCATGCACAAAGATGATGGCCTGCTTAGTTTCATCCCAAGCCTGTACGAACTGATCGGCGTCGGAACTCTTGTACATCGTCTTGATGTTCTCCAAGTCG
>Ga0302319_10018892_pt1 | contig 12539 bp, 5 predicted proteins | sample Bog_T0_2_FD_203319 | JGI IMG/M metagenome (GOLD analysis project Ga0302319, IMG submission 203319) | Peat permafrost microbial communities from Stordalen Mire near Abisko, Sweden - Bog_T0_2 | ecosystem: Environmental > Terrestrial > Soil > Wetlands > Peat | place: Sweden: Abisko, Stordalen Mire... | reverse complement strand
CGTGAAGCGGGCCGCGAAACTTGCCGGCCCTGGCCTCTGCGTCCAGCACCGAGGCCTGAGCCAACGCTTTTTCGGTCATGACGGTGATGAAGCAGTCGAGCTTGGGCGCGTAGATTGCGATGCGGTCCAGGCAGGCCTTGGTTAGCTGAGTAGACGTGACTTTACCCGCGTGGATCATGGCGCTGACCTCGGTCAGGCTCAGGCCGGTCAGGTTGTCGCCGGCCGCCGGTTCCGCGCCCGCGGGCCAGTTGCCCAGCAGTGTTTCCGCAACCACTGCACTTCCAGCTAAAATGCCGAAACTACGTCGAGTTAAGTTCATGGCCTAAAATCTCCTTGATTTGACTTTCGAATGGATGGATTGTGCGTAACAATTTTGTGTTGGAATTGGAGTCGTGCTCACTGTCCGGCGGCAGTTGCGGGTTGGGTTCGTGCAGGTTTCTCGTCCGGCGTTGTTGCGTCGGTTGACTCCAGTGGAGTTTTCGGCATTACCAAATGTTCGTAGAAGAACGTATCCGCACGCCGCCATGCGTCTTTCAATACAAACGCGCGGCGGAAGAAGTGAATCTCTCCGGGGTAGAAGGCCATGTCGAAGGGCGTACCGAGTTTCTCCAGGCGATCGATCACTTTGATCGTCTCCCACAGCGGAACGTTGGCATCGTTGAGACCTTGCAGAATCATGAGCGGCCGCTGAATCTGATCGAGGTGCTTCACCGGGGCGGAGCGATCGTAAAAGTCCGGGTCAGTGGCCGGCGTTGAGCCCAACCGTCCCAGAAGCGCGCCGCCTGTGGTCCATGTGGCCCAGTCGCCCACGCCGGCCACGTCGATTGCGCAGGCAAACAGTTTCGGCGCGCGGATGATGGATTGCAGCGTCATGAATCCGCCGTAACTCAACCCCCAAATGCCAATGCGGTTCGGGTCCACGTAGCTGAGCGTCTTCAAGTAATCCGCGCCGCCGTTTACATCCTGGGTTTCGCCGCCGCCCAGGTCGTGGTACGCGCCCGTCGTCCAATCGCGGCTAAATCCCGAGCTGCCGCGGTAGTCCGGCGTAAGTATCACGTAGCCCTGCTGCGCGAAATACTGGCTGATCGCGTAATACATGCGGTATGAGCCCGGATGCCATGCTAAATAATTCTGATCGGCGCCCGAGCCGTGAATCCAGATGATTGCCGGATGCTTGGTGGACTTATCCAGGTTCTTGCTCACCATCAGAGTCGCGGGCACCGGCTTGCCGTCTTCTCGGCTGGGATAGTGCACGGCCACCGGCGCGGTAAGGTCCGCCGGATTGATGGAGGAAGGCAGCGAGTCGGTAAGCCGCACCGGCTTCGAGCCCGACGCGATGCTCACCATGTATACCTCTTGCGGGTGCTCGACTGCCGCGCGCAGATAAGCAAGCTTTGTGCCGTCCGGGGAGTAGGTCGCGTCCCGATTCACACCCGGCGCAGTCACCACGGGCTCAATCTTTCCCGTCGCCACATCCGCAATCGAGAGGAACCGCTCCTGTTGATTGCCCGGCGCGCTATGCGCGAAGACGATGCTCTTGCTGTCCGGGGACCAGCTTTCATACCCGTCACCGAAATCACCCTTGCCCAACTGCCTGGCCTGCGATTCCGAAGTGGCGTCGGAGGGAATCGCATAAACATGCGCCCATCCGGTGCGGTCGCTGATGAAGGCGATCCATTTGCCGTCAGGAGAAGCCACGGTGCGCGCGCCATCGGCCAGCGAAATCCATTTGGGATCGTAGTCCTTCCAAATGGTGCGCGTCACACCCTTGACGCTGGTTACTTCAATCTCTTTCGTCTTTCGGTCCCCGGTGTATTCCTCATGCACCAGCGCCGGACCTGCGACCCATTGCGTAGCCCCGCCGCTGGTATCGATCATGACCGGGTCGCCGTAAAATACCGAGACGATGCCGATCCGCGTGCCCCATGTTCGGGTGCGCATCACGTTCATGCGGGTGCCGTTGTAGGGCATTGGCTCTGGAGTCTCAGAGCCGAAACTGCTGGTGAAGGAAAGGTACTGATCGTCCGGGGACCATGCGGGCGCGGCCAACCGCGAGCCGTCACTGATGCGCGTCAGTTGCCGCTCCGTTTTGGCGGCAAGATTGCCAACCCACACCTGACCGCCCCTGACAAACGCGATCTGCTTGCGGTCGCTCGAAAGCGCAAACGCTGCCACGCCCTGGAAGCCTGGAAGCCGCGCCGGCTTCCGCGTTGCGGTGGAGACCGACCAAAGCGCGCCGTCCTTCGCGAAGAGAATTTCTTCATTCGATTTCCATTCGAAGTGCCCGATATCGGAGGTCCATATCTCCGGGTCCAGCGGGAAATCTGTCAGCGCGATCGGCGCACCTGCGCCCTGAGAGATGAACAAATCCTGCTTGCCTGCCGCATCCCACAAGAACGCAACTGTCTTGCTGTCCGGAGACCAACGCTGCTCGGTGGGGTACTTGATATCGGCAATGCCATCGATCGTGATGCTGCCTTTGGGCGCTTCCTGTGCTGCGATGTGGGCGACATTTCCGCATACCAGGCTCAAGAGGAATGTCAGAGAGAGAGCGACTCTTTTTGTCGAGAGCATCGCCTTGTGCATCGAATCAAATGCGTAGTTATTCCGGCTCTCCAAAGAAACAGTGCGCATAGGGATCTCCTCAGCGGCGAATTTCCGCTTATGGTGCTGTGTTCATGGGTTTGAATTCATTACACCGAGCAGGCATGCATGGGCTCGGGAACAGGTATTAAGTCGGTGGCAGTCAGAGCAACGGGGATCTTATGAAGCGAGTCGACGGGGATCGAGACATTCCTGCGGCGACAAGGCCAGCTTGCCACAAGTCGTCTCGGAAGAGAAGAACAATTTTGTCACATTTTGTAACATCGACCGGTTTGCTTGCGGCATCGAGTAACTGATAGAAGACTGCGGAGCGAGCAACTTCCACAAGCTTCCGACGGCCATCTTCGCATTAAGTGGGGAGAGATCCTGCCGCTCGAACAAGCGCTTTGATGCGCATTGTTGTGTGCAACATAGGCACATTTCTTCAAGCAATATGTACGAAGTTCGACCAGTTTCTTCGACTGAATTTAATATGCCTGTTTGGCGGCAACTTGATATTTCAGGAAAGTGATCATGAACCGGTGTTACAAATTGTTACAAAAACCGTGTTGGCCGCACCGAGTCTTGTGAAATAGTGAAGTTACCCCGTTGGCTTGATCCTTGTCGAACCAAGCCGCCATTCCCTTCAAATTCAAGTATCTCGAAAGCCCCCAGGAGGCCCTATGCGGAAGTGTGTCTTTTTTCTGCTTCTTACTGTGTTATCGTGTCAGCATCTACTTGCCCAGGGTGCGGTGGCCGGAAAAATAACGGGCGTAGTCACGGACCCGAGCGGCGCTGTAATCCCGGGAGCGGAAGTGACTGTCTCGGGCCCGGCGCTGTTGAAACCGCGGTCGCAAAAGTCCGTTGAAGGCGGCGTTTACCTGATCGAAAACCTGCCGCCGGGCGTGTACCAGGTCGCCTCCATGCTTACTGGCTTCAAGAGCTTCCAGGAAAACAATATCAATATCACCGCCGGGTTTACGGCCACGGTGAACATCACGCTCGCGCTTGGAGATGAAACGCAAACCGTTACCGTTTCCGATTCCGGCCCGGTGGTCGACGTGGAGAGCAGCACCACGCCGATCACCTTCGACACGACTCTCCTGCAAAACACGCCGAGCGGAAACGATCCATGGTCGACGCTGGCCCAGACGCCGGGGGTAACAGTCAGCACCTTCGACGTGGGAGGAAACAACAGCTATCAGCAGTCCTCCATGTCGGTGCACGGCAGCAAGACCACCGAGACGATTTATTCCTTCAACGGCCTTCCGCTGAACGGCGCAAGCCAAACCAGCACATTTTTTTACGTGGATCAGTATTCCTACAATGAAGTGCAGATGGTCACCGGAGCGTCTCCGCCGGAGATTCCGATCGGCGGCGCATATATGAACATGATCACGCGCCAGGGCTCGAACGCACTGCACGGTTTTGTGCTGTACAACTACGAGGACGACAAGACACAGAGGCAGGTGCAGCCGCCTTACTATACGCCCATCGCCAGCGTAGCCGCTCTCGGCGCAGTCGCCGGACCGGTGCTGACGGATGGCTCGCCGTTCATTCGCGCCTATGATTCGGCGGTCGACATTGGCGGGCCCGTGATCCGGGACAAGTGGTGGATCTTCGGCGCCTACCGCGAGTATCAGTTGAAACAGCAGCTTCGCGCCAGCCCGCTTCCCAACCCAGTCACCGGCGGTTTGCCGTCGTACCCTGGGCAGTATGGATTCGGCACGGACGTCAACCACCAGAGCAACACCACGCTGCGCAACGATTACCAGATCAGCGCGAAGAACACCGTGAACGCGATTTGGCACTGGCAATACATCAACCGTTTCTTCCGGCGCTCGACCGCGTTCTCGTATGTGGACCAGTCGGCGGCCTATGTGCAGATCGAACCGGCCTATATCGTTCAGGCGCAGGAAATTTACACACCGACATCGCACATGACCATCGACTCCCGCATCGGATTTCTGGGCGGCGTTTATCCGGAGCGGTATCAACCGGGCGTCGCGCCCCAGACTCTTCCGGCGGAAGATCTCGGCGCATCGACGCTGAAGTATGCGGGCCTCGAAAACTATATCAACAAGGAGAAATCGGCAGCTCTGGCTTCCACCGTGTCCTACTTCAAGGGCGGGTGGCTGGGATCGCATGTCTTCAAGGGAGGCGTGAATATATCCCTGCAGAGAAACTATTCGCTCTACAACTACAACCAGGATACCTTCGACGTGTATAACACTCAGAGCGCCACGCTCGCGCCTGACACCACGGCCTACGAAGTCATCATCCAGAATGGCCCGATCGACTATAACGACTGGTCGCGCGGCCTGTCATTCTTTGTACAGGATGCGTGGACGCTCAATCGCCACGTTACGCTGAATATCGGCGGCCGCTACGATACGTCTCATGCCTGGATTCCGCCACAGTGCAACAAGGCCGTTGGCGTTACGGAGTTCGCGCCCTTGTTCCCCAGCCGCTGCACTGCCGACTTTCAGAAGGCGTATGCCGCTCAGGCTACGCTTGGCGAAACGCTTGGACCACTCACTCCGTATAACAATGTCGCCACCTACGGGCAGTTTGTGCCCCGCATCAGCGTAGCCTACGATCCATCGGGCCGCGGCAAGCAGGTGATCCGCGGCGGATTCAATATGTTCACCAACAACATCGGAACCAGCCTGGCCGATTCCATCAACCCGAACGGCACTGCCGCTGCCACCTATGGCTGGAACGGCAGCTTCATTGCCAACTCGGCGACCCCGGGCGCCATCAACTCGGCGATTCCGGACTATACGCAGTATGCGCCCGCTTGCGGCGCGAATGCTCCCGGCACTCTGGGGTGCCTTGCGGGTGGAACGTATACAGGAACGGCTGCAGCCAAGGTTGGAGGCTGGATCAGCACCACGGGAGGCTTTACCAGCTTCGTCGATCCGAATATCAAGCGTCCTTATTCCCTCATGTATAACGTGGAGTACGAACGCGCGATCTTTGGCAACATCTCGGTAGACGCCGCTTACTACTATCGCAACACACGGAACGTCCAGACCACGGCCAATATCAATGGCCCCGCTACGGACTATGTTGCTGTGACGACATATCAGACGGGCCCCAATGCCGGTCAGGCGATCGTGAACCCGCTCACCGGCGCTCCGATCACTCTGTATGACCTTCAGGGAAGCACCCATACTTGTCTTTCTGCGCCGAAATATACAACTCGCACCACGACGGATGTGGGGTGCACTTACACGGAGACCACCAATAATCCCCAAGCCAATACCAACCACTACAACGGTTTGGAGTTTACGATGACGCGGCGAATGACCGGCAAATGGTCGGCCCTGGTCGGCGTCACCTTCCAGAGCGACAAGGGAACCGCGACGTCCGGCGACTTCAACGACCCCAACCTGAACATCAATCGCTTCGGCTCGATCGACCAGGACGTGCCTCTGGTGGTGAGAGCGGACGTAACCTACAAACTGCCCTTCCAATTGCAGACCTCGGTCAACTACCAGCATGAGACGGGATATCCGATCCAATACACCTACACGTTCAGCGGATTGCACCAGGGCACCGAGAGCGTGAAGATTGAGCCGAACGGATACGCGCGCTACCCGAATGTGGATGACACCAACCTTCGCGTCAGCCGGGTAACAAAGATCCGAGAGCGCTATACGTTGGAGACCGCTTGCGATCTCAATAACTTGTTCAACGTGAAGCCGACCACCGCGGAAACGGTTGCCTTCGGGTCTACATTCCAAAAGCCCACTACCTTCCTGGGACCGTTTATTGCGCGCTTCCAGGCTAAGTTCAGCTTCTAATCGCAGCAATCTCAAGGAAAGCAAAAAGGAACACACCAGCTCCCGTCCTGCTATACGGATGGGAGTTGGTGGAAACGCGAAATCAATAGAGTCTGCATACCTTCCTAGAGCCTTCATAGTACCGAGGAGAAACCATGAAAGACCAAAATGCATTTGCGGAAACTGCAAGCAGACGGAACTTTCTGCTGGGAGTGGCGGCGGTGGCCGCATTGCCGACATTGCCTGCGGTATCTCTGGCCCAGGCGTCGGCAACGCCAAGCCCTGCGCCGGGAAGTCCCGAAGCGCTCGAGATCGATGCCTTGATGACGATTGTGAACCTGCGCTTCGGGAGCTACCTCAAAAGCGAAGAGGTGCCATTGGTGCGGCGCTCCATCGAGCGGCAGTATGCAAGCGTCGACACGCTGCGCAAGGTACCGATTCACAACGACGATATGCCGGACTTGTTGTTCATTCCGGACGGGCGGTAGGCTCCGCTCCAGTCAAAAATTACATAAATCTGCCGGAGGGATGCAGGGATGTTAAGCAACGACATCATATTCTCGTCAGTTCGCGAGCTGGGAAACAAGATCAGAACGCGCCAACTTTCGTCTACTGAGCTGACGGAGGCTTACCTCACACGGCTGGAGACCATTGGCCCCAAGCTGGGAGCTGTCGTGACGGTGACGCGCAAGCTTGCCATGCAGCAGGCAGCGGCGGCGGATAAGGAAATCAAGGCGGGACATTATCGCGGACCGCTGCACGGCATTCCCTACGGCATCAAGGACGCGTTTTCGGCCAAGGGCTATCCGACGACGTGGGGCATTGGACCCTACAAAGACCGCGTGTTCGATTACGACTCAACTGTCGTGACCATGCTGCGGGATGCGGGCGCGATTCTGATTGGCAAGCTGGCCATGGTGGAGCTGGTGGGAGGCCTTGGTTACGATGGCGCGGATGCGTCCTTTACCGGGCCGGGACGCACACCGTGGAATCCCGACTACTGGAGCGGCGGGTCTTCGTCGGGTCCGGGGGCGGCAACCAGCGCGGGCCTGGTGGCGTTTTCCATCGGTGGCGAAACCGGCGGGTCGATCCTCAGCCCATCCAACAACTGCGGGTTGGCCGGCATGCGCACAACGTATGGGCGCGTGAGCCGCGCCGGGGGCGTGACACTGTCGTGGTCGCTGGACAAGGTCGGTCCCATGTGCCGCGCGGCGGACGATGTGGGCCTGGTGCTGGCCGCGGTTGCGGGCTATGATCCGCTGGACCCGGCTACAGTGAAGCGGCCGTTCGTCTACACCGAGCCATCCGCGGCAACGAAGCGCTACCAGATCGGCATTATCAAGGGATCGTACGAGAACGTGCAGCCGGAGGTTCGAGCAAACTTTGAGCAATCCGTGAAGGTCCTCTCGGAGTTTGCCGACGTCAAGCACGACGTGGAGATGCCGGACTATCCTTACGCCGCGATTCTGGCCACTGTCATGGGCGCCGAGGCAGCGGAGGCGTTTGAGGAACTGATCGATACGGGACAGATGCGGGAGATGGCCAATCAACAGGACCGCGTGAACGGCTATGCGCGCAAGATGATCTTTGCCGTGGATTACATCCGCGCGCAGAGGGTAAGAAGGCCGGCGAGGTTGGCGCTCGAAAAGCTGCTTGGCCAGTACGATGCTGTGATTGGCCCGACTAGCGGTTCCGTTGCAGCCTCGGCGACAGGCACCTTTGCCGGCCGCAACGATCCACCCGCCGCGCCAAAGCCAGGGGAAACCAGACCAGTGACTGTGGCTCTTACCGGGCCGGGGAATGTAGCCGGAGTGCCGGCAATCAGCGTTCCCAACGGTTTTGGCCAGCACGGGCTGCCATCGGGAATCCAGTTCATGGGGCCGACGTGGAGCGAGAAGACACTGATCGATATCGCAGTCCAATACCAGAAGAGAACGGATTGGCATAAGCGGCAGCCTCCGATCGATGCGTGGTTGAAGTCGCAGAAGGCTGCTGCTGGAGCATGAATTCGTACTTTTGGGTTTCTAGGTCTCCCACCCATTCCGCAAAGAACGCGGAATGGATGGGGCACCGGGCAACTTCACTCCGTCACTGCGTTCCATAACTCGCCAGCCCTGATGTCGATCAGGCTTTCACTCAGGAGACCACTATGTCACTCGACCGCCGCCATTTTCTCAAAGTCTTCGGTAACCTAGGATTTGCCGCCACTCTTCTGCCCGGCGCGCTGTATACGATAGCTGCCCAGGCCGAGGACAAGCGCATCACCGCGGAGATGCTCGATCAGGCATCTGTGATCGCCGGCGTAACGCTGGAACCCGACCAAAAGACGGAGATGCTGACGCTGCTCAACACAAACCGCAAGGGGTTCGACGACTTGCGGGCGCTCGACATGCCGAATTCGGTTCCACCTGCATTTGTCTTTACTTGCCTGCCTCCGGGATATGAGCCGGCGCAGCCGCCCGCGGGCGCAGACCTGCGCAAGCCGCTGCATATGAGCGCGGCCCCAGCCATTGCGGACAAGGAAGTGCCCAAGGATCTGAATAAAATTGCGTTCTCTACGGTGCGCGAGCTGGGTGAACTCGTCCGGCGCAAAAAGGTTACGTCGCTGGCTCTTACGGAGATGTACATCGCTCGGCTGAAGAAGTACAACCCGGTGCTGCAATGCGTGATTACGCTGACGGAAGAGCGAGCGATGGCACAGGCCAGGGATGCGGACAAGGAGATTGCAGCAGGGAAGTACCGCGGTATTCTTCACGGATTGCCCTGGGGCGGCAAGGATCTGCTGGCGGTGAAGGGATATCCCACCACATGGGGTGCGGGCGGTTTTGAAGACCAGCACTTCGATTACGACGCAGCCGTGGTGCAGCGGCTGGACGCAGCCGGCGCGGTGTTGATTGCCAAGCTCTCGCTCGGCGCGCTTGCCGGCGGCGATCACTGGTTCGGCGGCATCACGAAAAATCCATGGAATATAGAACAGGGATCGAGCGGATCGTCGGCCGGCCCTGGGTCCGCGACCTCGGCAGGTTGCGTTGCGTTCTCCATTGGATCGGAGACTGGCGGCTCCATCTCCGGGCCTTCGACCAAGTGCGGTGTTACGGGGTTGCGCCCCACCTTTGGATTCGTTCCGCGCACCGGGGTGATGACGCTGAGCTGGACGATGGACAAGCTTGGCCCCATGTGCCGGTCGGCGGAGGACTGCGCTCTGGTGATGCAGGCCATCTGGGGGCCGGACGGCCAGGATGAGGCTATGCCAAAGAGCTGGTACCAATGGAACGCGGACCTCGACTGGAAGAAACTTCGCATCGGCTATTTGAAGGACGATTTCGAGAAGCCATGGTCGCCGCCCATCGCGCCACTTCGTTCCGACGCCACCGAGCAGGAGAAGAAGGCCTACGATCGCCGTATTGCCAATGAGCCGCAGACCAAAGCCGCGCGCGAGTACGACCGCAAGTATGATCTGGCCACTCTCGATGTGCTCAAGAAGATGGGAGTGGAACTGATCCCGGTTGAGATTCCCAAGTTTCCCTACGACGCCATGCGTTTCATCTATAACATCGAAGGAGCCGCGGCGTTCGAGCAGATGACGCTGAGCGGGCGCGACAAAATTCTGTATGAGAAAAGCCAGAGCAGCTATGCCAACTCCTTCAGGGCAGCGCATTTTTATCCCGCAGTCGAATACATTCAGGCCAATCGCGCGAGAACTCTGGCCATCCGCGCTTTCGCCAAGGTCTTTGAGAAGGTGGACATCATCGTTACCCCCACTACCAACTCCAGCGGACAGGTGACGGTGACCAACTTGACCGGTCAGCCGGCCGTGATTGTGCCCAATGGATTGCGCGGCTCGGATGCTCCCAAGCCGGTTGCGGGCGGCGGCGGCGCAGACCTCGCGGCTCCCGGAGCAGGTGGACCCACCGGTCAGAGCGGCGGACCGAACACGCCGGTCAGCATTACGTTTCTGGGCACCATCTACAAAGATGCGGAAGTGCTGGCGTTTGCTCATGCGTATCAGAAGGCCGCCGGATTTCTCGATCAGCATCCGCCGCAGTTCCTGGCATAGCTGCGTCGATTGTCGGCAGACCTTGGCGCAAATTTCTTTCAGTCCTATGTATGAGTGGGGTTGCATCCGGATGAATTGGAGACTATGTATGAGACGCAATGTATCGCTGGTGACTCTGACGCTGATGTTCCTATCGCTGAGCGTGTCTGTTCAGATGGATGCGTCCGCGCCGAAGGGCAGCATTACAATCGACCGCATCTCCGAGATCAAATATCCCACGGACAACGAATGGTCTCCGGATAATAAGACCGTAGCATTTCTGTGGGATTGGGCGGGCAAGCAAGACATCTATACCGTGCAAGCGGGTTCGCCGCCAGTGGCGCTGACGGACTTCCCCGTCAGCCCCGACACGCTGCGCTCCGACATCGGTCATTTTGAATGGGCGAGCGCCACGAAGGTCATCTTCGTAAAAGACGGCAGCCTTTACAGCGTGGATACCGCGACGCGCACGCCCAAGCGCATGACAGGATTTGAAGGCGTGTCTGTTTTCACGCTGCTGCATGACACATCGCAGATCCTATATGTTCTGAAGGGGCAGATATGGGTCAACACTCTCGACGGCAAGTGGGGAAAGCAGCTTACGCAACTTGGGCCGACTGAACATGCCGGGGGGCTATCTGTATCGCCGGACGATCAGTACATCGCCTTCACCATCAGCGGCCCAGCCGAGGAGTACTCTCCCAGTCTTCCCTTCAACGGAGATCGCATTCGCGTCTACCGCCCGGCTACATCGAGCAGCAACCGCATTGCCGTGATAACGATGATGGGCGGGGCTCCGACCATGATGCCGGGAGGCAGTGGAGGGGGAGGCGCCGCGGCAACAGCCGGTGTGCAGTGGGTGACTGGGCCCGATGGTCCCGCCATATTGCAACAGGAGACCACCACGGACCGCAAGACCCGCACGATTGTCGTCACGTCTTTGACCGGCGTGTCTCACATCCTTTGGAAGGACTACGACCCGGCCTGGTGGTCGCCCTCCAACGGTCCCCGTACAGTGGTTTCGCCTGACGGCAAGTGGGTTGCGTTCGTATCGGATCGCACCGGCTGGCCGCTGGTATACGCCATTCCGACCAACGCCACCTCCGAGTCGCAAGCCAAAATGTTGAGCTCCGGCGACAAGGTTGAGGGCTATCCAGCGTGGTCGCCGGACAGCAAGCGAGTAGCTTACGACCACAGCAATGACGGCGACGCCATGTCGCGCTACATCAGCATCGCGGATGTCGAGACCGGAAAGATTGAATCGGTAGTCAAGGACCCCGGCGTAAGCCTCACGCCGGTATTCTCTCCCGACGGCTCGATGATCGCCTTCTCTCGGTCCAGTGCCGAACATCCGCTCGAAGCATTTGTAGCGCCCGCCCACGCGGACGCGAAAATTGTCCGCCTCACCAACTCAGTACCGGCGGAGATTCTTGTCTCCGACCTCACGCCTCCCAAGCCCGTGTACTATCCGAGCCGCGGAGACAAGAAGCCTGTTCCGGCTACGCTTTGGGTCAACAAGCATCTCGATCTCACCAAGAAACATCCAGCTATTATCTGGGTGCATGGCTCGGGCGACGGTCAGAACTATCTTGGCTGGCAGCCGGGCGCCTGGCGCATGTACTACGCCATGGACCAATATTTCTCGCAGCAGGGTTATGTGATTCTTACCGTCGACTACCGAGGCAACTCGGGCTACAGCCGCGACTGGGCAACCGGTTCCTACAAGGATCCGGGCGGTACCGAGACTGGCGACGTAAACGCGGGCGCGGATTATCTCAAGACGCTGCCATATGTCGATGGGGACCGCATCGGCGTATGGGGACTGAGCTACGGCGGCTACATGGTACTTCAGTCGCTGGTTACCGATCCAAAGCTCTTCAACTGCGGCATCGATGTCGCAGGTGTCGGAGATTGGTACACATACAGCGTCGGCGTGTCGCCCAGGCTGGGCGGAGATGCCTCATCGGACCCGGCGCTGTGGGAAAGCTCTGCCCCGGTGAAACATCTTGACAAGCTTTCCATTCCTTTGCTGATCTTGCAGGGAACAGCCGACACCAACGTGCCATTCTGGGAAACGCTCAAGATTGTAGACACGCTCGAGAAACTAGGTAAGCCGTTTGATTTGATGATCT
>Ga0302319_10018888_pt1 | contig 12541 bp, 9 predicted proteins | sample Bog_T0_2_FD_203319 | JGI IMG/M metagenome (GOLD analysis project Ga0302319, IMG submission 203319) | Peat permafrost microbial communities from Stordalen Mire near Abisko, Sweden - Bog_T0_2 | ecosystem: Environmental > Terrestrial > Soil > Wetlands > Peat | place: Sweden: Abisko, Stordalen Mire... | reverse complement strand
GCACCATGGAACCGGACTTGATGGTTCGACTGCTGCGCGCTTGCATCTGCACACAAACCATCACTTACAAAGAGCTTGTCGCCATGCCGGAGCTAGCTTGATATTCATCTACGCTAAATGCTCCGTCCTACCAGTCAGGAGAAGCGGCGAACGTGCCAAATTAAGCGCGTGTGCAATATCGCTGGCGATCGATTCGTTCCTCGACGTATCGGTAGACAGCGCACCGTAAACATCCTGGATCGTCACCTCAGCGAGATCTGGCGGCATCCGAAAATCCGTGTGGCGAGGAATAGCCCTATGCTCGAATGGATTCGTTTCCGCCATTACCTTGGCGCTCAGGCTGAATCGTACCGGGCCACATTGCATGTAAATGATGGGATGGTGTCCATCTTTTCGGGTTGGCGTCGCCGTGAGACCTACCACGTATTTGGCTTTCACCTGTCTCATCACTTGCTCGAAGGTGAAGGCAGAAATGTGATGGCACTCATCCACGATGACCTGGCCGTAGTCCGCGACAAGATCCTTTACAGCTTCTTTTTGATACAGGCTCTGGATGACCGCAACATCGACGCAGCCGCTGCGACGTGCTTTTCCGCCGCCAATCTGACCGATTGAGGCTACGGACATATTAAGGAACATGGCCAGCCGCTCCCGCCATTGGTCGAGTAACTGTTGCCGATGAACGAGGACCAGTGCGTTGACCTTGCGCTTCGCGATCAACCATGCGGCAACGGCCGTCTTCCCGAATGCTGTCGGAGCGCACAGGATTCCTTCATCATGGTCGCTAACCTCCTCAACAGCCTCTTCCTGGACTGGCCGAAGCTGGCCATCGAATTCCGCTTCAATTGGGTTCCCCGCAAAGCGCTCGTCTCGAATTTCAGGCAGAATGTGGTTCGCACGCAAAAGCGCCAATACATCCGACGGACACCCGCGCGGTACGGCAATATGCGTGGGAAAATCCTGACCACATGCGATGACACGCGGCTTGGCATACGTGGGAAGCCGCATCGCCTGCGCTCTATAGAACTCTGGATTTTGAAATGCTGCTACTCGAAGCAGGCGATTCAGCATGGCTGGCGGCAGGCCTTGTTTCTCGATATAAATCAGATTTGCGCGGACGATCTGTACCGATTCCGGCAGTGGTCCTTCGATTGGCCGCTCCCGGTGTTTTCGTGATGGCGGCATTGTCCACGGATCTTGCGCGTCTTCATCATCGGCAATGCTGATACGAACTCCGATGAGATCGCCATTGCGTTGAGCGTCGGATATGATTTCTTCGGCCGCTGCGGTAGACATCCGCCGAATCGTGGAGAGAAACTCCCACTGGTCGGGATAGGGGCAGAGTTCGGCATCGATGAAAACGCTGTTGCCAGATTTGCGCGGCGCAAACTGCAACGGGAGAGCGATTAGATTTCCGAACCCGCCTTTGGGCATGGTGTCCTGGTTCGGAAATAAGCGGTCATAGGAATTGAGACCAAGCTGATGCCGGCGTTCCATCGTCCGTGTCAGAAGTGCGCATCCGAGCTTGCGGGCGGTGCTGGCCGGGATCGCAAATTCAAAGAATATCCAGACGTGGCCGCCGTTCCCCGAACGCGAACGCTCGAGAACCGCCGGCACGCCCAACTCCCGACAGGTATCGAGAAATGCGTGCGAGTCATCGGCCCATGTCTTCTTATCGAAATCGACAGCGAGAAACCAGCAGGTTTCGTCCAGGAGAAGCGGATAGATGCCAACGGTCTATTTCCCGAGGAGATGGTTCTCGACAACCGTGTCGGTCAGCGGCAAGAATTTTCGCGTGATCCGGTCAACCTTCTTCCGATCTGCAGGTTTGCTCGCATTGATGGTCTTCCAATCCTTCAGCGCTGCCGGTGAATATCCAGACCGGCCATCGGGATTCTCCCATCGCCGTGCATAGATATCCTCTCTCCCGCGAAACAGGTTGCGGAACAGAGCGATGCGTTTGCGAGCGCGCTCTTCCTTGCTCTCCGCTTGCACCGCCAGGCTGGTTTGAACCGCACGTGCATCCTCATGGGGTGTTGGAACGGAAATGCCATGAGTAGCCAACAAACGGCGCAGCCTCGCATTCTCCTCGCGCAACCGCTGGTTGTCTTCATCGCGAGATTCAAATGGAACCGATTCTGAAGTGCGGCCAGTCATGTCCTCTTACTTTTCCGCGCCAGTGGCCAAGACTTCGCGGCAGAACTGGCGTAATTCCTCGAAGGCCTCAAGCAAGCCTACCTTGAGCCCGCAATCCGCAGCCAGCGCCTCAAACGGAATCCGCCATTCTTCCGGTGGCGCAATCAAGGACGCCGGTAGAGCGTGCGTGTTCCTTCGCTCGAATGTCACCCGCAACGCGTTCAGCGCTCTTAGCTTTTCAACCTGATCGTCCCGGCTGAGTAGCAGGAGGTCCACCAAGTCCTTGACCCGGCTATTCGTAGAGCTTCGCGGAAGCGTGTATGCATGGATCTTTTCGGCGAATTGCTGCTCGCATGAGATCACACGCACCTTCGGCTGCTGTATTCCTGCAAAGCTCAGCCAGTCGAAACACTCTATAGTTTCGAGAGGTTGTATCACCACGTCGCCAATTCCAGCGTCGAGATGAAACTTGGCGAAAATCCTCCCGTCCATCCGCGTTTCTATTGAATAACGCGCGCCGCCGTAAGGCGCTGCGGTCAAATCCGAGATCGGTGGTCCAATCGTGTATTCGAACCAATCATCGAGGGAAACAGCGGCGGCGGCCTGAAGCACCTCTCGCACCGCTCGTCCTGCGCTGTCGTTATCCAGTTCGCCTACGACACGCTGCAGTGTCAGATCGATATCGATGGTGGATCGCGCCGCCTTGAAGCGGAGCTCCAATGCATAGCCACCCTTCAACACCCAGGGAACCGTCTCGGTCCTGAACAGCCGCGCAAGCAGTCGATCAAAGGATACTTGCCGCCTGAGGCGATTGACATCCATTTGCCTGGCGCGAGATTCACTTTTCAGGCGCTCTTCCAGAGCTTTCCGGAACGCTCCCGCCGATCCGTAAGTTCGGGCCATAGCCATTAGCCAGCCCGCCGTAACGCATCTTCAATCACTTTGCGAGACTCTTCGCTGCATTTCACGCTACGAAGTTGTTGGCGTGTTACCAGGCCGCGTTCGATTGCCTGCTGCAGCGCCTGGTGTATAAACGTGGGTTCGGTCGCACCAGCCTCGATTAGATCAAGCATCGTTCGGAGTGGCCGAGTGTATTTGAATCCTGGCCCTATTTGTATATCGCTCCTAGGCATATCGTAGTAATACAGCACTAGGATCCCAGGAATCTCGGAGTTGCGCCGAAAATTCTGTGGAACCGTCATGTGGAGCTTTGCCGGGTTCAAGTCTGAAAGTTCATGAAGACTCAAGGCAGTCTGATGGCTGTAAACGCCTTCGATTTCTTCCTTGCGGTTCCTGGACCAGAGCGACCATAGCACCAGGTCTGGTCGTTCCGGCGACGGGAATAGCGCCAGCCGATAGATGCCGCGGTGCTCACGAATCCAATTTCCAGCTTGCACATGGTAGGGATGCGTATTCTCAGCGAAGCCGGCGGCTTTGGCCTGCTTCGTCGTGAACAGGCCTTGTTGCTGCTCGGCTACGTCGAAGAGCCGACGCGACGCATCTCGACGCGATTGAGCCATATGCACAATACTACAACTTTATTGTTGTTTTGTGCGCAAAGCGGAGAGCTTCCTTCCATGGTGCCAACGGTCGACGACCTCGGCAATACGGGCAGCCCTGTACCTGTACAGTTCCACGCCGCCCAGGGAGAGAGATTTGGTGGGCCCACCAGGACTCGAACCTGGAACCAAAGCATTATGAGTGCTCTGCTCTAACCGATTGAGCTATGGGCCCTTACCTGATTCCGGCACCGTATCACCGGAGTTTATCGTAGTGGACCGTAGTCAACCGCAATTGAGCGTAATTTGGAGATTATGAGTCCCCTGCTCTAACCGTTGAGCTACAGGCCCTTCCTTGGCTTGCGGCGGCCGCGGAATCACAGGAAGAATTCTGCCGGGGCTCGCCGAGCCTTGTTTGCATTGTAGGACGCTGCCGGCGCGAAACCAAACCGGCCGCGGCGAATCGGCCCTGGCCCTGCGCTCCCTAAAATTGTTGCCGAGCGCAAATGGGGGCTAGTGCCGCTTTAACAGAACTGTCACAATCGCCGGGTAGGATACCGGGAGTCTGCCCGCAGGGGCGGGAGGAGACGCGGCTAGGGCGGCAACCGGCCTGCCAGGCGCCGCAAGGAAGGAACTTTGCAATGCAAATTTCGATAGAAGAGATGGATGGCGGCGTGACCAGGGTCGTTCTTGACGGGCGCATGGACATTGAAGGCGCGGCGGCCATCGATCTGAAGATGAATGTGATTGCCGGCAGCAGCCAGATCCTGCTGCTGGACATGCAGAAGGTCACATTCCTGGGCTCGATGGGCCTGCGCTCCATCGTGGTTCCCGCCCAGGCGGTGCGGCGGCGCGGCGGCAAGGTGGTTCTGTTTGCGCCTGTTCCGATGGTTGAGGAAGTTCTCAAAGCCAGCAACGTCGGTACGCTGGTTCCCATCCACCATGAACTCAGCTCCGCTCTGGCCGCGCTCCAGTAAGGTTGCGGCCGCCAGGCCCCGGTCATGCCCGATGGACTCACACCCAAGGCGGAAGCTCGGCTGAGCCTGAACAGCAGGCTCGCGAAGCTGGCGCTGGTGCGGCCCTGGGTTGACGTGCTGGCAGCGGAACACCATATCCCGGAAGAGAAGGTTTTTGCCATCAACCTCTGTCTTGAGGAAGCGCTCTCGAATGTGATTCGCCACGGCTACCTCGGCGAACGGGACCACAGGCTCACGGTCGACTTCAGCGTAGATGCTGACGGTGAGCTGGTGTTCACCATTGAAGACGACGCGCCACGGTTCAATTCTTCGGAGTTCAAGGAGAGGCCGGCCCCCGCTTCAGCCGATGAGATCAAGCCGGGAGGGCAGGGCATCCAGCTGATGCGCAAATTTGCCAACAGCCTGGCCTGGGAGCCGCTGCCGCACGGCAATCGGCTCACGCTCGGATTTCATTATGGCGCCCCGGGGGGCGAGCCGAGATAGTTGCCGTAGGTCATCAACCCCACCGCGGTGAGCAGCACAAGCAGAGCGCCCAGGAGCGTAGTCCAGGTGCGCGCGCGGCATCCCTTCCACTCGCGCAACGCTACGCCGACGACCGCGCTGAAAAACACGAGCATGGCCATGTGGATGGCCCAACTGGTGAACTTGTAGGCCCCCATGCGCACATGGCCCAGGCCGTAAAAGAAAAACTGCCCATACCAGAGAAAGCCGGTGAGCGTGGCCATGGAGAAGTTGAGGGGCAGGGCGGCTTTGATCTCGCCGGCCGGCAGGTCGACATATTCGACCAGCGAGCCATTGCGCAAATGCAGAAAGAGGCAGTAAAGGGCGGTGGTAAAGAACGCGCCGCCGCAGGAGAAGATGTAAACCACATTGCCTTCAAACTGGCCTGCGCCATGCGCGGCGGCCAGCACGGCGAGGGGTCTTCCCGCGTCGAGAGAGATTCCGAAGACCGCCGAAAGCAGGCCGGCCAGCACGCAAAAGAAGATTCCCTTGCCGAAGTGAAAGCCGTCGGGCATGGTGTCGGAATTGCGCAGGTCAATGTCCTTGAGCCATCCGGCAAGGCCGGAGACGAGAATGCCGCCGGTGGCGACGGCCACGCCCGCCAGCACCCATCCCGCGCCTGTCTGGTTGAAGACAATCGCAAGCTGGCCCGAAAGCAGCGGGGTGACCATGGTCCCCAACACGCAGGAGATGCCGATGGCAATGGCATAGGTGATGGAGAAGCCGACGTAGCGGATGGCCACGCCAAAGGCGGTTCCGCCGATGCCGTAGAGCGCGCCGAGCAGGAAGGTCCGCGCCATCACATCCGCCGGCGCCTCGGCAAGCACCGCCCCCAACTGCGGAATGGTGAACCACGCGCCCACCCAGGGCAGAATCAGCCAGCAGACCGACGCCTGCGCCAGCCAATACGTCTGCCACGACCAGGAGCGGGTCTTTTTCTGGGGCGTGTAACAGAGCGCGGAGCTGCACGCGCCGACAGAGTGAAGAAGCGCGCCCAGCAGGGGATTGGCGGTCATCATGCAATATCCTCGCGCAGCGCCCCATGCCAGGCGGCGATTGCCTCAAGATTTCAGATTAGCTCGTCAAACTCCGGGGGCAGTTGCAGCGGATAATCTCCGAATTCACGAACCAGCTTAACGATGTAGTCGTATGTCTGGCCGGAGACGCCACTGCTCACCGAGTGGTCCGACTGAAAGATGTAGCCGCCGCCCTTGGCCGCATTCAGCTTGCGCAGCACCTCGCGGCGGATGGCCTCGCGGTCGCCGCTCTCCCAGATCTGCATGTCGCTGTTGCCGCAGATGCCCATGGTCTGGCCATATTGCCGGCGCAGCTCCACGCAATCCAGCCCGGCCTTGGCTTCCAGCGGGTTATAGGCGTCAATCTTCATCTCGATGTAGTCGGGAAAGATTTTCCTGGGATTGCCGCAGCCGTGGTAGATCACCGGCAATCCATAAGCATGAGCGTACTCGGTCATCTGCGTCACCCAGGGCTTGAAGTACTCGCGCCAATAATTCGGCGAAAAGAACATCCCCTTCTTGTAGGCCACGTCGCCCCAGATTACAAAGCCGTCAATGAGCCCCGCGCCCGCATCCATGGCGGCCTTGGCGCACTCAAGATAATGCGCGCCAATCCGGTTGATCACTGCGCCCATCCGATCGGGAAACTCCGCCATCCACATCAGCGCGTGTTCCTGCCCAATCAGCCGCGTCAGGCACTCGCTCACCTCGCCCATGCTCCCGTACACCGCGAAATCCGCCCGCAGCGACTTCACCGTATCGATCCATGCCGGCGAGTTCCGCTCAAACCCATCCCCCACGCCCGCAATCTGGTTGTCACCGGCCTCATAAAACCGCCGTCGGTCCCGGGGATCGTCAAACTCCACCCGCTCCAGCTTTTCAAACGTGTCTGTCTCCCACGCCCGCATCTCCGGCATCGGAAAATCAAAGCGCTTCCGCATCACGGTGCCGTACCCCGTCTTCACCACCACCTCTTCCGCCGTCTCTTTCAGCGTCTCGAACGGCCGGATCCACGGGTCCATATTCGGCACCGTCGAAATCCAGTCCAGGTCATAGTAGTAGTACGGATTGGCGTCGTCGGGCAGGCCCAGTTCCTTGCGCCAGCGGGAGGTAAAACCGCCCCAGAAAAAGTCGCTGATGGGCACGCGATCCGGTTCCTGGTGGCGCAGCGCGGTGTTGAGCCTCTCCAGTTTGCGCAAGGTGTTGGGCTTGCGCCCGGTGGTATCGGCGGTCTGTCCGAAGGTGTTGAACATGCCCATAATCAGCCTTCCGCAAGCGTACAACAGGTTTCTCTGAAAACGTATACAAAAAGAGACAAAACTCCCCCGCCTTCGCCAATCAAATCACCGGGAGCCTCCCCATCAGCACCTGGTGCGGCCTCGGCCTGCATGCACCGGAGGCGGGCCGTTTCCCAGCGCGCAGCAGGAATCTTCCCGAGAAAACGTTATCTTACCCCCGGCCCTTCCAGCCATGCAAGCCAGGATTTCGCTGCGGAAGCAGACTCTCCCGCAGGCTAGACCTCCATGAGCGAAACCTCGTGCAGCTCCGCCTTGCCGCCCGGCAAATGCTTTACCCGCAACGTCTTAAGCTCCCACGGGCCGAGCGATACCGAGTGGTCGAGGCCCAAAACCTTGCTCTTGATCGTCGCCTGGGTCGCGTTTCCCGCCCGCTCCTGGATGCGCAGAATCGTTCCCTCCGGCGCACCCTCTGCCTGCTTCACCGCCAGCACCCAAACGCTGCTGGGCATGACCTCAAGGTAGGTGTTCTCCCACGCCTCGGTTCCGTGATGCGCCGAGTCGACGACGACTTCCGCCGGCGTCTGCAACTCCTCCGCCAGCCGGTCCAGCCCAAGCCCCGCGCACTCTCCGCGCGCGCCATAGAGCCAGAAGCGCCGCTCCTGCCGGCCCTGGTCCTGCCAGGCGTTGGCGTCGTTTTGCGGCACCGTCGCCGGATTGTGCCGCGCAAACGGCGCCGACCGGATCAGCACCGTGCGGAACAGTCCGCCCAGGCTGTCATAGCTGTAGCTGCCGTCGTTCACCACCGCGAGCGTGCAGTCTGCTCCGCCCAGCTTTCCTTGCACCGCGGCCCAATCCTGGTAAGGTCGCTCGTCGCCATTCAGCGTCCGCTCAATCACTGCTCCCGGAACCTTGGCAAAGACCCGCGGCTCCATCATCGCCGTCGGAATCTCCAGCTTCAGCATCTGCTCGTGCTCATGCCAATCGATGACAAACCGCAGCTCAATGAAATCCCGCCCGGCAAACTGGGCGATGTCGAGCACGATCTCCGAGTCCTGCCACTTCGCCCGCTGACGCGTCACCCGTGTCACCGGCCCATCTTCAATCACCGTCGTCGATGCGAGTTTGGGCCGTCCGATCTCTTCGCGGAACTGCTTGATGCCGTGCGCCCACGTGTCGCTCGTGTCTTTGATCACCACCAGGCCGATGGGCCCCGCCAGCAGCTCTGTGCCGTCTGCCTTCAACGAAGAGAATCCCAAAACGGAGTCCGAGATCGTGAACAGTTGCTTATAACTCTCCGCAGGCGCCGGATCGCCATGCTTCAACTCGAAGACCTTGTATCCGCAGGCAGGCAGATCCACCCACGCCGAAAGCCTATAGAAGAAGTTCGTCATGCTCTCGGATGGCCGCCATTGCAGCGGAATCTTGCTGCCGTCCCTGGCCTCGAGATGGCTGATGGGCGACTTGGGTGCGCCGGGCACAAACGGCGAACCCTCCGGATCCTTTTCCGTATAGCACTCCACCAGCGCCTTGCGCTTCCACGGCACAGAATTGTAAAGAAAAACCGCTCCCTCCGCGACGGAACTCGTATCCACGCGCTTGGCCATCGCCTCCACAGCCAGCACCCGTTCGTGCTCGGCTGCGTCGCAGGCAGAACCCACGCTGTCGCGCACGTCCTCGTAGTCGGAGTAGAGCGATGTGCCCGCCATCATGTCGTGGAACTGGCAGAAGAGGACCTTCCACCAGGACTCGGCAAACTGCTCCGACGGATAACTGCGCCCCATGGTCCGGTTGGCCAGCAGCGAGATCGATTCCGCCTCGCCCAGCCAGCGCTCCGCGCGCCGGTTCAGATATTTGCCCTCCGCATAGGTCGAGTAGCAGCCGGTCGCGTGAATCTGCAACTCACCCTTGACCACCGGCAGTTGCGCAAAGGCCGGCGACTTCTCCACCGCGCGGAAGAACTCGGCCAGCGTGCTGAAGCGCAGCTCCGGCAGCGTGGGGTCTTTCTGCATTTCGAGAATCTGGCGAATCTGTTCCTTTGTCACTGCGCCGCCGTGGTCGCCCACGCCCATGAAGAAGGCGCCGTCGTCAAAGCCCTCGGCAAACGCGCCCGTTGCGGCCGGCTTCACCATGCTCGCGTCCGCGTCATAGTTCTTCCAGATGCGCAGCACGAGCACCCGCGAACCGTCCGGACCCTCCCACCAAAACAGCAGCGGCAACCGCATCTCGTGCTCCTGCGGCCGCATGAAGACGTAGTAGCCATACCCCGCGCGCTTCAGAAGCGTCGGCAATCCCGCCGCGTGGCCAAATGAATCCGGGTTGAAGCCGATCTTCACGTCTGCGCCCAGCGCGCGATTGCAATAGCGCTTGCCATACAGCGAGTGCCGCACAAAGCTTTCCGCCGCGGGAATGTTGCAATCGGGCTCAACCGGCCATGCGCCCACCACCTCCCAGCGGCCCTCGCGAATCCGCTGCTTGATCTCGGCCAGCATCTCAGGCGCGGCCTCCTGCACCCAGCGGTAGTGCTGCGACGAAGAGTGGCTATAGCGGAAGCCCGGCGTCTCGTTCATCCGGTTCAGCGCGCTCCTGAAAGTATTCAGCACCTCGTCCGAACCGCTTCGCCAGGGCCAAAGCCACGCGGCATCGATATGCGAGTGGCCAATGATGTGCAGCACCCTGCGGCCGCCCGCGGCTGCCTGCCCAAGAGCCGGAATGGCGGCCACCGCGCCCAGCGTTGCCGCTCCCTGCACCAGAAAATCGCGTCTCGACAACTCTTTCGCTCGTCTGCTCACGTCCAAATTCCTCCCTGCATTGCTGGGGGTTGAAAGCTCAGCAGCAGAAATCATGCTCCACCGGCCAACCTCCGCGCAACCCTCGGCCTAGGCGTAGGTGCCTCAGTGCACGCCGAGTACGCACCAAGTTCCCCTCGCCTGCAATGGAATCAAACGCCAGCCCACCGCAGGTGGTCTGCGAAAATAGAACCAGATGCTCTCCCTCATCAATGCCGGCAAGCGCTTTGGCCCGCGCGTTTTGTTCCTTGAAGCCAACTGGCTCATCCGCCCACGGGAGAAAACCGCGCTCGTCGGCGCCAACGGCACCGGCAAATCCACCATCATGAAGGTGCTCGCCGGTCTTGAAACCCTCGACTACGGCCAGGTGCAGCAGACCCGCGGCATGAGCATCGGCTACCTGCCGCAGGAGGGCCTCGCGCTCACCGGCCGCACCGTCTTCGAGGAATGCCTCAGCGTCTTCGATGAACTCCGCGAGATGGAGAAGGAAGTGGAGCGGCTAGGCGGGCAGCTTTCTGTGCTGGACCACGAGGGTGCCGAGTACGAGGCAGCCGCCGAGCGCTACTCCATGCTCCAGGAGCGATTCCACGCCCTGGACGGATACGCCCTCGACGCGCAAGTGGGCGGCGTGCTGACCGGCCTCGGGTTTGGCAAAGAGGATTGGGCGCGGCAGACGGACGAGTTCAGCGGCGGCTGGCAAATGCGCATCGCCCTGGCCAAGCTGCTGCTGGCCAAGCCGAACCTGCTGCTGCTCGACGAGCCTACCAACCACCTGGACCTCGAAACCCGTAACTGGCTCGAAGACTATCTGCACACTTATCCCTTTGGTTACATCCTTATCTCGCATGACCGCTACTTCCTCGATGTTACGATCGACCGCACCGTGGAGATATGGAACAAGCGCCTGAACGTCTATCAGGGTAACTACACAAAGTATCTCAGCCAGAAAGACGAGCGCCGCACGCAGTTAGAAGCCGCCTATCGCAATCAGAAGATCCAGGTTGAGCATCTCGAGTCGTTCATCAACCGCTTCCGCGCCCAGGCCACCAAGGCGAAGCAGGTCCAGAGCCGCATCAAGGAACTCGAAAAGATCGAGCGCATCGAAATCCCCGAAGAAGAGCCGGTCATCCACTTCAAGTTTCCCCAGCCGCCGCCCTCGGGACGCATGGTTGTTGAAGCGGAAAACCTGGGAAAGAATTACGGCACGAAGTGCGTGCTCAACAATGTCCGCTTCTCCATCGAGCGCGGCGACCGCGTGGCGCTGGTCGGCGTCAACGGCGCGGGCAAGTCCACGCTGATCAAGCTGCTCACCGGCATGGAGCAGCCCACCGCCGGCCAAGTCAAGCTTGGCCACAACGTGGTCAGCGAATACTTCGCGCAGGACCAGTACAAAGTTCTCGACGGCGACCAGCGCATGCTCGACGACATCAGCCGCGCTGCCGTCAAGGTGCCGGAGCAGGCGCTGCGGTCGCTGCTGGGCTGTTTCCTCTTCAGCGGCGACGACGTCTTCAAGCCCCTCGGCGTGCTCTCGGGCGGAGAGCGCAACCGCTACGCCCTGGCGCGCATCCTCGTCTCCCCCTCCAACTTCCTCTTGCTGGATGAGCCCACCAACCACTTGGACATGCGCGCCAAAGATGTCCTTCTCGAAGCCATCGCGGCCTTCAGCGGAACAGTGGTCTTTGTTTCGCACGACCGCTATTTCATCGATCGCCTGGCCACCCGCGTGCTGGAAGTGGAAGGTGGGCAAGTAACCAGCCACGAGGGCAACTACGAAGACTATCTGCGCTTCAAATCCGCACAGGCTACCGGCATTTCATCGCCCCCCTCCGCACAACAGGTGGGTGCCCCATCCTTTCGTCCGCCGCAGCGGGCGAAAGGGTGGGAGACCGAGAACTCCGCTCAAGCCGCAGATACGGCCACCGCGTCTGCCGACGCCGGTCAGGACCGCCCCCGCCGGCTCAATCCCATCAAGCAAAAACAGATGGAAGACCGCTGCCAATTCCTCGAAGAAGAAATCCCCCGCATCGAGTCCGCCATCGCCCACACCGAGGAGCAGCTAGGCATCTACGTCTCCGCCGCGGAGACGCAGCGGCTCAGCGATCTGGCTGAAGACCTCCGCAGCCAGTTGGCCGCCCTCACCGTCGAGTGGGAAGACCTGACGATGCAGATCGAGAGCCAGTCGGCAACGACCTAAAGAAGTCCCTATAGCGTATCGTGCATAATCAAAAGACGATGGCCCTTTTATGGAACCCCGAGAGTTGGCAAAAGCGGCTTGCCGAACTCGAAGCCCAATCCGGCGATCTGAAAGAAGCCCCGCTGCGGCGCGACGTGCGCTCGCTTGGAACGCTGCTGGGCGACGTGCTGCGCGAGCAGGCCGGCGAAGAGTTC
>Ga0302319_10018881_pt1 | contig 12543 bp, 9 predicted proteins | sample Bog_T0_2_FD_203319 | JGI IMG/M metagenome (GOLD analysis project Ga0302319, IMG submission 203319) | Peat permafrost microbial communities from Stordalen Mire near Abisko, Sweden - Bog_T0_2 | ecosystem: Environmental > Terrestrial > Soil > Wetlands > Peat | place: Sweden: Abisko, Stordalen Mire... | reverse complement strand
CGCGCCATAATCCTGGTCCGCGCTTGCAGTTCCACCGCCCCTTTGCCGGAAGCCTTAGAACGCAGGGCCCTCACTGTCGCCCTTGCCGTGCCAGAAACGTTACGCACTCTCTACGATTTGAAAAACGAGTTCCAACGCATCCATCCCCAGGTCCTCGGCGCTCTTTGCAATGCGGTCGCTGAAACTCTGAAGGGCCTGCACTCGACGCCTGTGCCCAAACTCACTCGTCTCGCCGACGCTACCATGTTGGCCCTCGCCGCCGCTCCTTCACTCCGTTTGCAACATCAGCACATTCTCGAAGCCATCGCCGAACGTCCCCCCAAACCCTTGCCGGCCCCAGCCGAGCCTCGGCCCCTTTTTGGACAATTATAGAAGCCGTCGGCAGATTGCCGCGGCATGCCTCAAGCTAGCTGCGCTTGCGACGTTGCTCGAACGAGTATTGCCGGATCGCAATTGCCACCGACCTCTCCCCTCGCCGGACCACCCAGCCCCAGATCCTTAACCAGCGCTCTACATCGGGCGGACGCGCCGGCCAGTCGATCCACAACTCGATCGGTGAACCACTGTCCAACGATTCTTCCGTTTCGAATAGCAACCCGCTCCGGCTCATGTTAAGAGTGCGGCCGTTATGGATCCACGAGTCCTGGCCAGGGGTCAAAACCCGATACTCCAGCCCGGCGTCCAGTGGGTACCTCGTGGATGCTCTGCGCTCTGTGGAGATGGACTCAAGTAGCTGAGCCGAATTCGCCATTGGTGTTTCCCTCGGGTCCAACTGCCATCTGAAAGAGGCCCACATGGATATCGATCCCTGCAAGTTTGTATCCATTTATGGGATGAGCTAGGAATGCAACTGCTCGGCGTAGTTTCTAACTCGCTACAATAAGGTGTCGATCGGCGGCCTTTCGTCGCACCTGACGAACAGAAAAACGTATGGAACTGGGTCGTTAATTGTACCGGAACGCCTATACTTCTCCGCTCCAAATGCGGTACGCGAGATAGTTCTTTAGGCAGCCCAAGTTACAAGTCAATCGAGTAGCATCAGAAGCAACGCTTTTTGCACGTGCAGCCTATTTTCCGCCTGATCGAATACCACCGAACCCGTCGATTCGATCACCGCTTCCGTGACCTCTTCGCCACGTTTAGCTGGCAGGCAGTGCATAAAAACCGCATGCCGTTCCGCCTTGGAGAAGAGCGTTTCGTCGATCTGGTAAGGCGCAAAATCGGCCAGCCGCCGAGCCTTGTCCTGCTCCTGGCCCATGCTGGCCCAAACATCCGTATAGATCGCGTCTGCGCCCGTGGCCGCCGCCACCGGATCGTTGCCGATCGTCAACATCGCGCCGGACTGGTGCGCCAGAGCTTTGGCCCTATAGAGAACGTTCGCGTCAGCCTCGTACCCCACCGGAGTGGCCAGCGTGAAGTCCATACCCAAACGCAGCGCGCAAAGCATCAGCGAATGCGCGACATTGTTGCCGTCTCCAATGAACGCCAGCTTCCGCCCTTGCACATCCCCAAAATGTTCCTGCAGCGTAAACACGTCCGCCAGCGCTTGGCATGGATGATACTTGTCGCTTAGCGCGTTAACCACGGGAACGGACGACCATTCGGCCAAACCTTCTATAGTGTCCTGCGAGAACGTGCGGGCCACGATGCCTTGCGTCCAGCGGTCCAGGTTGCGGGCGATATCCTTCAGTGGCTCGCGGTCGCCGATGGGACCGATGCTGGTGACGCAATCTCCGCCCAGTTGCTTGATGGCCAGTTCAAAAGTGAGCCGCGTGCGCAGCGAGGGCTTTTCGAACAGGAGGCTGATGTAGCGTCCCGCCAGCGCCCCTGAATAGCGGCTGGGTGAACGCTTCACTTGGACCGTCAGGTCTAACAAATTCAGCAATTCCACCTGGCTCAGATCAAGATCGCTCTTCAGGTCCCGGGCTGCAATCCGGGCCGGAATTCTGAACGCCGGAGCTACTCGAACACTGGCCGCCATCGCTGCCTCTCCTATCACGTTGATTGGATGCGCTGAATGTTTATTCAGTTACATGAATAATTACACATGGCCAGCGGGTTGTCAACGGTATTTGTAGAGTAGGCCATTAGTCTGCTCGGCTACTACGCTAAAGTCTCGGTGGAGTAAGCCTGCTGCCGGCGTTGCTCGTCCTCGGCTGCGGCTGCCAGGTTGAGTACCACTTGGGCAGGGATCTGCAGGATCACTTCGTTTGTATCGCTGTCGATCACCCGCGCTATCGGAAGCCTTGTGTCTTTATCGATTGAAAACACCAGTTCGTTGTTAGCGCCAAAGGTCTGGTTGGCATTAATTACATTCACCGCTTTAATAACTTCTCTCCGCTCCGCCGCCTGTTGGGGGGCGACGCTGGTGGTCCCGCCGCCGCTTGCGGCCGGTGCGTTCGAGTATAGGGGTGTCACGCTCATCGGGAAACCTTGTTGTGAAACACTTTCGCCTTAAGGATTCTTATCGAGCGGATGACGGTTTTCTTGAGAAAAGGCTACGCGAGATTCAGAACATCATGCAGCGTGCCATGGCTGTTCTCGATCTTCTTCTGCAACAGCATGATCGCGTAAATCAACTGCTCTGGACGAGGCGGACACCCCGGCACATACACATCGACCGGAATCACTTGATTCACCGGAATTAACGCATAGTTGCTGAAAACGCCGGTCGAAGTCGCGCATGCCCCCATCGAGATCACCCATTTCGGCTCTGGCATCTGCTCGTACAATCGACGAATCACCGGAGCCATCTTGTTCGATACGCGGCCGGCGATGATCATCAAATCGGACTGCCGCGGCGATCCCCGCATTACCTCCGCGCCGAAACGGGAGATATCGTAACGGGAGCCGATCATCGACATCATTTCGATGGCGCAACAGGCCAATCCAAACGACATCGGCCAGATGGAGTTCTTGCGCGCCCAGTTGATGGCTTTGTCTAAACTAGTAGTGACGATGCCGTCGGTCAGGTCGCCGGTTTCCTCGTTGTCCACTCGTGCGAACAACTCCGGAGGCAGGCTCGGTTGAAACTTGTTCTCGGCATCCACAATCCTATTATCACATGGATACAATTGTGGCTGAACCAAAGAAGGAGCTCTCCGCCCTCGAACAGGCGGCCGAAGACTTCGGTGTCGAGCACCAATATTGGGACATATTCGGCAAGCAGCACCAAGCTTCGGAACACGTACTGAAAGTGATTCTTCACTCCCTTTCCGTGGATGGCAACTCCCCAGAATCGCTCGATCGGGCGATGGAGGAGCGAAACTGGCGGGATTGGTCTCACCCCTTGCCGCCCACCTTGGTGGTTAGCCATTCGAACCCCTCATTCTCCGTGACCGTACCGGCGTCGTCCGCTAGCGTCCAGGCGTCGTTTCTGGTCGAGTATGAAGACGGCACGCGCGCGGATCAACAGGTTTCTCTGGGCGAATCGCCGGCTGAGGCCGAGTGCACCCTGCGCGGTCAGCCCTTCGTACGCAAGCAGGTTTCGCTGCCTCCCGGCTTACCGTTCGGGTATCACCAACTGACGCTCTCGGTCGTAGGCTGCCCACCGACGACGGCGCGCTTGATCGTTGCGCCCGATCGCGCCTATCAGCCGGCTTGGATGGAATCCGGCAAAGCCGCGGGGATCGCCGTCAGCTTATACGGCGTGCGATCGAATCGCAATTGGGGCTGCGGGGATTGCACCGATCTGGAGGGTTTGGTCAACTGGATCGCCGGCATGGGCGCAGGCTTCGTCGCCCTCAATCCCTTGCATGCCATTGCCAATCGCGAGCCTTACAACACCAGCCCTTATCTGCCCAATTCCATCTTCTATCGCAACCACATCTATCTGGACATTGAAAAGATCGAGGACTTCGCCGCCTCGTCCTGGGCTCAGCGGCTGTTTCATTCCGAACGAGTCCAGCGGGCATTGGCCGGCCTGCGCGATGCCGAGTTTGTCGAATACGAAGGCGTCAGCCGCGTCAAACTCGAGTTTCTGAAAATCCTTTTCTTGAATTTTCTCATCAAGGAATACCGGCGCGATTCCGAGCGCGCCAAAGAGTTCCAAGCCTACGTCGATCGCGAGGGCGACTTACTCCACAAGTTCGCCATTCATTCCGCTCTCGACGGGTGGATTCACAAAACCCACAAAGACGTCTGGAACTGGCGGGCCTGGCCGCCCCCGTATCAAGACCCGCAATCGGAGGAAACGATCGCATTCACGAAGAGCCACTGGCGGAGCATTTTACTGCACAAGTACATCCAGTGGCAGTTGGAGCGGCAATTCGATCGCGCCCAAGGCTATGCCAGGCAGCGCGGGCTGAAGATCGGAATCTACAACGATCTGGCGCTGGCGACGGACCGCTTCGGATCGGACCTGTGGGCGCACCGGCCTTTTTATGCCGTGGGCTGCCGCGTCGGCTCGCCGCCGGACGATTTCTCCCCGAAGGGCCAGGATTGGGGTTTCCCGCCGCCCAACTCCGTTCAGCACCGAGAGGATGGCTATCAACTGTTCGCGGATTCGATTCGTAAGGCGAGCGCCCATGGTGGCGCCTTGCGCATCGATCATGTGATGCGATTCTTTCGTCTTTATTGGATCCCCGACGGCATGGAGACCAGCGAGGGGACCTATGTGAAAGATCGCTATCAGGATCTGGTTCGCATTCTGGCGCTCGAAAGCGTACGCCGCGAGTTTGTTGTGATCGGAGAGGACCTCGGCACTGTCCCCGACTATGTCCGCGAGACGCTCCAGAAGTTCGGCATCCTTAGTTACCGGCTCTTCTATTTCGAACAGGATCGGGAAGGGCACTTTCGCCGCCCCGACCAATACCCGCGCCAGGCGCTGGTTTCCGCGACCACGCACGATCTCCCCACCCTCGCCGGCTTTTGGCAGCATGCCGATATCGAAGCGCGCCGCAAAGTCGGGGTGATTAGCGATGATGAGTCGTACCGTCATGCCGTGGAGGAACGCATGGTCGAAAAGCAAAAAATGCTCGACCTGCTGCACCAACTTCGGCTGCTGCCGGACTGGTTCCCCCGCGATGTGCGAGCCACGCCGCACTTGTCCGGCGAACTACACAACGCCATCGTGGGCTTTCTCGCCGAAACCCCATCGCAGCTGTTCGTGTTGAACCAGGAGGATCTCTTCAAGGATACGGACCAGCAAAATCTGCCCGGCACCACTGCCGAATCCCCCAATTGGCGTCACAAGATGAAGTACAAACTCGAGGAGCTGGAAACCCCCGCGCTGGCTGGCTATTCGAAGATGTTCCGCGATTGGTTGGAGCGCACCGGCCGATTAAATTGAACCCATCGAACGTGGCGCGGGCACTCGCGCCGGCCCAAGGCGATGTCGATAACTAACTCAGCGTCATTGTCTGCGGGTCCCACACACAAACGCGCTTCTCAAAGTAACTCACATTCGACAACAGCGCCGGACCCGCCGCCCGGAATCCGAACACCGCATCTTCAACCACCGGCTTGCGCGTCCTTACCGCATTAATAAAGTTTCGGTGATGTTCCAGATGATCGCTATAACCGGAAGGCGGCAGGTACTTATCTTCCACCTCCGGACGGATCGCATCCGCGCTCGGTTTCGGCTCCGGATACTTCTCGCGATACTCCTTCAAGAACTGTTCCTGGGTCGCTTTCGCAAACGTACCGATGGTATACCCAGGCTCCGCCTCTAGCGGCGTTTTTGTAACAGTCACTCCATTGCCGATCGTCAGAATGCCCTCACTGCCGACGAAGCGGAATCCCGAACTCTCGCCGGCCCCATCCTTGAAGTTCACTCGCAAAGCCAGATTGAACGCCGGATGCTTATCGCTGGCCGCGTAATCGTAAAGCCCCAGCAAAACATCCGGCACATCCCGATCTTTCCAATACCGCAGGCCGCCCGTCGCATACACACGCTGCGGTCCAATTGCGCCGGTGATGAAGTGCATCCCGGAAAACAAATGCACAAACAAATCGCCCGCCACTCCGGTCCCATAATCCCGGTAATTGCGCCAGCGGAACAACCGCACAGGCTCGAACGGAACCTTTGGAGCGCGCCCCAGGAAACGATCCCAATCGATATTCTCAGGTGTGGCGTCGGGTGGGATCGAATAATCCCACGCCCCGATCGCCGAGTTGCGATCCCACCACGCTTCCACCATGTTCAATTCGCCGATGGCCCCGGCCTGTATCAGTTCCCGAGCCTTCTGATACACGATCGAGCTCACGCGCTGGCTGCCGATTTGAATGATCCGTCCCGTCTTCTGCGCCGCTTCAATCACCGGCTTGCCATCGTCGACCTGTTGCACCATGGGCTTTTCGCAGTACACGTCCTTGCCGGCGTTCATGGCGTCGATCGACACTTGCCGGTGCCAGTGGTCCGGCGTGCCGATCAGCACCGCATCGGTATCGGGACGCGCCAGCACCTCGCGATAGTCCCGAGTCGTGAACAGGTCGCCGCCCCATAGCTCCTTCGCTCGCGTCAACCGCCCCTGGTAGATATCGCTGACGGCAACCAGCTTAACGCCGCCCACCTTCAGAGAAGAGCGGGCGTCTTCTGATCCCATCCCGCCCGCGCCGATCAGCGCGATTTGAATATTGTCATTGGGCGAGCGTTGCGTTTGCGCCAGCAAAGGAGCCGCCAAGCCCGCGGCTGCCGCGCTCAGGAAATGACGCCGGGTAGTAGACATTTACCTCTACTCTACTCCCGGAAACATCAGTCCTCGTCGTCGTCTTCCTCCGGCGGAGCCGCCGGCTCGAAACCATCGAGAGTACCGGTTGGACTGATCAGATATTGCAACACCAACTGCCCCAAGGCTTCCGGTTTGGGCCCCACCGTTTGCCCCTGCCACTTTTGGGGACTACTCGCCACTGTCTTCGGACTGGCGCAGTTAACCAGCACCACGACCCCCGCCTGGTGATAAACTCCATTCCCGGCCTTGACGTTCAGGTCGGGAAGCAGTCCGATCCAGGCACTGTATCCTTGCCTCGATGTCGAGCCATTCTTCGAAATCAACTGGTGTCCGGCGAACTGTGAAACTCCCCATCCCAAAGCGTTCGTCGCCTTCGGCAGATACGGCTGCGTAACCGCCTGCTTCACAGTCTTAGCCAGCTGACTGGGATTCGGATCGTTGGCCGCCTGGTACAGCCCCACCAGATAGCTGGCCAGAAATGTCGCCATGTCGCCCACACTGGAGCGGATCCCATTCGCTTTACCGCCCGCCTCGACCAGCTTCTTCTGGTCGTCATTGTAGAGATACCCAAGCGGTACTTTCGTGCTCTCCTGCGTGTTGGTGTGCTGTAGCAGAAACAGGTCATTTACATACTGAGCCAGAACCGGATCGTAGTTATAGTATTCAGCCGGAGGCTCCGGCTTACAGACGGCAAATGCCAGCGTCTTAAATCCCCAATTCGAGTATCTCTGGCTCTGCTGCACTACACAGGGATTCTTGTCGCCGTTCTGAAAATTCTTTTCGCTATTGGTCCATTCCTTCACCTGGGCGTTGGACGGATTTAACTCACCTAACGTCGAAGGATTTCCGTTATAGGCCCCGTGGTCCTGGCCGCCGAAATTGTGCACAAAACAAGAGGTATGGGTAGCTAGTTGCCCTAACGTGGTCTTCAAAATCCTGGCGTCCCTGGACACGTCGGCGGGCAGCGGCAGAAAGCCGGCCACCTTGGCGGCTATGCTGTAGCTTCCTCCTTCGAGGATCCGCGCCGCCAACACACTGCCCGTGAAGGATTTCGTCACCGAACCGATGCAGAAGTTCGTATTGGGATTCGGCACCACCCGCCCCGCGCCGGCATAGCCGTAGTAGTTCAACTCATACGAGGCGACACCGTTTCGAATGGTCTGACGGCACACGATCAGAGCGCAGCCGGGGACGCCTTCTCCGCCGAAGATATTGTCCGCGTAGATGGCTAAGCCGTTCGCCAGTTTCTTATCGTCTCCCGCTTCTGCGGGCGCGATATGAAAGTACGCGCCCAGGCTGGCCAGCACCGTCAGTTGGCCATTGTTGGTGGCGAAAGTAGTCCCGTAGAGAGCTCGAATTTGCATCCCCTGCGGCGCTTGAATCGAAAACGCAACCCGGTTCGACGAATAGTCCATATTGCCGAAGACCGGGTTGGCTGGCTGATAAACAATCTTTCCGTAGCGCGAGTGAAAAGCGAGTTGCAGGACAAAGACCGGACCGAACCAGTTGCCGGTAAACCCGGAAATCTCCGTAAAGTAGTCGCCCGCATCCAGCCTCACCGTAGTGGCCGATCCGCCCGTCCCGCCATGCGCCGGAGCGGCATTCGACCCATACACCGCCTGAATGCTGTCGATAATATTCCCGGTCCGCATATTCAAACCGGTAATTGGCTTATTGAAATTGATCGCTGTATTGAGATCGTCGAAAGGCTGGCCTTCAGTGTTTCCATATTGAACGCTTTTTTCGAGGTTAGGCATATTGAATTACTCCCCAATTGCTCGGATAGCGTATCACAACGGTGACCAACTCGCAGGTCAACCAACCGGCGCTAGAGTCTGGCCCGACTCCTCGGCTCGCGCCGCTTTCCGGATGGAAATCAGCTTATCCACCCGCTTCACCAGATCCAGGGGTTTGAAAGGCTTAATCACGTAATCGTCCGCGCCGCATCCGAACCCTTCCATAATGTCGTCTTTGTTCCTGCGAGCCGTCAACAACAGCACTGGGATGTCCTTGGTCACCTCGTTCCGGCGCAGCCTTTTCAACACTTCGAACCCATTCAGGTCCAGCATATTCACGTCCAGGATAATCGCGTCGGGAGCCCGTCTTTGAACCGCAGCCAGCGCCTGTCTTCCGCTGCGGGCGATGTCGCAGTCCAACCCAAACTGTTGCAGCATATCGGCTACAATCGCTACTAAACTCGGATCGTCGTCGACCACTAAGACGCGGTCCCGTATCTCCTGGTCGTCCTCCCGTTCCGATTTCTGGGGAGCGGGCTTGGCGATCAGCCGGTACACCCGGATCAAAACTTCTTCCGCGTCCCATGGCGCGATCATAAAGTCGAACGCCCGCGGCGGTAGCTTGGTAAGGGACTGCAGGGAAGACCGTGACCCGATGTAGACCGCCGGAACAGTCGGCTGCGGCCGCCGCATCGCTTCCCGCGCCGGCAGTGCGCATTGATTGACGATCAGCGCGCCGCACTCCGTCTGCTCCTCTATGTATTCGCTGGTCATTCGTTGGAATTCCACTTGAACGTTGGCCCGCCGGGCGGCGTTTTGGATGCGGTTCGCTTCCTCCTCCGGAAAATCCACCAACCCGATGCGTACGTTCCTCAAGCCGGCGATGACGGCCAGTGGTAGCTTGGCCGTCGTCCGCGTCGCCGCCATAAACCGCCGCCGCGCTGTTTCAATCGCTTCCGGCAAACGCTCGTCAATGCGATTCGGTCTGTCTAGCAACGCTTCGATGGTTCGCGCCTCCTCGCTGATGCCCGGAAATCCTAATGTCCCACCCATGCCGGCCCAGCGGTGTATAACCCTCTCGATCCCCTCCGAACCGCCCTCCTTCAGCTTGAGACTTCGGAGCATTGTGGTGCACTGCTCCAACCCTTCGGCCAGAAACATATTCCGCATTTCCGCCAGTAAATCGTGGCTGTCGCGCGGAATGTCCGGCTCAGTTTCTATGTTCCTGTTGAAGTAGCAGCCCACTTGCCGCGTGAAAGTCGCGGTATCGATGGGCTTCGCGATATTGCCGTCGCAGCCGGCTTCGCGCGCCTTCTCAAGATCGGATGCGTCGGCGTAGGCGCTTAGCGCGACGATCGTCGTCATGGCATAAGCTGCGTCCCGGCGGAGCATACGCGTCAATTCCAGGCCATCCATCCCGGGTAGCTGCACATCCATCAGGATCAGGCTCGGCGTATAGGACCGTAGTACTTCGAGCGCCTCCTGCGCGCTGGCGGCTGTGCGCACGTCATAGCCGGCCTCCTCCAGCAGGAACACCACCAGTTTCAATTGCATCTCGTTGTCGTCGATAGCCAGGATTTGAAGGCCATTCATGGTTTGTTACTCATATCGGCACGCAAGCCTGAAGTCTTCGCTAGTCGGCACGCCAGGCTGAAGTTTCGCTACCGTCCCGCAGATTCCTGCCGATAAGCATCCTTCAAGCGAATGATGACTTTCGAGCCGCAGCCGTGGCGCGCCGTTCACGAGAATGCGCCAGTCCATTTGGAGTTTCGCCGCCTGCCAAACGAGCAGCTAGCCACGCCGCACGTCGGCTCCTGCGGAAGCCCCGCGCCGGGGTCCTCGCTGGTGATCCTGCTGATCGACGACAGCCTTATGTTCCGCGAGGAATTCAAGCGCTTGCTGGAAAGGGTGGGATATTCCGTGGCCACCGCGGAAACCGCCGAGGAAGGCCTGAATACCGCGGCCGCACTGTTCCCCGACGCGATTGTCGTCAACCGGTCGCTCCCCGGTGCGGGAGGCCTCGCAGTTCTACACCGCCTGAAGCAGGACGTCACGCTGCGCGACACGCCGTGCCTGTTGCTGACAGCTTCAGATGCGGCGTCCGACGAAGAGTATTTGCTGGAGCAGGGCGCCGATGGCTATTTGCCGCGCGCGAGCGACGGTAATCTGATGCTCGCCCGCCTTGCCGCCTTGCTGCGGCACGGCGGAAAAGCGCCAAATACGGCCGCTGGAAGACCGCTCAGCGCCAAAAAGATTCTGGCCGTGGACCAGAACGTCTCCTTTCTGACCCTGTTGTCCGGCGCATGGGGCGAGGATGGCTGGGATGTGGTCCCGGCCCGCTGCGGGAAGGAAGCTCTCGAAGCGCTGGAACGGTACACCTTCGATTGCATTCTCCTGAATGCCTGCTTGCCGGATCGGCGCGGCGTCGAGATCTGCCGCATCGTTAAAAGCCGGTCCGCTTGGCGGCATATTCCGATCCTCCTGTGGACCGATCCAGGCGCTGCCGCGGACCAAATCGAAGGACTGCATGCCGGGGCCGACGATTGCGTATTGAAATCCAGCCCATTCGCCTTATTGAAGGCCCACGTGCGAGCCCAAATGCGCAGGAAACAATTCGAGGAGGCGGCGGTACAAGCGCGCGCCGCCCAGGAAGCCGCGCAGGCCCAGGGCGCCATGGTAAATGAACTGGAAGCGCAGAACCGCGAGTTGGAGGCGTTTGCTTACTCCGTTTCCCACGATCTGCGGTCCCCGCTGCGCACCATCCGCGGATTTACCCAGGCGCTGCTGGCCGACTTCGATGGCCAACTCCCGTCCGGCGCGCGAGACCATTTGTTCCATGTGATGGATGGCGCGGCTCGCATGAGCAAACTCATCGATACCCTGCTGGAGCTATCTCGCATTAGCCGGGCGAACCCGCGCCGCGAGTGGCTGGATCTGTCCGGGATGGCGCGCTCGGTGGCCGCCGAACTGGCCGCTTCGAACCATCCCCGCTCCGTGGTTTGCTCGATCGAGGAAGGACTCAGGGTCCGTGGAGACGAAGCGCTGATCCGTGTGCTGTTCGATAATCTCCTGGGAAACGCCTGGAAGTTCACCGCGAAAACCGCCGCCGCCCGGATCGAAGTGGGATCTCTTGAAGGCGGCGACAGCCTGGTCTATTTCGTCCGCGATAATGGGGCGGGTTTCGATTCCAGTTGCTCGGCCCGGCTATTTCAGCCTTTTGAGCGGTTGCACCCGGCTACCGAATTTCCCGGTTCGGGCATTGGATTAGCCACGGTTCGGCGCATCGTCGAGCGTCATCACGGCGAGATCTGGGCCAAGAGCGCGACTGGTTCGGGCGCTACGTTTTTCTTCACCTTGCCGGCCGTGAACTAACTGGGACTGAAGCCACGCAGACCACGCTCATGGAACATCCCACCGGGCCGATAAGCGGACTATGGGAAGCGTCGGCCTACTCACCAGCACACCCGGGGAAAGTGCGCTACGCGTACTGTTCTTCGAAGACAATCTCGACGATGTCCAATTGTGCCTGCGGGTTCTGAAGGCTTCCTTTTCCGACGTTACGTCCGCGGTGGCGGTGACCCCCGAGGAACTTCTCGGTCTGGCGCGCCAGCGCCGCTACGATGTGATCCTGTCGGATTTTTACATGCCCCGCGGCACCGGTCTGGAGGTTTTCGATCTTCTGGAGAAAGAGGGCCTGGACGTTCCCTTCATCCTGGTGAGCGGCCCGTTGGGCGACGAAAAGGCGGTGGAATGCCTGAAGCAAGGTATTACCGATTATGTTCTCAAGGATCGTCTGGGGCGCCTTCCGATTGCCATCCGCCGGGCACTGGCGGATCAGCGGTTGCGGCGCGAGCGCGACTTGGCCGAGCAAGCCTTGCGGCGCTCGCAGGCCAGCTACTTCTCGCTGATACAAAACGCTCCCTGTGGCATCCTGCGGTTGAACGCCGGCGACGGACAACTTCTGGAAGTGAACGCCGCGTTGGCTGAAATGCTCGGATATGCCTCGCCCGGCGAACTAATCCGCCATAGCGTGATAGGAGACATCGCGCTCGATCCGGAACTTCTGCGCTGCTTAACCTGCGAAGGCGTGCCGGCCACTCAGGTGATCAAATCGGAGGTGGAGTGGAAACGGCAGG
>Ga0302319_10018879_pt1 | contig 12544 bp, 8 predicted proteins | sample Bog_T0_2_FD_203319 | JGI IMG/M metagenome (GOLD analysis project Ga0302319, IMG submission 203319) | Peat permafrost microbial communities from Stordalen Mire near Abisko, Sweden - Bog_T0_2 | ecosystem: Environmental > Terrestrial > Soil > Wetlands > Peat | place: Sweden: Abisko, Stordalen Mire... | reverse complement strand
ACCCATGCAGCTCTCGATTACGTCGAGACCGTAGGGAGTCCTCATGCCTGCCTCCTTCGTCGAACTTGGCGCGTCTCTATCCGGGGTGCTGCGGTCTTCCGGCAACTGCGGCTTCGATTGTTGCGAACGTTCCAGCAGTCGCCGGGCATGGGCTCGCGTGTCCTGGTTTGAACTGCGCGTGGCTGAAATAACCTCCCATGCCGCACTGGGATCGGCACGCCGTTCCCACTCCACCTGACAGGCAAACAGGTAAAGCGGATCGGTTGTTCCCGGGTTGGGAGTGTGGAGAACCTGATCATGCCCCGGTTCCGGCGTTACTCCGCTCCACGCCTGTCGCCGCAAAGTTTGGGTGGCCTTCGCGGAGATGCTACCGGGATCCGGTAGCAAGCGAACTAAGTTCCTCGGCAGATTGTTCCTGGCCACTAACATGGTTCACTCCTGACGCACATGTGGTTGGCGGTTGACAGGGTGGGCAACTGGTCCGATCAGGAAAAGCCGCCCCGACTCCTCCCAATCAGGCAGGGCCAGTGCACTTATCGTTCCAGAATGCCCCGATCACGAAAGCGGCCTAACTCGCTGAAAAAAAGCTCATCCGGCGGCTGGCATGTCCCTTTTCAACCTGCTGGCTGCCGACCGGTCGGCAGATGGAGGACAAGTCGGCACTTCGACCCTCTCGGGTCTCGGTCGCAGTCTAGTTCGGTTTCTCGCCGGAGTAGTCTCGGCGCGTGATTCCCAGCCGCTGCATCTTCGACTGTAGAGTCGTGCGCTTGACACCGAGTCGTCGGGCTGCTCCGGCAGGTCCAGAGATCATTCCCCCCGTCTCCCGTAGCACCCGTAGAATGTGTTCCCTTTCTGAGTTTGCGAGAGACTGCTCCTCCCCGCCCGGGCCCTCTCCCTGGAGTTCAGCCAGCGGTGCTCGCAGTGCCGTTCCCTCCGTGAGAATGACCGATCGCTCGATGAAGTTTTCCAACTCTCGTACGTTGCCCGGCCAATGCCAATTGATCAGGGCGTTCATGGTTTCGCTGGGCACGGTCTCAATGCTGCGATCCATTCTGCCGGCAAATTTCCGAACAAAGTACCGGACCAGCACCGGGATATCCTCGCGCCTCTCGCGCAGAGGCGGCAGGCGAATCGGGAACACGTTCAAGCGGTAGAACAGGTCGCTGCGAAACTCTTTCTCAGCCACGCTCTTGGCCAGATCCCGGTTGGTAGCCGCGATCAGGCGCAGGTTCACCTTGATCGTCCGCGTCCCTCCCAGCCTTTCGAATTCATTGTCCTGCAGGACGCGGAGGAGCTTGGGCTGCAACTCCAGGGAGATTTCGCCGATTTCGTCAAGAAAGAGCGTGCCTTTATCCCCCAGTTCCAGCCGCCCAATCTTCTGGCTCACCGCTCCGGTGAAAGCACCTTTCTCATGGCCGAACAATTCGCTTTCCAGCAACCCCGTGGGAATCGCAGCGCAATTCAAAGTGATAAAGCTTCGGTTCCTGCGCTTGCTGGTGCGGTGAATGGCGCGCGCAATCAGTCCCTTGCCGGTTCCAGTTTCGCCCAGGAGCAGAACCGTGGCATCGCTGTCGGCGACGATTGCGGCCTGGTCCAGCACCTGCTTAAGCGCCGGACTCTCCCCAATGATCTCCTCAAAATTCGGCTTGGGGCGGCTCGCACCTTCCAGATAGCGGCTCTCCTGCGTCAGCCGGTTCCTGAGCTGCTCCACTTCGCGGGCAGCCCGCGCGTTCTCCAAAGCGATCGCCAGTTGAAAGGCAACTTGGTTCAGCAGCGTCAGGTCGTCCGTTTTAAAAGCGTCAGTCCGGGTGCTGGCAAGCACTAGAACTCCCATGTGTCCCTGCGGCCGCAGCAATGGGACATAACACAGCGACTTAAGCCCCTCGGCCAATAAGCGATCCCTAGTCTCGGGGTGAAACCCTTGCATCTCATCCCGGTTAAAAATTAGAGACGCACGTTCCCGCAAGGCTCTGACCCCCGGACTCTTTGCGGTGATATCGGGATCACCCGTGGGCCACTTCCGTAGGGGGAAATCCATAGCCTGCCGGACCAATTGTCCGCTTTTTTCGTCGTGCAACACGAGCGCCGCGTATTCTTGCCGCAGAACCCGGCGCAGATAGGCGGAGACTTGGGGGAAAGCCCGCGGCACATCCCGCTCTGCGGCCAGGATGCCGCTCACTTCCATCATCACCTGTTGCCGCTTCTTCTCCTCCCGCAACCTTTCGGAGGCGCTATGGAGCGATTCTTCCAGTTTCTTTTGTTCTGTGATTTCAACCGCGATGACGCCAATTTGCGCGATCCTGCCGGTCGCGTCTTTGATGGGAAGGTAATGCGCGAGCCAGTGGCCCGCCTCATCCCTGGTGGGCAGCACGGCACTGATTTCCCGGTTCAAGACCGGCTGACCTGTGGCCAAGAGATGTTCAAGATGCGGCTCAACGAATTCGGCGAAGGCTCCTAGTATCTCGCGAACACTCCTCCCCAAGTGCGCTCGGGTGGGTACGCCATTTATTTCCGCAAGCGCGTCGTTGATCGCGAGATAACGGAAGTCTTTATCCAAAATGCAAAGACCCACCTTGGATGCGCTGAAATACGTCATCAGGATCTGCTCCCAGTCGCTGAGAGCTTCCGGGGTTCCGACCGAACCTGGATGGGCCGCCTCCGCACCAGAACCGGCTCCGCCCGCGATGCTCTTCGGCCAACCAGGAGTGGCAACAGGGCCGAGGGCAGCCAGCACCTTGCCGAAATCTGGCACTGTAATCGGCTGGTCCTTTTCTCTTTCTCCTTGGGGCTTTCTCTCTGTCGGGTCTCGCTCAATCACGGGCACAACCGTCGCCGCCACCTGTTCCAGCAGTTCGACGTCTCGTGGGGAGAATGGGTGATCTTCGCGGCGCGCCACCTTTAGCACTCCCAACGGGCCCTTCTTGGAAAGCAGAGGACCCAAATACAGCGACCTGACCCCAAGCTCCATGCCGCGCTTGACAGAGGCAAAGGGCAAACCTGCCAAACCTGATTGATCGAGAACCAAACTCCGCTGGCTGCGGAAAGCTTGTCCGGCCAGTGTTCCGTCGATGGGTGTAAGACCTCGCGGAGCCATCTTCCCGGCCAATTGCGAGTCGGTCATGTGCAGACGCAACGATTGGGTAATCTCGTCGTAGAGGTAAATGCCAACATAATCCTGTACTGCCCACTTCTGCATGGATCCCAGAATCGAGGCGACGGATTCTTCCAAATCGGAGGTCTTTGCGAAAGCCTCACCCACATCGAGCACTAATCGCAGCCTGGCCTTTTCCTCTACCAGAGAGGTCTTCGCCACCGTCTCGTCGACGCATAGGGCCACCATCTCGGCAACACGACGCAGAAACTGGATATCGTGAGAGCTGAATGCGTGGGCCCGCTTGCTTCCGAAGCCGAGCGCACCCAGCTTCTCCTGAAAGGTAGTCAAGGGAAACACGTAGTAGGAGCGGAGTTCGCGCTCGTGAAGCCATCGCAACCCGGGTTCGAAGCGCCCCTCCACTGACAAATCGTCGATCGCCAAGACGGTTTGATTCCGCCAGACCCATCCGACGGCAGCCTCCTCCACGGTGACCTCTAGCGGCTCGTGCGGCCACGGCCCTCCCTCCCACACATGCATCTTCATGATTTGTCGGGCTGGGTCACACAGAGCAAAGTTGACAAAGTCGAAGGGAACAACGTTGCGTAGCCGCGGCACCAGATTGCCGAACAGTCTGCCCGGGTCAGAAGAAGACACTACCTCTGCGATCTCCAGCAGCGCAGAATGGCGCCGCTGGTCCAACCCAAAGTTGGGCCTGCCCAAGGGGAACATTTACACTCCTGCGACTCTCCCCCCTCTTGAAGAGACGCCATACCCGCCTGCCGCAGCTTCTGCGGGAATTATAAGCACAAGTGTCAGTTTGGGAGACGATTATCTTCGCGAATTTCGTCTTTCGTAAACCGAGTCCACCCGGAACGGGAGTCTTGCGATCTCCCAAGTTTCAATGAGGGGTTGCACGGGGGTTCGAAGAGTCGATCGGTGCGGGCTATAATCAGCCCATGGCTCGGGGCTGGGAAAGCAAGTCCGTCGAGGCGCAGCAGGAAGATGCAAGCGCAAGAACTGCAGTCGCAAAGCCGCGTCTGACACAGGAAGAGGCCGGTCGGCTCCGCGAAAAGGAGAGCCTCCGCTTGTCGCTTCAGAGGGTGGTTCAAGAACTCGAGCAAAGCCACAACCCGCGGCACCGCTCGATGTTGGAACAGGCTCAGGCCGATCTGCAAAGGAAGATTGCGCAACTCGAGGCATAAAGGTCGGGCCATCACACCAGTTGGCCCACCGGCCGTTGGTTGGCACCGCTGACGTATAATTAAACCTTCCATGAAAGCCTACGTTTACGTTTCGCTCAAGAAGAGTGTCCTCGATCCCCAAGGCAAAACCATTCAGGGCGCGCTCAAGAAGATGGGCTACAAAGGTTTGGAAGAGGTCCGCCAGGGAAAGTACTTCGAGCTGACGCTCGATGGCGGCCTCAGCCGCGAAGAGGCGCAAACCGAAATCGAGCGCATCGCTCGTGAAGTGCTCACCAACCCCGTCATTGAAGAATTTCACTGCTCCCTCGCAGACTGAATTCCTGGAGTTCCCGCATGTGTGGCATTGTTGGTTACGTCGGCAAAAAGCAAGTGGTTCCGATCATCATTGAGGGCCTGAGGCGGCTCGAGTACCGCGGCTATGACTCGGCTGGAATTGCCGTTGCCGGCAATGGAGACAAGCTGCAGATCCGCCGCGCCGAAGGCAAACTGCGCAATCTGGAAGAAGCCATCCGTCTCAAGCCGCTCGACGGCACTTACGGCATCGGCCACACCCGTTGGGCCACCCACGGACGTCCCACCGAAGAAAACGCGCATCCTCACCGCGACTGCACCGGCAAGATCGTGGTCGTACACAACGGCATCGTCGAGAACTATCTCAGTCTGAAGAAAAAACTGATCGAAGAAGGTCACCGGTTCACAACCGAAACCGATACGGAGGTCATCGCCCACCTGATTGAAAAGCACCTCTTCAAGACCGGCAACGGCCATCGCCCCACGCTCGAAGAGGCCGTCCGCCATACGGTGAAAGAACTCAGCGGAGTGTTCGCTCTGGCTGTCATTTCTGTCGACGAGCCCAACAAGATTGTCGCGGCACGCAACGGTCCTCCGCTGGTGGTTGGCCTGGGCAACGACGAATACTTTGTCGCCTCCGACGTCCCCGCCATTCTCTATCACACGCGTGACATTTTCTTTCTGGCCGATGGCGATCTCGCCGTGGTCACCGCCGAGGGCGTGCAACTCACCGATTTCGACGGTAAGCCCATCCAGCGCCCGGTTCAGCACGTTACCTGGGACCCGATCATGGCGGAAAAGGGCGGCTTTAAGCACTTCATGCTCAAAGAAATTTACGAGCAGCCGCGCGCCGTCCGCGACACCACCCTGGGACGCATCTCGCTCGATACCGGCCGCATCTTCCTCGACGAGATGCAAATCGGCGAGGCCGAATTCCGCGCCGCAAAGAAAATCAACATCCTCGCCTGCGGCACGAGTTGGCATGCCGGACAAGCCGGCAAGTTCATGATCGAGAGTTTCGCCCGCGTTCCGGTCGAGGTCGATTACGCCAGCGAGTGGCGCTATCGCGATCCCATCGTCAGCGAGAACACCATCACGCTCGTGATTTCGCAGTCCGGCGAAACCGCCGACACCATTGCCGCCCAGCGTGAAGCCAAAGCCAAAGGTTCACACACGCTGGCCATCTGCAATGTGGTCGGCTCCATGATCACGCGCGAGGCTGCGGGAACCATCTACACCCACGCCGGACCCGAGATCGGCGTGGCCTCTACCAAGGCTTTCACCTGCCAGCTTACCGCGCTCTATCTCTTCGCTCTGTATCTCGCGCAGGTGCGCGGCACTATGACCTCTGACCAGACGCGCACCGCCGCGCTGGAACTTACTCTGATCCCCGGCAAGATCGAAAACATCCTCACCCACGACGAAGCCTGTGAAGATCTGGCCAAACGATTCCAGCGCGCCCAGGATTTTCTTTTCCTTGGCCGCGGCATCCACTATCCCATCGCCCTCGAAGGCGCACTCAAGCTCAAAGAAATTTCCTACATCCATGCGGAAGGCTACCCCGCCGGAGAGATGAAGCACGGACCCAACGCCCTGATCGACGAAAACCTTCCCGTGGTCATCATCGCCACCCGGGACGCAAGCGATCCCGATTCGGTGGTCCGCTACGAGAAGACGATGTCAAACTTGAAAGAGGTCAAAGCCCGCTCCGGTGTTGTAATTGCTCTGGCCACCGAAGGCGACGAAGAGATCAAAGAAGCCGCTGACCACGTGCTCTACGTTCCCGCTGCACCCGAAGAGCTCTCGCCGATTCTGGAAATCGTTCCTCTGCAGTTGTTGGCCTATCACATCGCGGTGAGAAGAGGATGCGATGTGGACCAGCCGAGGAATTTGGCTAAGTCGGTGACTGTAGAATAATCAGGTTTAGCGGCTCGAATCCTCAGCCGCTTTAATATCCGTGTGACAAAAGTCATCGCCTTTGAATAACAACGCCTCGCCCTTCTCCTTCGCCAGCGCATAGGCGAAGCAGTCGCCAAGGTTAAGCCCCGCCCGATGCCGTCCCTTGCCGAAATCGCGATACGCTTGGCGGGCAATCTCCGCCTGCCACTCTGTCACTGACTCAACCACAATCCCCGATTCCCGGAAGAAATCGTCGAAGCGGCCGCTGGCAATGGGGTCACGAGCGCTGTCAATCACAATGGCGGACTCCACATAACTAACCGCAGAAACGGCACACGCCTCTGCCCGGTCTATGGCCCGCGCCATCGCAGGCGCTTCGGGTTCGGCCCGCAGAATGGCGACGACGGCGGAAGAATCGAGGATCACTTCGGCAATCCTTTCTCGTCATACAACATTTCCCCATGATCAATGGAAAGGTAGGGTTCCTTCATATGAGCGGCGCACTCCCGCCCGATCTGCAAGAGCCGCTCCGCCAGCCCACCCTTCTTGGCGCCGCGTATCCGCCTCAACCTTTCTTCCACCGCCTTGTCCACTGCGGCAGTCATGCTCTCCCCGGTCAGCTTTGCCAACTGCCGAACCCGGCGATGCGTCTCTTCATTCTTGATGTTCAGGCTCATGTCTACCATTCTACCATATCAGTGGTAGATGTCTACCATAGCCGGATATGAGTCTTGGAAAGTCTGATCCCGATTGTTTGCCGGCACAAGCAAAGGCCCGGACCAAGATGGTCCGGGCCTTTGGTTTCTGTCACTCGCCCTCAGCACCACGAGAGGCGAGCTTCACGATCACTATTGGGTAACGGTGACCGTGACTGTGGTGGTGTGAGTGACGCCTCCGCCGGTGCCCGTTACCGTGATGGTGTGGGCTCCGAGTGCGACATTGCTGCCGATGGTGACCGTCATCGTCGACGTCCCTGCTCCGGGCGCCGGTATGGGGTTAGGACTGTACTTGGCTAAGGTGCCGCCTCCCGACAAGGTTATTGCCGAGTGGAAGCCCCCAGCGATCTTGGTGGTGATCGTCGAGGTGCCGGAACTGCCCCGCGCCACGGTAATGGCACTGGGGTTCGCGCTGATGACGAACTTGCCCGTGGCGGTTACCTTCAGCGTGACAGTGGTGGTTTGCGTGATGCTTCCGCTAACGCCGGTGACCGTGATCGTGTAAGTGCCGGGAGCGGTTGTCGCGGCCACTGCCAGGGTTAAGGTGGAGGTGCCAGCGCCTGTGATCGACGTGGGATTGAAGGTTGGGGTTACGCCGGTCGGCTGTCCACTGGCAGACAAGGCGATGGACGAGTCAAAGCCACCGGTGACGGCGGAGGTGATGGTCGACGTGCCACTAGCACCCTGTGCCACCGAGACCGAACTGGGCGAGGCGGATAGGGTGAAGGAAGAGGAGACCGCTCCGGCAAGTGCGTCAATCAGAGCGCTTCCGTTCGGACTGCCCAAGCCGGTTGCCAAATCGTAGCCGACGGTTGCCCCGAAAGTGTTACCTCCACTGAGGACATCATGGAAGTCGGTGTCATAGTTCGGGCTGGCATAGATGTTGTAAAGCGCCGTATTGATGAAACCGAGCGTGCCGGTGTTTCCGTTCAAGAGATATTGTTCATTGGTCAGAGCCAGATAGCCAGCCCACATAGGTGTGGCAAAGCTGGTCCCACCATAAGTGTTTTCGGTGCACTTGGTCTGGTCCGCGCAGACGTAGAAGCTGAAATTCGCATTGGCCGAAACGTCTGGGCCGTTGCGATAGGTTTGCGAGCACTTGGCGCAGCCTGCGGCCGCAGCCACCTGCCACGAGGGAATGGCAAACTTGTTGGGCGAAATGCCGCCGCCGCCGTCAGACCAACCGGTTTCCGAGGCCCAGGGACCTGCCGCCCCGGAGGTGTCTAAGTCGGTTCCGCCGACTGACACGACATTCACATCATCGGCCGGCCAAACATACGTGGCATGGGCCCAATTACCGTCGTCGCCGGAAGCTGCAAAGAAGGTTTGGCCTTGCGCCGCCATCTCCGTGAAGAAGGGGTCATCGGTGGTGTTGTCGGTTGGTGTCCACGCCCACGAGCAGCTCAACTGAGCTTGCAGGGGGTTCGCCGTGACCATACCGTTGAGGATGCCGGGGTCGTCGAGGGTTTGTCCAGACAAGCCGCCGGTTCCGATCCACATGGTTAGGCCGGACATCCCCGGGGCCATGCCGAGCGCCTGGGTCATATCCAAGGTTTGTTCAGTATCGTCGCAGGTTGGTTCCTTGCAAAGCGTGCTCTGGGTGTCGACGGACGTCAGCGTGACGGGTACGTTGTTAGTTTGGCTTACGTTCTTATAGTAGGTCGTCAGGTCAACCAGATCAGTGCCAATGAACTCAAACAAGCCGACCGACTGGCCGGTACCGGTGAGGGTCGCTGCGCCGTAGTACGCGGCGCGCATGTCGCTGCCGAGGAACGAAGCGCCGGGACCGGAGCCAGTCGTAGCGTTCGACCTCACCTCGGACTTTGCGCCGGCATCGATACGATGGTAAGCGGGTTTCGGAGTCGCATAATTGTCCAAACCTCCGATGTGCCAAAGCTGGACAGCCAGGTCCGGCGTGGGTTCCCGATCCGGAGCGAAGAAGGTGCGGTTCTCGGTGTCGTGCTGATACACGCTCATGGACACATGCAGGGCTTTCTCGACATTCGCCACCGAACCCCGGACTTGGACAAGCATGCGATTGCGGGAGCCGGAAACTATCTCGAGCCCATTCTGCCTTGCGAAGTCTTTGACGGTCTCATAATCCGCACGGCTGGGACCATATTGTTCAGTGAACTGGTCCACGGTGAGAACTTTGCGGTAGTTAGGGCTGGTAGGGTCTTGTTGTTCCCTCAGGAATTCCTTTAATTCCGCCTGGTTGCGTTGTTGCAGAATCATCTGAATCTGCAAGGTTTGACTTGCGGGTAGGCGTCCAACTAAGGGCGTCCGACCGTCGAGGGTCTCTTGGCGCTGGTGACGTGTTGGCAGGAATTGTTGCTCGGCCTGGGAAGCGATGGCCGCGCTCAACAGGATCGCGACGATCGAAAGCAAAAATACACTGCGTGCTCTAATCAAGGTTTCTCCTTAAGATTTAGGCAGGATTTCCGTTTGCGGTTCTCAGGGGAGTAACGGGAATTCCCGATTGGGATTCACTGGCGTGGGCATAGTACTACGGTTCTCCAGTGTGGGTACAACGAATTTGTCAAATCTTCAGCATGAATGGAAATAGTCTCGGTCAGTATGCAGGTTCTTGCAAACTTGGCCCCCCGGGCAAAGCAGGCAAACTTGGCGCGGATGCCAACGGGCCGGCTAGTCCCGCGGCGAAGTCTCCGGCCGCCGCTGAGATATTGCCAGCAGTCGCCACAAAGACGCGCCCAAAGCCGCCAGAGTCGCGCCCCACACCACGAAGGCTGTCCTCACCACCCAAGCCGGCGCGGCTCCCACCCTTCGCAACAGGAACGGCAGAAAATTCCACGTCGTGAGGTGGACGTAATCCCACTGATCCCAGTGCATAGCGTCGGTGTCCAGTCCCCAGGCATCCATCTTCCCCAGCGCGAACGCCGCGATGTTCTTGAAGCGCAGCGCGATCACGAACGTAGGATGCCCGAACGTCTCCATCTGATAAATCTCCAGCGGCAGCCAGAAAGCCAGCGAAGCAATCTGGATGATCAGGCTCACTGCGATGAGCACGATTCCACCGCGCCAGATCCATACGCTCAAGTTCTCGCGATAGCGCAACAACAACGGCACGGCCAGCAACGCCGCGAGTTCCACCGAGGTCGAAACGTAGCGATCACCCCAGGCAAAATCTCCCTCCCAATAGGTATACCTCGCATAAAAGCTGATATAGGCAAGCAGCAGCAGAAGCGACGCCACGCCATAGGCGCGGACCTCGATCGACAGGCGCTTCCACAACACCACCAGGAGCACAATCGCCAGCGCCAGCAGCGGATCGAAAAGGAAAATCGACTTCTCCGGCTTAAACAGCGCGCCCAGAAAGCCCACGTGAAACGGCGAGGTCCAGGGATAGTTCGCCGGGAGCGTCGGATCCTGCAACCGCCGCTCCACGGCAAATTGCGCGACGTACGTAGTGGTAAATGATCCGAAACGGTAGAACTGGTAAAGTCGGTCCACCAGCAGAAAAAACAAATACACCGGAGCGGCCACCTTGCAGTAAGTCACGAACCGCCGCCACAGCTCGCGGCCTCGCTCCCCTTCAGACCACAGCACCAGCAAAAGAAAGACCCCAACCAACATAAGATCCAAGCCGGTGGTAAGCCGCGTGAGCAAGTTCAGCCCGAGAGCAGCGCTGCCCACGAACAACGCCCGCCGGCTTCCAGTCCGCAGCCACTCGTATTGAAACGAGAATCCGGCTAGCGTCAGCAGCATGATGTAGTTGTTCTCCGCCATGTTCTGCGTGTAATGCAGGTGCGTAGTGCAGAACATCAACGCCAGCACCCCCACTACCGATTCCCTCACGCTGAATCGCAACTGGCGCAGCAGGCGAAAGCCCACCAGCGCCGTGAGCACATTCACCAGAATGCCGGTGAGATAGCTGACCACGATGGCGCGCACCGGAGGATCGTCCTGATAGTCGGAAAAGACGCTCCAATGCGCCATCCACGTTCCCACGAGATCGGCAGGCAACATGAGCAGCGACTGCCCGATTCCATACCAGGCATAGAGTTGGCCTCCGCGGCCGCGCAGTCCAAACTCGGGATAATCGTTCGGAAAAACCTGCGGCTCCGAAGTCCACAGCCAATGCGTGGTCTGCAGCCGATGCATGGTGTCGGCTGTTCCCAGCTCTCCGGACTGCACCACAAACGCAAGCAATCCAGCCGCAAGGCACAAGAGAAAAAGCGGATCGCGCAACCATCGTCCGAGACGAGAAGTCATCGCTTCGATGGTAATACAGGCAGAGACAGCAGACAGCGTGCTGGTCCAATCCTCGCAACGAAGTGGGAAGCCCGCCACTCGAAGCCGGAAACCGGAAGCCCGAAGCCGCTTCTCCTACTTCAATCCCACTCCATAGAAATAATTGTAGTTGCCTCCTGAACCCCAAGGCGTATTCGCGCTGAACGAAGAAAACAGCATCGCCTGTCCCATGAAGGCGACGAACACTTGCTGCTGCGCGCCGTTGCTGGTCACTTGGAAGGTGAAGAGGCCGTTGCAGGGATCGTTCAACTCACCGGGGCTGCCGTACAGATACGAAACATCGGCCACCGGAGTGAGCGTGCCCGTAGCCATAGTATTGCCGCTGGCATCGCTCACTGTGACTTGGCCGCTGGAGATCACTGTGATGGTCGCATTCCCCTGGCTTGGGGTTCCTATCTCTGTATTTCCCGAACCCGCATGGACGTTTGTCTGCTCGTAGTAGATGGCGTTGTAGGTCCCTGCAAATGAGGCGTCGAAATTCGCGCTGGCTGCTTTCTTCAGGCCAAGGATAGCTCCGTTTTGAGTATCCACTGCGAAGATTCCGTTCGCCGTGCCGAACACGTAGTCGGAAGTATTGTTGCTCGGATCCGGAATTGTAAGAAACGTGCCAGAAGGATCGAGTACCGCCGCGGCCACATCAAGCGTGTTTGAGTTGAAAGCGCTGTTGTTATCGCTATTGAGCGCTCCAAAAGGCCAGTAGGAAGAAGTGCTCCCCGTGCCCTGCGCATTGATATTGACCGACCCCACGTCGACGCCTCCAGACGAGGTGCGGAACTGCATGTAGTTGTAGGACTGCCCCTCAAACGTGGCCAGCGAGATCTGGCCGCTCTCCACGGCGGTGATCAGCGCCGGAGTGCTCGATCCGGTCCCAGTTTTGGCAGCTTGAATCACCATCGCATAGTTGGGTACTTCGTAGGCCGCAATCAGGTTGCCCGTGGGATCGTTCAATGTATACATGCCATCGGAGTTCACCGTGTACGGAACGGTCCCCGCAGTGCTATTCGAGACGTCTGTGTAGGCGATCGTCTGGGTGCTGGAGTCAACTGTGATGGTCATAAAATCGCCAACCG
>Ga0302319_10018878_pt1 | contig 12545 bp, 8 predicted proteins | sample Bog_T0_2_FD_203319 | JGI IMG/M metagenome (GOLD analysis project Ga0302319, IMG submission 203319) | Peat permafrost microbial communities from Stordalen Mire near Abisko, Sweden - Bog_T0_2 | ecosystem: Environmental > Terrestrial > Soil > Wetlands > Peat | place: Sweden: Abisko, Stordalen Mire... | reverse complement strand
ATGAACCTGCTGGGTGACCCGCTGCAGCTGCCCACCACGGTGACCACCGTGCTCCCCAGCGCCGATGGCCTCTACTCGAACTTTCCGGTGACCCTCAACGGTATTCAGGTGGGCTCGGTCAGCTCGGTGTCGTTGGTGCCGGCCGGGGCCCAGGTCACCATGGCCCTCGACCCGGACGCACGGGTGCCAGGCGATGTGGCGGCCGAGGTGGACGTGGCCAACCCGCTTGGCGAGCAGCAGATCGATCTTGTCCCCCAAGATGGTGCCAACGCCCCGGTGCTCGAGGAGGGGGCCCGAATTCCCGAGGCGCCCGGCGGGGCACCGGCCGACATCGGCCAGGTGGTGGCGACCGCCACCACCTTGTTGCAGGCCATACCGGTCAACGATCTGAATACCGTGCTGCAGCAGTCGGCCATCGCCCTCAACGGGCAGGCCGCCGACGTCCAGACCCTGATCGATTCCGGACAGCAGTTCGCCAAGGAGTTCCTCTCCTACCAACAACAGTTCCAGGCGCTCCTCGACAATGCTCCGCCAGTGCTCGACTCGGTCACCGACGCCGGGCCGCAGCTGCAGGACGCCCTGTCCAACACCGCCGTGCTGCTCGGCGTGTTGGCGTCCCATCAGAGCGACGTGCTCAACCTGCTGAAGTCCGGCTCGGCCACCGCCCAGCTTCTCAACCAGGCGGTGGTGGCCGAGCGACCCAATCTGGCGTGTGTGGTCCACGACCTGGGGGCGGTCACCACCAACCTGGCGAAGCCCGGCAACCTGAACAACCTGGCTACCTCGCTGGCTACCAACCAGGACTTCTTCGGGGCGGTGGAGGCGGTGACTCCCGACGGCCCGGCTCGGGCCCTCACCTCCGGCCAGAAAAATCGCACCAACCAGGAGTGGCTTCGGACCCATCTGCTGATTCCACCGGTGCTGTCGCCGGCGGCGATCACCTACCCGACCCAGACGTCGCTTCCCGACATCCACCCCGGTGCCGCCTGCAACACCGAGTTCGGCGACGGGGTGCCGGCCGGATCCCAGCCAGGCTTTGTCCCGGCATCCTCCACTACGAAGGTGGATCCGGCCCCGGTCTCCGCCTCCAGGGTCCGGGGTGGTGGCACCGCGGTCACCGATCCTCCACCGGTCCCCGACGGCTCGGGTGCACCGACCACCCCCTCCCGTGCTCCGTCCACCCCGGTCACCGCCCTCCCGGCCATGGGCGCCGTCGCCATGCTGCAGCGTCCCCTCCGGCGCCGTCTCCGCCAGCGGCGAGACCGGCCGTCCACCTCTTCCGAACCATCACCCGACGATGTCTGATCCGAAGGAGACGATCATGCGCACCACACCAGTCACCGACGACCACCAGGGAGTGCCGGCCGGTGAGGAGGCTCTCGCCGCCTCACCCCGGGAACGCCGGTCCGGCGTGGCGGTGGTCGACCGCCAGACCGGTACCGTCCGCCGAAGTCGCACCGTGACACCGGCTCCCGACGCCCTCGACAAGGCCACTGGCGTCGGTGGTGGACGAGCCCACCGGTCGGACGACTCCACCGACCCGGTGAGAGCCGAAGCCGAAGCCGACGTCGACGCCGAAGCCGAAGTCGACGATGCTGGCGGCACCAACGCTGGCGACGTCCGTCGGGAGGTGGAGCCCGGATCCCGCCGTCGGCGGGTCCGCTCCACCCGGGTCCGCCGGGCCGTGCCCTGGACGCTGGCCGTGCTCGGTCTCTCCGGCACCCTGATCTTCGGACACGCTTGGGCGAATCAGAACGCCCAGTCGGCTCAGCAGACCCAGGTCCGGGCGGTTGCCGGCGACTTCCTTCTGGCCCTCACCAACTTCGACGCCAAGGACGTCGATGCCGACTTCAATCAGATTCAGGGCTATGCCACCGGTGATTTCGCCAAGCAGTCCAACCAGTTCTTCGGGTCTGCCATCCGCCAACAGCTCGAGGCGGCACTGGCGTCGTCACGGGGCCAGATCCGGAGTCAGTACGTGCAGTCGATCGGCGGCAACCAGGCCAGTGTGTACTCGGTGGTGGACCAGACCTATGTCAACAACAAGATGTCGTCACCGGCTGCCGACGAACTCCAGATCCAGACCGATCTGACCAAGGTGGGCGGGGTATGGAAAATCGGGAACGTGACGGTCCTCAACAACAACGGAGGGGCGACGGCCGGCACCACCGGCACAGCCGGCGCCACCGGAACCTCGGCGACAGGGGGCTGAGCCGACGGAGTGGATCGGCTGGAGAGTCCGGACGCCGCCCGACCGGCCTGCCACCGGTGCGGGCTCAGCGTCCCGGGCTCCCCATCCCCCGGTCCCCCCCTGTGACAATTACATCGGCGCGGAGCGGAGCTATCCGAAGCGGAAACCTGGAATTTCTGGCGATCACCACCGTCGGTGAACCCTCTGGGAACGGTTCGCGCTGCGAGTGACCCTCAGCCCTGCAGCCGTCGCAACAGATCCTGATCGAACCCGGTCAGGTCCCCGAGCACGGCATCGCAGAACCCCCAACGCCCCGACCCGGCCGCCGACGCCTCCGGCACCGCCACCACCCGCATCCGCGCCGCCTTGGCGGCGATGGCCCCGTTGAAGGAGTCCTCAAGGGCCAGGCAGGCGGTGGGGTCCATCCCCAGCTTGGCGGCGGTTGACAGGTAGGAGCCCGGATGGGGCTTGCCCAGTGGCTCCCACTCGGCGGAGTGCCATACGGTCACCGCCTCCTCGATCCCCAGCCGGGCCAGGGCGGCGGCGATGACTACCGCATAGGAGCCGGAGCACACCGCCACCTGCAGGGACAGCTGGCCACAGAGGGCCACCGCCTCCAGGGCACCGGGCATCGGTGCTCCCCCGATGGTGATGAGCTCTGCCACCCGGGCGGTGGTGGCCCGCTCCACCGCTACCGGGGACAGTCCCTCCCATGGGCGTCGGACCCACCAGTGGTGGACGGCGTCGTCGATCCGAAGGCCCATGGTCTGGCGGGTTTCGACCTCGGTGAGCTCCACCCCCACCGAGGCGAAGACCTCCATCTCCGCCTGGCGCCAGAACGGCTCCGAGTCGATGAGCAGCCCGTCGAGGTCGAAGATCACCGCGGTGATCGGCCGACCGGCGGAGGCGGCCGCCGACGGGACGTCGGTGGTCAGGCCAGCTTCCGGACGACGTCGACCATGGCCTCGCCGGCCTCGGTCGGGTTCTGGGCCACGGTGACGCCCGCCTCCCGGAGGGCGTCCATCTTGGCTTGGGCAGTGCCCTTCGACCCGGAGATGATGGCACCGGCGTGGCCCATCTTCCGTCCCGGGGGGGCAGTGACACCGGCCACGTAGGAGACCACCGGCTTGGTGACCGAGGAGGCGATGAACTCGGCCGCCTCCTCCTCCGCCGAGCCGCCGATCTCGCCGATCATCATGATGGCCCGGGTGTCCGGGTCGGCTTCGAAGGCCCGGAGGCAGTCGATGAAGCTGGTGCCCGGCACCGGGTCGCCCCCGATCCCCACGCAGGTGGTCTGGCCGACGCCCTGCTGGGACAGCTCGTGGAGTGCCTGGTAGGTGAGGGTGCCCGACCGGCTGACGATTCCCACCGGTCCGCCCGGCAGGGCGATGTCACCCGAGGTGATCCCGATGTTGCACTTGCCGGGGGAGATGATCCCCGGGCAGTTGGGGCCGAGCAGGCGGGTGCCGGGGAACTCGTCGACCAGGCGGTTGTAGGCCAGGGCCTCGTCCTGGGCCGGAATGCCCTCGGTGATGCAGACCACGAAGGGCACGCCGGCGGCGGCGGCCTCCACGATGGCGGCGGCGCCGAAAGGCGGCGGCACCGAGATGAACGAGGCGTTGGCCCCGGTGGCCTCCACCGCTTCCGCCACCGTGGCGTAGACCGGGATGCCCTCGATCTCCTCACCGCCGCGCTTGGGGTTGGTGCCGGCCACCACCTGGGTGCCGTAGGCCCGATTGCGGAGGCCGTGGTACAGCCCCTGGCTGGTGGGGCTGATGCCCTGCACCACAACTTTGGTGTTCTCGTCGACGAAGACGCTCATGACTGGCCTCCAGCAAGTGCGACCGCACGGCGTGCGGCATCGAGCATGGTCGGCTCGGCGACCAGGCGATCGGACAGATGGTCAGCCAGGATCTCCCGGCCGGCGACGGCGTTGGTGCCGTCGAGTCGCAACACGATGGGCGAGCTGATCTCCACCCGCTCGAGGGCCTCCAGCACCCCCTTGGCCACCTCGTCCACCCGGGTGATGCCCCCGAAGATGTTGACGAAGATGGACCGGACCGCCGGGTCGGAGTTGATGACCTCGAGGGCGGCGGCCATCACGTCGGCGTTGGCGCCGCCGCCGATGTCGAGGAAGTTGGCGGCCGACCCGCCGCACTGGTTGACCACGTCCAAGGTGCTCATGGCCAGGCCGGCGCCGTTGGCGATGATGCCCACCGAGCCGTCCAGGCCGATGTAGTTCAGCCCCCGCTCCTTGGCCCGGGTCTCCCGCTCGTCCTCGACATCGAAGCCGCGGAAGTCGTCCCACTCGGGATGCCGGTAGGCGGCGTTGTCGTCCAGGGTGACCTTGGCGTCGAGGGCGTGGACCTTGCCCTCCGGCGTGAGGATCAGGGGGTTGATCTCGGCCAGGTCGCAGTCACCCTCGGTGTAGCAGGTGTACAGCTTCACCAGCAGCTCGGCGGCCTGGGCCCGGGCCGGCTCGTCGAGGTTGGCACGGTCCACCCACTCCCGGGCGGCCTCGACGGTGAGGCCGTCCACCGGATCGATGTGAATGAGGGCGATGGCATCGGGGTTGGTGACCGCCACCTCCTCGATCTCCACCCCGCCCTCGGCCGACAGCATGCCGAGATGCTTCTTGGCGCTGCGGTCGAGGGTGAAGCTGGCGTAGTACTCCTTGTCGATGTCCGAGGCGTGCTCCACCCACAGGCGCTGGACGACGTGGCCCTTGATGTCGAGCCCCAGGATGTTGCCGGCGTGGGTGCGGAGCTCGTCGACGTTGTCGGCCAGCTTGACGCCGCCGGCCTTGCCGCGGCCGCCCACCTTCACCTGCGCCTTGACCACCACCGGGTAGCCAGACTCCTCGGCCTGTGCTTCTGCCTGCTCCACGGTGTCGGCTACGCCCCCCACGGAGATGGGGATGCCGAACCGGGCGAAGTACTGCTTACCCTGGTACTCGAAGAGATCCACCGGATCTGTTCCTCTCTGTCGTTACTGCGGTCGTTGGTCAGTGCAATGCTGCGGTCGTTGGTGCGGTCGAAGTTGCTGCAAGCGGTCGAGAGCCCACGACGTGGTGCCCGGCCACTGGGAGGTTGGTGGTGTCGGTCCGGTCAGGCGTCCTGTCGGGCGTCGAGGGCTTCACCCAGCCAGGCGCCGATGGCCGGGAGCGGGGCCCCGGGGGTGAAGACCTCGGCCACCCCCTGTTCCTTCAGTACCGGGATGTCCGCCTCGGGGATGATCCCCCCCACAATCACCAGGACATCGTCGCGACCGGCGCTCCGCAGCTGCTCGATGACCCGGGGGACCAGGGTCAGATGGGCGCCGGACAGGAGTGACAGCCCCACGGCGTCGGCGTCCTCTTGGATGACCGCCTGCACCACCTGCTCGGGGGTCTGATGGAGGCCGGTGTAGATGACTTCGAACCCCGCATCCCGGAGGGCCCGGGCGATCACCTTGGCGCCGCGGTCGTGCCCGTCAAGCCCGGGTTTGGCCACGACCACTCGATAGGGTCGTTTCACGGGTGCCGATACTAAACGCTGACGGGGCGTCAGGTGCCAAACGCCCTGGACCGGGGCGTCTTCCTCGGAGAATCCGTCGACCGGCGAGTTCAGTGAGGGTCGGCGCAGCCGCCGTGGTACGTTCGGCCTGACGCCCTCAACCGAACCATGATGGAGGACGCCGTGACCACGCCGGCCGAAGCCGTGGATCCGCCCGACGACCACGCCGCACCCGCCAAATCCTCCCCGTCACTGGTGGCCGGGCTGGTACGCGTGGCCCGGCCCCGGCAGTGGATCAAGAACCTCCTGGTGTTCGTGGCGCCGGCCGCCGCCGGGGTGCTCCACCACCGCAGCATCTTCTTCCACGCCCTGGCCGCCTTCGGCATCTTCTGCGTGGCCGCCTCGGGCACCTACTTCCTCAACGACTCGCTCGACGCCCAGGCCGACCGCGCCCATCCGACCAAGCGGTTCCGCCCCATCGCCGCCGGTGTGGTCCCCGAGCGCCTGGGTCTGGCCATCGGGGTGGTCCTGCTGGTCGTCTCCTTCTTTCTGGCCTCGCTGGTGGCGGGCTGGCAGCTGTCGCTGGTGATGATCATCTACGGACTGATCAACACCTTCTACTCCTTGGGCCTCAAGAACGAGCCGATCCTCGACCTGGCCTGTGTCAGCTCGGGGTTCGTGCTCCGGGCCATTGCCGGCGGTGTCGCCACCCACGTGGCGCTCTCCACCTGGTTCCTCATCGTGGCGTCCTTCGGGTCCCTCCTGATCGTCACCGGCAAGCGGTCGGGGGAGAAGAAGCTGCTGGCCGACAGCCATACCGATGGCGAAGAGGTCCGGCACACCCTCAACATCTACTCCGTCCCGTTCCTCCAGGCCGTCCGGACCCTGTCGGCGGCCGTCACCGTCACCGCCTACTGCCTGTGGGCGTTCGAGCGGGCGGCCCAGGTCCACGACCACCACCACCCCATCTGGATCCAGCTGACCATCATCCCCTTCGTGATCGCCCTCCTCCACGTGGTGCGTCTCCTCGATTCCGGCCAGGGGGCGGCGCCCGAGGACCTGGCGCTCCACGATCACCGGCTCCAGATCTACGGAGTGATCTGGGTGGCCCTCTTCGCCATCGGGGTCTACGGATGAACGCCGGCCCCGCCGGCCACCGCCAGCTCCTGACCGGTTGGGGACGGACGGCGCCGACCTCGGCCGAGGTGGTCCACGCTGTCCACACCGACCTGGTGGACCAGGCCATGGCTCAGGCGGTGTCCGGTGGTGCCGGCGGCCGGGGCCTGGTGGCCCGGGGCCTCGGCCGGAGCTATGGCGACGCCGCCCAGAACGCCGGCGGCACGGTGGTCGACCTCACCTGGCTCGACGCCGTCCACCATGTCGACCTCCAGCACGGCCTGATCACGGTGGGGGCCGGCATCAGTCTCGAGACGTTGATGGAGCGTTTCGTCCCCCTCGGCTGGTTCGTGCCGGTGACCCCGGGCACCCGCCAGGTGACGGTGGGCGGCGCCATCGCCGCCGACATCCATGGGAAGAACCACCACCGGGACGGTGCCTTCTGCTCGCATGTCACCCGGATGACCCTGGTCACCCCGACCGGCACCGTGGAGCTGACCCCGGCGTCGGACCCCGAGCTGTTTTGGGCCACCGCCGGAGGCATGGGCCTCACCGGGGTGATCACCGACGCCACCCTCCAGATGATCCCGGTGGAGACCAGCTACCTGCTGGTGGATACCGAGCGGGCCGAGGATCTCGACGACGTGATGGACAAGATGCTGACCGGCGACGACGGCTACCGGTACTCGGTGGCCTGGATCGACTGTCAGTCCCGCGGGCGGCGCCTGGGCCGTTCGGTGCTGACCCGGGGCGACCACGCCCGGTTGGAGGACCTCCCGACCCGGCTGCGATCGAATCCCGATAAGGCCCGGTCCTTCGTCCCCCGCACGCTGGTCCGGGTGCCGGTCACCCCGCCCAGCGGGCTGCTCAACCCGCTGACCGTCGGGGCGTTCAACGAGTTCTGGTTCCGGAAGTCGCCCAAGCACCAGGTGGGCAAGGCCCACCACATGACCGGATTCTTCCACCCCCTCGACGGGGTGGGGTCGTGGAACCGGCTCTACGGCAGCCGCGGCTTCCTGCAGTACCAGTTCGTGGTGGCCGACGACCAGGGGGAGACGGTGCGCCGGGTCATCGAGCGCCTGGTGGAGCTCCGGTTGGCCTCCTTTCTGGCGGTGCTGAAGCGGTTCGGACCCGGCGACCCGGGACCGATCTCGTTTCCCGTGCCCGGGTGGACGCTGGCCCTCGACCTCCCGGTCGGCCATCACCACCTCGACCGGCTGCTCGACGACCTCGATGCCGAGGTGGCCTCGGCCGGCGGCCGGGTCTACCTGGCCAAGGACTCGAGGGTCTCCCCCTCCACCCTGCGGGTGATGTACCCCCGCCTGGGCGAGTGGCAGGCGGTCCGTGACCGGGTCGACCCCGCCGGGGTGCTGCGGTCCGACCTGGGCCGACGGCTGGGACTGTCCCCCGATCCGGTCACCGGGGACGAGCGGCCGACGCCGGACGCCGCTCGGTCGCCCCGACGTCCGGCGACCCGGCCGACCAAGGCCGTCGCCAAGAAGCCGTCGGCCCAGAAGCCGGCGGGCGCCCCGACCGGGAAGCGGCCGGCGGCCACCAAGGTTCCGACCACCAAGAGCACGGCAACGCCCTCCACCAAAGAACGGACCACGTGATGATCGACGCCATCGGTAGACCCCAATCGGTACTGGTCCTCGGGGGATCCTCCGAGATCGCCCAGGCCATCGTGGCCAAGCTGGTCCCGACCCGCTGCCGGACAGTCATCCTGGCCGGGCGCGACGGGCCCAAGCTGCTGGCCGCCGCCGAGCAGGCAGCCGCCGTCGGCGCCGACACCGTCGAGACGGTGGAGTTCGACGCCGCCGACATCGAGCACCACCGCCAGGTCATAGACCGGACCTTCGACCAGTTCGGCGACATCGATCTGGTCATCGTGGCGGCCGGGGTGCTGGGTGACCAGTCGGTCGACGAGCACGACCCGGAGTCGGCGGCCGACGTGCTGACCACCAACTTCACCGGCCCCGCCGCCGCCATGCTGGCGGTGGCTGACCGGCTGCGACGCCAGGGCTACGGGCGACTGGTGGTGCTGTCGTCGGTGGCCGGCGAGCGGGCCCGGAAGGCCAACTTCATCTACGGGTCCTCCAAGTCCGGGCTCGACGCCTTCGCCCAGGGACTGGGTGACTCGCTCCACGGCAGCGGTGCCTCGGTGATGATCGTCCGCCCGGGGTTCGTGGTGGGACGGATGACCGAAGGGATGGATCCGGCGCCCTTCGCCACCACCCCCGAGGCGGTGGCCGACGCCGTGGTCAAGGGGATCGAGTCCAACGCCGCGGTGGTCTACGCCCCACCAGTGCTTCGATGGGTGTTCACGGTGATGAAGCACCTGCCCCGGGTGGTGTGGCGGAAGATGCCGGGCTGACCTGACGCACCGCAAGTACGTCCGGAGAACCGAGCGCCCGCTCCGACGACCGATGTCAAGCCGGATACGGCAATTGGTGGCACGATGGACGCTGCACCGACCGTCGATGGACGGTCCGGTGTGGGCACGGACTGGGGGTCGTCAGATGAGGGGAACTCGGACATCCGGTAGTACCGACGCGACAAGGTCTCGCTGGCCCCGGAGGATGCTTCGGATCGTACTGACGGCCGTCACCGCTCTGGCGGCCACCGGCATGGTCGCCGTCAGTGAGGCGGGGGCGGCCATCCCGACCAACTGGGTCACTCAGGCGTCCTATCCAGCACCGAAAGCCGGCCCGTCGGCCATCTCGTGCCCGTCGACGTCCGTATGCGTCATGGTCGGAGGGACGTCCATCTTTCGTACGACAGACAGTGGCTCCACCTGGAGTTCTGAGTCCGTCCCCGCGGGCGTCACCAACCTCGACTCCATCTCATGTGCCACCACCTCCGATTGCATCGCCACCGGGCTGTACATCGAATTCGGTCCCGGCCCCCCCTACGTGCAGGGGTACGTCATCAGCACGGTCGACAGTGGCACCACGTGGACTCAGCAGCAGATTCCAGATGCCGCGTCGTTGATCGGTGCCGTCACCTGCGCATCGACAAACGTCTGTTTCATCGGATCCGCCGACAACCTCTCAAGTACGTTCCTGACCACCACGAATGGCGGCGGCTCCTGGTCCACCACCACGCTCCCGGATGGGATCGCCAGCGTCGGTGTGGGGACTTGCGTCAGCTCGATCAACTGCTGGCTCGGCGCACAGACGACACCCGGCGATCCAGCCGTCATTGCAACAAACAACGGCGGATCAACCTGGAGCGTCCAGAGCCTTCCGTCCGATCACAGCGCCTCCACCGACGATGATGTGTCGGGCATCTCGTGTCCGTCGGCCACCACCTGTGAGGCGACGGCGACCACGCCCGGTCTCGGGACGAGTGGCAGCGCCTTCGGTACTACCGATGGAGGAGCGACCTGGTCCGAACAAACGGTCCCGACCAACGAAGGCCTGAACGCCATCTCGTGTCTGTCCACCACCACCTGCCTGGCGGTCGGTGGTACTTCCTCCGGAACCATCCTCTCAACCGATGACGGCGGGGCCACCTGGGCGGAAGCCACCGGGCCACACGGCATACAAGAGCTACAGGACGTCGACTGCACGACCATCGCATGCACGGTGCTCGGATCAGACGCTGGGGACGAAGGCGGATCTTTGGTCATGACGACCACCGATGCCGGTACCAGCTGGTCCCTCAATGTCATCCAGCCCGGTCAGGTTGTGCTGGGTTCAGTTGCGTGCGCATCGAACTCGACGTGTACGGCGACCGGAGGAGCGGCGTCCACCGCCTCAATCGTCACCACCACAAACTCCGGCTCGGCGTGGAACTCTCAGGCCGTCCCCGGCATCGTCGGGCCATTGTCCGGTGTTTCGTGCCCCTCGACATCGGTCTGCGAAGCGGGCACGGGCTCCGGCATCCTTGGGTCGACGGACGGTGGAACAACCTGGAGCCCGCAGGCCGTCCCGGCTGGGACCGCCGGGCTGACCGCACTGTCGTGCGCATCAACCGAAGCCTGCGTGGCGGTCGGTTCGGTCATCGATCCAACCTCACAGACCTGGGACGGCGTGGTGTTGGTCACAGACAACGGCGGGACCTCGTGGGCCGACGGGATAGCCCCTCCGATCACCAGTTCGATCACCGGGGTGAGTTGTGGCTCGGCAGCTTCGTGCGTCGCCGTCACCGGAAATGGAGCTGTCTTCGCCTCTACGAACGGCGGGTCCACTTGGACCACTGGCACGGTCGAAACAGATTCACCACCATCTTTGGACGCGGTCACCTGCACGTCGGCTACGGACTGTGTGGCGGTTGGAAATTCAGTCAACGGGACCCTTGCCGTCATTGCCACCACCGATGGCACGGACTGGCTCAACCAAAGCGTTCCGGACACCACCGGGACACTGCTGAGCGTCTCGTGCGCATCGGCGACGGTCTGCGATGCCGTGGGTGGTCCCAACATCCTGTCCCTCGGCGACAACGCCTGGTTCAGCCAGCAGGTGCCCTCGGGGGCCTCGGATCTCACCGGGGTATCCTGCCCTTCCGTCGACCTCTGTTACGCCGTCGGCCTCGACGACTCCGGCGGCAGCGTGATCGCGGCTGGAGGCGCAACTCCCGGGCCCGCCATCACCACCACCGTTCTGCCACAGGCCGTGGTGGGCTCCAACTACTCCAGCGACCTCGCCGCCACCCGGGGAACCTCGCCATACACGTGGTCGATTGCCAACGGATCGCTGCCGGACGGGCTCAGCCTCGATCCCACAACGGGGGCTATCACCGGTATCCCGACGGCATCCGGCAACGACTCCTTTCGCGTCGAGGTGACCGACTCGGAGTCGCCTCCCCGGACCAACACCGCTTCGGTCGAGCTGGACGTGGCTGAGACCCCCACCATCACCACCGCTGACTTCACCCCCTCCACGGTCACGGCGGGTCAGAGCGTCACCTATACCGCCACGGTGAGCGCCCACACCGGAACGCCGACCGGCGCCGTCAACTTCGCGGCGGGGAGCATCCCCCTCTGCACGGCCACACTGGTCAATGGGACTGGATCGTGCGCAACAACCGCCACTCCAGTTGGCTCGAACCCCGTGGTGGGCTACTACACCGGGGATACATCGCACACGGGATCCCAGTCGGAGATCACCACGATCACGGTCGTTCAGAGCCCCGCCTTCACCATCGCCCATCCTCCAGATACCGCCGCCATTGGCCAGCCGTACGACTACACCTTTGCTGCCCTGGGCTACCCGGCGGCAACCTTCTCCCTGATCGGGGCTCCGGCCTGGCTGTCGATCGACGCCATCACCGGCGCAACTTCGGGCGCGCCGCCAGGGGATGCGACCTCCTTCTCCTACACGGTCCAGGCCTCGAACCCGCTCGGTTCGGTCACCGCCGGTCCGTTCATCGTCACGATCAGCCGCGGGTCGCTGGTCGCGCCGGTAGTTGGGATGGCCGCCACGCCCGACGGTGGCGGCTACTGGTTGGTCGACTCCGCCGGTGGCGTATCCCCGCACGGCGACGCCCTCTCCTACGGTTCGATGGCCGGTCAGCCCCTCAACTCCCCGATCGCACACATTGTCTCCACGCCCGACGGCAAGGGCTACTGGCTGGTGGCCGGCGACGGAGGCATCTTCTCCTTCGGTGATGCCGGCTTCTTCGGCTCCATGGGTGGCAAGCCACTCAACGCTCCGGTCGTCGATCTTGCACCCACCGCCGACGGCAATGGTTACTGGTTGGTGGCCTCCGATGGCGGCATCTTCGCCTTCGGTGATGCCGCC
>Ga0302319_10018877_pt1 | contig 12545 bp, 8 predicted proteins | sample Bog_T0_2_FD_203319 | JGI IMG/M metagenome (GOLD analysis project Ga0302319, IMG submission 203319) | Peat permafrost microbial communities from Stordalen Mire near Abisko, Sweden - Bog_T0_2 | ecosystem: Environmental > Terrestrial > Soil > Wetlands > Peat | place: Sweden: Abisko, Stordalen Mire... | reverse complement strand
CACCGCCGCTGAGCTCGATGGCGTACCCGCCGATTACCTCGAACACCATAAGCCCGGCCCCAACGGCCTGATCGAAATCAGTACGGATTACCCCGATTACTTCCCCGTCATGAAGTTCGCCCGCAACCCCGACGTGCGCCGCCGCCTGGCCCTCGCTTTCGACACCCGTGCCTATCCGAAGAACCGCGACGTCTTGCGCCAAATCATGGAAGCCCGTTATGCCATCGCCCAAATCATCGGCTACCCTTCTTGGGCCGATTACAATGCCGCCGACAAAATGGTCGGCAACAGTGCGCGCATCGCCCAGTTCATTCAGGAGATTGACGACGCGGCCCGTCCCACAGCCCAGCGCGAGTTCGCCATGTTGCTCGCCGAAAAACGCAAGTCCTATCCAGCCGCCACCCAGATATACGACTTCGAATCCGGTTACCTGACAGAGTTGGTCCGCCGTTCGTCCTTCGACTTCGACTCGCAAAGCGTCCGCCCTTACTTCGCTTACGACCGCGTCAAGCAGGGCATCCTCGATACCGCCGCTCAAGTCTTTCATCTGTCGTTCCGCCGAGTAGAAAACCCTCATGTCTGGGATCCATCCGTCGAAACTTGGGACGCTCTCGAAAACGGCAAGGTGATCGGCCGCTTCTATCTCGACATGCATCCGCGCAAAGGCAAGTTCAACCACGCGGAGATGGTCCCGGTTCAGGACGGCGTGCGCGACGCTCAACTGCCTGAGGCCGCGCTCATCTGCAACTTCGCCAAACCAACCGCCACCGATCCCGGACTTATGGAATATAACGACGTAGTCACCTTCTTCCACGAATTCGGTCACCTGGTTCACTGGCTCGTCAGTGGCCAACAGCAGTGGGCCGGCATCAGCGGCATCAGCATGGAAGGCGATTTCGGCGAGGCCCCGTCGCAGATGCTCGAAGAATGGATGCGCAGCCCGCAAGTGCTCGCCGGTTTCGCCAAGCACCATAAAACCGGCGAACCGATTCCGGCCGATCTCGTCACCCGCATGAACCGCGCTTCGGCCTTCAACCGCGGCAACGACATCATGCGCCAGAACGCCTTCTCGGCCATCTCCTTCGACATCTATAAAACCAAACCGCAAGACGTCGACCTGGCCGCCACGTGCGATCGCGCGGAAAAGCACTACACCTTCTTCCTCCCGATCGACGGCGAACAGTTCTACGCCTCCTTCGGCCACTTGTCCGGTTACTCATCCGCCTATTACACCTACATGTGGGACAAGGTGATCGCCGAAGACTTCTTCGGTCAGTTCGATTCCGGGAACCTTTTGGCCGGCGAAACGTCTATGCGGTATAGGCGTCAAGTTCTCGAACCCGGTGGTTCAGTCTCGGCGAACAATTTGGTCGCCAACTTCCTTGGCCGCCCGCAGAACATTGAAGCCTTTAAGAAATGGCTCGGCGAAGAATTCGCCGCCCGCTAGCTAATCCATCATTAAGCCGCCGTCTACGTCCATGATTTCGCCAGTCATAAATCCGGCGTTATCGGATGCGAGAAAGCAGACAGCCGCGGCCACGTCATCCACGCTGCCTGTCCGGCCTAGTGGAATCGAGCCAATCAGCGCTTGCCGTTTATCTTGCGGCATCCCGCTGATCATGTCGGTTTCGATCATTGCCGGCGTGACGGCATTCACGGTGATGTTGTAAGGCCCCGCTTCGCGCGCAGCGCCTTTGGTAAACGCAATCACGCCGCCCTTTGACGACGAGTAGCAGGTGTTGCCAAAAAATCCGCCGCCACGCTTACCCGCCACAGATGCGATGTTGATGATCCGTCCGCTGTGCTGCGCCATCATCGTCGGCAGCACCGCTTTCGTGCATAAGAACACGCCCCGCAGGTTGACCGCGTGCGTCCGCTCCCACACTTCGAGCGTCGTCTCAAGCAAAGGCCCCGTAGCCAAGATGCCAGCGTTGTTCACCAGGATGTCAATTCTCTTGAACCGCGCAAGGGTAGCGCTGACCAAATCCTGCGCCTGCTGCTCCGAAGAAACGTCCGTCCGTACGGCGAAACCGCCCACTTCGTCTGCCACCCCTTGAGCGAGAGGCAAGTTTATATCGCTCACCGCAACGCTCGCGCCCTGGGCCGCCAAGCCCAACGCGATGGCGCGCCCAATGCCGCGACCCGCTCCGGTCACTATGGCAACTTTAGTTTTGAGTGAGAACAAGACCGTATCGTATCAGTGGCCGCCGCCACGTCCGGTTCCTGGCGCGACCTTCCGCATCAGAAACACGAACGGAACCAAAATCGTAAAGGCTACCCCGAACATCCAGAAACAATCGATGTAAGCGAGCGTCGCCGCTTGCCTTTCGATCTGGCTCATGACCAGTCCATACGATCCGCCCGCTTGTCCACCGCCAAGCCGTATCGCTGCGCCCGCCGCTTTGAGCGCCGCAGTAAATTGCGGGTTCAACTGCGATGCCTGCTCCACTAACCGCGATTGATGGAATTGTGTTCGGTGACTCAAAATCGTAATCACCAACGAAATACCCACGCTGCCGCCCACGTTGCGCGCCAAGTTAATCAACCCCGATGCGGCGTTGTTCTTGTTCCGTGGCACAAACGCATACGCCGCGGTATTGATAGGCACGAACAGGAACGCCAGGCCCGATGCCTGGAAACAGCGCGCCAGCATGACGTACCGATAGTCCATGTCCGTGTTGAACGTCGTCATGTGAAACAACGACAGTGCCGTGATGGCAAGCCCAACACCGATCATCCAGCGCGCTTCCACCTTCGCAAGCAACATGCCGATGAAAGGCAACATGCCGATCAGCAAGAAGCCGCCCGGTGAAATCACCTGACCGGCATCGGTCGCCGAATAACCCATCACGAGTTGAAGAAACTGCGGTATCAACACCGTGCTGCCCAGCAGCACCACGCCCACCATGAACATAAAGAAGGCGGAGATGCTGAAGTTGCGGTCCTTGAGCAAGCTCAAATCGACGACCGGGTTCTTCGACTTCAGTTCCCAGTAAACAGCTAGAACCAGTCCGCCTATCGCCAGCACGCTGCAGAAGCGAATAAAGTCTGAGGCGAACCAATCGTCACGGTCGCCCTTATCGAGCAGAATTTGCAGAAAGCCCAGGCCGACCGCGATAAATATGATGCCCCAGTAATCGACCTGCAACTTCTCTTTTTTCTTGGCTTTCCGCTCTTTGATCAGATAAGGCGGATCTTCCAGCATGAAACTGGACAAAGCAATCGACAAGATGCCAACCGGGATATTGATAAAGAAAATCCAGCGCCAACTGTAGTGATCGGTGATGTAGCCACCCAAAGTCGGACCGATGGCTGGAGCAAAAACGACCGCGATGGCATAGACCGCAAAAGCCATGCCTCGTTGTTTGGGAGTGAACGTGTCTGCCAGAATGGCCTGCTCGCTCGGCTGCAGACCCCCACCGCCTACGCCTTGCAAAATGCGAAAAAATACCAGAGCGCCCAGCGATGGCGCAATTCCACAAAGAAAAGAGCTAATCGTGAAGACGGCGACGCACGTCATGTAGAAGCGCTTGCGCCCTATCAGAAGAACGAACCAACCGCTCAGCGGCAGGATGATGGCGTTCGATACCAGATAGGATGTGAGTACCCAGGTGGACTCGTCCTGACTGGCAGACAGTCCGCCCGCGATGTGCGGCAAAGCGACATTGGCAATGCTGGTGTCCAGCACTTCCATGAAGCTCGCGAGCGTAACCGTGAGCGCGATCAGCCACGGATTGAATTTAGGTTTCCAGATCGCCTGTTCGGCGAGAGCCGGTGCCGTATCGGCAGTTGCAGTAGCCATCGCCTCAAATACCGCTTAATTATTCAGCAAAACAACCGGTGTGACCGACATACCCGGCAACAAACGTTGATCGTCGTTTTGTCCCGGATCAAGAACGATTTTCACGGGCACGCGCTGGACGACTTTCACGTAATTACCAGTCGCGTTTTCAGCTGGGAGCAAACTGAATTTTCCGCCAGATGCGGCGGCGATGCTGTCGATGTGGCCCGTGTACTTGCGGCTCCCGCCGTAAGTATCCACTTCGATTTCCACCTTTTGGCCAACGTGCATTTTCTTCAGTTGCGTTTCTTTGAAGTTCGCCGTAACCCATACGTCGGAAAGAGGAACGATCGCCATGATCTCCTGTCCGGCTGATAGTTGCATGCCGGGTTCAGCCGATTTCTTACTAACGACGCCATCAACTGGGGCCTTCAGTTGTGTGTAGTTCACGTTCAGTTCAGCTTGTTTCACGTTGGCGTCGCGTTGTTGCACTTCGGCTTGTGCCTGTTGAAAGCGGGCTTGGCTCACTTCCTGTTGCTTAGGCCGGATCTGGGCGCTCTGTTGTTCCAAAACCTGAGCGGTTTGAAGACGTGCCCGCGCCTGGCCCAGGTCGGCGTTGGCTTTGTCAAAAGTTCTCTGCGCGACCGTCACATTGGCCTTAGCGGCCTCGACATTGGCGGCGGTGGCGCGGGCGGCCGCGTCAGCCGCATCATATTCTTGCTTGGAAATTTCGTCTTTGGCGACGAGATCTTTGTAGCGAGCCAAGTCTTTTTGCGCCTTTTCGTAGTCGGCTTGGCGGGCTTCGAGGGCGGCCTTTGCCGACGCGATATTTGCTTGTGCCTGATTTGCGGCTTGCTGCGCACTGTTCACGGCAGCACGGACTTCGTCAACTTGAGTCTTGCTGGTGTCAATCTGGGAACGGGTATTAATGTTGGTAAGGGGGACGTTCACGCCGGATTCCGTGGTGTTGGCTTGAGCCGTTGCTAACTGGGCCTTGGCTTGAGCCAGCGCGACTTCGTAATCAGCAGGATCGAGTTTCACCAGGACCTGCCCAGCTTTCACTGCTTGGTTATCCCTGACCATCACTTCGAGAACGGTGCCGCTCACTCTCGGACTAATTGGGATCAAATGTCCGTCCACCTGCGCGTCGTCGGTACTTTCCCGAGCAGCGTAGTACGAGTAAATCGGGATGGACGCTATGGCCGCGACCACTATGAGAGCCAGGATGACAAAACGAATTTTCCTTTTTCGTCCGTTGTCCTCGATGGCCGGGGCCGCGCTATCGTAACTTAATTGACCGCTTGGAGCCTTGGCGGCATCCTCGGTGTTGGTTTTAGGTTCTCGCTCCTGCACTTCTGCCATTTCTGGTTCCTCACTCCGCGTTCGTTAACTCGGTCACAGCCGCGAGATCCAACTCACCTGCGTGTGCCGCGATGCTCTCTCTCGTTTTCTTCAATAAACCCAACAACTGCTTCTTTTCCCCGTTAGACAAACACTGCAGCATCGATTTGACATTGCGGTAATGCAACGGCATAAAAGCTTCCAAAAAATCCACGCCTTTGGGGGTAATCCGGGCAAAACGCGCCCGCCTGTCGCTTGGGTCAACCGCCCGGGTCACATACTCCTTCTGTTCTAGATGATCAATGAGGCCCGTAATGTTCGCCCGACTTACTAAAAGTAAATCACCGAGATCGTGAAGTTGCATCCCTTCCGCTGGCCCATGGCGCAGCAACATGAGGATATTGACTGACGATTTCGATAATCCATACTGACCGAGCAACGGTGCACAAGCCTGCTGCAGAACGTCCTCGGTGTAGCGCAAACTAAGCAGAATTTCCGTCGACGCTAAATCGAAACCCTGATATCGCGGGCCCGATTCCTTGATGCGGTTATGATAATAATCCTCGCGACGGTCTTCCCTCATAGCGGTACTGCTACGAGTTGGATTCAAAAAAAATGGTAAAGTTCCTAATTATTTTAGCGCAGCGGTGCGGATCTGTAGACTTTCGAGGCGTAGCTTGTCGCGAAGACTTGCTCTCCTAGTGGACCAGGAAATTACCGACCAGCTGCTCCAAATCGTTAGCGTGTTGGGCCACTTTTTCAGCCGTTTCGGAGAGAAGATCTGTTTGGTTCGCGTTACCCTGATTGACCTGGTCGATGCGGCTCATGGCCACTGAGACCTGCTCAATGCCTTGGGTTTGTTCACGGGTATTAACGGCAATTTCTCCGACAATGCTGGACACGTTTTTGACAGAAGCGATGATCTCTTGGAAATTCCGCCCGGAACTGTTCACCAGTTCCGATCCGTTGGCAACTTTGCGGATGGAATTCTCAACGAGACCTTTGATGTCTTGAGCCGCCCGCGCGCTCCGTTGCGCCAAAGTGCGGACCTCCGTCGCCACAACGGCAAAACCGCGGCCCTGCTCACCGGCCTGAGCGGCTTCGATAGAGGCGTTCACCGCTAGTAGATTGGTTTGAAAGGTAATCTCGTCGATGGCAACCACGATGGAAGAGATGGCGCGGGCGGCGGCGCTAATTTCGTTCATCGCCGCGACCGCTAAGTTCAGGACTTGGCCGCCGTTTTCGGCTGCATCGCGCGAAGAAGACGCCAGTTGACTCGCTTGGGTCGCATTGTCGCTACTATGGCGGACGGCCACGCTGATTTGCTCGAGGCTGGCCGCCGTCTCTTGGAGGCTGGCAGCCTGTTCTTGCGTGCCGCTTGCCAAAGAGAGGGACGATTTGGCCAATTCTCTGGACACAGCGGTCAGATTCCTGGAGGCGGTTCCGACGGCCGACAGAGTAGCGGAGATACTTTGCAACGCTTCGTTGAGAGCTTTGGACATGGAGCCAATTTCGTCGCGCGTATCGATGTGGAGTCTATGGGTCAGATCGCCGGCAGCAACATGGCCCAGCAATTGAACCGCGCGGATCAGAGGCGCTGAGAACGTACGAGCGAGCGAAAGGGCGAGAATTAGTCCCAACCCGATCGCCACGACCAGTGTGAGGATCATTTTGCGCAGGGCCTGAGAGAATTGTTCAGCGGCCTGACGCTTTGCGTCGGAGATGTTTCTTTGCTTATCCAGCCCAGCGCGGCTGATCGCAGCGTTCAACCGTTTGGTTACGGTTCCAGACGCAGCTTTGAGGGCGATGCTTGCTTTTTCGAAGTTCTCCAATTTAACTTCTCTGAACACGGCGCGCGCGCCGTTTACATAGGAAGGAATTAGGGCTCGCGCTTCAGCTAGCTCCTTTCTAACCTCAGGAGCGGTTTCGGAATTGTCGGCCGTTGTCAAATCGCCTTCGAGTTTGGCAAGCAACGCGGTAAATTCCTTCTCCTGGATCGTCGGATCCTCTTTCTTCGCCATGCCGAGAATGGCATTGTGCGAGCAACGCGCAATTAAAGCCTTATCCACCTCAACGTCCTTAACGGCGGCAAGACCGACCACGTCTCTGGCGTAGAGAGTGTCGATTTTATCGTTGAGCGCGAGGGCCAGTCGAACGCCTTGATAGCCGATGAAGGTGGTGATTGCGAGCATCACACCGAAGCTCAGCATCAGCTTCGGCATGGCATTTAGATTCTTAAACCAACGGAGGTACTTGTATCGATGATTCACGGATAAGCTCGCGATAGGACCTTCTAGAAGGTTCCGTTTCAAGCCAATCGAATAAGATCTGTCAGTGACGACTAGAGACGGATGGGCCCCCGGCCGCAACGCAAGCGTTGTGACAGTTTATGGCGGTTGGTGTTGACCTTCACAGGGTCAATCGGTATTTTGAGAAAGAGACTTTAGAAAGCTACTGGCTCTTCAACTCTTCGCGAATCTCGGCGGCCGCTTTGCGGGCTTGATCAACAGCGCCGATAGGGAAGCTAATGGCGCCAACTTTAGGATGGCCACCGCCGCCGTAGCGTTCGCAGATTGTCGCGAGATTGTATTTCAAAGGCTCTTTGACCCAGGGGTTGGAGCCTACCGAGACTTTAGTTCGGAATGTGGATGTGGAAACTGAAACAGTATAGGCCGAATCGGGAAACAGGTAATAGGGGATGAATTTGTTATAGCCCTCGATACCATATTTCACGAGGTCAAAATAGATCACGCCCCGCTCGCAATTGCCTTCTTTGCGAATGACATCAATGTTGCGCAAGTGGATTTCATGCAAGCGCTGATATTCAGCCTGAATGGTGGGTTCAGCGATGATTTCACCTAAGCTTTGGCTTTGCATGAGGCGGATGATGTTCTGGACCAGGGTGGGCCCCTTACTGCCCTCGATTACGAGGGTAAGTTTCATGGCCGGCGCCTGCATGTCGACGGCAACCTGTGCGCTCTCGTACGCCGCACCGTCAACGATGTCTGCCCACGTCACCAATTCTTCTAAATCCGGGGCTGAAAACCCATAGCGTTCTTTAACGATAGTGGAGATGTATTTGGTGCATGAGCGGTAGCTGGGGTCAAGAAACTTTTGCCCGCTCTTATCGTGTTTAAAGTGTTCGGCGTCTTCCGGACTCAAGAACGCGCTCTGGTGATGGTCAAACCACCAAGTGAGGTTCGGGTAGGTAGCGTATTTAAAATCGACAATGACGTTGGCATCGCCGTCAAACAGACTGTCTTCGAAGAGCTGATCGGCCCGATGAGCAAGCCCGGTGTAGAAAAAATCGGCATGGGGATAGCGATCTTTGCGCAAAAAGCGCGTAATATAGGCCGCCGAGGCAGCGCCGTCGAAACAATGGTCGTGATAGAGGACCCGGACCTTCATCGTAAAGAAAGATCTCCGAAAACCTTTAAGATTGCCTTACCTTAGGCGGAAAAGCAAGCGATAAGCGATAATTACTTCTAGTACCTGACGATTCTATCGGCGGATAGGCTCGATTTGCCTAGCCGGTCAGCTTAAGTTGACGACAATGGTCTTGCCACGTGCGCGGACCATGAATTCTTGTGCCTTCGGGCCCGGAATCGTATCTTAATAATTTACCCTGCTATTACAGCTGGAACTAGGAAAATGCTCAAGACTAAAGAAGAACGCCTGACGGACCTCCACCCGCAAGAAACCACCGAATGGTTGGAAGCCCTGGATCAGGTCTTGGACGAAGCAGGGCCGGACCGGGCCGCATATCTGCTGACCCGTCTGCTGGACCGCGCCTCGCATTTTGGCGTGTCGGTGCCATCCCAGATCAACACGCCGTACGTGAACTCGATCCCTGTTCATGAAGAAGTGCCGTACCCCGGCGACAGGGCCCTTGAACGCCGTATCAAGAGCATCATTCGCTGGAACGCCGCGGCGATGGTGGTGCGCGCCAACAAATACGACCCTAATATCGGTGGGCACATTTCCACCTTTGCGTCGTTGGCGGCGATCAGCGAGGTGGGCTTCAACCACATCTTCCGGGGCAGCTATGGCGATCAACCGGGCGATTTGGTTTATTATCAGGGCCACGCATCGCCGGGCATCTATTCGCGCGCTTTCCTAGAGGGACGTTTGACGGAAGAACATTTACTCAACTTCCGCCACGAATTAAGGGATAAGCCGGGCCTATCGTCGTATCCCCACCCTTGGCTGATGCCGGACTTTTGGCAGTTCCCCACCGTGTCCATGGGTTTAGGCCCGATCAATTCGATTTACAACGCGCGTTTCCTGCGTTATTTGGAGAACCGCGGCATTTTGCAGCAAACCGGCCGACGGGTCTACGCCTTCCTGGGTGATGGCGAGATGGATGAACCGGAGTCGACTGGAGCTCTGCACGTAGCGGCGCGTGAAAAGCTGGACAACCTTTGCTTCATTATTAATTGCAACCTGCAGCGGTTAGATGGTCCGGTGCGCGGCAACGGCAGCATTATTCAGGAATTGGAAGGTGTTTTCAGAGGCGCCGGGTGGCACGTGATCAAGGTGCTTTGGGGCGGCGATTGGGACGAACTGTTTGCACGCGACGCCAGCGGCCTGTTGCTGAAGCGCATGGAAGAATGCGTTGACGGCGAATATCAGAATTTTAAAGCGCGGGGCGGAGCCTACGTTCGCAAGGAATTTTTCGGCAAGTATCCCGAACTGCTCGACCTTGTGAAAGACATGACCGATGAACAACTCGGCCATCTGCGGCGCGGCGGCCACGATCCCGTGAAGGTTTACAACGCGTTTAAGCGGGCGCAAGAGACCAAGGGGCAGCCGACGGTTATGCTGTGCCACACCGTCAAGGGCTACGGTCTGGGCGAGGCGGGTGAAGGCAAGAACATCACGCACCAGCAGAAGAAGCTCAACGAAGAGGAATTGGTGTACTTGGCGAACCGATTCAATCTGGAGCTTACGCGCGAGCAGGTGCAAGACATTTCGTTCGTTAAGCCAGGAGAGAACAGTCCGGAAGTTCAATACATGAAGGCGCGGCGGCAGGAACTGGGCGGCTATCTTCCCACGCGTTCGCCCAAGCCCATTGAGATTAAAGCGCCGCCCATTGAAACCTTCAGTGAATCGCTAGGCGGCTCACGCGGCCGTGAAGCGTCGACCACTGCCGCCTTCGTCTCCGTCTTGAAGTCTCTTTTAAAACTGCCCGATCTGGGCAAGTATATTGTGCCCATTATTCCCGACGAAGCGCGTACGTTCGGTATGGAATCGATGTTCCGTGAGCGTGGCATTTATGCGAGCGGCGGCCAGTTATACAAGCCGGTCGATAGCGATGTTCTGATGTATTACAAGGAAGCGCAGAACGGCCAGATTCTGGAAGAAGGCATTACCGAAGCGGGCGGCCTGGCTTCGTTCACAGCGGCGGGCACAGCCTATGCCAATGTCGGCGTGCCGACGATTCCATTCTTCATCTACTATTCGATGTTCGGCTTCCAGCGCATTGGCGATATGGTCTGGGCTTTTGCCGATTCGCGAGGCAAGGGCTTCCTGGTGGGCGGTACGGCTGGACGCACGACGCTGATGGGCGAGGGCTTGCAGCACGACGACGGCCACAGCCACGTGCTTTCGAGCGTGATTCCGACTTGCCGCAGCTACGACCCGGCATACGCTTATGAGATTGCGGTGATCGTGCAGGATGGAATCCGCCGCATGTACGAAAACGGCGAAGATCATTTCTACTACCTCACGGTCTGCAACGAGAATTATGCGCAGCCGCCGATGCCGCCGACGCCGAACATCGCCGAGGGTATATTGCGCGGCATGTATCTCTATCAGGCTTCGCAGGCGGGACCTTCGCATGTGACGCTGTTCGGCAGCGGAGCGATTCTGAACGAAGCGCTCAAGGCGCAGAAGATTCTGGCGGATCATTACCAGATTGGCGCGGATGTTTGGAGCGTAACGAGCTATACAGAACTGCGGCGCGACGCACTCATTGTGGACCGCTGGAATAGGCTGCATCCAAACGATCCGCAACACAAGCCATATGTGGTGGAAGCGGTGGGACATTTGGACCAGCCCATTATTGCCGCTACGGATTACATGAAAATTGTGGCGGATCAGATTACCCCGTGGGTACCCGGCTTGACAGCGCTAGGGACAGATGGTTTTGGGCGCAGCGAAAACCGCGAACATTTGCGGCGCTTCTTTGAAGTGGATGCTGCCAGCATTGCGGCGGCGGCGTTATCGCGCTTGGCTTCGTGGAAACGTTATGACACGGCGCGCGCGCAGAAAGCGATTGTTGAACTGGGGTTGAATCCGGATTCTATCGATCCGATGTTGGCGTAGAGAAGCTTTACTCGCAGTTTTTGGGGATTGGCGATTGCAGCATGACCGCCAATCCCGTTTCCATTTACGTCCCTGATTAATGGGGTGGCGGAATGGCGGAGACGGGAGCCATCTCTTTCGCCTCATGCAGTTTTTCTACGGCGTCGGCGCATTGGGTGACGGCGGAAAGCAAAGACGGCGAGATGTGTTGGGCGTTGCCATCTAATGAGAGCGCGGCTTCCCCGTTAACCCATTCCAAGGGGCATGGTCTAGGGCCGCCGGGGTTTTTGGAATTGACTTCACGCACGATTTCGGATTCGTTTTCAGGGAGCGCGTCCAATTCGTCTTGCAAGCGAGACATGGCCATTTTGAACGCCTTATCGCTGGCAGGGGGTGCTTTGTGAGTGATGACACTTCGCTTTGACGAAGGTGTCGAGGACGTGGGTAGAGAAACCGCTTCGGAAAGAGTGGCCGACGGGCGGGTGTAGCCGAGGTAGGAAATACGGAGCACCGCGATAGACAACAGGGCGACCCCTGACCAAGCGAGAATGGTGCGGACGCCAGGAAACCTGGCCTTAGCGGCGATGGCGATCAGATGCTCGCGAAGTTCGGCCGCCTCTTGCTGGGCTAACTCAGCCTTGGCTTGGACAACTTCGATCTGGGCGCGCAGTTTGTGAGCTTCGGCCTTGGCCTTAGCTAGTTTTCTTTCCTGGGTGGTAAGTAAGAAGCCCCGATGAAACGATTCCCGTTCGTCGCTGGTCAATTCCGGGTCCATAAGCTTACTTCCTCATCGGAAGCGAAGACACGTAGCTGTAGGATTCAGGCCTAGCGCTTGGCCAGTTTGTTAAGGCGTTCGCCGGCAGCATCAAGAGTTTCGAGTTTCTTGGCGAAGCAGAAGCGGACCAGGTTTTTGCCGTCGTCGGGATTTGAGAAAAAGCTGGAGCCTGGGACCGCGCTGACGCCAATGTCTTCAACCAGATAGTTGCAGAAGGTGACATCGTCCTTGAAATCGAAGGCGGAAATATCGCACATGACGTAATAGGCGCCTTTGGGAACGTGGCAGCGGAAGCCAATTTTTTCGAGAATGCCGACCAGATGATCGCGCTTGGCCTGATAG